>Ga0208112_100425_pt1 | contig 38581 bp, 33 predicted proteins | sample HotLakConsoUCCLE_FD_184736 | JGI IMG/M metagenome (GOLD analysis project Ga0208112, IMG submission 184736) | Hypersaline microbial mat communities from Hot Lake, Washington, USA - Hot Lake Consortium UCC-LE (SPAdes) (version 2) ... | reverse complement strand
AGAGTGAAACGAAGACCAAAATGCACCCGCTGGTTACAGAAGCCAAGGCACGAATACTTCGAACACTTCCGCTCGGAAAATCCACCCATGAAAATCCTCGACAACCTAGCTTAACTAAGTGCCATTCAGGCTAGGGGGCAAATCCGGATTGTGGGGGCCTACTACAGCCTCGAAGACGGCCGCGTGAGCTTGGAAGAGGCGGCGCCGTAGTGCCTTTGCCGCTGCTTGGCATCGGCTGCGGCACGATGCGGCGATTGAACCGCTCTCGATGAACGAGATCGATGGCTTGGGTGAAAACAAGACGTCCGGCGTTCATCCCTTCCTAAGAATGCACCTCCCCAAGGCGAGCCAGCCCCTTCCAATGTGTCACGCCTAAGGTTTTCCATTGGATTCACACCCATCCCTATGGAATGGTTGCGGTTTCGGAATAGAGATGTCTCGGACGTGTGGAGCTGTTTTTCCGGTGGGAGATCCGGCCAAGAGGAGTCAATCCCGATCGGGATAGTCGAGCGCGTGGGGGAGGGGACTGCGGTCCTTCCAGTAAAATTGGGGTCACCGGCATGGGATACAGACTTAATCGAGTTTGTCGGTTACCCTTGAATCCGGCTCCCGGAGCTGGGAACGATGCACCTGACTGGCCGGGGGTGGTCTTGGTGAGCGCGGCTGAAGGCGCGCTCCGGCCCTCAGTCCTTTTGAAGAATCGGTTTCAGCACCGTCCAGACATTCCCGGCAAGGATTTCGTGGCCTTGGGGATTGGGGTGGATACGGTCCGGCAGGTTGAGCGCCACCACGCCGCCCACGCCCTTGAGCAGATCGGGGATCAGCTTGGCGGCGTTGGCCTTGGCCAGTTCCGGGTAGATCGCTTCGAAGGCGGCGACGTGTTCCTTGCCCAGGCTCGGCGGCAGGCGCATCCCGGCGACGACCAGAGTGGCCCCGGGGTATTTCGTTTCGACGCGCTCGAGGATCTTTTGGAGATTGGCGGCGGTTTCCGCGGGGTCGACTCCGCGGAGTCCGTCGTTGGCCCCGAGGGCCAGAACGAAGACATCGACCGGTTGCCGCAGCATCCAGTCGATCCGGCGCAGGCCGCCCGCGCTGGTGTCGCCGCTGACGGCGCCGACCTTGACCTCGGCGTCCACACCCAGCCGATCGATCATCTTCTGGACGAGGGCGGGATAAGCCAGCGAGGGATCGAGCCCGTAGCCGGCGGTCAGGCTATCGCCGAAAAACAGGATTCGGGTGGGCGTTGATTCCGCCCGACCTTGAAGCGGAAGCAGGAGCAGGCAAAGGGCTGCCAGAACGAGGCAAGCCGAAAAGCGACGCGCCCGATTGCCGAAACTCGTGTTGTGAAACATACCTTAATCCATTCGGTTGAAACCCAAATGCAAACACCGGCCCAGAAATCACCCGCCCTCGAACTCCAGGGGCTCTCGCGACGTTACCGATCGGGCGACCGGCAGCTTACGGTGCTCGACGACGCGAGCCTTTCGGTCGCGCAGGGAGAAAAAGTCGCCATCATCGGTCCGTCGGGAAGCGGCAAGACGACCCTGCTCGGGCTTTGCGCCGGTTTGGATTTGCCGAGCACGGGCGGGATATCGCTCCTGGGCACCGACATCACGGCGATGGATGAGAATGGGCGCGCCGCTTTCCGTGCCGCGCAGGTCGGTTTCGTCTTCCAGAACTTTCAACTCATCCCCAGCCTGACGGCCTTGGAGAACGTGATGGCACCCCTCGAACTGCGGGGCGAACGCGATGCCGAGACGCCCGCCCGTGCGCTTTTGGAACGCGTCGGCTTGGGCCGGCGGACGGGCCACTACCCGATCCAACTTTCCGGCGGCGAGCAGCAACGGGTGGCGCTGGCCCGTGCCTTCATCAACAAGCCGAAGATCCTCTTCGCGGACGAACCGACGGGGAACCTCGATGGAAAAACCGGCGAGCGTATCATCGAGCTGCTGTTCGAGCTGAACGAGAGCGAGGGCACCACCCTGATCCTCGTCACCCACGATCCCGCGCTGGCCGATCACTGCGACCGCGTCGTGAGTTTACAGGATGGCCGGATCGTCGCCGACAAGCGGAAGGCATGATTCCCGGCACTTGGAGATTTGCCCTGCGCACGGCTTGGCGCGAGTCCCGCCGTCAACGGGGGCGACTGGCCCTCTGCGCGCTCTCCATCATTTTCGGGGTGGCCGCGCTGGTCGCGGTGGACTCGTTCACGGAGAACCTGGAAGCGGGGCTGGACCGGGAGGCCAAGACCCTGCTCGGGGCCGACCTGCAAATCACCTCGCGGACCGGATTCGGTCCGGAGGCCGAGGCGATCTTTGAAGCGGTCGGCGGGCGGCAGTCGCGCGAAATCCGCTTCGCCACGATGGCCTTCTTTCCGAAGACCGAGGGCAGCCGTTTGATTCAAGTGCGCGCCCTTGGCGGGGATTTTCCCTACTACGGGACTTTCGAGACCGAGCCGGCGGGCGTGGAAATCAGCCGGCGCGACGCGCCGGCGATCGTGCTCGACCCGCTGATCATGCGGCAGCAGGAGCTCGAATTGGGCGATACGGTCCGGCTGGGAGAGATCGATTTTCAAATCGCGGCCGAGTTGGTCCGCGTGCCGGGCGAGGCGGCCTTTGCCGGCATCTTCGCCCCGCGCGCCTATATCCCGCTCTCGCAGTTGGAATCGACCGGATTGATCGGGGTCGGCAGCATCGCCTTCTACCGGCTTTATGCCGCCGGGATCGAGGACCCCGAGGCGGTGGTCGAGGCCCAGCGCGAAGCCCTCGATGCAGCCTACCTTGAAGCCGAGACGGTGGAGGACCGCAAGGAGAGCATCGGCCGGCCGCTGGAAAATTTGAACAGCTTTCTCGGACTCGTCGGTTTCGTCGCCCTGCTTCTCGGGGGCGTCGGCATCTCCGGCGGGGTGCAGGCCTACCTCATCCAGAAGCGCGACACCATCGCAGTGCTCCGTTGTCTCGGCAGCTCCTCCGGGCAGGCGGCCGGCATCTTCTGGATTCAGGTCGCCGCAGTGGCGCTGGCCGGGGGCATCGCCGGAGCGGCGGGCGGCGTGTTCTGCCAAGCGGCGCTGCCCCGTTTTCTTGGTCCGGTGCTGCCCTTCGAATTGGAATTTTTCGTGAGCTGGTCGAGCATCTTCTCCGGCGTCCTTTACGGCTCGCTGACCGCTTTTATCGCCGGGCTGTTCCCCTTGCTGCCCCTGCGGAAAGTCAGTCCCCTGCGTGCGATCCGGCGGGACTTCGGCGACCGGAAGGAAGCAGCCGACTGGGCGCGCCGGGCGCTGGCCGTGCTCGCCGCCGTCGCGATCACCGGATTCGCCATGACCCGGACACCGGCCTGGTGGCAGGGACTCGTCTTTGTCGGCGGACTGGCGCTTGCGCTGCTCGTCTTTTGGGCCGCCGCCCGCTTGCTCCAATGGGGCGTCAAGCGCCTGCTGCGGCCGCGCTCCTTTCTCCTGCGCCAGGCGACGGCCAACTTGCACCGGCCGCAAAACAAGACTGTTTTTCTGACCGTCAGCCTGGGCATCGGCACCTTCCTGATCTACACCCTGACCCTGGTGCAGACCGGCCTCTTGCAACAGAGCGAAATCGCCGAGCAAAGCGACGCGCCCAATTTGCTCTTCTTCGACATCCAGCCGGATCAACTCGAAGGCTTGGAAGCGATCCTGGCGGAACGCGAACTGGAGTTCGCCACTTCCTCGCCGGTCGTGACCATGCGGCTGAGCGCGGTCAAAGGTATCCCGACGAGCACAATCAAGCAGGACCCCGGGATCGAGATCGACGACTGGATTATCAACCGCGAGTGGCGGAGCACCTTTCGCGGCGAACCGGGTGCCGCCGAGCGCGTCAGCGCCGGCGACTACGTGAGCGACTGGTCGGGCGGGGACGGACCGGTCCCGATCTCGCTCGAAGCCGACATGGCCCGCGACCTCTCCGTCGAGCTCGGGGATCGCTTGACCTTCGACGTGCAGGGAATCCCGCTGGAAGTCGAGGTCAGCAGCCTGCGCGTCGTCGATTGGACGCAGATGTGGCCGAACTTCTTCGCCACCTTTCCGCTCGGGGTGCTCGAGGGCGCGCCGCAGTGGTGGATCGCCGTCACCCGCTCCCCGGATACCGAAACCACCGCCCGCCTGCAGTCGGAGATTTTCAAGGCCTACCCGAATATCTCGGCGGTCGATCTCAACATCCTCATCGACGCGGTGCAGACCGTGCTCGGACGGATCAATTTCGCCATCCGGTTTATGGGGCTGTTCACCATGGCCACGGGCATCATCATCCTGGCCAACGCGATCGCCGCCAGTCGCCATCGGCGCAGCGCCGAGAGCGCCTTGCTCCGGACACTCGGGGCCCGCACCGGCCAAATCCGGGCCGTTCTAGCCGTCGAGTACGCCCTTCTCGGGTTGGTGGCGGGACTGCTCGGCGTCGCTTTGGCTCTGCTCGCCGCCGCGGCGCTCGGCGTCTGGGTCTTCAAAGTCGATTTCCATGTGCCCTGGCTGCAAGCGGCGGCTGCGCTCCTGACCGTGACCGCCCTCGCCACGGGCACCGGCTTGCTGTGCAGCCGTGGCGTCAGCAGTTCTCCCCCTTTGCGGGTGCTACGGCAGGATTGACCAGGACGTGGATTCGAAACGGTGGCCGGATCGCCGGTCGACCTCGTCTTCGACAATGCCGGCTGGCACAAGGCGACATCATTGAACTGGCATCACATCAGACCAAAGTTCCTGCCTCCTTGCAGCTCCGACTTCAATCCTATCGAACGGCTCTGGCAGAAGATCCAAATCCGTTATATGGCGGGATTCATCACCAGTTGCGATTCCGTGCTTACCAACAAGCTCGTCGAGTCGTCAAATATCTGAGCTGCGCTACCGCCGGGGGCCTTCGGGCTGCGATCCGCCGGGGAAGCGGAGGCGGCCAACTGTGCCGTGCGTGGCTGGACGATTCCGCCGGACCAGATTGTGATGGCGGCGAGTTCGAGCGAGTCTTACGCGATCCTGTTCCAGTTGCTGGTTGGATTTATTGGTAATACCGCTTCGATTCAAATCCGGGCGCTTGTTCGCCCGGCCGCTTTCGCTTCATTGCCTATGTGTCAAGGCGGGCGGTAAGATCCACATCCGCCGGGCGGCTTCGAGAGGAAAATGGGCCCTTCCAATCTTTCCCGTTTTTAGGTTACGAAGCTTATTGGTTCGGGCCCCATTGTTCCAAAGCCTGTCGAATGGCTTTGCAGGCCAGCTCGCCTTTTCGCTCGCTGAAGCGCTGGACGGGCCAGGCAACGGCAATCTTCGGCTCGGTGGCGGCAGGGTCGAATCCGTGGCAGGCCACGGCCACCATGCCGGCTACGCTTTCTTCACGATTCCACGCGGTGCCGGTCCGACGAATCGTCTCCAGTTCTTCCTTAAAATCCGGATCGGTGCGCAGCCATTCTTCCACTAGGTCGGATCTTCCGGCGATGCAGAGCTTCCCGATCGCGTTGTGGCGGATGTTGTGCACTGTGAGCGGTGCGGGTGCGACGCGTACGGTTTGATCCGATTCGATGTAATCGATATGGATCACGCCCGCCCCGTGCTTCAATCCGAGGAGTACCAGTTCGCCGGTCGCTTCCGCCACGGACCGAAGCACCCTTTGATAGCGCAAGCGGAGCGCCCGGTGGCGGTCCAGGGTCGCCCATTGGTGGAAGTTTCCGCTGCAGCGGTACTTGCGCCCTCCCTTCGAAACGAGCCCGTAATCCACCAGGGTGTTCAGGATCCGGACCAGCGTGGACCGCGGCCGGTTCATGGCCTCGGCAAGTTCCTGCACGCTGTAGCCCGAGGAACGGCCGCCCAAGAGCGTCAGCAGATCGAGGGCTTTGACTAGACTGGTCGCTCGGTCCATGTGACAGGAATAGCGTTATATCCGGCTTCAATGCGGATTGTAAAGCGTGCCTGTCGGGATAGCCTTGTCTTCATGGATTTTCCTGCTTCCGACGACGAACGTTTCGCCCTCTGCCGCGAGGAGCTCTTCACCGCCGTAGTCGGCGATATCATGGATCGGCTCGGCCACAGGCACCAATTCCTTCCACCGGAGATTCGGCCGCTGCGCGACGACATGGTCGTGGTTGGCCGTGCGATGCCGGTTCTAGAAGCGGATGACTACAGCGCGCACGAGGGCCCGGGACGCGCCGGCGGCGACCTGAACCAACCCTTTGGGCTCATGCTTCGGGCGCTCGACGACCTGCGGAAAAACGAGGTCTATATCTGCACCGGGTCCTCCCCGACCTACGCCCTGTGGGGGGAGTTGATGAGCACCGCGGCGCGCAACCGCGGCGCGGTCGGTGCCGTCGTCGACGGGTATTCGCGGGACACCCGGGGCATTCTCGCCCTGAACTTCCCCACCTTTTCGCACGGGCGCTATGCCCAAGACCAGCGTGCACGGGGGAAAGTCATCGACCTGCGCTGCACGATCGAGATCCGGGGCGTACGGATCCGGCCCGGCGATATCGTGTTCGGCGATGTGGACGGCGTCTGCGTCGTGCCCCGGAGCATCGAGGACGAGGTCCTGACCGGCGCACTGGAAAAAGCCCGGGGCGAGAAGGAAGTCTTCGAGGCCATCAAGGGCGGCATGGGCGCGCAGGCCGCTTGGGACAAATACGGAATCATGTAGGCTTATGAGAATATCGGAAATCAAGGTCTGGCTCGTCGAGGGCGTGAAATACAACTGGACGATGTTGAAAGTCACGACCGATACGGGACTCAGCGGCGTCGGCGAAGCGACCAACTGGCCGGGCAGCCCGATCATCGAAGCGGCTGCCCGACACGTGGGCGAGCGGGTGATCGGCCTCGATCCCATGCGCACCGACTTTATCTGGCAGAAGCTCTACCGCGACTTGAACTGGATCGGACCCTACGGTGCCTCGCTTTGCGCCATCAGCGGGCTCGACATGGCCCTCCTGGACCTGAAAGGCAAGGCGCTCGGAGTGCCCTGCTACCAGTTGCTCGGCGGCCTCTTCCGCGACCGGATCAAACTCTACGCCAACTACTGGTTCACTGGCGGCGGCCACAGTGGCGGGGACTACGCATGGCAGGCGAAGCGGGTCAAGGAGATGGGCTTCACCGGTCTAAAGTTCGATCCCTTCGCCCATAGCAATTACCTCTACGGGGAAGACCTCCGCACCGAACTGACCCTGAGTCCAGAAGAGCAGGACAGGGCCTACGAGGTAACCAAGGCGGTGCGCGACGCCGTCGGACCCGAATTGGATATGATGATCGAGACCCACGCCATGCTCAACTTCGAGATCGCGATCAAGATGGCGGAACGACTTGCCCCGCTTGGCGTGACCTGGTACGAAGAGCCGGCCGGTCCGGAGAGCGCCGACACCCTGCGGGCCTTCCGCGACCGCCTTCCCCGGAACATTCCCATTTGCGTGGGCGAACGCCACTACACCCGGCACGGCTTCCGCCCCGTCCTGGAAAAACACATCTGCGACGTGATTATGCCGGATATCACCCGCTGCGGCGGCCCCAGCGAGATGAAACGCATCGCCACCATGGCCGAAGCCTACGGCGTCCTCGTCGCTCCCCACAATCCCAACGGACCGCTCAGCACTTTGGCCAGCGCCCACGTCTGCGCCGCCATCCCGAATTTCTTCCGCTGCGAATTCATGGTCAACGACGTCCCTTGGCGCGACGCCTGCCTGTCCAGCCCGCTCGACATCCGCGACGGCTACCTTTACCTCTCCGATCGCCCCGGTCTGGGGGTGGACTTGATCGAGGACGAACTGGAAAAACATCCGGGCATCCGCGAACTGAAAGCCAAGGAAAACTTCTACGTCTGAGGCGCCGTCGCTGCGATCTGCCGGCTCGGGCATTGCTGCGGAGGCGTCCGTTTGAGTAGGAGCCCTCGCGGATCGGCAGCCTCGCAGGAAACGGGCGAGGGCGCGCTTACCCGCCTACCCCGGAAAGCCGTTCGCAGCACTTTCGATTTCCAGACGGTTTTTTTCCTTGTTGATCCCGCTTTGTCTTCACAACGGCTGTCGCCGTCGTGCTACTTGGTTGGGAGGTTCTTTCTTGGGCCTTGGGCTTTAACCCGAGTTCCGCAGTTATTTAGGACGTTTTACTGATGATCAACGACTTACGATTCAGTTTAGCGTTTTTTCTCCACTACATTTTACGTCAGCCTGGAGGCTTTCGATAGATGCAGGCCGAGGTGAGCGAGTAAAATCGCAACAGCTTCGTCGGGTTTGGCGACGGTGCGCAGGCGCAGGTCGGTGATAGGCTCGCCCGTTTGAGGGAGACCACCACGTCCATGGACCGGATGGTCGGGACGGCGTCGGCGAGCTTCGCCGCGCGCGTGCCCGGCCCTTTTCCGGCCATCCACATCTCCACCGAGTGCCAGAGCGCGAGACCGAGGAAACAGATCAGTAGATGCGCTTCGACGCGTTCGGTTTTCCGGTGGTGGATCGGACGCAGGCCGCTGTCGGATTTGGCACCGCGGAAGGCCGCTTCGGCCCGGGTGAGCCGGATAAACCAGCGCCCTCCAGGGCCATCGGGTCGGATAATTCGGCGATCAGGGGAGGATTGCCGAAGCGGATTTCGATTGGATCTTCGTGCTTCCCGGTTTCAACCGGTTCAAGCCGGACGGTGAAGCCGCTGCCATCCGGTTCGATCCCCGGCAGCAATGGCTTCCAAGTTGCCCAAGATGCTGGACGGGGCGATACCCAGTCCCGACAGGCGCGCCTCCTCGGCGGCGATTTCTTCCCCGGAGAGGGAACTCCGGTCGATTCCGTAGAGCTGGAAAATGACGGACCAGGGAACATCGCGGGCGAGAATGAACTCGCTGCGCAAATCGACCTGAGCGTAGACGCCGTCCTTTCGAATCCATGCACGGAGCGTTTCCCGGTTCACCCGCTCGCAATGGATGCCGTTGCGCGTCTCGCCCTCCTTGATCCAGAAATATCTGGACGCGGCAGTGTCATGAAGACTGATCATCACGGGGTTATCGGCGGATCGAACGAAGCCCGCCATGCGGATATTGTTCGGGAATTGAAGCGCGTCGGGGTCCAGACGGGGGGCGATCCTCGCGATCGAGCGCATGGACCGCCCCTCAAGTTCAAGGCCTTCGAGATAGGCCCAAAGGGACGGTTTCAAGCCCGCGAAACGAGCCGCGTAGGCAGCGACCATTAACGCGTCGGCGACTTTTCCGGGTTCGTCCTCCAAGCCCTCCTGCGCCAGCCAGCGGGCGGCATCGGCCAGGAGCTCCAAATTCCCGACCTCCTCCAGATCGGCAGCCGTGAGTTCCTCGACCGCCGGTTTCGGCGCTTCGGAGGCTTCGTCCGCATCGCATAGCCGCAATACCCGTCAAAACCGCGGCCCCGCTTCGACAGGTTCGGGTTGGGAAAGCGCGCGGCTACGTTGCGCGCTCCCTCGTCCGCCGGTCGCCGAACAAGGCCTATTCCGAAGGGCCGTTCAACGCTGACTTAAGAGGCTTTCCGAGAGTAGAAGCGCGCTTCACGGCGCTTCTTCACTCCAGTCGGCGGTGGGTCGCCGTTGCCGCTTTCCCTTAAGCGGGTGCGCGGGCGACTGCGACCTTGGCCCTTAGCTCGGGCTTTCTTCGGAACGATTGAGGCCATGGCTTTAAAGCAACCATGGAATGACCTCGATATCGGTAGGGGCTTTGCTCCGATTATCAAATAACGTCATTTATTCCCTTGCAAGACCGGCCGACCGGGTGGATTCGAGGGGCTCAACCGGATTGCCCTATGGAAAATTTGAAAAAGCTGTATGACCGCATCAAGGGGGGAGCGCTACGCGATGCGGAGACCTTGCCGAAGCCGCAGGAGTTCTCGATCGGGAAGGCGCTCAATCGGACCGTGGGCCTCGGCGGGCAGAAAGCGCTCAAGGTCAAGCTGGGGGCCGACCTGCTGCGCCTGACCTGTACGAAGGCGGCTTTCGGGAAAATCCGGAACCGGCTGATGCTGTTCCGCTTCGACACGGAGCAGCTGGAGAAGACGCCCGGGGTGAGCATCCAGCGCTTCCTCAACGTCGAGTGGAAGGAGCGCTCCAGCCAACTCGGACTGGTCTTCCAGTTGGGCAAATGGGAACTCGGTGCGCGGACCGGATCCTCCGAGCGTTGGATCCGCCTGCGGGACCCGCGCGACGAGGCGCAGGTCATGCGGGCGAACTTCCTCGGAAGCCGTTGGTACGAGACGGCGGGCTTCCCCGAACTAGGCGATTACCGCATCACGCTTGAGGCCGTCTCGGTCCGGGACGCCGAGCCCGGGGCGGACGGGCCCTTTCTGGATCAGATGCACTACAGCCTGGGCGTCCAGACGGTCTTCGAGAGGGACCGGCCGAGTCCGCTGGCCTACCGTCTCGCGCTGGACACGGCGGTCGTCTGCGGAGCGCTCCGAGCGGATCGGATGGAAGCCGCTCTGAAGGCGGCGAAGGCGGCACTGCCGACGGAAGGCGGGTTCAAGGCCGAGGCCGGCATCGTGGCGACCGGGCCCGCGGCGAGGGCGGTCGTCGACGAGCTCGCCGCGCTGTCCGAGGTGCGCTTCGCCCGGGCGCTGGCGGTCGGCATGTTGCCGTGGGAGGGCATGGCGGGTCGCGCCCGGCCGGAGCAACGGATCGCGATCTACCAGTCCGTCTGGGAGTCGATGCTGGCCCGCGGCTACTGGGACGCGCCCGACGAAAAACTCCTGCTGCGGCTCTTGGACGAGGCGGAGTTCGACGCCCTGCGCGGCGCCGAGCAGGAGGAATTCGGCAAGCGGCGATCGGACCGGCGGGCCGGGGCGACCTACCGGCGCCCGGATTTCCAAAGCATGGCCGCGATCGTCAAGGGCCGTCGCGGCATCCAGCACGATTTCAAGGCGGTCCGGACCGCGATGAAGGAGCTCGGTCTCGCGCTCGTTCCGGACAGCCGCGTCGGCTATACGCAATTCGAAGGAATCCACGAGGAGTTCACCGGGGCCTGGAGCTCCAGCTACTCCTCGCGCTGGCTGGCGGCCCTTCTGGTCGAGGCGGTCCGCGAGGCTGGTCTGGTCGGCCATTCGGCCGTCGATTACGGCTGCCGCATCCGGGTTGGCGACGAAATCCTCGATCTGGCCGGCGGCTGAGCAGTTACGGAAAAACAGACGCCTTGGATCGGGTTCACCCGAGCGGACCGATCCGGGAGCAGCCGCCTTGGCGCGGGTCTTTCGGAAGCCTTAGGGTTCCTCAATCGCGATCGAGACGGAAGGCGGTGGCGCCGTCGTGGCCGCAGTCCCAAGGCAAGCAACGGACCTCTGCGCTCAGGCGGAACGGGCGGCCCGAGTCCGAGGCAAGGAAGTCGTCGACGATGGCCCGGTTCTCATCGGCTTCGATACTACAGGTACTGTAGACCAGCCGGCCTCCGGAGGCGACAAAGCGGGCGGCGGAGTGGATGAGCTGCTGCTGGAGTTTCGCGCAGGCGGCGATGTCGCCGGGTTGGAGGCGCCATTTCACATCCGTGCGGCGACGGATGACGCCGGTGTTGGAGCAGGGGGCGTCGAGCATGACGGCATCGTAGGCGGCGGGCAGCCCGCGGGCCTCGAGGAGGGAGCGGTCGAGCTCGAGCAGGTCGGACTCGAGAGGGACCGCTTGGAAGTCCTTCGATTCGAGTTTGGCGAGGTTCTCGCGGAGCCTCGGCATCCGCTCGCCGGGCAGGTCGACCGCGACCAAGAGGCCCCGCCCGCCCATCGCCCGCGCCAGGTCGAAGGCCTTTCCGCCGGGAGCGGCGCAGAGGTCGAGCACGCGTTCCCCGGCGGCGGGCGCGAGGAGTTCGGGGGCCAGGCGGGTGGAGGGATCTTTCACGTAAGCCTCGCCCGCCGCGAGCAGCGCGGCGAGGGGCTCCTGCCGTAGCGCGCCCGCTTTCTCGACCCGGTGGAAGCCGGGCCAAGGGGTCGGGGAGAGCCCTTCCGGAACCGGGCGCGCGCCGTAGATTCGGAGAAAGGTATCGGGGATGCCTTGGTTCCACTCCAAGAGGCGGCGGGCTGCTTCCGGGCCGAAACAGGCGGTCCAGCGGTCGACCAACCATGCGGGATGGCTGAACCAGACGGCGGGCGCCCGCTCGGGATCCTGCCGGTCGAGGGCCTCGGGCAGGCGGCGGAGGACCGCGTTGAGGAAGGCGAGGTCCCGGGCCGGTGCGAAGCGCTTGGCCTGTTCGACGGCATGGTGGACGATCTTCGGACGAAGCCCGGGGGCGGACTCGATCAGCTCGGCGCCCGCCACGAGGAGCGCCGCCTCCAGAACGCGGCCCGGCGGGTGCCGAAGGTGGGGTCGGAGGGCGTCGCGCACCCGGAAGCCGTGCCGGAGGGCGCCCAGAAAAAGTGATTGGCAGCGGGCGCGCGCTTCGCCTACAAAGGAGTCCGGCAGGTCCGCCAGCAACTGCGAGGCCTTCCGGTTTTCTGCCAGGTACTGTGACGTGAGTTGGATGGCCGCCGCCCATCCGGAGGCCGCGCTTTTGGCATCGCCCAAATTAATCCTTCTCATCGTGCCCAAAACTGTGCATGCTTCACCGTTTACGACTCTGAAACGCATTCGCAATCATTATGAACAAAGAGGCCATCGACGCGCTCATACAAAAGAACCCCAAGCTGGCTCCCGCCCGGCAGAAACTCGAGGCGATGTCTCCCGGCAGCTACTGCCTGCACCGCAGCTGGGGCTTTGGTAAAATCGTCGACTACGACGAGGCGGAGGACCGCCTGATCATCGATTTCGAGGACGGCAAGGAAGGCCACGCGATGGCACCCGCCTTCTGCGTGGACAAGCTGGAGGTGCTTCCGTCGAACGACGTGTTGGTCCGCTCCCGCACGGAGCCTGAAGTGATTGAAGAGATGGTCAAGAAGCGCCCGGCCGACCTGATCGCGGACATCTTGGCGAGCGCGCCCGAACAGGCCATGATGGCCTCGGAGATCGAGCGCGTGCTGGCCCGTGTGATCGGCCCGGTCAAGTACAAGAAGTGGTGGACCGCCACGAAGAAAGTGCTGGTCAAGGACCCGCGGATCGGCGCCCCGCAAAAGAAGACCGAGCCCTACGTCCTGCGCGACGAGCCGGTGAAGCCGGAGGAGGAGATCCTCGAACAGTTTCATGGGACCAAGAATCCGAAGCAAAAGATCGAGCTGGGCGAAAAGCTCTACGCGCTCTCGGAGAACATTTCCGTCATCCGCGAGGAGATGCCCGAGATCCTGGCCGAGCTGACCGACGCGATCGCGAACGCCAAGAGCCTCAGTCAGGCCGACCGCCTGCACGGCGTCTGGGTGCGCAACAACCTCGCCCGCGATCTGCACGAGGATGTCGAGGCGCTCGAACCCTCCTCGGCATCCATTCTCCATTCGACGAACGATTTTTCGGAGTTGGCCGAGGACCTGCCGGCGCATTACTACAAGCGCTATCTCGACCTGATCAAGCGCACCTACCCGGAGAAGTGGAAGCAAATGGTGGAAGACCTGCTGCGCAACTCCAGCGGCAAGTTCACCAGCGAGTGTATCAACTTCATGCTCGAGCAGGACATGCAGGACCGGATCAGCTACTGTCTCGACCGCTGGCTGAAGGAGCAGACGATCAAGGGGCCCCTCCTGTTTTGGGTGGTCAGGAACCGCGGTTCGAAGAAGTATGCGGAGATCATCGACCCCCTCGTCACGCCGCGCCTGCTGGCCGCCATGTTCTACGCCATCGATTACGAGGCCCTGCAGAACGCGAGCGCGCGCCGCATCCCGCTGGCCGACCTGCTCAGCGACGACGACGACTTGATTCCGGACCTCTTGGCCGATGCGAATGTCGAGACGGCCCGCGACCTCGCCCAGACCCTCCTGCTCAACCAGGGCTTCGAGGACCTCACGAAAAAGTCGCTGCTCGCGCGCTTCATCAAAAAATTCCCCAGCATCCAGACGCTCATCGCCGGCGAAGCGGCCGAGACCTCCGACGACGATGCGCTGATCGTCTCGCAGAAGAGCTTCAACGAGGCCAAGGAGGAGTATGAAGAACTGATCACCGTGAAGATTCCGGAAAACAAGGAAGCCATCGCGATCGCCCGGGAACACGGGGACCTCAAGGAGAACTCCGAGTACAAGATGGCCCGGCAGGACCAGGATCTGCTGCTGTCCCGGAAGAACGAGTTGGAGGTGGACCTTTCTCGCGCCCGGGTGACCGATTTCACGGAAGCCTCCACCCAACAGATCGGGATTGGCAGCGTGGTCGAGCTGAAGGAAGGCTCGACCGGGGATACCCAGCGTTACGCCATCCTCGGCGCTTGGGACAGCGATCCGGACAACAACGTCCTGTCCTACAAGACTCCGCTGGCTCAGAAGCTTCTTGGCAAGGAGGCCGGCGCCACCGTCACGACAAAGATCGGCGGCACGGAGGAGACTTGGACCGTGCTCAAGATCGAGCGTTGGGTGGACCGGAAGTAAGGCCGAGTCGGAGCGGCGCCCGGCGGCGGGCTTCTTCCGCCGCTCGTCGGGGCCGGGTGCTTTGCTTGAGCCGGGCCGCTCTTTGACCCGAAAGGCGGAGAGGCCCGTTAAGCCGCTGTGAATGATGGTTTGGTCCCTTGGTTTGGGCTTTACCTCGGGCTAGGGGGAAACTAGCTTCCCTCACTGCGGTCTTGCGCTCCATCCAGTGAAGCCTCGTAAAATCATATTCTGGGTCATTTTTGCAGTGATCGCCTATAACCTCTTCGGTTACGCGCGCATGCATACCCGGGGCGACGTCATTGTTTACAAGCGCTTCGCCAAGGCGGTCATGCAGGACGACAGCTACATCGTGCGCAATACCGCGGTGAAGGGGGAGCTCCCGAAGGAGGTCTTCGCCCGGCAGACCGAACGAAAGAAGCTCTTTCGGGACGGTGAGGTCGTTTTCACCTATTACGATATCAAGGACCGGCGCGTCGGCGCGGATGGCAGCACTTCGTCCATCGTCGCGGACCAAGTTTCGCGGGTGAATTTTCCGGGCCAGGAGAAGCTTTGGGGAGCGGAGGAGATCCGTATCCGGCAGAGCGCCCTTCTGGTCCGCGAAAACGACGCCTGGGTGATGCACGACTTCAACGACCCGGCGATGGCACCCTGAGCGGCCGGGCGGCGTCCGCCGCAGCGCGAGCCCGTCCGCGAGCCGGGGAGTGGCCCGGGGTACCGTCTGCGGGGCCAGAGGTCGTTCCCGGCCCGGCCGGGCCGATCGCCTGCGTCCCTTCCTGTTCCCGAATCAGGCCTGCTCGGAGGAGCAAAGCGCGTTTTTGTTCGCTTGCAGGACAGGGCTCCTTTAGCCGAATGCCATGAAAGCAATCGAGGAACTTTTGAAGACGGTGGCCGCCCTGCGGGATCCGGTTTCCGGCTGTCCCTGGGACATCGAACAGGACCACCGGTCGATCGCCGAATGCCTGATCGACGAGTGCTGCGAACTGCTCCAGACGATCGACCGACTGGACCTCGAGCACATGGAAGAGGAATTGGGCGACGTGCTGTTGCAGGTCTTGATGCACGCGCAGATGGCGAAGGAGGCGGGCCATTTCGATTTCGACGATGTCTGCCGCGAGGTGAACGAAAAGCTGATCCGCCGGCATCCGCATGTCTTCGGCGACGCCGCCGTCGAAGGCAGCGAAAAGGCGCTCCACCAATGGGACGCGATCAAGGCCGCCGAACGGAAACGGGGGCCGAAGCAAAAGGGGCGCTTCAAGGACCTCCCGAAGCAATTGCCCGCGCTGATGTTCGCGCAGGACGTCTACAAGCAGATCGAGAAGCAGGAGATGGACGCCTCCGGCGTGATCGATCGCGCGGCCATCGAGGCGGAGGCGGAGGCCCTCGACGAGGCCGGGCTCGGCAAGCGGCTTTTCGAAATCGCGGCGGCCTGCCGGAAGCGGAAAGTCGAACCGGAGTCGGCCCTGCGGCGATATACGCAATCCGTGATGGACCGGCTTGAAATGGAGCAGGCGGGGCACTAAGTTTCGGTCGGTCTTAAAGCCCATGGCCGTCACCTTTTACCTGAACGCTCGTCGGCCCGTGCCGGTGGAGATTCGCCGCCGGCGCGGCACGCGCCACATGCGCCTGAGTATCGGGCACCAGAACCAGATCGTCGTCTCGGTCCCTTGGCGCTGTCCGGAGCGCAGCGTGATGCGCTTCGTCGAGGCGAACGAGCTCTGGCTGCGCCAACAGTTGGCGGATACCCCGCGGCCGATGACCGTGACGGAGTGGTTGCGTGCGAATCCTTGGATTTCGGCCAGCGGCGACTGGTTCTACGTGCGGTTCGAGCGGCGGGCGGGAGCCCGTGCCGGCTACCGTTTCGAGAACGGTGGCGCGGAGCTCGTCTTCACCGCGCCCAAGGGGGATCCGGCGGCGGCGCTGGCGATTGTGCGCCGCTTTGCCAAAGACGCCTTGCACTGCCGGGTGGCCTTCCACCTGAAGCGGCTGAAGCTCAAGGCCCGCCGCTTGAGCGTCCGGGATCAGGCCTGCCGCTGGGGATCCTGTTCCTCGAACCGCGACCTCTCGCTGAATTGGCGGCTGATCCTGCTCTCGCCCGAGTTGCAGGACTACGTGATCCTACACGAACTCGCCCACCTGACGGAAATGAACCACTCGGCCCGCTTTTGGAGCTTGTTGGACCGCTACGACCGCGACCGCGAGGCGCACGAGGCGGAGCTGGACCGGATCACCGCTCAGATCATGCGGGTGGGGCGGAAGGCCGGTGCCGCGCTTTCGGATTAAGCTTTAGTGATGAGTTTGACCGCCGCAAAAACTCGCGGAACACCCGGAAGGACGGGCTGGGGAGTTTCACACCTTCCGGAAAAATGGCTTCGCGCAAATCCTGTCTAGTGGTCCGTTGAATAGGTTTTTTCCGATTGTAGCCGTTTCGAAGCGCAGCCGACATGACCTGCGGGCTGCGGCGTCGAACCTGCGGAGCGGGCCGGCTACAGGCGGACGGGAACGCCGCGGTCGCGCAGGTGCGCTTTGGCCTGGCGGATGGAGTAGGTGCCGAAGTGGAAAATGGAGGCGGCGAGGACGGCGCTGGCTTTGCCTTCGAGGATGGCGTCGGCGAGGTGGTCGAGCGTTCCGGCTCCGCCGGAGGCGATCACGGGCACTTCGACCGCGTCGCTGATCGCGCGGGTCAGGGGCAGGTCGTAGCCGGCTTTCGTGCCGTCGGCGTCCATACTGGTGAGCAGGATCTCGCCGGCCCCGCGGCGCACGACTTCGCGCGCCCACTCGACGGCGTCGCGGCCGGTGGGCTTGCGCCCGCCGTGGGTGTGGACCTCCCAGCGGTTCGCTTCTCCCTCCACGCGCTTCGCATCGATCGCGACGACGATGCATTGGTTTCCGAAACGGCCGGAAGACTGGTCGATCAGTTCCGGGTCGAGGACGGCGGCGGTGTTGAGGCTGACCTTGTCGGCCCCGGCGTTGAGCATTTCGCGGATATCGTCGACCGTCCGCAGGCCGCCGCCCACGGTGAGCGGCATGAAGCACTCGGAAGCGGTCCGCTCGACCACATCGAGCATGATGCTCCGCTCGTCGCTCGAGGCGGTGATGTCCAGGAAGACGAGCTCGTCCGCGCCCTGTTGCTCGTAGGCCTTGGCCTGCTCGACGGGATCGCCCGCATCGATCAGGTTGACGAAATTGACGCCCTTGACCACGCGGCCCTCGTGAACGTCCAGGCAGGGAATGATGCGGGCGGAGAGCATGGCGTGGGCGTTGGGGGTTGTTAGTTGGGGGTTGTTCGATGGGCGTTGCGGGCCTTCGACGAAATAACTCCCAACACCCAACGTCCAACTCCCACCCGCTCACTCGTCGGCGAAGGCGATATCCGGCTCGAAAGAGAGGGCGAGGCGATACTGCAGGCCGGGGCGCATGACGAGGGGACGGTTCCGCTCGAGGGTCTGCAGGTAGTGCAGGTTGCCGTAATAGGTGCGGAAGCCGGGATCGTCGGTGACGGTGTCGAGGTCTTTCCACTCCGCTTGGAAGTCGTCCTTGACCACGTTGGTGCGGTGGCCTTCCGCGCCGAGGCGGAACGCGGTGCCCACGCGGTAGCTGCTGTGGGGCGCGGCGATGGCGAGGACGTAGCGCATGCGGTCGAGCTGGACCTGTTGCTTGACGGAGAAGCAGAATTCGCAGCTCAGCTTTCCGCCCTGGAAGGACCAGGTGACCTTGCAGCTGCCGAGGCCGTTGACGAACTCCTCGTCCTTGGTGATCAGCTCGGGCTGGTCGTAGGAGAAGACGAGGGCCTTGCGCAGGCCGATCTTGGTGGTGCAGTTTTTCCCGTAGAAGGCGGGGACGACGACCTTGTCGCCGAAGGTCAGCTCGGGGAGCATGATCGGCAGGTAGCGGTCGACCGGCCAGTCGAAGATGCCGGGCGAGTGGGGGAAGGCGAGGTAGTCGCTGGTGTTTTTGCCCTGGGGGCTGGAGCCGATCAGCGGGAGTTGGAAGGCGAGTCCGGAATCGGCGTCCTGATAGACGAAGAGGCCCTGTTCGGCGCGGTGGGACTTGTTGAAATTGATGTAGCGGGCGACCTTGCGGGCCGGCACGGTGCCGGAGGGGGCGGCGGTGCCGCCGATCGACTTGGCGAGGCGCGCCCACTGGCAAAGGTAGCGCGCGGCGTCGAAGTTCGCCATCCGGGTGGTGTGGTAGGGGACGGTGTTGCGCTCCCCGTCGCGGATCACGAGGTAGCCGTGCTCTTGGTCGAGGTAGGTGACGAAAAAGTTCATGAACATCCGCCGCACCGTGTCGAGGTAGAGATCGCGCTGCGGGTCGCCGATCCAGCCGTCGCGGAGGGCCTGCATGACCAGGCTGATACAGTGCATTTGCCCGTAGGCGCCGAGGGAGCGTCCGTAGGCCCAGGCGGTCCCATCCTGGCGCGCCAGTTCGGGGATGAGCTTGAGGTAGCGCTCGGCGTGGGTGCGCAGGCTGGGGAGCTTGCGGTCGCGGAGATTGATGTTGGCGTGCAGTTGAAGCGCCTGGCGGATGAAGACGAAGCTGAGCACGCCGTAGATGTCGTAGGCGCCGCCGAGCTTTCCGGTGCTGTCGCCCGCGTCGTCGAAGTAGCCTCCGGTCGAGCCTGCGTCGATGCGTTCGAGGAAGCGTTCGATCAGGCGGCCGGTTTCGTCCTTCTTCGAAAGGCCGAGGCTGTAGCGGGTGACGGCCTTGGCGATGTTGAAGGCCTGGTAGTGGTTGCCGTAGTCCGAGCGTTCGAGGAGCCGGCGGTCGAGCTGCTCCTGGGTCGGCTCCATGAGGCGCTCCCAGACCGCGTTGCGGTCCTTGGCCGGGCCGAAGGAGAGCAGACCGAGGGCCGCGTAGGCGAGGCCGTTCTCGAATTCCTCTTCGGTGAAAGCCTGGGCCGTGACGCAGCGGGCCGAGAGGTCGACGAGATCGAAATCACCAATCTTGGTCTCGTTTGTCGCCCGGTAGTACTCGCCGATGGCGAGGGCGGCGTGGCCCGGTTCGTCGGGGCGGCTCTGCTCGTTTGCAACGGGGTTGATCGTCCCCTGTTCACTTACTGATTCCAGATTATGACCCAGGATCGATTGGGCCATATCAAGGCACTGGTCTGCAAAATTTTCCATTCGGCTGCTGCGGCTGTCTTACGCGAAGAATTGGTTGTGATGGGATTCGCATCTGGCCTTGTCAACAGCAATTGCCCTTCCTTGCGCGGCGGACCGGGGAATGCGCTTTCTATTGACCTCGGCCACCGGGGCGCTTCGATTTGCTTAGTAGCTCGGCTGTTGCCGACCATCATCAACGCTTACCCCTATTATCCCTCTACCATGCCGGCCGACTTGTCCTCGATGGAATCCGTTTCCCACGAAAACCGTAAGTTCCCGCCCCCTGCGGCGTTTGCCGGCAAGGCCCGCATCTCCGGACTGGAGGCCTATCGCGAGCTCTACGAGCGCAGCATCGCGGATCCGGAAGCCTTTTGGGCGGAGGCGGCGGGCGAGCTCCATTGGTTCAAGCCCTGGGACCGGGTCCTGAACGCGGAGGGCGCGCCCTTTTTCAAGTGGTTCGAGGGCGGCAGGACGAACCTCGCCTACAACTGCCTGGACCGCCAGATCGAGGCCGGGCTGGGCGACAAGGTGGCGATCCACTGGGAGGGCGAGCCGGGCGATACCCGCGAGCTGAGCTTCGCGCAATTGCACGCCGAAGTCTGCCGCTTCGCCAACGTGCTGAAGGGGCTCGGCGTGCGCAAGGGCGAGCGGATCGCGATTTACCTGCCGATGATTCCGGAGCTGGCGGTCGCGGTGCTGGCCTGCGCGCGGATCGGTGCGGTTCACTCGGTTATTTTCGCGGGCTTCTCGGCGGACTCGATCAAGGACCGGGTGCTGGACAGCGAGGCGCGGATGGTGATCACGGCCGACGGCGGCTACCGTCGCGGCAAGATCCTCGAGCTCAAGAAGATCGTCGACGAAGGCGTGGCCTCCTGCGCCTGCGTGTCCGAGCTGCTGGTCGTCCGCCGCGGCGGGAAGGAGCCGATCGACTGCCCGATGCGGGAAGGCCGCGACCATTTCTACGACGAGCTGGCGAAAGAGGCGTCCGAGGATTGCCCGGCCGAGGAGCTCGAGGCGGAGGACCTGTTGTTCCTCCTCTACACCAGCGGGACGACGGGAAAGCCGAAGGGGATCATGCACACCACGGGCGGCTACCAGGTCTTCACTTACCTGACCTCCAAGTATATCTTCGACCTGCGCCCGGACGACGTCTACTGGTGCACCGCCGATATCGGTTGGATCACCGGGCACAGCTACATCGTCTACGGCATCCTGCAGAACGGTGTGACTCAGGTGATCTACGAGGGCGCGCCGAACCATCCCGACGAGGGTCGCTTCTGGGAGATTGTGGAAAAATACGGGGTCTCCATATTCTACACCGCGCCGACCGCCATCCGCGCCTTCATGAAGTGGGGCGACCGCTGGCTGGAGGGCAAGGACCTCTCCTCCTTGCGCCTGCTCGGCACGGTGGGGGAACCGATCAATCCGGAAGCCTGGATGTGGTACCACCGCAAGGTCGGCGGCGAGCGCTGTCCCATCGTCGATACCTGGTGGCAGACCGAGACCGGCGGTCACATGCTCGCGCCGATTCCCGGCGCCACCCCGACCAAGCCGGGCTGTGCGACGCTGCCCTTTTTCGGCATCGAGCCGGCCGTGCTGTCCGAGGACGGGGCGGAGGCGCCCGCCGGCATCCTTGCGATCAAGAAACCTTGGCCCGGCATCATGCGAGGGATCTACGGCGATCCGCAGCGTTTCAAGGACACCTACTGGTGCAAGTGGGGCGGGAAATACTACTTTCCGGGGGACGGCGCCCGCCGCGACGAGGACGGCTATTACTGGATCTTGGGACGCGTCGACGACGTGGTCAACGTGTCCGGCCACCGCATCGGCACGGCCGAGCTGGAAAGCGTCTTCGTCGAGCACGAGGACGTGGCCGAGTCCGCCGTGATCGGCGTGCCGCACGAAATCAAGGGCCAAGGCCTGATCGCCTTCGTCACCGTGATCGAGGGCCGCGCGCACGACGACAGCCTGCGCGGGGAATTGATCGCGATGGTCGACAAGAGCATCGGCAAGTTCGCCCGCCCCGAACGTATCCTCTTCGCGACCGACCTGCCCAAAACCCGTTCCGGCAAGATCATGCGCCGGCTCCTGCGGGACATCGCCGAGGGCAAGGAACTCGGCAACACCACCACGCTCGCCGATCCCGGCGTGGTCGAGCAGCTGCGGGAGCAGTACGCCGGGCAGGACCACTAGCTCCGCGAATTTTCGGCCGGGCTTTTCCGGCTTCGCTTGTGCGGGCTAGACAAAGTGCCCGACGGCTCCAATATGTTCGATTTTTATGAAGATCTTTCTCAACGACAAGCTGGTCGACCGTGACGAAGCCAAGATTTCGGTTTTCGACCACGGACTCCTTTACGGCGACGGTATTTTCGAGGGCATCCGGCTCTACGAAGGCTGCGTCTTCAAGCTGGATGAGCACCTCGAACGCCTCGAGTACTCGGCCAAGGCGATCATGCTGAAAATGCCCTGGACGCGCCGGGAGATCGCCGACGCGGTCTGCGAGACCTGCCGGGCGAATGGGCTGAGGAACGGCTACATCCGTCTGGTCGTGACCCGGGGCGAGGGCAGCCTTGGCCTCTCGATCAAGAACTGCACGCAGCCGCAGCTGATCGTGATCGCCGACAAGATCCAGCTTTACCCCGAGGAGTTCTACGAGCAGGGGCTCAAGATCATCACCGTCCCGACCCGCCGCTGCAATCCGGCCGCGCTCCCGCCCACGGTCAAGTCGCTCAACTACTTGAACAACATCCTCGCCAAGATCGAGGCCCAGCACCTCGGCTACCACGAGGCCATCATGTTGAACGACCAAGGCTATGTGGCGGAATGCACGGGCGACAATGTTTTCGTCGTGCACAAGGGCGCGTTGATCACCCCGGCGGCCAGTGCGGGCGCCCTCAAGGGCATCACCCGCGACACCGCCATCGCGATCGCGGAGGAGCTCGGCATCCCCTGTCGGGAGGCCAACCTCACGCGCTACGACGTCTGGATCGCGGACGAGCTCTTCCTGACCGGGACGGCGGCCGAGATCGTGCCGATCGTCGAGGTCGACGCCCGCCCGATCGGCGACGGCAAGCCGGGTCCGGTGACCGCCCGGTTCCTCCAGTCTTTCCGCCGTCGGGCGACGACGGAGGGAACCATGCTGTAAGCCGTCGACCGGCCGCGCGGATTCATCGGCATGAATGGATTCGAAGCTTGCGGCCTCCCCGGGCTGGTCGGAGATGCCTCCCCGGCACCCGCTTTCGCCGCGCCCGGAACATTTTGGCACGTATTTTGCCAAACCCTGTTACGGGACGGTAAATCTCCCGGCCGGAAAGGCGCCGGGCCGACTTTCCCGTATTTTCACTTTGCGATTCACCCCGCTTCCAACTAGTTTTCCTCTATGGCCGATAAGCTGACCTGCAGTCTCTGCGGAAAGGACGCCACCGTCCACCTGACGCAGATCGTCAACAATAAGATCCACAAGGTCGATTTGTGCGAATCCTGCGCCCACCAAAAGGGCGTGACCGATCCCGAGGCCTTTTCGCTTGCGGACCTGCTCTCGAAGACCGCGCTGACGCCCGTGCCGGAGCGCGATCAGGGCGCCTCCTGCCCGAACTGCGGGCACAGTGCGGCCGATTTCCGGCGCACTGGGCGGATGGGCTGCTCGAGCTGCTTCGAGCACTTCGAAGCGCTGCTGCAACCGGTGCTGGGCGACATGCACGTGGGCACGACCCACAAGGGCAAGGTCCCCGAACACGCGCTGCGCCGCCAATCCGGCCGGGAACGTTTGGAGAAGCTGCGCGCCGCTCTCGACCACGCGGTGGAGGAGGAGGCCTACGAGGAGGCCGCCCGGTACCGCGACGAAATCAAGAAAATCGAGTCCGAGGAGGACGCCGAGGTCTTTCACGCATGATCGAGCAACTGATCCAGAGCGAGTGCGCGGAGCTCACCCAGAGCACCAAAAAGGCCGCGCCCGTCGTCCTGAGCACGCGCCTGCGGCTCGCGCGCAATCTGAAAGACGTGCCCTTCCCGGAACGTGCCAGTGCGGCGCAGCGGCGGGACATCCTGTCCAGAGTCGAGCCGATCCTGGCCAGCCTCCCGCTGATGCACAAGGGCGAGTTTCTCGACGTGGAGGATCTTTCCGATCTTGAAAAGCAGGTGCTGGTCGAACGCCACCTGATCAGCCGCGAGCTCAGCGAGTCGGAGTCCGGTTCGGCCGTTTACATCAACCGCGACCAGAGCTGCGCGGTCATGATCAACGAAGAGGACCACCTGCGCATCCAGCTTCTGAAGAGCGGATTCAATCTGAAGACGGCTTGGAAGCAGATCGACGCCTTCGATACCGATCTGGAGCATTTCTTCGACGTCGCCTTCTCCAAGCACCTCGGCTACCTGACGGCTTGCCCGACGAACCTCGGCACCGGCCTGCGGGCCTCGGTCATGATGCACCTGCCGGGCCTCGTCATCGCCGAGCACATGGAGAAGGTGATCCGCGCGGTCAACCAGCTGGGTATCACCGTGCGGGGCCTCTTCGGCGAAGGCTCGGATGCGACCGGCCACATCTTCCAGATTTCCAACCAGCAGACCCTCGGCGAGTCGGAGGGCGACATTCTCGACCGGCTCGGCAACGTCCTCAAGACGGTCATCGACCATGAACTGAACGCCCGTTTCAAGTTTCTGGAGGAACATCGCGCGAACCTGCTGGACAAAATAGGGCGGGCCCACGGCGTCCTGCTCAACGCCCATGTGCTCAGCTCGAACGAAGCAATGAGTCTCCTCTCCCTCATCCGTCTGGCGGTGGACTTCGGCATGTTGCCGGAGGGCTCTCGGGCGGACGTCGACCGCCTCTTTATCGAGTGCCAGCCCGGTCACATCCAGTACGCCGCCAAGGCGGGAATCGCGCCGGAAGAACGCGACATCACGCGGGCCGACAAACTTCGGCGGGAATTTGGCAAGCTTCCCGCTCTCAACTTTGACAAGATTAACGACTTAGGTTAAGTCAAAACCTTCGCCCATGGAACCCATGAACAACTTCACTCCCCGCGCGCAACAAGTGCTTTCGCTGGCCCGCAAGGAGGCCGACCGCTTTCACCACAACTACGTCGGGACCGAGCACCTCCTGCTCGGCCTCATCAATCTGGGCCAAGGCGTGGCAGTCAACGTGCTCCAAAAGATGGGGCTCGACCTCCAGACGGTGCGCGCGGCGGTGGAGAAGCAGGTCGGCACGGGCCCCGAGGCGAAGCCCTCCGGTAACATCCCCTACACCCCGCGGGTGAAGAAGGTGCTCGCCCTCGCCGGCAAGGAAGCGAAGGCGCTGAACCATTCCTACGTCGGCACCGAACACATCCTGCTCGGCCTCCTGCGCGAAGGCGAAGGGGTGGCGGCGCGCGTGCTCAAGTCCTTGGACGTCGATATCGAGCGCTGCCGCAACGAGATCCTGGCCGAGCTCGATCCCAACTTTTCCGGCGAGTCGGAGGAGGTTTCGGCCGCTGCCGGTGCCGCCGCCCCGGCGGAAGACAAACGGGACTCGAAGACGCCCGCGCTCAAGGCCTTCGGTCGCGACCTGACCGAGCTGGCCAAGAAGGGCGAGCTGGACCCGGTGATCGGGCGCCAGCACGAGATCCGTCGGGTCGTTCAAATCCTCTGCCGCCGCACCAAGAACAATCCGGTCCTGATCGGCGAGGCCGGGGTCGGCAAGACCGCCATCGTCGAGGGCTTGGCCCAAGAGATCGCTTCCGGCATCGTGCCCGAAATCCTCATCGACAAGCGGGTGATCACCCTCGACCTCGCCCTGATGGTCGCCGGCACGAAGTACCGCGGCCAGTTCGAAGAGCGGATCAAGGCGGTCATGGACGAAATCCGCCGCGCCAAGAATATCATCATTTTCATCGACGAGCTGCACACCATCGTCGGCGCGGGCGCGGCCGAAGGGGCGATGGACGCTTCCAATATTTTCAAGCCCGCGCTCAGTCGCGGCGAGCTCCAGTGCATCGGCGCCACCACCCTCGGCGAATACCGCAAGTACATCGAGAAGGACAGCGCGCTCGACCGCCGCTTCCAATCGGTCAAGGTGGAGGCCCCGTCGATCGAGGATACCATCCTGATCCTCAAAGGCATCCGCGGAAAGTACGAGGAGCACCACAAGGTCGAGTTCACCGACGACGCGCTCGAAGCGGCGGCCAAGCTCTCCGAGCGCTACATCACCGCGCGCTTCCTGCCCGACAAGGCGATCGACATCCTCGACGAGGCCGGAGCCCGCTCGCGCATCGAGTCGCTCAAGCGCCCGCCCGAAATCGAGGAGATGAACGCGGCCATCGAGGAGGTCTGTTCGAAGAAGGAGGAGGCCATCAGCAAGCAGCATTTCGAAGAAGCGGCCAAATTCCGCGACGAGGAAAAGCGCCTGCGCCAAAACCAAGCCGAGCGGATCGAGGCGTGGAAGAAAAGCCGCGACGAAGCCCGCATCGTGGTCGACGAGGAAGAGATGCTGCAGGTCGTCGCCGACTGGACCGGCATCCCGCTTTCGCGCATGGAGCAGAAGGAGAGCAAAAAGCTGCTCAAGCTCGAATCCGAATTGCAGCACGAAGTGATCGGGCAGGACCGCGCGACCGAAGTCATTTCCAAGGCGCTGCGCCGTTCCCGCGCCGACCTGAAGGACCCGAAGCGGCCGATCGGCTCCTTCATGTTCCTCGGCCCCACCGGCGTGGGCAAGACCCTGCTGGCCAAGGTGCTGGCGGAACAGATGTTCGGCGACAAGGACGCCATCATCCAGATCGACATGTCCGAGTACATGGAGAAATTCGCCGTCTCGCGCTTGGTCGGCTCGCCTCCCGGCTACGTGGGTTACGAAGAAGGCGGCCAGCTGACCGAGGCCGTGCGGCGCAAGCCCTATTCGGTGGTGCTCTTCGACGAAATCGAAAAGGCGCACCCCGACGTGGTCCAGCTCCTCCTGCAGGTGCTGGAAGAAGGTCGCCTGACCGACAGTCTCGGCCGCAAGGTCGACTTCCGGAACACCATCCTGATCATGACTTCCAACGTCGGGGCGGATATCCTGCAGCGCAACACCTCCATGGGTTTCGGAATCGAAAATACCGCCGAAAACGAGTACGAGAAGATCCGCGAAAAGATCCTCGACGAGACGAAGCGCGTTTTCAAACCGGAGTTCCTCAACCGCCTGAACGAGCTGGTCATCTTCAAACCCCTCGCCCGCGGGGACATGAAGGCCATCGTCGACCTGGAGCTCCGCAACGTTTCCAAGCGACTGAAGGATAAGGAGCTGACCTTCGATTTTTCCGACCAGGCAAAGGCCTTCCTCATCGACAAAGGCTACGACGAGAAGTACGGCGCCCGCCCGCTGCGCCGCGCGGTCGAACGCTACGTCGAGGACTCGCTCGCAGAGGCCATCCTGAGCGGAGAGATCAAGCCCGGTGAGACGATCTCCGTCGGCGTCCGGGAAGACGGCGAGGGCCTGAGCTTCGAGCAGGACCAGCCCGTTTCCGGCGCGACCGGAAGCTAGGGGTCTGTCAGCGAAGTTATTTCCAACGGTAGCTCTTCCAAGGCGGGGCCGGCTTGGCCGTGTCCCGCACGGCGGGGGGGAGTAGCGCCCGTCGTAGGGCCGCCGCTTGCGGCGTGCCGGGATCCCGCGGGAGGCTTTGGAAGCATGGGCGTGGCGGGCGGGTCCGCCGGGGTGCGATTCAAACCGCGAAGGCTGTTCGTTCACGCGAAGCCGCGCGCCGGTCGCACGGCAAGCCGAGCGACAACGTGTTTGCGCCCGTCGGCGCGGTCGGTCGTAGCCGGGGCGATGCGCTCGGATTCGCTCGAACGACCGATTCCCTCAGCTCACCCGCCAGGGCAGGAGGCCGGAGGGCAACGCCTCGGGGCGTTCGCAGCTGCTTTCGATCCGCAGGGCTTGGCCGCTTTCCGAGGAGCGATCGAAGGCCTCCATCACCTCCAGCACGTGGAGGGCGATTTCGCCGCTGGCGCGGTGGGGGCGGTCGTTGCGGATGCCGTCGACCATGTCGATCACGCCGATCATGCGCTTGTTGTCGGCATGGGTGAAGGGCACTTCGCGGGTCTCGCTGTCCTGCGGCCGGAACAGGCGCACCGGTCGGTCGAAATTGTTCGGGTCGCCCGCTTCGAGGCTGCCCTCGGATCCGTGGATCGCGAGGTTCGACAACTCGTTTTTCCAGATGTCGAAGCTCATGGTGACCGTGACGATCGCGCCCGATTCGAATTCCAGAACGCCCGCGCAGTGGGTGTTGACGCCGACCGGGAGGATCTTGCCTTCGTTTCCGGCGCTGGAAGCGACGCGCTCTTCGAAGCCCTTGGCCGTGCGGGCCATGACCGAACGGATCGGCCCGAGGAAATTGATCAGCGAGGTCAGGTAGTAGGGGCCCATGTCGAAGAGGGGGCCGCCCCCGAACTCGTAGTAGAAGCCGGGATTGGGATGCCAGGTCTCCGGACCGTGGCTCATCATGAAGGCGGTGCCGCTGAGGGGACGGCCGATCCAGCCGTCGTCGATCAGCTTGCGGGCGGTCTGGCCGGCTTTGAAGAGAAAGGTGTCCGGCGCCGACCCGACGCGCAGATTCGCGGCGCGGGCCGCGTCCATCAACTTCTTACCTTCTTCGACCGAGGTGGCGAGGGGCTTCTCGGCATAGACGTGCTTGCCGGCGGAGAGGATCTGCAGGCCCACGTCGACGTGGACGGCGGGAATGGTGAGATTGACGATCAGCTCGATTTCCTCGTCCGCGAGCAGGTCGTCGACGGTCATGGCCGCGCAGCCGTTCTGCTCGGCGGCGGCTTTGGCCGCTTCGAGGCGAAGGTCGGCGCAGGCCTTGATCTTCAGGTTAGGGGCCTTCACGGCGCCGTTGAAATAGGCTTGGCTGATCTTTCCACAGCCGATGATTCCGATCTTCATGGGTTCTTGCATAGCTATAGTGGCTCGGGGATAAAAAGGAGAAGAGAAACTCAGCGCGCCGCCCAGCGCAGGCCGCGCACTGTCATGTCGAACACCGCGGGATAGCTCTCGAATTCCGCGGACTGGTGCCCGAGGGCGGAGTAGAAAACGCGCCCCTTGCCCCAGCGCTTCGTCCAGATGACCGGCATCTCGCAGTCGCGGCCCTCGTATCGATAGGTGGTCGTGGCCAGCACTTCGACGCCGGGGTCCATCATCATGTAATACTGCTCGGACTCGTAGTCGAACACCGCAGGCAGGCCGGAAACGATTTCGCTTTCGGGGCGGGTAACCTTGACTCGGTAGGGCCCGACGTGCGGGTGGCCGACAAAGTGGCCGCCCACCATCCATTCGTAGTCGATCGCTCCGCGGAACGCGTCCCCCATGCCGCCGTGGAAGCCGCCCAGACCGGATCCTTCGCGGACCGCAGCGGAAAGATTCTTCTCCTGCGCGGACTCCAGCTTGCCCATGGTCCAGATCGGCACGATCAAGTCGGCCGCCTTCAAAGTCTCGGCGTCGTCGAGGATGCCGAGCGAGTCGAAACGCCCGACTTCGAAGCCGGCCGCTTCCAGCGCATCGCCGAAAAGCTCCGCGCATCGCTTCGGTTCGTGGCCGTCCCAGCCGCCGTAGAATAGAATCGCCATGGGTTTCTCCGTAATCATGGTTTAGACGTTTTTTGAAATTCAGCGCCGTTTCCAGCCTTTAATCATGGATATTATTTTAAAGGACATGGACATTCGTCCCATTTTCGCCGGTGAGATTCAGCGGCTCCGGCGGGCCGTGTTTCCGGTCCGCGGGATCGGCCATTTCACGCGCAAGACGGACTGGATCGACCGCAGCTTCGACACGCTGAACTTCTCGTTTATTCTAGAGGGCGAGGGGGAATATGAGATCGACGGCAAGGCCTATCGCGTCCTCGCGCCCTGTGTGATCACGCAGTGGCCGGGGGTGCCGACCCGGTACGGACCCACCGGGGCGAGCGCTTGCTGGAACGAGGTTTATTTCACTTACGGCGCGGAGCTGGAGGCGCTTTTCGAGGGTTCGCGGCTGATTGAGCGGGATTATCCGATGTGGGAGATCGCCGAAGGGGCGGAAGTGTCCCCGGCCCTTGCGGAGGTGGCGCGGTTGACGCGTTGCGAGCCCGGACCGGGCTGGGTGGAGCGACTGGACCTCGCCTGCGAGCGGACGATCATGGAGAGCCGTCCTCGAATCGCGCCGCTTAGCGACCCACTGCTCCGCCGTATCGCCGAAGTCCGCGACGAGGCGGATCGGCGCTTTCTTGAAATTGAAAGCATGGACGAGGTCGCGTCCGCGCGGGGACTCTCCCGCTCGGCCTTTCGACGCCTCTGGCCGAGGGTGAGCGGACTGCCGCCGCAGCGCTACCTCGCCGAGCTGAAGCTGAAGCACGCCTGCCGGCTGCTGGTGGAGACCAACCTGACCGTGAGCGAGGTCGCCTTGCGGGTGGGCTTTCGCGATCCCCTCTATTTTTCCCGCCGCTTCAGGCAGCTCTTCCAGCAGACCGCCAGCGCCTACCGTCGCCGGAACAAGCCCCAACGCTACTGAGCCGCCCCGGTCGAGGGGCTGCGGGTCCAGTAAAGTCGGGCGTTTTCGGTGGGATCGGGCGGCCGCTTGCGTGACGGGGGAGCGCTCGCAAGCGAGCACGCCACGGAGGCGGCTTTGCGGTGCTACTAGGCGGCGCTAGAAAAGCGACAACTGGTCCTCGTTCAAAGGGCCGGCGACTTCGATCAACCGGGAATCGTTGTTCCGGACGCTGTTGACGCGCTGGGAGACGCGGTGGTTGTCCAGCCGGGCCTCCGTCGCGAGATCGAGCGCCGCGGCCTTGGGCAGGCGGTTCTCCAGCCAGTCGCGCAGACGGGCGGGCGGGAGGATGACCGGCATGCGGTGGTGGACCTCGCACACGCTTGCGTTGGCGGCGGCGGTCAGGAGCACGCAGGAGGACGGATGCGCCTCGACGCGGGAGGGAAACCAGAGGCCGGCGAAGAAAAGCAGGCGACCCTCCGGCGCGAAGAAGTAGTGGGGCCGTTTCTGAATGCCGTCCTCATACCATTCGTAAAACCCGTCGGCCGGAACCAGACAGCGGCGGGACTCCCAGCCGTCCCGGAAGCGCGGAGAGGTATCCGCGGTTTCGATACGGGCGTTGACGTGGAAGTTCTGCGGCGTGCGCAGGCCCCAGTGCATGGTCGCGAGCGGTCCGCCGCCCGCGGCGGCCGGCGAAGGCGGCTCGTTGTCTCCACCCGGTAGGGCGAGGGCGAGGATCTCGCGGCCGGGGCCGACGTTGTATTCGGGCTCGTAGCTGTCGGGCAGGGCGGCCTCCGGCGCGCTCGGGCCGAAAGCTTCGTCGAGGGCCTCGCGGAGCGCGGAAGCCAGCGCCTGTTTGCTGAGGTGGAGGGTAAAACGTCCGCACATTTCGGGAAAAGGGGAACTGGCTTTCAGCGGCCGGCCGAAGCCCAGATGCGAAGGGACTTCAGGAAGAAGAGCTCGAGCGCGGCGACTTGGTTGAAATTGATTTCGAGCAGACCGGCGCTGTGTTCGAGGGCGGCGGTGGCTTCGTCGAGGGCGGCCACCGCGTACTCGCCGGGATTGGCGGCCGCGAGATCGCGGGCGAAGTGGGCGGTGGCTTTTTCGACCTCGCCGAGCAGCTGTTGGCGGAAACCTTTGCCGAGGCCGGTTTCCATGGCCGCCTTTTCCTCGTCGGTCAAATACTCGGGCAGGTCGCCCTTGCGGGCGCTCCAAGCTTCCGCGGTGATCGCGTCGAGGATGCCCAAGAACCGGGCGTTCAAGCCGTAGGCGCCGAAGACAATGTGCGGGACGCTCTTCCGCTCGGGGCCTTCGATCAGACGCGTCAGCCAGGTCCGGTAGTCGTCGACCCAAGCCGGCCAGTCCGGGTGGGCGACGGCCTCCAGCTCGGCCGGGATGCGGAAGTTCAGGCAGCGGCTTCGGATCGTGTCGAGCAGGTCGTAGGGACGGACGGTGAGCAGGAAGAGGGTGGTGCCGGCGGGCGGTTCCTCGAGGGTCTTGAGGAAGGCGTTGGCGGCTTGGACGTTCATCCGGTCGGCTTCGAAAACCAGCCCGACCTTGCGGCCCCCTTGGTTGGAGGTCTTCTGGAGGTCGAGCACGAGCCGGCGCATGGTGTTGCGCGGCCATTCGCCCTGCACCCGTTCGCTCTCCGAGCCGATGCGGATGAAGCGGGCCTTCCCGCTGGGCCGGAGGATGAAACAGTCGGGATGCTCGAAAGGTTCGCCGCGGGCGCCGAGGAGCTCGCCGGTGATGGCGCGGGCCACCTGCTCGAGGCCGCCCAGGCTCTCGCCGTGCAGGAGGATGCCGTGCCCGAGCCGCTCCGCCGCGAGGGAGCGCTCCAGCACCTCGACGGCGCGGCTGCGGCGCAGGGCTTCGGGGAGGGCTTGGCTGAGTTTCATGGGGGCGGGATTATCTCAGGCGGGCTTCGACGGCTTGCCAGACGGATTGCTCGACCGCTCCGGACGGGCGGGTGCCGTCGATCACGACGAAGCGCTCCGGCTCGGCGGCGGCCAGCGCGAGGTAGCCTTGGCGGACGGCTTCGAAAAAGCGGAGCGTCTCCCGCTCCATCCGGTCCTCCCGTTCGCTGGCGGCGCGGGCGCGATCGAGGCCGGTGGCGGCGTCGATATCGATCAGCAGGGTAAGGTCGGGCAAGGTTTCCCCCACCGCGAAGGTGTTGATGGCGGCGACCGAAAGGGGATCGAGCTGGCGGGCGACGCCTTGGTAGACCGTGGTCGAGTCCAGAAAGCGGTCGCAGAGCACGATCTCGCCCCGCTCGAGGGCGGGCTCGATCGCTCCCCGGGTGTGTTCGGCCCGGCTGGCGGCGAAGAGCAGCAATTCCGTTTCCGGGTTCATGCCTTCGCCCGCTGCATCGTGCTGGAGCAGGTTGCGGATCGATTCGCCCAGCGGGGTGCCGCCGGGTTCGCGGGTCTGGAAGACGCGGTGGCCGGCCTGCTCCAGCCGGGCCGCCAGCGCGCGGACCTGGGTGGATTTGCCGCAGCCTTCGGTGCCTTCGAAGCTGATGAACAGTCCGGGCACGGAGCTACCAGCCGGTGGCGATGAAGTTTTCCAGATCGTCGATCGAGGGACTCACGGCGGTGCGCACATAGAAGCCCGAGGTCGCGACCGCGAGGTTGAGCGAAGCCTCCGGGGAGAGGCCCAGCAGGCGGCCGGTGACGAAGCCCGAGTTGAAGTGGTCGCCCGCGCCGGTGGTGATCTTCGGCTTTTCGCAAAGCGGGCCGTGGACGAAGGCGGTGCCGGCGGCGGTGGCGCAGGCGGCGCACTCAACCGGGTGGATGACCACGGTGTCGAGCTTCAGCTTGTCGCGGATGCGGGCCGCCACGGTCTGGAGGTTTTCGGGGTTCTTTTCGAGGGGGCTGAAGTCGAGCAGCTTGTCGACCTGCTCGGCTTCGCGGTAGTTGAGCCCGAGGATGACCTTGCCGAAGGCCTCGAACTCGGAGAATAGCTCCAGCACCTCCCGCAGGTCGGAGGCCGAGCGCTTTTCCGGGTCGGCGAGGTCGAAGAAGAAGATGCGCTCCGGATTTTCCGGCAGGCGCGGGAGGAGCTTCGTGATGAAGTCGCGGAAGACTTGGGTGAGGTAGGGGATCATCGTCCAATTGACCATGGCGATCTCGTCGGCCTCGCTGAAGACGCGGACCAACTCGTCCTCGCCCATCACTTCGACGATCCGCGCGTAGTCGATCTCGTCGAGGCTGGCCATCGAGCCGAGGAGGATCTTCCCGTCGTTGAACTCCGCCGCGAGAGTCACGCCGGGGTCGGTGATGGAGACGGCCGCGGTCTTTTCCGCAAACTCCTGGAAGACGGGGTGGACGATCTCCTTGCCCAGTGCGCCGAGGTAGCGGACCTTGAGGCCGTGGGCGAGTTGGGCGTTGGCCATGATCGGGCCGTTGCCGCCGAGCTTCTCGACCATCGGCGCAAGCTCGATGTTCGCGCTCTTGCCGGCGGCGGAGGCGATGCGGGCGGCGAACTCGGCGATCGTCGGAATGGCGGTGAACTGGTCGCCGGGGCCGGAGCGCTTGTCGACCGGGTGGACGATCTTGTCCACGAACCCGTCGATGCCGACCAGCACCTTCTTGGAAGCCACCGCTTCCGATTTCTCCTTCAGTTCCTTTAGGGTTTGTTCTTTGTAGTCCATTTCGGGGGGCTTGTGATCAAAGGGCTGAGGTGTAGGAACTCACCCGCCGGGCCGCAACTCCTTTTCTGCGGGGGAGAAAAGCCCGGCTCTCCGCCGAGGTTTCGGCTTTTTTGCTGACAGTCGGACGAACCGTCTGTGTAACTGGGGGTCTACAGCAAAGCAGCGTCCCTTTCCTTCCGATGATAGCCAGTTCCGCCTTCGATTTCCTGTTTTTCACCGCCACCGGACCGAACGTCTTCACCTATTTCGCGCAGTCCAATTTCGCCGGAAAGGTGATCGTCGCCGTCCTTGTGATTTGTAGCGTTATCGCTTGGTCCGTCATGTTGGGCAAGTACATGGATATCTCCAAACTCCGCTCGCAGAACCAGCGCTACGAGCGCTTGCTGAGCAAGCAAGCGCACCTGCTGGCGCTCGACCCGGAGCATCCGGGGAAGGGGAGCGGGCCCTTCTACAGCATCGTGCGCGAGGGGCTGGAGGCCTTTTTCCGCTACGGCGGCGACGTGGTGGACCCCGACACCCATCGGGCGACCTTGCGCATGGGCCACGTGGAGAACGCGCTCCAGCGCGGGGTCGCGGAGCAGACCATCCGCTACGAGGCCAAGATGGTCCTGCTGGGCTCGATCGTGACGGGCGCTCCCTTCCTCGGTCTGCTCGGGACCGTCTGGGGCGTGATGGACGCCTTCGGCGGCATCGCGGGCGGGGGTGCCGCCAGCCTCCAAAGCCTGGCGCCCGGCGTGTCCGGCGCGCTGCTCACCACCGTGGCCGGCCTGCTCGTGGCCATTCCCTCCGTCTTCGGCTACAACTACCTGCTCCAGCAGACCAAGATCGGCGTGGTCGAGTTGGAAAACTTCGCCAGCACGGTGGCGGACCGGATCGAGCTGGAAGCCCAGGCCGCCGCAAACTCCTAGCCTTCCTTTCCGTATGGCCCGCAAGTTCCATCGAAAAAACCGGCTCGACGCGCTGACCGAGATCAACGTCACCCCCTTGATCGACCTGGCCTTCGCGCTGCTCATTATTTTCATGATCACGACGCCGCTGCTCGAGCAGACGATCGAGGTCGACCTCCCGGTCGAGAGCCCGAAGTCCCAGGCCACCGAGCGCGAGGCGTTCCAGACCGTCTCGATCGACCGCGAGGGCCGCTACTTTTGGGGGCCCGAGCCGGTCTCCGCCGCCCAACTCGGCGACCTGCTCGACACCATGGCCCTCGATGCGGACCCGCCCGTGCTCAGCATCCGCGCCGACGCCCGCCTGCCTTACCAGCAAGTGATCACGGTGATCGATTTGATCAAGGAACGGGAACTCTCCAAGATCAGCCTCGATACGAAAGTCGATTAACTCCCCGATGACGCCCAAACGCAACCAGCCTTTCTGGACCTCGGTCATCCTCCACCTCGTGGTTCTGCTGGGTGTGTTTCTCGCCACCATCGTCCAGGCCTTCAAGCCGAAGGAACCGCCCCATGTTTTCGAGATGGTCAGCCCGCCCGCCGATGCCCCCGACCAACCCGCGCCCGAGGATGCGCCGCCGCCCGAGCTGAACATTCCCGAGGTCGCCCCGCTCGAGCCGCTGCCCGAAATCGACACCAGCACGCCTGCGCCGAGCCCGCCCCCAACGGAGCCCCCGCCGCGACGCGCTCCGGAACCGGCGCCGCCGAAGCCGAAGACCATGACCTACGAGGAGTTCCTCAAACAGAATCCGATCAAGGAGCCCGCCCAGCGCCAGACCCAACCGACGCGCAGGAACTTCAACGTCCCTAAAATCGACGTCCCCAGGATCGTCGTGCCGAGAGCCACCGCCCAGAATCCCAGCCCGCGGCAACCGACCCAGTCGGACCTGAAGGCCCTCGACGCCTACAACGCGCGCCTGCGCTCGCGCCTCGACGCCGCTTGGAACAAACCCTCCAACCTCGGCGGCATCCGGATGGAGGCGACCGTGGTCTTCGATGTTTCGGCCTCCGGGCAGATCGGCAACGTCCGCCTGCGGCCCTCCTCGGGCAACGCCGGTTTCGACCAGTCCGTCAAAGCCGCCTTCGCGCGCATCGCCAACGCCGGCCCCACCCCGACCGGCGACGGCCATACCTTTTCCATGACCTTCCGGATGACCGAGTAGGGTCGGCGCAGCACCAGCCCCAGCCCCAGCCGCCGGAGAACTCAAGACTTTCCTCCTTGGCCAAGGAGGAGTTCCCCGAGCGGAGGCGAAGGGATCGGTCGTTCGCCAGAGCGGACCGCCTTCCGGGGCGGGCGCCGCGTCTCCCCGTCGAACGTGGGCCGGGCGGGATTCGAACCCGCGACCAAGGGATTATGAGTCCCCTGCTCTAACCGCTGAGCTACCGGCCCTTAGTCGTTCTTCCAGAGGGGATGATCTTTGATTCGAGGGGGGTCGAATTAAGGATTTGCAGCCCGCTTCCGTAAGCCGAAATAGCACCGGATGCCCTCAACGTCTGCGGGCACAGAAGGGAAGGGCGTCCCGGAGTGGGTTCGGGTCGCGAAAAATCTGTATCGGAATAGGTCATCGGGTCGATACCGCGCTCTGGTGAAGCGGAGTGGCAGACAAATTCGAAAAAGCCTCAAGACACAAGATCGAAAGCACGCCGAGCGCCGCCTCCGGGAGTTCCGGTCGACCATCGTCCGCATCGATCCGACTTTTCAGTTCCGGAAAATTCGTTTCGAGGACCCCGGTTCCCAGCGGCTGCAAGTGCACAAGGCCGGACACCAAAGGCCCGCAGCCCCGCAGCCGAAGAGGCAACGTTTCAGCAGCGCGGGAAAAAGCCGGAGGAAGAGGAAGAGGATGAGGAAGAGTATGAGAAAGACCGGAGGATTCCTTGGCTTCGGCCCGCCGTGAAACGACGGCGATGCTCTTGGGCGGTCTTTTCATTATATCCACCTCAACCCGGTTCGTGCGGGTTCGGTGGAGGCTCCGGCCTGGCAAAGCTATGCCGACAGCCGCTCCATCTGGTGTTGGTATCCCGAGCCGCCGCTGGTTTTTCGAACATCCCGAAATGGGTGCGGTGTTTGCCGGGGGGCTGGCCGATTCGTCTGCCGGGCGTCGTAAGGTGGACCTGGCCCGTCGCCTTGGAGAGTGCCACCTGACGCCTTACCGGTGGATTGCCGCGAACTTGCGAATAGGGGCGTCGTCCTACGTGCAAAGCCGTGGGAGTCGCCGCCGTCGACAAAAGGACAGTAAAGAATCGAGAGTTGTGCGCGTAAAGTTGTGCAATGAGGAACTTGGTAGGCTATGGAGTGTAGGGCAGTTGTTCATGCCGCCACCGAGAATGGGTAACATAATTCGTCGGAGGCTCTGGTGGCCCTTCGCGATCGGACGCCAGCGGCTGTCGTCGTCGCGAGGCTCCCCGGAACTCGGGCCGGCGGCTGCTTCCGCAGCGTTTCCGGCGCTACTTGGCTTTCAGGCTCCGGTGTGTTCCGGCCGCAGGGCGGCGGGCGGGGATCATCCGACCACGTTGGAGAGCTGGAAGATCGGCAGGAACATGGCCATGACGATGCCGCCGATGACGATGCCGAGGAAGCAGATGAGGAGGGGCTCCATCAGGGAGGTCAGGGCGCCCACGAGGGTTTCCACCTCGGCGTCGTAGAAGTCGGAGACCTTGACCATCATGCCGTCGACGTTGCCGGTCTGTTCGCCCGCGCGGGTCATGTGTTTGACCATGGGCGGGAAGTAGGGGTCGGCCGCGACCACTTCGGAGACCTGGCCGCCCTGGCTGATGTGCTTGGAGACCTCGCGGCAGGCGTTCTCGACGAAGACGTTGTTGGAGGCGGCGGAGACGATTTCGAGGGTGCGGAGGATGGGCACGCCGGAGCGCATGAGAATGGCGTAGGTGCGGCAGAAGCGGGAGAGGTTGACCTTGCGGGCGAGTTCGCCGACGACCGGAATTTTCAAGATCAGGCTGTCCTTGATGACCCGGCCCTTTGGGGTGCGGACGAAGCGCCGGATCAGCCAGATCATCCCGATAAAGCCGGCGATGAGGAAGAGGATATAGGACTGGAGGAACTCGGAGGTCGCGATGAGAATCTGGGTCGGCTTCGGCAGTTCCGCGCCGAAGTCGTTGAACATCTCGGCGAAGACCGGGATCACGAAGACGAGCAGGACGTTGACGAGGACGACGGCGAGGCCGATGACGGCGGCGGGATAGACCAAGGCACCCTTGACCTGCTTGATCAGCTTGACCGTCTCTTCGAAGTAAACCGAGGTCTTGTCGAGAATTTCCGCCAGGCTGCCGCTGGCTTCACCGGCCTCCACCATGGAGACGAAAAGGTTGGGGAAGGCGTTCGGGTATTCGCCGCAAGATTCCGAAAAGGAGCGCCCGGCGGAGACTTCGTTCCGCACGTTCCGCAGGATGACTTGGAAGACCGGGTTTTCGGTCTGTTCCTCCAAGGCCTCCAGCGCGCCGACGAGGGGCAAGCCGGCCTCGAGCATGGCGGCGAGCTGCTGGGTGAAGACGGTCAGCTCTTCCAGTTTGACCTTTTTGCGCTTGGCCTGCTTTTCGTAGGCCTTGCGCTTGGCGATCTTCTGGTTTTCGAGGAAACTGCGCTTTTTTTTGGCGGGGGCGCTGCCCGCCGTCGGATTCAAAGTGGCCATGGGAGTCGGTCGGAGGGAAAAGACTGGTTTCCGCAAGCTTGGCACGCTCCGCACCTTTTATGCAAATCATTGTTTGTGAATAAGATTGATTTGATAATTTTTTTAGAGCCTCCGATTTGGCGGGACTGCGGGGCTTTCGCCGAGGCGGGGGAATGCTCCCGGTCCGGAACCGCGCCGGTCGCGGACGGCGGCCCCAATGGGTGGGCGCGCGGCCTCGGGCGAGGGCCGGAATCGCGCCCGGTCGCCCTTACACCGCCTATGAAAAAATAGTGCTAAAGTCATACTGACTAGAAGGTTAAAATAAAAGTCTGGACACCTCCGAAAAAGTTTTTTCCATTTGTTGAATGGAAAATCTTAATTATGAACATCGGCTTTTG
>Ga0208112_100421_pt1 | contig 39165 bp, 37 predicted proteins | sample HotLakConsoUCCLE_FD_184736 | JGI IMG/M metagenome (GOLD analysis project Ga0208112, IMG submission 184736) | Hypersaline microbial mat communities from Hot Lake, Washington, USA - Hot Lake Consortium UCC-LE (SPAdes) (version 2) ... | reverse complement strand
CTTCTGCAAACTCAAGCACTTCAGGCGATGCGCCACACGCTTCGAAAAGCTGGCCAGAAACTTCCTCGCCGCAATCGCACTCGCCTCAGCAAGACTCTGGGTCAGAGCTTATGAGTCCACGACCTAGCCGGGCGTATCGCCCCGAACGGCCTGAGGAACCGAAATGGCGACCGGCGCCGTGTCCGAAGGCTGGCTTTCCATCGTCGGCGCCGTCAGCGGAAGCTGGGCGCCGGCCACCGGGCGCATTGTTTCGCTGCGGCCCTGGGTGAGCCGGTCCCGCACCGTTTCGGCGATATCAAGCAGCTCGTCGCGCGAGGCGTCTCCGATGACCCCGAAGGCGTAGGCGCCGTTGGTCCAGTGGACAAGGTCCTGGCCCTCATAGGCGGCGAGTCTCAGCTCGCTCGGTTCGCGCGGTGGTTCCCTGCGCAGCACGATGCTTACCGGCCTGCCCTGGCGCGTGACATACTCCATGCGCTGAACCGCTCCGGACCGCGCCCGCCGGGTCTCCGTCCGGGTCAGGACCAGCCCGAGATCGGTGAGCGAGACGGGGGCGAAAGCGCCGTTGGACAATTCTCCGAAGCCCGCCTGCTGGAGGTCCGCCTCCCAGTCGCGCTCGGTCTCCATCAGATCGGCGACTTCGCGCGGGACCGGTTCAGCCCGCCATTCGCCGAGATCTTCCGCGACCCAGCCCGCCATGAAAATCACGGCGACCGCGGCGGCGCCGGCGGCGCTCTTGCGGATCCGATCCATGCGCCCCGCCCTCGCGCTCATGGCCGCAAGGCCCGGCGGCGAGCTGTCGTCGGCGTACAGGTCCAGCGCCTCGGCGAGCCGACGGTCGATATCCGCGCCTTCGTCGCCGGGACCGGAAAAGCGGCTTTGCATATCGGTCATGTCAGTTCGCCTTTCTTTCAGGGATTTGATCTCCCCCAAGGCTTTCCAGCCCGTCTTCGCCGAGCAGCGCGCGCAAACGCTCACGCGCGCGCGAGACCCGGGCCCGGACGCTGCCCGGCTTCACTTTCAACAGCTCCGCCGCCTCTTCGCTCGACCAGCCTTCGACGCCCACCAGCACGAGGGCCGCACGCTGATCATCCGGCAGCGCTTCGAGCGCATCAACCATCCGGACGGCGCTCAGCTTCAGGGCGCCTGAAGCGCCGGCGCCGGCCTCCGGAAGCATTTCCAATGCGGTTTCGCCGCGCCGCGCAACAGTCCGCCGGTCAGAAAGGAACCGGCGATACATGATGGTCATGAGCCAGGCCGGCGCCTTTTCCGGGCTTCGCAAGCCCCGACGCTTGCGAAACGCCGTCTCGCACGTGACCTGAAACAAATCATCCGCATCATTGGGTCCGGCGAGGCTCACCGCGAAGCGCCGAAGCCTTCGCGTGTTCTCGACAATGGAACGCTCTAGTTCGGCGGCTTGCATGCAGTGTCTCCGAAAAACCAGCACGTTCAGTTACGTGCTTGGAAGTAAGACGCCCGAGAACCGTAAATCGCTGCAAAAATAATTAAACCCTGCAACAGCGGCGGGATGCGGTGCGTCTAACGGTCGTCATCAAAGAACGATGACGAATTCTGAAAGGCTGACATGATGATTTCCACCCTTCTTCGCAACGCCTCCGTCGCTGTTCTCCTCGCCGGCGCTGTCGGCGCTGGTGCTCACGCCCACCAGGCCGGAGGCCAGCAGCAACAGCAACAGCCCTTCAACCAACAGCAGCAGCCCGAGATCGAGCCGGTGTCGGACTCCGAGGTCGACGCGTTCGTAGTCGCCGTGGATGAAGCTTCCGAGGTGTTCGAGGAATACCGCCCGCAGCTTCAAGCGGCGACGGACGAAGAGGCGACACGGGACATTCAGGTCGAGCTCCAGGAGGCGATGACCGTCGCCGTGACGGACGCCGGTCTCGAGCCCCAGCGGTATAACGAGATCATGGCCGCCGCCCGCGCCAATCCCGACCTCGCCCAGCGCATCTCCTCGGCCGCCGAAGAAAACGAGCGCAACGGCGAATAGCACGCCGCGGCCGCACGCTTCCGGTGTGCCGTCACCCTGCCTCCTCCCCCCGTACCCGGCGGAGGCGGCGCGCCGGTCGACCGCCCCAGCCCCTCCTGCCCGAGGGGCTGGGGCTTTTTTATGAGCGGTCCGCCCCGGCGCCCGTTGAAGGCGCGTATGAGCCGGACCGCCGAAAGACGAACCATAAATCTCGCGAAGTCCGGCGGTCTCGTGTATTTATCCCGTCTTCCCGCCTCGGCCGCTTCGTCCGGCTCAGGGACCCACCACTGCTCTACGGGCCGTCCGCGTGATCATTGAAATCGTCTTCGTCGTCGTTCTTGTTCTGATCAACGGCGTGCTCGCCATGTCCGAGCTTGCGGTGGTGTCAGCGCGGCAGGCCCGCCTGAAAGTACGTGCCGAGCGCGGCGACGCCGGCGCTGCGCGCGCCTTGAAGCTGGCGGCCGAACCCGGCCGGTTTCTGTCCAGCGTTCAGATCGGCATTACGCTGGTCGGCGTCCTCGCCGGCGCGTTCTCCGGCGCCACGCTTGGCGCGCGGCTGAGCTCGACGCTGGAGACCGCAGGGCTTCCGGACGCCGCCGCCGATGCGATCGGGGTCGGCTCGGTGGTGGTGGCCATCACCTATCTCTCGCTGATCGTCGGTGAACTCGTTCCAAAGCAGCTCGCCCTCCGCGCCCCCGAGGCCTGGGCTTCACGGCTGGCGCCAGGCCTGCACGCACTGTCGATCGCGGCGGCGCCGTTCGTCTGGCTTCTGGATCAGTCCGGCAAGGCGGTTCTGGCGCTGCTCGGCCAATCCGGAACCCCCGAGCACGGGATGACCGACGAAGAAGTCAGGTTGGTCCTCTCCGAAGCCCGCACGGCGGGCGTTCTGGAGAAAGCCGAGACCGATATGATCACCGGCGTGATGCGGGTCGCCGATCGCACGTCGAAAGGCCTCATGATCCCCCGCCGCGACGTGGATATGGTCGACATATCGGACCCGGTGGACGCCATCGTGCGCCGCTTCATTGAAACAGGCCGCTCACGCCTGCCGGTTCGCGACGGCGATCCCGACGCCCTTGTCGGTTTGTTGCGGTCTCGCGACTTTCTTGCCGCGGAGCTTGGGCGAGGACTGGATTCAGTGCGCGAGCTCGTGCTTCCCGCGCCCGCAGTGCCCGACAGCATGGGCATGCTGGACGTCCTCGAAGCCTTGCGGTCCTCGCCTGCGCACATGGTTTTCGTCTATGACGAGCATGGCCATTTCGAAGGCCTGATCACGCCCATGGACGTGCTCCAGGGCATCGCCGGCGAATTTCCGGAGGGCGGCCACGGAGAGGCCAAGATCGTCGAGCGTGAAGACGGCGGCCTTCTGGTGGCGGGGTGGACGCCGGTGGATGAATTCGCCGAGCGGGTGGGGCTGACCCTTGATCCGGAACGTGAATACGAAACCGTCGCCGGTCTTGTGCTGACCTGTCTGGAAGGCCTGCCCGACCTCGGCGAATACGTCGAGATCCAGGGCTGGCGCCTGGAGGTCGTGGATCTCGACGGCCGTCGGATCGACAAGCTTCTTGTGGAAAGATCCAGGGACGTCCTGTCGCGCCGAGGGCGCAAGACTTAGCGGCGCGCGGCAAAAGCTCAGTGTAAACGGTGTTTGCTCTTGGTTTCGGTGAGGCGAGCCAGTAGCTTCCCGCGCCGATGGAAGATCTCTCCCCCTCCCCCCCGCGCCGCACCGGCCCCTTGCGGGTCCTGGTGTCCAGCTATCGCTCCGCGCCCCATGTGGGCGGACAGGGCGTCTATGTTCGCCAACTCACCCGCGCCCTGCGTGACGCAGGCTGCGAGGTGACAGTGGTCTCCGGCCCGCCTTACCCCGTGCTCGACGCAGGTATCGCGCTGGAAAAGCTGCCGTCGCTGGATCTTTTCGAGGAGAAGAACGCCTTCCTCGCCTTCCGGCCGGGCCATCTCGCCTCGAAGGCTGACATGACCGAGTGGCTGGCCCACAACACCGGGGCGTTCGCCGAAATGACGAGCTTCGCGCTGCGCCTCGAGCGCTTCATGAAGGCCGAGGGCCACCGCTTCGACGTGATCCACGACAATCAGACCCTGGCGCCGGCGATGGCGCGCATCGACCCGCGCACGCCTGTGGTCACCACGCTGCATCACCCCATCGCCATTGATCGCGATTTCGCAGTTGCGGGCGCCGGATCCTGGTGGCGCCGCGCGCTGCAGGCCCGCTGGCACTCCTTCGTTGAAACCCAGGCGCGCACAGCCCGGCGTTTGCCGCGCTTCCTCGCGGTGAGTGAAGCGGCGCGCGACGAGTACGGCCGGCTTTGCGGGATTGATCCGCGCCGGGTGACTGTGGCGCTGAACGGCATTGATCACGAGACCTTCCAGCCCGATCCGGAGGCGGCGCGTGACGCCGATCATATCGTCACGCTCGCCAGCGCGGACGTGCCGGTGAAGGGCCTCGACGTGCTCATCGACGCGCTGGCGCTGTTGAAGCGGCGCAACAAGAGCCCGCGCCTCACGGTGGTGGGAAAGCTGCGGGACGGACCGTCGAAGCGGGCGCTGGAGCGCGAAGGCTTGCTGGATCAGGTGCGCTTCGTCTCCGGCCTTTCCGGCGACGATCTCGCCGCGCTGTTCCGGCGGGCGAGCGTCTTCGTGTCCGCCTCGCGCTTTGAAGGTTTCGGCCTTCCCGCCGCCGAGGCCATGGCGTGCGGAGCCCCGGTGATCGTGTCCTCCGGCGGCGCCTTGCCGGAAGTGGCGGGCGACGCCGGAATCGTGACCCTGGTAGAGGACGCGGTCGCCCTGGCCGGCGCGCTGGAGCAGGTGCTCGGCGATCCCGGCCTGCAGGCGAAGATGAGCGCGGCCAGCGCCGCGCGCGCCCGCACGGCTTTTCGCTGGGACCGCCACGCGCAAGCGGCCATTGCGCTCTACACTGAGGCGCTTCACGCCCGGACCAGCGAAAGCACGGGAGCCGGCGCGCCATGATGGTCACCCTCGATCTTGATGCGCTGGATCTGAAGGACGGCCAGCGCGTCCTTGATCTCGGCTGCGGACGCGGTCGGCATTCCCATGCCCTTTACTGGCATGAACGGGCGCTGGATGTCGTGATGCTCGACCTCAGCCTGGAAGACCTGAAAGGCGCGGTGGACGGCTTCTTCGAGCTTCCCCCGCCGCCCGCCGAGCCGCCGCGCAGCGCCGTCTGGTGCGTCGGCGACGCCGACCGCCTTCCCTTTGCGGACGCCAGCTTTGACGCGGTGATCTGCTCTGAGGTGCTGGAACACCTGCCGGACGTGGACTCCGCCCTGCGCGAGATCACGCGCATCGTGAAGCCCGGCGGCAAGTTCGCCTGCTCGGTCCCGCGCTACTGGCCGGAGACGATCTGCTGGGGCCTGTCGGAAGGCTATCAGAATACGCCCGGCGGCCATGTGCGCATCTTCAAGGACCATGAACTGCGACGGCAGGTGGAAGGCTTCGGCTTCACCGGCTTCAAGCGCCATTGGGCCCACGCCCTGCACAGCCCCTACTGGTGGCTGCGCTGCGCCAAGTGGGAGCGCCAGGAGGAAAGCCGCATGGTGGCGGCCTACAAAAAGCTCCTGGAATGGGACCTGCTTCAGAAGCCGCGCCTGACCCGCTGGACCGAAGCCGCGCTGAACCCGCTCATGGGCAAGTCCGTGGCGCTGTATTTCGACAAGACCGGAGCCGGCTCTTGAGCCCGCGCGCGCTGGGCGTCGACATCGCTGCCTGCGCCGACCGGATCGAGGCGCTCCAGAAGCGCGACGGGACGATCCCCTGGATCGAGGCCGGCGTGTGGGATCCCTGGAATCACGGCGAAAGCGTCATGGCGCTGGCCGTGGCCGGACGGGAACGGGCTGTGGAGGCGGGGCTGGACGCCCTCGCCGAACTCCAGGAAGCCGATGGCGGATGGACCGGAGAGCTGGGCGCCGGCGTGCCCATGGACGAGACAGGCGAGCGCATCGCGCCGCCCGAAACGCCGGTCACCGCCCGCGACACCAACTTCACCGGCTACGCCGCCGTGACCGTGCTGCGCGCCGCCCTGGCGCTGGACGCGCCGCGCCTGATCGCGCGCCATGAGGCGATGGTCACGCGCGCCCTGGACTGGGTCGCCGCGCGTCAGTGCGAGGCCGGCGACATCGTCTGGCGCGATCCTGATCCGGGTCAGCCTCTGGAGGACGTGGATTCTCTGCGCGCGGGCAACGCCTCGCTCTACAAGAGCCTCGAAGCGGGCCTTCGGATCGCCGATGCGCTGGGACGCCGGAAGCCGGACTGGGCGCGCACCCGGGCCGGGATCGCCCGCGCGTTCCAGCACGAACCCGAACGCTTCGACCGCAAGGGGATCGACCGCACAAACTACGCCATGGACTGGTATTACCCGATTCTCACCGGCGCGATTTCAGGCCCGGCTGCGGCCAAGCGCATGGACGCAGGCTGGAACACCTTCGTGGTCGCGGACCTGGGGTGCCGCTGCGTCGCGGAGGAGCCCTGGATCACCACGGCGGAGACCGCCGAGCTGGCCATGACTTGCCTGACGCTGGGCCGGCGCGAAGCGGCGCGTACGCTGATCGCCGACCTCGCCTCGCTGGCCCGCGGCGGCGAAGGCTACTGGATGGGCTGGCAGTTCGAGCTGGGAATGATCTGGCCGAAGGAGCGTCCCGGCTGGACCGCCGCGGCCGTGGTGCTGGCCGCCGATGCGCTCTACCAGATCGCGCCGGGATCGGATTTCCTCGTGCGTCACGCCCCCGCCGACGCCTGGCTCAGACGCGGCGCAGAATCTCGAGCGTATTGACCCGCGCCACCGGCTCGAACAGGCCCGAGGCCACCGCCAGCTTCCAGACTTCATAGGGCGGACGCCCGCCGTCTTCCGGGTTCGGGAACACGTCGTGAATCGCCATCAGGCCCCCGCGCGCCACATGGCCGGCCCAGGCGCGATAATCGCCGAGCGCGGTCTCCATCGCGTGCCCGCCGTCGATGAACAGGAACGCCACGGGGCCGCCCCATCCCACGCCGATGGAGGCGGACGGCCCGACCAGGGCGGCGACGCAATCCTCCAGGCCCGCGCGCGCGATGGTGCGCCGAAATTCCGGCAGCGTATCCACCCTTTCCAGCTCGCGATCATAGAGGTTCGGGTCGTGATATTCCTCGCCCGGCTGATGCTCTTCGGAGCCGCGATGGTGATCCACAGCAAACAGGAGCCGGCCCGCCGCCCGCGCCGCCCGTCCAAGATAGACGGAGGACCTCCCGCACCAGCTGCCGATCTCCACAAAGGCGCCGGGAGCCGCCTTCGCCGCGTCCAGCGCGTGGGCGTGCAACGCCTCGCCTTCGTCCGATGCAAGGAAGCCATTGATTGATTGGGGATCCAGGGCGTCGCCCGGCAGACCTGCGCTCATCCTGTCAGCGGCTCGCCATGCTGCGACCAGCGCCGCTCGGCCAGCGCATCGGCGGCCTCGGCGAGCGCGGTCTCCGCGGCCTCGAACTCGGCGAGGCTGTTGGATACGGCGTCATCTCCAAGCTCGGGCCGCGCATTCACCGCCTCGAAGAACGCGCGCGCCCGGCGCACCGCGCCCAGCGCGCTTTCCGCCGCAGCGATATCACGGTCCAGCGTGATGCGGCGCAGGTCTTCTGACGTCGAAGCCACCACGCGGGCGTCGCGCGAAACCTCTCGCGCACTTTCACTCAGCGCTGAAATGTCGACCGTCACGAGCATCGGCGTTGAGGCGGTCTGGAGATAGTCGGCGACAGGATCGCCAGCGTCTTGCGCTGCGCTCTCACCGCCGATCAGGCGTCCGAGAAAGGACCGCGCAGCGGCCCCGGGCGCGGACGCAAGGCGCCAGTTTTGCGCCTCTACCCGGGCCGTCAGCGCTTCGGCCTTCTGGCGCAGGGACGCCTGCTGCGGAATTGTAACGGTGCTTTCTTCCTCAGGTCCCTGCGCCATGTCGATCGGGCCGCTCGCGCAACCTGCTACAGTGAACGCAGCCAGAAGGCAGGCGCACATGATCCATTTCATCCCGGGCACCGGTTGAATGCTCAAGGCTTCATCCCTCGCGCTTCGCAGCGTGCGGCCAGCCCCTCGCCGGACCGCTTTAATCTCACCATAAAACGGCATACTGTTCTGGTAAACAAACTGAAAAATCATGAAGGGGCCGTTTCGCCGCGGTCTTAGCTCCCATGGACACCCACCGCCACGCCCGACGCCTCGGGCTCTATCCGCCGATCGAACCGGCGCGCAGCGGCTATCTGCCCGTCGGGCAGGGTCACTCGCTGTACTACGAGGAATGCGGCCAGCCCGACGGTATTCCCGTGATTGGGCTCCATGGCGGTCCGGGCGGCGGCGCGGCGCCGGCCATGCGGCGCTTCTTCGATCCGCGCAAATACCGGATATTGCTGTTCGATCAGCGAGGCTGCGGCCGGTCACGGCCGTTCGCGGAAATCTCAGATAACACCACCCAGCACCTGATCCGGGATATCGAGGCCCTGCGCGCCCATTTCGGCGTCGACAAGTGGATGGTGTTCGGCGGCAGCTGGGGCGCGACGCTGGGGCTCGCCTATGCGCGGGCCTGTCCGGAACACACGCTCGCCCTGGTGCTGCGCGGCGTGTTCGCCTGCACGCGAGAGGAGATCGCTTGGTTCTACAGGGACGGCGCCAACCGGCTATTCCCCGACGCCTGGGCGCGTTTCGCAGGGCGACTGACGCCGAGCGAACAGGACGATGTGCTGAAAAGCTACCACAAGCGGGTGATGGTCGAGGACACTGTCGAACGCCGCGCCGACGCGGTGGAGTGGGCCCGTTGGGAGAGCGCGCTGATAAGCCTGCACGCCGATCCGGACACGGTGAGCCCGGACCCGCGCCGCGCCGACGCGCTCGCCCGTATGGAGACCCACTATTTCATCAATTCAGGTTTCCTGGAGCGTGACGGGATCCTGCTTGAGGACACCGCCCATCTCGCAGACATCCCCGGCGCCATCGTCCAGGGCCGCTACGATATGGTCACTCCGCCCAAGACAGCCTGGATGCTCCACAAGGCCTGGCCCGGAAGCCAGCTCGACTTCGTTCACGACGCCGGCCACGCGGCCGGAGAACCGGGCACCGTGGACGGGCTCGTGCGCGTCACCGACGCGTTCGCACGGCGGTTCGGATGACCAGCAAACCCTGAAAGGACTCCCATGATCGTCACCACAACACCCGGCGTCGACGGCAAGACCATCACGACGTATCACGGCGTCGTCACCGGCGAGGCGATCCTCGGGGCCCATCTTTTCCGTGATCTGTTCGCCGGTATCCGCGACCTCGTCGGCGGCCGCTCCGGTTCTTACGAAAAATCCCTGCGCGAGGCGCGCGAGATCGCCCTGAAGGAACTGGAGGACGAAGCGCGCGCCCGCGGCGCGAACGCCGTCGTCGGGGTGGACCTCGATTATGAAGTGATCGGCGAACAGGGCTCGATGCTGATGGTCAGCGCGTCAGGCACGGCGGTTTCGATCAGCTGATTTCGCGGACGCTTCGCAGGGCATACGCCACCAGCCGAGCCTCCAGCCGCTCGGCGAACGAGCCAGGCTGATCGAGCGCCATGCGCTTCAGCGCCTCAGAGACGTCGTCGTCCGGCTCTCCGGAAAGGAGGGCTTTGATCACCGTCTTCACGCGTCCCTTCCGCGAGGCCGTGGCGTTCTTGAGCAGGCCGAGCGCGTCCTTCAGGTCACGCTCCACCTCTGTCAGGTCGCTGCCCAGAGGATAGTCGGGCAGCACGCCCTGCGCGCGAAACGGTTTCAGCGCCGCCGACAGCCGGTCGGGGGTGTTGGTGCGGAATCCCGGCTCCAGTTCGAATCCCTGCTCCACCTTGCCCGCCGCCTTCGCTGCGTCGAGAAACGCGCCCTGGAACCGGCTGTCGCAGATCCGGGCCAGACGCACAGCGACGTCCCGGTCGCTGGCGCCGCGCAGATCCGCCACGCCATACTCGGTGACGACGATGTCGCGCAGATGGCGAGGCACGGAGACCTCACCGCTCTCCCACACGATATTCGACTTCGTCTCGCCGCCGGAGGTGCGCGCGGCCCGCACGAGGATCACCGATCGCCCGCCTTCCAGCTCGTGGGCCATGGCGACGAAATTGTACTGGCCGCCGATCCCGCTCACCACGCGGCCGTCGGCGAGCGTGTCGGAGATCGCGGCGCCGCGGCCGTTGACCATCATGGCGGTGTTGAAGAAGCGCGCATGGCGGCGCTGCGACCGGTCCAGAGCTTCCGAACCGTAAAGCTGATTGATCCGCGCGATGCGGGTCATGTTAACGGCCTCGCGCAAGGGCTCGGGCAATTCCTTCAAAGCTTTGTAAAGGCGCGTTGAACCGAGGAAGAAGCCGCCATGCAGCCGGATACCGGGCACGCCGCCGGAGGGCCTCTCGCCGGCGTTCACCGCGGTCTGGGTCTCCAGGTCGTCATAGACGGCGCGTGACAGCACGCCGTGCTCCAGCAAGTTGATCAGCCCTTCGGTGATCATTTCGGAGCAGCCGTACAAACCGTTCTTGAAGGCGCCGCGCCCGCCGATCGCCGGGTCCACATCAGGTCCCTTCAAGGCGTCCAGCGCCTTTGCGAACACGTCCGCCTTCTCATGACGCAGCCGGACGGCGTGGGAGAGCCCGTCGCCCAGTGCGCCGATGCCGATCTGCAGCGTGCCGCCGTCGCGCACCAGGCCGGCGGCGTGCAGGGCGACGGCGTGCTCGGCGACGCCCACCTTCTCCGACGGAACCGGAAAAAGGGTATAGCCGTCAGTCTTCAGGATACTGTCAAACCGGTCACCGGCGACCGCGGCGTCGTGGCCGAAATAAGGAAGCTCGGGATTCACTTCGGCAAGGATCGCGGTCGGCGTTCCTGCGGCGGCCCGCCGGTCGAGCGCCTCGAACAGGTCAATCGAGAGGTCAGGATTGCACGACAGCGAATAGCGGCCCCCGCCTTGGGGATGTGGCGCCACCATTTGGGCGATCACGTTCAGCCCACTCTCGAAGATTTCCCGTCCGGCGTGGGTGTAGTTGGCGCTGACATAATTGGCCTGTGCGTAAGCGTTGGACAGAAGCCCGCCCGGCGACAGGAAGAATTCCGTCACTGTGATGTTCGCCGGCAGGTCGCCCTTCGCCCGGTCGGCGACGTAATCCAGGCGCGGATAGCCTTCGTAGAGCCGGTCTGCGATCGGATCGAGCAGGCGCGCGGCCAGCGCGTTGGGCGCGCGCGGCGGCTCGAGGCTCAGCGCGGTGTAGATCGTCAGGTCCAGCGTTCGGTCGGCCTTCGCCGCCCGGTAAAACGCGTTCGCCAGATGGTTCGCCTTGCCCAGCGCCAGCGGCAGGCCGAGCACGATCCTGCGCCCGACGTGTGCAATCGTGTCCCGGACGATGGCGTCCGCACGGCTTTCAAGACTGGGCGTCGTATCCACACTCATGCCCTGAGGATGGACCAACCCTGGCTCGGAGCGAAGCGGTCGCCGCATTTTTCCTGCAGGCGCTCCAGATCCGCGACCACGGAGTCCACGCCTCGATACCGTGCATAGCCGAAAGGCCCGCCGCGGAAGGGCGCGAATCCCGCGCCGAAGATCAGCGCCGCATCCACATCGTCCTCAGTCTCGGCCACGCCCTCATGGAGCAGCTCGGCGCAGACGTTCAGCAGCGGCAGGATGAGCCGGTCGCAGATCGGATCGATCCGCTCGCCCTCCTGATCGGCATCGGAAACTATCGACTTCTGCGCTTCGCCGTCCTCGTACTCGTAAAAGCCGCACCCGTCCTTCACCCCGGCGCCACGCTCCTCCAGCGTTCGTTTGACGATGCCAGGTATATCTCCGATTTCCTTTGGAAATTCCTCTTTAAGATGCTCGGCGACATCAAGCGCGATATCCAGGCCCACATGGTCTGCGACCTCCACCGGTCCCTGCGCCATGCCGAACTTTTCGGCGGCGGCGTCAATGAGCTCAGGCTTCACGCCTTCCTCCATCAGCCGCGCAGCCTCAAGCAGGTACGGCGTCAGCGCGCGGTTCACGACGAAGCCGGACGCGTCCTTCGCGATGACCGGCAACTTGTCGATGGTTTCAGCGAACGCCGCGCTCTGGGCCAGCAATCGCTTGGCGGTGCGCCCGTGGCGCACCACTTCCACCAGCGGCATTTTCGAGACCGGGTTAAAGAAGTGCAGCCCGACCAGACGGCCGGGCTTTTTCAGCGCGGAGGCCATGTCCTTCAGTCTCAGAGAACTGGTGTTCGTGGCGATGATGGCGTTCGCCTTCATACGCGGCTCCAGCTCCTCGAAAAGCTGCTCTTTCAGATCCAGCTTTTCCGGCGCCGCCTCGATGATCAGGTCGGCACGCTCGACGCCGTGGCCGTGGGGGTCCGGGATGAAGCGATTGCGGGGGGGCCGGATGTCGCCGCGATTTTTCGGCGTCTTCTTGTCGAACAGCGCATTGGCGTCTTTCACGGCGTCGGCGATAGGCTGCAGCTGCACGTCGGTGACCGTCACCTCGAAGCCTTTCAGCACCGCCCATGCGGCGATATCGCCGCCCATGGCGCCGGCGCCGATCACATGAACCCGCTCGATCTCAAACTCATCGTCGGAGAGGCGCGCCTCATGCTTCTTCTTTTCCTGAAGCAGGAAGACACGGCGTAGATTGCGCGACGCGGTGGAGCCGGAAAGCTCGGCGAACAACTCGGTCTCGGCGTCCATCAGATCGGCCGAGAGCCCGTGCTCATCGAAGATATCGATCAGGCGGAACGGCGCGGGATAGTGATCCTCGCGCACTTTCTCGCGGGTCTTCTTGCGCATCTGGTTCGCGGTGAATCCTCGCGCGGGCCGGGTGTCGAGCGCATCACGCTTGAACGCTTCAAGGCCCTTGGGCTTCTCGCGTTTCTCGCTCAGACGGGCGACGGCCGCCGTACGCAAATGTCGCTCAGGGACCGCTTCGTCAACGAGCCCCATCTTGGCGGCCGTCTTCGCGGGCAGACTCTTGCCGGCCAGGATCAGGCTCATCCCGTCCACGGCGCCCACCAGCGACGGCAGGCGATAGGTTCCGCCCAGCCCCGGCACAAGGCCCAACTTGACCTCCGGCAGGCCCAGCTGCGTGTCGTCACGCGCCACACGGTGATCGCAGGCGAGCGCCACCTCCAGCCCGCCGCCCAGGCAGTGGCCATGCACCATGGCGACGGTGGGGCAGTCCAGATATTCAAGGCGTTCGAGCAGATCCTTGCCGTGCTCGATCATGGAGCGGATCTCGTCCGCGCTCATGGAGTCGAACATCTCAACGTCCGCCCCGGCCATGAAGCCGCCCGCCTTCTTCGAGTAAAGGATCAAGCCTTCCGGCGTGTCGGATTCCAGACCTTCGATCAGGCCTTCAAAATCGCGAAGGACCGCGGCGTCCAGAACATTCGCCGACCGGCCAGGCATGTCCATAGCCGCCCAGCACACACCATCGGAGTCGATTTCTTTCGTAAAAACAGTGCTCATCACAAGTCTCTTAAGCCGCGCTGAGAAGCATGGCGCCGCCCTGGCCGCCGCCGATGCATTCTGTGGCGATGGCGCGCTCTCCACCGGCGCGGTTCAGGGCGAACAGGGCGTGCAGCACGATCCGCGTGCCGCTGGCGCCCACAGGGTGGCCGATCGCCACCGCGCCGCCGTCAACGTTCAACGCCTCTTGCTTGATCCGCCCGAGGGCGCCCTCTAGGCCCAGCCGCTCCCGGCAGAACGTCTCGTCCTCCCAGGCGGCCAGGCAGGCCAGAACCTGCGCTGCGAACGCCTCGTTGATCTCCCATAGCGCAAGATCGTCGAGGCCGAGGCTGTTGCGTTTCAGGATCGGGGTCGCCGACAGCACAGGGCCCAGCCCCATGCGTTTCGGGTCCAGCGCCGCCCACTCCACGTCTTCGATAAAGCCGAGCGGCTCGACGCCGAGTTTCTCCACCGCCGCCTCGCTGGCCAGCAAAGCCCAGCAAGCGCCGTCGGTGACCTGGCTGGAATTGCCGGGCGTCACCTGGCCGTGCGGCTTTTCGAACGCCGCCTTCAGCTTGGACAGCTGGTCGGTGTCCGTGTCCGGCCGCACGCCATCGTCATGGTCGAAGACCTCGCCGTCCCGCGAGAACACCGGCTGAACTTCCTGGTCCAGCCAGCCCTTGCGCTGGGCGCGCGCCAGACGATGGTGGCTTTGCGCGGCGTATGCGTCGGCCGCTTCGCGCGATACGCCCCACTCATGGGCGAGCACCTCGGCGGTTTCGCCCATGCCCAGCTTCACGACGTCGTCGGTGAGACCCTTCTCGAGGCTCACCACCGGCTGGGCCATGGCCGGCCGGAATTCGGAGGCGACGGACAGACGTTCGCCGGCGCCCTTGGCCTTTCTAAGCTTGCCGAGCCAGGCGGCTGTGTCGCCGGACAGCTCCAGCGGCGCATGGCTCAGCGCATCGGTTCCGCCGGCCAGCACCACGTCATTGCGACCCGAGATGATCTGCTGAAGCGCGTTGTCGAGCGACTGCATGCCGGACCCGCAATTGCGCTGCACTGAATAGGCCGGGATGTCCTCCCCCAGACCCATACGCAGCGCCGCGACGCGCGCGGTGTTCGGCGCTTCGGAAGTGGGCGCGCCGCAGCCGAGGATCACCTCCTCCACCGCGTCCATGGCTTTAGCCTGACGCAGGGCGAGTTGCTGACCTGCGGCCACGGCGAGATCCACCGGCGAAAACGGGCCGGGCTCGCCGCGGGCCTTGATGAAAGGGGTGCGCGCGCCGTCCAGAACGGCTACGCGGCGGCGGTTTCGTCCTTGCGGGCGCTGGGCGATAGCGTGGCTCCCTTCAACTCGGATGGATCAAAATCGTCAACCACGAGCACCTCGCGCACCAGCGCGTCGGTCTGCTCGATTTCGTCGCGCTCGGCCCGGCTGATCACGCCGCACCGCACCGCCTCGTCCAGGCTGAGCTTCTGCTTCTTCACCGGCTTCATGAGGGCGTCGCGGCGCACAACCGCGTTCAGCGCCTTTTCGATGAGCGCCAGGGTGTCGCCGTCCGAGTCCAGATAGACGTTCGCACCAACCCGCTCGCGGGTTGCGCCGGGCTCCTGGATCGCCTGCGCAACGGCGTTCATCAGGCTGTCGTGCGGCGCCTTGCGGTTCAGGCCCGCCGGGCTGGTCAGGATCGTCAACACCGCGCGCCAGAACGGGTTCGGGAAGTGGCGCTGCACCGCCTTCAGGCGCTCCTGGAAACGATGCAGCCCGTCTTCGAACACATAGTCCAGGATCGCCTTGTCTTCAGCCGGCCGGCCGTCATGCTCGAACCGCTTCAGCGCGCCGGACAGAAGATAGATCTCCGCCATCATGTCGCCGAGCCGGGCTGACAGGCTCTCCTTCTTCTTCAGCGCCCCGCCCATGGTGGCCAGCGACAGCTCCGTGGCCACGGCGAGCTGGGCGCTGGCGCGCGACAGGTGCTGGTAATAGCGCTTCAGGTCGCCCGCGCCCTCCGGAGCGTGCGCGAAACGCGCACCGGTCAGGGTATGCCAGAAAGACCGGCCGAAACTCTTCATCTGCCAGCCGAGATGGCCGAACAGCGCTGTGTCGAACGTGTCAAGGCCCCTCTTTTCGTCGCTGTCTCGAACGGCTTCCATCTCCGTGAGGAGGTAGGGATGGCAGCGAATGGCGCCCTGCCCGAAGATGATCAGGGAGCGAGTGAGGATGTTGGCGCCCTCAACCGTGATCGCCACGGGCAGCGCCTTGTAGGCTGTGGCCAGTTGGTTGCGCGGCCCCTCGCAGATCGTCTTGCCGCCGAAGACGTCCATGGCGTCGTTGATCGCCGTGCGCAGACGTTCGGTGGCGTGATACTTCATGATCGCGGAGACGACCGCCGGTTTCTCGCCCTCATCAATCCCCGCGCAGGTCAGAAGCCTTGCGCCGTCCAGCGTGTAGGCGGTGGCCACGATGGGCGCGAGCTTCTCGCGGACGCCTTCGAACCCGCCCACCGGCATGCCGAACTGTTCGCGAATCCGTGCGTAACCGCCCGCCGAGCGCGCCGCGACCGCCGCCCCGGCCGCACTCAGAGACGGCAGCGAAATGCCTCGGCCCGCCGCCAGTGCGCCCATCAGCATCTTCCAGCCCTGGCCGATCTGGTCCTTGCCGCCGAGGATCTGCTCGATGGGCACGAACACGTCCTCGCCGCGCACCGGACCGTTCTGGAAGGCTATGCCGGAGGGGTAGTGCCGGCGGCCGGTTTCAAGCCCCGGCGTGTTGGTGGGAACCAGCATCACCGTGATGCCGAGATCCTCTTTGTGTCCCAATAGCCCGTCCGGATCGTAGAGCCGCACCGCCAGCCCGGCGAGGGTGGCGATGGGCGCCAGCGTGATATAGCGCTTGTTGCAGGTGATCGAGACGCCGAGCTTTTTCTCGCCGTCGATCTCCTTCTCCACGATGACCCCGTAGTCGGTCATCGCCGAGGCGTCGGAGCCGGCCTCGACGCCGGTCAGCGCGAAGCAGGGAATATCATCGCCGCTGGCGAGGCGCGGCAGGTAGTGTTCCTTCTGGTCCTCGGTGCCGTAGAGCATCAGCAATTCGCCCGGGCCGAGCGAGTTGGGCACCATCACCGTCACGGCCGCGCTGATGGAGCGCGTGGCGATCATGCGCACGACTTCGGAATGCGCGTAGGCCGAAAAGCCTTTGCCGCCATAGCTTTCCGGGATGATCATCGCGAAGAAGCCTTCACTGATCAGATAATCCCAGACCCTCTCCGGCAGATCGTTGAGCTCATGCTCGATCTCCCAGTCGTCCAGCATCGAGCACAGGGTCCAGGTCGGCCCGTCGATGAAATCCTGCTCCGCCCTGGTGAGCGCCCCGACTTTCAGCTTGCGCAAATAGTCCCAGTCCGGCTTTCCGGACACGATTTCTCCGTCCCACCAGACCGTTCCGGCCTCGATGGCCTGGGCCTCGGTGTCGGACATTTCCGGGAGCAATCCCCGGAACCAGCCCATCATCGGTTTCGAAATCAGATTTTTGCGCAGCCCCATAGACGATTTTCCTCCCGCGAAATCTTGCCTTGGCCTAACGCATGCGCGCGGGCGAAGTTCCGGCGCCGAGCGGAACCCTGCCCGCTCGCGTCCGTTGCGCTCTTGGTCCGCAACGGAGCGCACGTCCATGACCAGGCTCACCCTCGCCGAGAAGCTCATAGACGCCCATCTTCAAGACGGCTCTCTGGAGCGCAGCGAAACGATCGCGCTGAAGATCGACCAGACCCTCACCCAGGACGCCACCGGAACGCTGGTGATGCTGGCGCTGGAAGCCATGGAGCTGGACCGCGTCCAGACCGAGGTGAGCGCGCAATATGTCGACCACAATCTCATCCAGGCCGACCACAAGAACGCGGACGACCACGCCTTTTTGAAAAGCGCGGCGGAGCGGTTCGGCCTGTGGTTCTCCCCGCCCGGCATGGGCGTGAGCCACCCCGTCCACATGGAGCGGTTCGGCCGCCCTGGGGCCAGCCTTCTGGGCTCCGACAGCCACACCTGTGCGGCCGGATCACTGGGCATGCTCGCCATCGGCGCCGGCGGCGTCGACGTCGCTGCGGCCACGGCGGGCAAACCGTTCCGCATCAAGATGCCGAAGGTTTTCGGCATCGAGCTGACCGGGGAACGTCCCGACGGCGTCAGCGCCAAGGACGTGATCCTGGAGATGCTGCGCCGCCACGGCGTGCGCGGCGGCGTCGACAAGATCATCGAGTATCACGGCGAGGGTCTCGGCCAGCTCTCGGCCATGGACCGGCACGTGATCGCCAATATGGGCGCCGAGCTGGGCGCCACCACCACGGTCTTCCCAGCGGACGATACGATAAAGGCGTTCCTGGCCGCGCAAGGCCGCGAGGACGACTATGAAGACTGGCGCGCCGATGCGGGGTGCAAGTACGATGAGACCGACCGGATCGACCTTTCAAACCTCGAACCGCTCATCGCAAAACCGACGAGCCCGGGAAACGTCGTCGCCGTCTCAGAAGTCGTCGGCGAGCCCCTCGGTCAGGCCTATATCGGTTCCAGCGCCAATCCCGGCTACCGTGATTTCGCTGTCGCCGCGGAGATGGTGAAGGACCGTCGGATCGCTGGAGGCGTGAGCTTCGACATCAACCCCAGCTCCCGCCAGGTTCTGGAAACCCTCATACGCGACGGCCACTTATCCACATTGCTTCATGCCGGCGCCCGGCTGCACCAGACCGGCTGCAATGGCTGCATCGGCATGGGCCAGGCGCCCGCCAGCGGAACCAGCTCCCTGCGCACCACACCGCGGACCTTTCCGGGCCGGTCCGGCACGGAAGAAGACAGCGTCTTCCTGTGTTCACCGGAGACCGCGACCGCCAGCGCCCTGGCGGGCCGCATCACCGACCCACGAGCGTGCGGCCCGATGCCGAAAATCGATCCGCCAACCGACCCGGTGCGCAATGAAGACCTCCTGCAGGCGCCCTTGCCGGAGGAAGAGGCGAAAACGGTGGAGCTGGTCAAAGGCGCCAACGTAGGCGAGATGCCCGATCTTGGGCCCCTGCCTGATGCGCTTAAGCTTTGCGTCCTGATCAAGGCCGGCGACGACGTCTCCACCGACGAGATTCTGCCCGGTGGCGCCGAAGTCCTGCCCTTGCGCTCCAATATCGAGCGGATCGCCGAATTCGCCTTCATCCGCGTCGACGAGAAATATATAGATGCGGCGAAGACTCTGTCTGACACTTATGACGGTCACGCCGCAATCGGCGGCGAGAATTACGGTCAGGGCTCGTCGCGCGAGCACGCCGCCCTCGCGCCCCGGCATCTGGGCCTTCGCTGCGTGATCGCGAAAAGTTTCGCCCGCATCCACAGGCAAAACCTCACCAATTTCGGGATCGTACCGCTCACGTTCGACCGCGGTGAAGACTATGACCGCATTGACAAGACCGCCGAACTCACGATGAAGGGTCTGCGGGAGGCGGTCGACGCCGCCGACACGCTCGACATCACCGCAGGCGGTGAAACGATCACCTGCCGCCTTGATCTCTCGTGCCGGGAACGCGAACGTCTGGCGGCTGGCGGTGCGGTGAACCAGATCCGCAAGGCGCTCGGCTGATACCGCCCTGGGGCGCGCTCCGGTCTGATCGCGGCAAGGCTCGGCCGAGCGGATACGCCGGATATCTGGAAAATGGTGCGGGCGGCCGGACTTGAACCGGCACGGGAGTCGCCTCCCAACGGATTTTAAGTCCGGTGCGTCTACCAATTCCGCCACGCCCGCGCGCGAGGCCTTCTCCTCATACGAAACGGGCCGGTCTTAGGAAAGACCGGCCCGCGTTCCGTTCACAGATGAGCTGGCCGCGAGGTCGCGAGTCTCTCTCCCGCTACCACCTTCACCTAACGCCCTATATCACTGAGAGTTTAGCGCTTTTCGCCCTTGGACTGTCCCACAAACTGTCCCACAAGGGCGAGGAGTGAGGGTGCCGAGGTATCGCGTAATGAACCATGACATGAGACAGCGAGGGAAGGTCTGGTATCTCCGCAAGCGGGTCCCCCTTGACGTTCGCGAGGAGGTGGGCCGGGAGTGGATCGAGGAGAGCCTACGCACACGCGACGTCAGAGAGGCGCGCAGGCGGCGAGACGCTCGCATGGCCGCGTTGGAGCGCGAATGGGAGTTGATCCGCCGCGTCGGTGACCCTAGCGCACTGGAGAGCGCCCTAGCTGAGAGTGAGCTAGAGCGCCGGGCGGCTAGGCGAGGAGAACTGGACCCAGTGGCCCCTACGGTGGTGGAGAGGCTCTCTGAGGAACTCGACACCAAGGCGCAGGCGTGGGGGCGGCAAAAGGGACACATTGACCATGTCGGCGCGGGGATGGACCCGGAGGAGCTGCTGGAGCGCTTCACAGCGGAGACCCGAGAGGGCGCACGCCTTCGTGACCAGCTAGAGGCGCTGAGGGGCAACATCCCGATCTCGCTAGCGGGAGAACGCTGGCTGGCCAAGGTGGACCTCGCAGAGGGCACGAAGCGTGAGTATCGCCGGTTCTTCAAGACAGCGCAGGAACGCCTTCCCCCGTCAGCGCATGTTACCCGAACGGATGCCCGCATGTTCGCGCAATGGCTTGCAGAGGAGGGGGGAGCGGACGGCTCTGGTTTCTCACGCAAGACGGTGAACAACCACCTCTCCGCCCTCTCGCGCCTGTGGGGCCACATAGGGCTGGATAAGTCCATCTGGAAGGGTATCGACTTCGAACCCGCCAAAGCACCCGTAAAGCGTAACATCTGGACGCTGCAAGAGACCATTCTCCTCCTCGACGCGGCGACGGCACTACGGGGCAAGGCGGGAGCCAGAATGCCACGCCTGATCCGAATTGCCCTGCACACCGGCGCGCGGGCAAAGGAGATCGCCGGGATGGAGTATGACCCGGAGAATGACTGGCTTGTTATTCGCCGGGAGACCACCAAGACGGACGCAGGGGAGCGCGCATTGCCCTGTCCCGATGCAATCCGGGATGACGTCAAGGCTTGGGTGGCGGACCCGTGGAGCACCCAGAGCGTCACCAACAGGTTCTCAGAGCTGAAGCGGGGGCTGGGCTTCGAGGGGCGGAGCAAAGTGCTCCACAGCTTCCGGCACACCCTCGCGTCTCGCCTCCATGAGCTAGGCGTGCAGGAAGCCACAGCCGCCCGAATTACCGGCCACAAGCACACCGGCATGACCTATGGGGTCTACGGGAACAAGACTGCCGTGGAGAGCCTCCGGGGCATCATCAACTCGCTGGACTGGGACGCGAGATTGAAGGCGGAGAGGGAAGCCATCGCCCGGCGAACCCAGAGCATTCAGGACGCCCCCTAGAAACGCCGCAGAGGCCCCCGCTGAGGCCGTGGCGAGCACGAGGTTGTAGCGAAGCCTCAGAGGCGCTCCTAGGGCCTGTTAGTGGGCCTACAGAGAGGCTCCTCAGCGGCTGGACGCTGGAGGGTATTCCCGCCGCCGTCGATAGCCCATAGGATCGTCTTGATCGGGCGGCGAAGGACGAAAACCCAAAAGGTAGCGTCAATGAGGAGAGTTCTCCTCCCCAGACCGGCACGAGCGCGAGCCGGATAGCTACCCTTCGTGGGGTATCCAGCGCCTGACGGGGCGCGACAGAGCGAGGCCCTCACTGGCAAGCCGGTGGGGGCTTTTGTCGTTCTGGAGGCATCACCACGGAGAGGATCACCAACCCCCACGAACGCGAGTATGCGAGATGAAAGAACACGATATTTCCACCCCGCCGCCGTCGCCCCCCAAGCTGGAGCCGGGCGAGCCATCCTACCTGCCTCTGGAGTGGCTTCACGTTGACCCGGAGATCACTTGCCGAGTGAAGGGCAAGACAGAGCCGGGACTGGTGAAGGTGATAGCCCAGGCATTCAAGAGCGGCGGCCATGTGGAGCCTTCGAAGGTGGCCATGCTCAACGGTCGCTGGACGCTGATTGACGGGCTGCACCGCTATGAGGCCTTCGCGCAGGCCACCGAGCCGGACACCCTTGAGCGCACGCGGTTTCCCGTTGTGTCGGTGGGGGCGGCCCCGGACGCCGTTACCGCGCGATGGTGGGCCAGCCGGGCAAACTGGACGGCACACAAAAACCTGACGAAGGCAGAACGGCGTGAAGCCTTCCGGCGATATGTGCAGGCAAACCAGCACCGCAAAGGAGAAAAGCGCCGGGGGAACTTCAAGAGCTACCGGGAAATTGAAGCTGACCTGCCGGGTGCCAAGCGCTCCACACTTCACGATTGGATGCATCAGGACTTCCCCGCCGTCGCCGCTGCCATGGCGGGGAACGATGAGGTCTACGAAGGGAACGGCGGACTTCGGGACTGGAAAGAGGTCAAGGCGGAGCGTCAGGCCGCGAAGCTGCGAGACCAGCTCATCGCTCTAGGTGGAGCCGAGGAGACGAAGGACCACGCCGCCAAGGCGGCTGAGGAGGCCTACTGGAAGCTGACGGGCGCGAAGCCCCGCGCGATACCGGAGACAGACGGATATGGCTTCGGAGAGACAACCTCTCCGCCTTGCTGGAAAGGGCTGGAGGTCAAAAACTGTCCGGATCGGACACTGTAGGTCAACGGCGTAGCCCGGAAGGCCCGCGCCGGTAGGCAGAGACGTGAGCGGACCCCAACACGAAACAACGCGGGCAGGGGTCCGTTCATGGCAGAAAAATCTGCGAGGCGCTCTGAGAGACAGGGACGGTCGCGATACCCCCCTGTGCCTCCTAGAGAGCCTCTCAGAACTTCTCAGGGCGGACACCCCCTAGGCCGCATCCTCCAGCGCCATCAGGGCGGCCTCGACGGGCAAGAGCCGCGTAGCGAGGGAAGCTAGGACCTCCTCTGCCCCTGCCTTGATACCCTCCAGCATTTCCATCGCCGAGGCGATTGCGCCTGCCTCTGCCTCCAAGGCCGCTACGAGTGCGGCGGCCTCCGCTGTGTTGCCCTGTCCGGCCTCTGCCAGACGATGGGCGGTCTCGGTTTGCGTGTGTGTCATAGCCTTCCCCACGGTCAGTGATCGACGGGAAGGAGGCTATAGCGGCGGGGGGAAACGGTCAACCCACTGTAAACATTGACCTAACGTCGGGTCGACCGTGCCCAGACGGTCTAGCTAGTCCTTTTGTTACATTCACAACCTTCATTGCAATTCGTAACAAGCGATGCTAGAAGCCCTCTCACAGTCAACCGTGAGGGAGGCAGGGGCCATGCTCCAGTTCGTCATCTACCGCCGTGTATCCACAGAGGATCAGGGCCGCTCTGGTCTGGGGCTGGAGGCACAGGACAGGGACATCTCCCTGTTCCTAGAGACCTACGCTGAGACACCCTTTGAGGTCATAGGGGAGTTCACGGACGTCCTGTCCGGCAAAGGGGCGGACCGGCCTCAGCTACAGGCCGCACTGGACCTAGTGCGCAGCCGGGGGGCGACGCTCCTAGTGGCCAAGCTGGACCGCCTGAGTAGGAAGGTCTCGTTCATCGCCTCGATCATGGACGACAAGCGGGTGAACCTCCGGGTGGCCTCTATGCCCTACGCTGACAAGTTCTCCCTGCACATCTACGCCGCGCTGGCAGAGCAAGAGCGCGAGTTCATCTCCCTTCGCACGAAACAGGCCCTCGCCGCCGCCAAGGCCCGTGGCGTGAAGCTGGGGGGCGACAGAGGCAACATTGCACAGATCAACGCGGCCAAGCGTGCCAAGGCGGACGCCTTTGCGGAGACCGTCGAGGGGATCGTGAAGCCGCTCAAGGAGCGCGGGGCTACCCTGCGGGAGATCGCTGAGGCCCTTAACGCCGCTGGCGTCCAGACGCGGGGCGGAGGGCGCTGGCATCCCAACACCGTCAGCCGGGTGGTGGCGAGGCTGGAGGCGGCCTGAGGGTGCCTACCTGTCGTTTTTCGAGAACGAGAGCCACACTCTAAATCTGGAGAGATGTGGCCTTTTTGCTAGCTTTCCCCTTGGGACCCGGGGAACACATATGAGAGCGTCCCAAGCAAGACTGACACGAAAGCCTCAGTCATTAACCCTTGAAGCGCCAGCGCAGCAGCCATCGGCAGTCCAACTATCAAAGCGGTCAGCCTGATAACCTGAGTTCCTATGCCCTTCTTTAGCAAAATTCGGTTCGTAAGAATGCCTGCAACTCCGAGCGGCACAACAGCAGCGAAGATGACAGACAGCAGATCAACAGGCGTCATTCGTTTGGCCTTCAGATACATTATTCCATCGCAGCAGCGGAAGCGTTAGCAACTACAGCCGTGGCCACCTATCTTCTCTAAGGCCCTCACGGCACTCCTGCAACCGGGCCTCTTCCTCTGGCAGCACTTGCCAGCCGCGATCTCGAATGCGTTCTGCAAGCGTGTTGCACGCAATTCCAGTCGGTGGTCCAGCACACTCGGCCATAACCACCGCAATCGCTGCAATTACCAGAAACCCCAAGATCGCATGCAAACACCCCTTAAGTCCCCCATCCATAGCGAGCCCACCTGTAGTCCCTGAAGCAACTATCATAGCGCTGAGGCTAGGCAGTTGGCTTATGCTTGCCAAGCGGTCATGGGTGTCCCACAAACTGTCCCACAAGAAATCGAGGGCCGTTCGCGGGCACATCTCTAAGCCTCAGAAAGTTATAGGCATACAGGAGCCGTGGTATCGGGGATGACTGGTCTAGCGCTTGATCTCATCCTGCCTGGAGATGATCTTGCCGCACAGGCCGTATTCCACGGCCTCCTTGGCGCCGAGCCAGAAATCACGGTCAGTGTCGGTCTGGACCCGCTCGAGAGTCTGGCCGGTGGCGTCGGCGAAGATCTGGTTCAGCCGCTCGCGCATGGTGCGCATCTCGCGAACCTGGATCTCGATATCGCTGGCCATGCCGCCTGCGCCGCCCGAGGGCTGGTGCAGCAGAAAGCGCGTGTTGGGGAGCGCATAGCGATCCTCGCGCGCGGCGCCGACATAGATCAGCGCGCCTGCGCTCGCCACCCAGCCGGAGCCCAGCGTAATCACGCGCGGCTTGATGAATTTCATCGTGTCGTGGATCATGTCGCCAGATTCGACGTGGCCGCCGGGGCTGGAGACCACCATCACGATCGGCTCGTCGGATTTGGCCGCCATGGCGAAAAGCTGCGCGCAGACCCGCGCCGCGACCTTGTCGTTGATCCCGCCGGTCACGAGGATGGTGCGGTCGTCAAACAGCGCCTTGCCGACAAAGTCCACCGGCTTGGTGGCTTCCTTGTCGATATCTTCTTCCTCGTCTTCGTCATTCCTGATGATGCGGTCGTCGAAATGGTACGCCATGGACCGGTCCTTTGAAGTTCAAAATCGTTCGAGCTGGGCGCGGCGAGCGGACGCCGCCACGCTGAAACTGACCAGTGGAACCCTAGGGCGCGTCCGGGCCACGGGCAAGGCGGCGACGCGCCCGGGGCTGCATGGCGCGCGCTACTCCCCTCGCCCCGGCTTCGGCAGGCGTTCCTGTTCCGCCGCGCTTTCGGCGAGGGCGAGGAGCTGGAGGAATTCGCCCCGATAGCCGAACGGGTCTTCGCCGCGCGCGCTGCGCGCGATGTCCGCCGCATCCTCGAAGCCGAAATCGCCCAGATAGGCGTCGCCCCGCAGAAGCTGGGCGTAGGCCGCCGCCGCCACAGAGAACCGCACATCGTCCGGCGCCTGCGCGAAGGCTTGTAGGTCCGCATCGGTGACCGGCGTCTCGATGAGCCGGCTCTCATCCTCGCCCGGCCGCTTGTAGCGCATTCGCAGGAACGCGAATTCGCCGTCGCCGCCGCCGGTCTCCGGCGCCGCCTGATAGCGCAGATCATCCAGTAGCCGGCCGTCGCTTCCCGGCACGGCGATCTCGTAGATCGCCGTCACCGTATGGCCCGAACCGATCTCGCCGGCGTCCACCGCGTCATTGTTGAAATCCGAGCGCTCCAGCGCGCGCGTCTCATAGCCGATCAGGCGGTACTCGGCGATTCGGGCAGGATTGAACTCCACCTGGATCTTCACGTCGTCGGCGATGGGAAACAGGGTGGAGCTCGCCTCCTCCACCAGAAGCCGCCGCGCCTCGGTGAGGCTGTCCACATAGCCGGCGGTTCCATTTCCGGCCTGGGCGATCTGCTGCATCAGCGCGTCGTTATAGTTGCCGAGGCCGAAGCCCATGACAGAGAGATAGACGCCTGTCTCGCGGTTGCGCGCGACGAAATCCTCCAGCCGCTCGCCGCTGGTGACGCCCACATTGAAGTCGCCGTCGGTGACCAGGATGACCCGGTTCACCGCCTCCTCATCGAGATTGCGTTCGGCCAGCGCGTAGGCGACGCGCAAGCCCTCCCCGCCCGCCGTCGATCCGCCCGCCGAAAGCGAATCCAGCGCCGCCTCGATGCGGCCGCGCTCCGACACGGGTGTCGGCTCCAGCACCACACCCGCGGCGCCGGCGTAGACTGCGATCGCCACGGTGTCGTCGGGGTCAAGTTCCGACAGCATCATGCGAAACCCCTGCAGCGCCAGCGGAAGCTTGTCCGGGCTCGACATGGAGCCGGAGACGTCGATCAGGAAGACCAGGTTCGCCCGCGGCCGCTCGTCGGGCACGACGTTATAGCCCTGCACCCCGATATGCATCAGCCGGGTGTGTGGATTCCACGGCGTGTCAGTGATCGTCACGCTGGCGCGGAACGGATCGTTGCGGGTTTCGGGCAGCGGATAGGCGTAGTCGAAATAGTTGATGATCTCTTCGGGCCGGATCGCGTCTCGCGGCGGCAGCACACCGCTTTGCAGGGCGCGCCGGGCGCGCGCGTAGCTGGCGGTGTCCACGTCGATCGAGAAGGTGGAGACCGGCGCATCGGCCACCGCCTGCACCGGGTTTGGGTCAACGTCCTCGTACTGCTCGCGGTCTTCAGCGTAGCCGGGCGGAACCGGAGCCGGTTCATAAGCCGCGACGGCGCTGAAGCGCGCGCCGCTTGTCATAGCACCGTCTTGCTGCGCGTAAGCAACCGCCGGCGGTGGCGAAGGTGCGGGCGGCGGCGGGGGTGGCGAGAGCGGGCTATCGCTGGTGCACGCCGCAAGGAGAAAAAGCGCGGCGCCTGCGCCGAGTGCGAGCCGAGTACGAAGCTTGGTCATGAGCGATCCCCTGTTCCTGCCAGAGGGGTAGGCTCCGCTTCGATTGGGGCGGGGATTAGGCGGCTATGGGGCTTTCAGCGCCTCAAGTTCGACACGTACCCGATCCAGCGCCGCCTCATCAGTTCCACGCGCGACAAGTGCGACGCCGCGGCGAAATCCGCCTTCGCCGTCCTCCTCAAACCAGGGGTAGGAACCCAGCGAAACGCCGGCGTGAGCGTCCTGAATCGCCTTGAGGCGGGGCGCGATATCGCCCTCACGCGCATTGTCCAGACGCACTGTGACAGCGTGGGTGACGGCGCCCCGCGTCAGGCGCGGCGCCACGTCCTCCAGCATGCCGCGGGCGATCTTCGGCACGCCGGCGAGCACGAAGACATTTTCGATCTGGAAACCCGGCGCCCCGGTCACCGGATTGTCAATCAGCGCGGCGCCGTCCGGGATGCGGGCCATGCGCAGGCGCGCGTCGGTGATCTCGGTCCCGCTCCTCTCATACCAGGATTCAAGGATCGCACGGGCGTCGTCGCGCACGTCGATGGACCGGCCGAACGCGGCGGCCACCGCGTCGGCGGTGATGTCGTCATGGGTGGGGCCGATGCCGCCGGTGGTGAACGCATAGTCGCAGCGCTTCGACAGGGCGCGCACCGCCTCGACGATGGCGTCCTGATCGTCGCTGACCACCCGCGCCTCGATGACGGAAATCCCGAGCGGCGCGAGGAATTCCGCGATCTGCTGGATATTTACGTCGCGGGTGCGTCCGGAGAGGATTTCGTCCCCGATCACCACCACGCCCGCCGTGACCTGCTCGCCCATGACACCCTCGTCTGCTTGCACCGCGCCGGTCGCGGACTATGGTGCGCACACCTTCATAAGTCCAAAGGCTTCCATGAAATTTGCGCAGCCTCTCCTGCCCGGCCGATTGATCCAGCGCTACAAGCGCTTCCTCGCAGATATAGAGCTTGAGGACGGCGCGCTGATCACCGCCCACTGCCCCAATCCGGGCTCCATGATGGGATTGAAGACGCCGGGAAGCCGCTGCTGGGTGTCGCTGAGCGACAATCCGAAACGCAAGCTGAAACATACCCTTGAAGTGCTCGAGGCCGACGGGACGCTGGTCGCCATGAACACGATGAGCCCCAACCGGATCGCCGAAGCGGCGGTGCGCTCTGGCGAGATCGCCGAGCTTGCCGGCTATGGCGCGATCCGGCGGGAGGTGAAGTACGGGGTCAATTCACGCATCGATCTGCTGCTCTCCGGCGAGGGGCGACCGGACTGCTATGTGGAGGTGAAGAACTGTCATCTCATGCGGACACCGGGTCTGGCCGAGTTCCCGGACAGCGTCACAGCGCGCGGCGCCAAGCACCTGTTCGAGCTCTCGCAACGCGTGGGAGCGGGCGATCGGGCGGTGAACCTGTTCATCGTCCAGCGCGGCGATTGCGACCGCCTGTCCCCGGCTGCGGACCTGGATCCCGGCTACGCCGAAGCGCTGCGGGCCGCCGCGAGTTCCGGGGTGGAAATCCTCGCCTATGGATGCGCCGTGTCGCTGGACGGCGTGGCGCTCACCGAGCCGATGGAGATCGTGCTTTGACCCTGACGCCAGACAGTCCGGGCTGGGATTTGCCCCGTCCCCATGTGCGCACCGTGACCGCCAGGCCCGGGGACATCGATATTTTCGGCCATGTGAACAACGCCGTCCATCTACGCTGGGCCGACGAGGCGGCGTGGGAGCACTGGGAGGTGTCGGGATATGGAACCCAGACCTGCATCGATCTCGACCAGGGCATGGCGATCGTGCGGACCGAGGCGGACTATCTCGGCCATGTGCGAGAAGGCGATCAGGTCGCGTGCGCGGTGTGGATCCCGGTCTCCGACGGCCGCCTGCGCGCCGAGCGCTGGTACCAGTTCAGGCGGATCGAGGACGGCGCCACAGTGTTCCGCGCCGTCACGAAACTCGTCTGCTTCACCCTCTCCACCGGCAAGCCGACGCGCATGAAGGACGCCTTCGCGGCGCATTACGCCAGACCGGACCCGGCGCTCGCAGAGGCCGGAGCCCGGTTCATGACGGAATTGAAACGTTAACTCCGGCGCGGGAGGCTTTATAAGCGCGCCAAATCTCACCTGGAAAACTGATCGGGGGATCACTTTATGCGTTTGAAACTCGTCGCCGCCAGCGTGCTGGTGCTCGCCGCCTGCACCACGACCAACGAAACGCCGCGCTCCGAAGCGGCGGCCAGGACCGAAGCGCCCTCCGCCCAGTCGGTGCGCGCCGGGGCCATAGAAGCCCATATCCGCTTTCTCGCCGACGACCTCATGGAAGGGCGTGAAGCCGGCGAGCGCGGCTATGACCTCGCCGCCAACTATGTGGAGGCGCAATACCGCCTCATCGGGCTCGAGCCCGCCGGACTGGACGGTTTTCGCGCACCGGTTCCGCTGCAGACGGTCACCGCTCTGCCCGAGGCCGCCCGGTTCGTCATCGACGGCGAGGCGCTGACGCCCGGCGACGATTTCATCGTTGCGGCTTCGGCCCATCATGACGAGAGCGAGATCACGGCCGAAGCCGTCTTCGCCGGTTACGGGATCGTGGCGCCGCAATACGGGCTGAACGACTATGACGGGCTCGACGTCGCCGGGAAGGTCGTCGTGATCCTCGCCGGCGTACCCGACGGCGCGCCCTCGGATATCGCCGCCCATCTGAACAACACCGGCACGCGCGCCGCCTTCGCGGCCGAAGCCGGCGCCGCCGCGGTGGTCATGATTCCGGCCGAAGGCCTCACCCGGTACACCTACGCCCGTCGGGCCGCACGGGCCGCGCAGCCGTCCATGACGGTGGCGGCGGATTCCGGCGCGCAGAGCCTGCGCGTGGAGGCTTATCTTTCCGAGGCGGGCGCCGCGCGCCTGTTCGAGGGCGCCGACCAGGATTTCGAGACCGTGATCGCCGCCGCACGGGCTGGAGAGCCGGTCGCGTCCTTCCCGCTCGCGAAGACGGTCACTCTGGCCCAGGCCACGACGCGTGAAACGGTTTACGACGACAATGTCGTCGGCGTGCTTCCCGGCTCCGACCCGGCGCGTGCCAACGAGCCGGTTATCGTCACCGCTCACCTCGACCATGTCGGAATTTGCCGTTTGCCGGAGGCCGAGGACCGGATCTGCAACGGAGCGCTCGACAACGCCTCGGGAACCTCGATCATGCTGGAGACGGCCCGCGCCCTGTCGCAAGGCCCGGCGCTGGCCCGCCCGGTCGTGTTCGTAGCGCTCGCCGCTGAGGAAAAAGGTTTGCTGGGCGCCGCCCATATCGCGGCGAACCCGACCCCGGCCATGACCGGCATGGTCGCCAACATCAATCTCGACATGCCCGTCATCCGCTACCGGTTCAACGATCTCATCGCCTTTGGCGCCGAGCACTCCTCGCTCGGCCCCCTCGCGGAAGCCGCAGCCGGACGCCGGGACGTGACCCTCACGCCCGATCCGCTGCCCGAGCAGGCGCTGTTCACGCGCTCGGATCATTATCATTTCGTGCGGGCTGGCGTTCCCTCGCTCTTCCTGATGACCGGTTTCTCCAGCCCCGACGTCGAGGATGACGAGGGTCAGGGCTTCCTGCGCTTCCTCGGCGGCGATTATCACGGGCCGGGTGATGAAGTCGACGCGGTGCTGTTCGACCAGGGCGCGCGCTTTGCGGAGATCAACATGGAGATCATCCGCGAAGTCGCGAACGCCGCCGAGACGCCGTCCTGGAACGAGGACAGCTTCTTCAAGAGCCTGGCGGACTAGCCTCCGGTCTGGCGGCCGCGTCGCCAGCTGCGGCGAAAACGCACGCTGGCGGCCGGACGACTTCCGTTCGCTGTGATCCAAACGCCCCGGCGCGCCCCCTTGACGCGCCGGGGCGTTTCTTTTGCGGCCGCCCATGATAAACACGGGTGCGAACGAACAGGAGAAGAACGGTGAGCGAGACCGGAACGAAGGCCGCGCCGGTGCGCGATGGCCAGATCAAGCGCCATGGCCCGGACGGATTTGAAGGCATGCGCAAGGCCGGCCGGATTTCGGCGCGCGCGCTGGACATGCTGACGGACGTGGTGAAACCGGGCGTCACCACCCAGGAGATCGACGACCGGGTGCGCGACTTCTTCCTGAAGGAAGGCGCGGCGCCGGCCACTCTGTTCTATCGCGGCTACACCAAGTCCAGCTGCACCTCGATCAATCACGTGGTCTGTCACGGGATCCCCAATGACAAGCCGCTGAAAGAGGGCGACATCATCAATATCGACGTCACCTGCATCAAAGACGGCTGGCACGGCGACACGAGCCGCATGTATCCGGTGGGCGAGGTGCGCCGCAAAGCGGAGCGCCTCGTGGAGGTGACCTACGAGGCCATGATGCGCGGCATCGAGGAGATCCGCCCCGGTAACACGTTCGGCGATATCGGCCGCGCCATCCAGGACTACGCCGAGGCCCAGCGCTTCTCCGTCGTTCGCGATTTTTGCGGCCACGGCCTCGGCCAGGTGTTCCACGACGCGCCGAACGTGCTGCATTTCGACGAGCCCGGCATGCGCACCGCAATTCTCGAGCCCGGCATGTTCTTCACCGTCGAACCCATGCTCAACGCCGGCAAAGCCGGCGTGAAGGTGCTCGGCGACGGCTGGACCGCCGTGACACGCGACAAGTCGCTGTCGGCTCAGTTCGAACACTCGGTGGGCGTCACCGAGGACGGGGTGGAGATCTTCACCAAGAGCCCGCAGGGCCTGGACAAGCCACCTTACCTGTAGACCCGAAGCGGACGCAGCCGGGACCCCCAAAGGTCCCGGCGTGATGTCCTTTCTATTGCTCGTCGCCGAAGATCGCCACGACCGGAGCGCCGCCCTGGACGAGGCTGGCGCGATACATGCCGGCCGTGTTGAAGGCCCAGGCCGGCTCACCATGGGCGAGCATCACCACGCCGCCGTCGCCGCCAAGCGCTGTGAGTTCATCCATGATCACGGCGTCCAGCGCCTCATCTGCGGTCTGGCCGGCGCCAAGATAGGTGCAGATGCGCGCCGAAACGTTGAGACGGATGAAGTATTCGCCGGTTCCGGTCGCCGATACGCCGCAATCAGGCGTCGCGTAGGTGCCGGCCCCGATGATGGGCGAATCGCCCACCCGGCCCCAGCGCTTTGACGTGGTGCCGCCGGTCGAGGTGCCTGCGACGATCTCGCCGGTTTCATCCATGGCGACGACGCCCACGGTTCCGAAGGCGTGCTCACGTTCCATCAGATCCAGCGCGCCTTCATTGACCGGTTCGGGATCGGGCGCGCCTTCTGGCCGCGCGGGGATCTCAAGACCCATGGAGGCGTTCAGGCGCTCCATGGACGCCCAGCGCCGCTCGGTGAAGAAGTAGCTTTCCGGCACACGCTCCAGCCCCTGTTCGGCGGCGAAGCTCTCCGCGCCCGGCCCCTGCAGCATCACGTGAGGGCTGTCCTCCAGCACGCGCCGCGCCAACGTGATCGGATGGCGCACCTGGGTGACGCCCGCCACCGCACCCGCCTGATAGTCGGACCCGCGCATGATCGAGGCGTCCAGCTCGTTGCGGCCTTCGGAGGTGAAGACCGCGCCGCGGCCGGAATTGAACTTCGGATCATCCTCCAGCGCGCGGATCACCATCTCCACGGCGTCCATGGCGGATCCGCCGCCTTCGAGGATCTGTCCGCCCGCCTCCACCGCATCGTTCATCGCGGCGCGGTAAGCGGCCTCGGTCGCCGCGTCCATGTCGCCGCGCTCGATCACGCCGGCGCCCCCATGGACGACGATGGACCAGCGAGGCGTATGATCATCGGCCAAGGCCGGGGTGGAAGCGAAAGCGCAGGCAAGAGCGGCGGCCAACAGGCGCATGGCGGTCTCCTCGTTTTTCAGGCCGCCAGAGCACCGCATTCGCCGCGCCGAAGCAAGAGAGGATGACCCGCAGCCGTGTTGCAGACCGCCTCAGCCTTCAGCGGTGGCGGCTACAGGTATCGCCAGCGCCAGGCGCTCAAGACAGATCGCCCGGCCCATGCGGCGGGCGGAATCGATGCAGAGCGCCCGGTTTTCCTCCGAGGCCCACTCGCCCACATCCGCCGCGCCAACCGCTTCTTCGATGAGCGTCAGCGCATGACCACGATCCTGCGCGTCGAACAGGGTGGAGTTCAACGACGTTCCGGCCGAGAACCCGATCAGGTAGGAGTCGGAGCCAAGACCGCCCTCCATGATCCCGTCCAGATCGGGATGGGCGTAAGCCGACACGCCGGCGCGGCGCAGCAGCACCTCGCCGGGGCGCGGCTCGCATCCGGAAATGGGATGGGTGATGCCCATGCCCGCCATCAACGGCCCGCCCTGATGCAGCTGGACATGGATCAACGTCCAGCCCTCGCGGCGCGCGCGTGCGATAATCTCGGCGCACACCCTACCGACCGCCTCGCCGTCCGGGTCGGCCCAGGGCCGGCCCGGCGCGGTGAACTCCTGCTGCAGGTCCAGGCAAACCAGGACCGGAACACCCAACAGCATCACTCCGCCTCCTCAAGCGCCGCCTTCTTTCGGGGCCGGCCGGCGTATTGAGCCTGTGACGCCCCGCGCCGCGCCGATGCATCCAGTGGACCCGGCCGGTCCCAGTCGCCTTCGGGGCGGTCCAGCACCAGCGGATCGCTATCCATGGTCAGCGCGTCCGGATGGCGATCATAGCGCCCTTCGACCTCAGCGTAAGCCCTGTCGGAAAAAACGAACATCCCACGATGTTCACGATGAACAAGGCCGTGCCGACGTTTCCAGTAATCGAGCAGCTGATGCTGCACCTGCCCCATCAGGGTCGTATAGCCCTTGCGGCGAAGAATTTCGATGGCGGCCTCCATGATCAGCCTGCCGGCCCGGCCCGTACGCGCCTGCGGGCGAAGCGCCACCCGTTCGATTTTTACGAACCCGCTGAACCAGCGCATGCGCAGGCACCCCACCGGCTCACCGTCCAATTCGACGAGGAGGTGCGTGGCGCCCGCTAAGTCGTTTCCGTCATATTCCTCATCATAGGGGCAGTTCTGCTCGTTCATGTAGACCAGCGCCCGCACCACCAAGACCTTCTGCAGGTCCTCCAGCGTGCGCGCGACGCGCACCCTCAGCCGAGGCTCGAACTTTTCCGCAAGCGCACCGTCCATCTTCAGTCCCCACCGTTAGCATTGAAGGATCGGATGTCGCCGGCACCCACCCCAGGAACGCCGCGCCGGCGCCGGGCGCGTCCAGCGCTGCGGTCATCATCCGCCCCTCCCGGCTCACCGGGCGGGCGAATAGCGCAACATCGGGAAAAGCCTTGCGGCGCGCCTCGGTGACAGCCCGCACCACGGCGCGCCTGGCCTCCGGCGTCGAACCGGCCAGGCACCACACATAGATAGCGGCGGCGCGCTCGTCGGGCGCGCACACATGCGCCAGATCCGGATCGGCGGGCTCGAACCGCCCGTACATGAGCGCCGCATACCCGGCGGCGTTCAGACAAAGGAGCGCAATGAAGGCGTTGGCCCGGCCGTCGGCGTCCAGGCGCACGAAGAAACAGCGGCGCGTCTTCACCTCGCATGCCAGCACCGTCTCAGCCGGGACAAGGCCGCCGCCCAAAGCCCGGGCCCCCATATCCAGAGCCTGCAGGATCGCTTTACGGTCCTCGCTCGGCGCAAAGCCGCGGCGGGCCAGGATTTCACGGAGCCCCGAGGTCCGCGCAGCTTCGCCAGGCGCGGACTGGTCTTGCAGACTGTAGTCGTACATATTCGCCCCACGCAACGTTAGCTAAGTGTTTACTTTTTCGGTGCGCTACGGGCGTCTGCGATGTTGGAATGGCCCCCATGCGGAAATCGGACAAACTCAGACGATGACGACCACGCCGCGCCCGCAAGTGTTCGACTGGGATGATCTGCGGATCTTCCACGCCCTGGTGTCGGCCGGCTCCATGAGCGCGGCGGCGCGGCGTCTGGGGATCGGCCAGCCCACGGTGAGCCGGCGCCTGGAACACCTGGAAACCCGCATCGGCGCGCGCCTGGTCACGCGCGGCGCCGACGGGGTGGAGCTCACCGATGTGGGAGAGCGCATCTGGACGCAGGTTCAGATCATGCAATCCACGGCGGGCGATATCGAGCGCATCGCCCATCAGGCCGACCGGGCCGACGCCGGCACGGTGCGGCTCGCTACGCCGGAGGGTGTTGCAGGCTTCTGGATTGCGCGCCACCTGCCCGGCTTTGTGGAAGCCAATCCGCTGATCAATCTGGAAATCCTGACCCGGGTGGAGGGCGAAAGCGTTCCGGAAGGCGCCGACGTGACGCTCCAGATGACGGAATCCAAGCGCATGGCCTATGTCGCCAACGTGCTGGCGACCCTGCACTACGTCCCGTTCGCCTCTCGGCACTACCTGGACACCTATGGGCCGCCCTCGGGGCTGGCGGACGTGCTCAACCACCGCATCGGCGACCTGGTGAGCTATCGCCAGCAGCAATCCCACTGGCCCAAGGAAGCCAGCGCCATCAAGCAGATGATGAACGCGTCGCTGACCACGGACAGCTCGGCCGTGATCGTCGAGGCCACGCATTCCGGCGCGGTGATCTCCATGTTGCCCACCTACGCGACGATCGCCTATCCCAGCCTGGTGCATGTGGACCTGGGACTGGAAGTGCCGATCACGCTGTGGATGGTCTATCACCCGGATCAGCGCCGTGTGACGCGGGTCCGCAAGGTGATCGACTGGCTCAGGGAGATTTTCGACAGCGCGAACTATCCCTGGTTCCGCCGGGACTATGTCCCGCCGGCGGAGTTCGGGGAGGTCGAAACGGTCGTGGTGCGCGGCGAACGGCCGAAACCCAAACCCGTCTGACGCGGCGGCCGGACGGTCCGGGACCGAGCCAGGTGCGCCGCGCCTACCGCCACCCCTCCACATGGAAGAGCTTGCCGTGCTCCTCCACGGCGAACCGGTCGGTCATGCCGGCGATATAGTCGCACACGGCGCGCGCCGTGCCCTGCCCGTTCGGGCCGTCGGCGTTGCGCTGGATTTCGGTGGGCAGCAACATGGGATCGGCGAGGAAGGCGGCGAACAGGTCGCGCACCACGCGCTTTCCCTTCTCCTTCATGCGCTTGACCTTCCAGTGCAGATACATGTTGGCGTAGAGAAAGCGGCGCACGGCGGCGAGCTTCTCGGTCATCTCCTCGGAGAAGCTCACCACCGGACGGTCGAGCGCGCGGACCGCTTCGGGGCTGTCGACGCCGCTCTCCTCAAGACGCCGCCGGGTCTCGTCGAGCACGTCGCCCACCATGACCCCGATCATCTCGCGCACGGCTTCGTGGATCAGGATGGTTTCGGAAATATCCGGGAATTTCGCCCGCGAGCGCTTGAACGCCTCGCCCACGATGGGCAGGTCCATCAGCTGGTCGAGCTCCAGGATCCCGGAGCGCAGCCCGTCGTCGATATCGTGATTGTTATAGGCGATGTCGTCGGAGAGCGCCGCGATCTGGGCTTCGACGCCGGCGTAGGTGTGCAGATCCAGCTCCTCCCACCCCTCATAGGCGGTGAAGCCCCAGGGCAGGGTCGACGCATCGTCGCCGGCGCCCATGAGCGGCCCGTTGTGCTTGACCACGCCCTCCAGCGTCTCCCAGGCGAGGTTGAGCCCCTCGAACTGCGGATAGCGGGTCTCCAGCTTGGTGACGACGCGCAGGGTCTGGGCGTTGTGATCGAAGCCGCCATGGTGGGCCATGGCGTCCTGGAGCGCGTCCTCTCCCGAGTGCCCGAACGGCGGATGACCGAGATCATGGGCCAGCGCGGCGGCCTCGGCGAGATCTTCATCCACATGCAGCGCCCGTGCGAGCGTGCGGGCGATCTGGGAGACCTCCAGCGAGTGGGTCAGGCGTGTACGGTAGGCGTCGCCTTCATGGGCGACGAAAACCTGGGTCTTCTCTTTCAAGCGCCGGAAAGCGCTGGAGTGAATGATCCGGTCGCGGTCGCGCTGGAAGGCGGTGCGCATGGCGCTTTCGGCCTGGGGAAAGCGACGCCCGCGGCTGGTCGCAGGGTCGCAGGCGAAGGGGGCGCGCGCCATTTCTCTGACTCCGAACGTGAGAGGTCTTTGCAAGACCGGGCTGGAGGCTCCATATAACAGGGGACGTTCAAACGCGAACCCCGCTCGGCCGGAGGCGACCATGACGACCACGCTGGAGAAAACCAACATCACCCTGTCGGCCAGCGCCGCGGCGCAGATCAAGCAGGTCATGAAGGCTCAGGGCGCTGATTTCCTGCGCGTTTCCGTCGTTGGGGGCGGCTGTTCCGGCTTCTCGTACCAGTACGATCTGGTCAACGCAGCCGAGGCCGACGACCTCAGAATCGAGAAGGACGGCGCCACCGTTCTGGTCGACCCCATGAGCGCGGACTTCCTCACCGATTCGGTCATCGACTATGTGGACGAGCTGATCGGGGCGAGCTTCCAGATCAGGAATCCCAACGCCGTGGCCGCCTGCGGCTGCGGGACGAGCTTTTCCATTTAAAACACGAATTTCGCGGGGAATTCATGAGCCTGACCGTTTCCGAGGCGCTCACGCAGCGCATCTCCACGCGCGCGTTCCTCAACACACCCGTCTCGAAAGACGAAGTCACGGCGATCCTTGACGAGGCGCGCTGGTCAGCCTCGGGCGGCAATGTTCAGCCGTGGAAAGTGGTGGCCGTCGCCGGCAAGGCGCGCCAGCGCGTCATCGACGCGGTGAAGCAGAAGCTGGAGACCGACCCCTTCACCAACGAGGCGGCCTTTCCGGTCTATCCTGAGAAGCTCTGGGAGCCCTATCGCAGCCGCCGCTACGAGCTGGGCGAGGACATGTACGCGCTCATGGGCGTGCCGCGCGACGACAAGATGGCGCGCCTGAACTGGCTGATGCAGAACTACGAATTCTTCGGCGCGCCCGTGGGCCTGTTCTTCGCCATGGACGAGCGCATGAACGAGAACCAGTGGGCCCATATGGGCATGTTCATGATGAGCCTGGCGCTGGCGGCGCAGGCCCGCGGCCTCGCCACCTGCATGCAGGAAGCCTGGACGCCCCATTGCGACACTGTCGCCAAGGCGATCGGCGTTGAAAGGCCCTACACGGTCTATTGCGGCATGGCGCTGGGCCACGCCGACCCCGACGCGAAAGTGAACCAGCTGCGCTCGAAGCGGGCGGAGGTGGAGGAATTTGCGCGGTTTGAGGGGTTTTAGGCTGTCCTAAAGCCAGCCGTCAGAGCCTGCACGTCCACCGTCCGCCACACGCGGTGGTGACGATGGCGAGATAGGCCAGCAAGAGCACGCCCCAGATCACCGGCGGATAGAAGACGATCTTGCGTCCGGCCCGCGGCGCGCCGAACATCATGAAGGCGACCCATCCAAGAACCAGCGCCAGCCCCGCGACAACGGGACCGGCCGACAGGAACGCGTAGATCGCAAATTGCACCGGGTCGTCCCCGGCGCGCGCCAGCGACGGCGCATAGCCCGTAAGGTTCGAGGCCCACAACGACAGCCCGCCAATCCCGATCGCAAGCGCCACGACGCTCGCCCCCAGCATGGCCAATACGGCGAGGATTGTGTACCGCTTCGGCTCACGCACGCCCGCGCCTGCGTCTATATCGGCCATATCCATCCCCTTCGCCTGCAGTCCAGGATCCCGCCATGACTCTCACCCTCGCTTCGTGGAACGTCAACTCGATCAAGGCGCGCTTGCCCAACGTGCTGGACTGGCTGAAGGAAAAATCGCCCGACATCGTCTGCCTGCAGGAGATCAAGACGGTGGACGACGCCTTCCCGCGCCTGGAGATCGAAGACCTCGGCTATAATGTCGAGACGGCCGGTCAGAAGAGCTATAACGGCGTCGCGATCCTCTCAAAGCTCCCCATCGAGGAGATCGCCCACCGCGTTCTCCCCGGTAACGAGGACGAGCCCCAGGCGCGCTATATCGAGGCGGTGATTGCGGCGGAAACCGGGCCGGTGCGCTGCGCCTCCATCTATCTGCCCAACGGCAATCCGGCGCCGGGCCCGAAATACGAGTACAAGCTGGCGTGGATGGAGCGGCTGAAGGCCCACGCCGCCGAGCTATTGAAGCTTGAAGAGCCGGTGATCCTCGCCGGCGACTACAACATCATCCCGCGCGACGACGACGTTCACGACGCCGCCGCCTGGGCGGGCGACGCCCTGATCCGCGAGGAAAGCCGCGACGCCTTCGCAGCCATTAAATGGCTGGGCTACACCGAGGCCTTCGAGCAGGCCGACGGACGCGCCCACCAATACACGTTCTGGGATTATCAGGCCGGCGCCTGGCCGAAGAATAACGGCATCCGCATCGACCACCTCCTGCTCTCGCCCAAGGCCGCCGACCGGCTGGAGAGCGTGGAGATCGACCGCGGGCCAAGGGGCAAGGAAAAGGCCAGCGATCACACCCCGATTGTGGGGGCGTTCCGGCTTTAGGATTGGTGGTGAAATTCCGTCGAATCTTTGTATAGTTTTGGCCCATGTTAGAGACAGAAATCACCCAAGCAGCGCTTGACCCAGCCCCCTGATCCGGGCCGTGAGTTAGTAGAGTCTGTTCGCCTTTCTTTCTGGGTTGATGTGGTTGGTCAAGGCCCGGTGAGCGGAGCTTGCGCGTAGCTCAAGCGAGCCGGGCCGGGGGT
>Ga0208112_100420_pt1 | contig 39226 bp, 29 predicted proteins | sample HotLakConsoUCCLE_FD_184736 | JGI IMG/M metagenome (GOLD analysis project Ga0208112, IMG submission 184736) | Hypersaline microbial mat communities from Hot Lake, Washington, USA - Hot Lake Consortium UCC-LE (SPAdes) (version 2) ... | reverse complement strand
ATTTTGAGCGTCAACGCTTTTCAGAAAGTCCCTTTCAATGAACTACTTACAGATTATGCTACTACGGATCACGACCTACTGTTTTCTAACCAATTGACATTCAACGACCTTTAACTGGACACTAGTGTTCGAGGATTTCGCGCCAGGCGGAGTCCTCGGCGGCGGAGCCCCGGTGGCACTCGTCGATCACGATGAGGTCGAAGAAGTCGGGAGATAGTTCCTTGTAGAGCTTCTGGCGCTCTTCCGGACCGGTAATGGACTGGTAGAGGCTCAGGTAGATTTCGTAGGAGGTATCGATGCGACGCGTCTTTTTGTCGACCGCAGTCGGCAAAACCTCCTCCGCGCCATCGTCGCGCTCGATGGTCTTTGAATGAACGCTCAATTTCGCCATGGCCCCCTTGAACGGCCGGAAGTCGTTCACCATGGTCTGATTCCCGAGGACATTGCGGTCGGCGAGGAAGAGTATGCGCTTCTTGCGGCCGGCCTTCCAAAGCCTCCAGATGATTTGGAAAGCGGTATAGGTCTTTCCCGTCCCGGTGGCCATGACCAGCAGGATACGATCCCGACCTTTTGCGATCGCCTCGACCGTTTTGTTGATCGCGATCCGCTGATAGTAGCGGGGTTCCTTGCCGCTTCCGTCGTCGTGGTAATCTTCGAGGATGACGGGCTCCTCAGCCAGGGAAAGCCCCTTGTAGGCCCGATAAGCCGCCCACAGCGTGTCGGGAGACGGGAACTCCGCATTTGAAAGCTCGCGCTCTGTCGGATCGCTCCGGCCGGTCCGGTCGTGAAAAAGGAAACCGTCGCCATTGGACGAGAAGACGAAGGGAATATCCAGGGTCTCCGCGTAGCCGAGTGCTTGTTGCATGCCGTCTCCAAGCGCGTGCTTGTTATCCTTTGCCTCGACCACGGCAAGGGGCTGGTTGCCCTTGTAATAGAGAAGGTAGTCGGCCCGCTTCCCCTTCCCCCGCGCGACCATCTTTCCACGAACAATGATGCGTCCTTTCGTGAAGCTGACCTCCCGGCGAATTTGCGTCATTTCATCCCAGCCAGCTCCTTTGATCGCCGGGGTGATGAACTTCGCACAGATGTCGGTTTCGGAGAGGCCTATTTTGTTACTCAACGCAGTTTGGAAGCAAAGGACGTCGTTTACTGCCAAGCAAATGCAAAATGTCCAATGCCGGTGTTCGCGTTGGTGGTAAAATCTATCGGTGTGCTCGGGAGTCCAACCTCGTTTGCCGGAGCTGCTGCCGTTCGCCCTACTTGCCGCGCGGCCGGTGCAGTCCCGTGGCGTGCGCGCTTGCGCGCGCCCCCAGTCGCAAAGATCCGGAAGGGCCGGACCGGTTAAACTCGGCGCGAAGCGCGCGCAAGCGCGCACGCCACGGGATGCTAGTGGTTAAAGATTTTTGAGGATCTCGGCGACGACTCGGGCGGAGTTGTCTTCGGCGGCTTTGGCGAACTCTTCGATTTCGTTTTCGCCTTCCTGGCCGCCGGCGAGGTCGCTCATCGCCCGGACGATGAGGAAGGGGACGTGGTTGGCCCAGCAGACTTGGGCGATGGCGGCGGACTCCATTTCGACGCAGTCGGCGCCCCATTCCTCGGCCAGCCAGCTGCGGTAGTCGCGGTGGTCCATGAAGACCGGGCCGGTCACGCCGAGACCGCCGACCTTGATGAGGGCCGGTTCGCCGTGCGCGTTCGTCAGCTCGAAGCCGTCCAGCGCGCTTTCCGCGAGGCGAAGCAGGTCGGGGTCGGCCTCGAAGAAGAGTTTCCGCACCGCATCGGGCTGGCCGGCGCGGGAGACGGCGACGGCGCCGGGGTAGAACATGCCGAAGGGCTCCAGCGACCGATAGCGCTCGGAGCGGCTCTCGCGCGGGTCGATGCCTGGGTTGAAGTAGCCGCCTTCGGTATGGTCCGCCCAGCGGTCGGGGATGGCGATGTCGCCCTTCCGGAGGTCCGGGTTGACGCCGCCGGCGATTCCGGAAAAGAGCAGTAGGTCGATGTCGAAGTGGGACAGGGCGAGCTGGGTCGTCATCGCCGCGTTGACCGTGCTGATGTTGGTTTTGAAGAGGACCACGGATTTGCCGTAGGCCTTCGCGAAGGTGAATTCGACGCCGTTGAGATGGACGACCCGCTCGACCGATTCGATGCCGGCGAGTTCGAACAGGCTCTCCAGTTCGCCGTCGTAGGCGGACACCACCGCGATCAGGTCTTCCGCCTGAAGCCGGCTTGGGGCGGTCGTGAGGACAAGGGAGAGAAAGCAAAGAAGAAGGATTCGCATCCCCGCCAGAAAGCAGGAAGGCCGCCAAAACAGTCCGCCCCTTTTCCTCAGGGAGCGATTTTTCCGCGGATCGCGTCCGCGCTCTCCGCATCGTGCGCCTGCGGCTGGAAACGAACGCCGATCATATTGTAGTCGACGTGGCTGTGGGGAGGCAGTTCCGCGTCCGGAGCGGGGTTGAGCATGCGTCGCTCGATCCGCACGGGGAGCTCGACGGTCTCGTAGCCCGGAGCGGAGAGCCGCGCGGTGTAGGGGCCGGAGGGGAGTTGGTCCGGTTCGATCGGGACGAGATTGCGCCCGGTGCGGAGCGGCTCGAAGCGGTAGGCCAGCTCGCCGTCCGCCGCGACGAAAGCGATGGAGGCGCCCGGTCCTCCCGAGGGGTGGTGGGCGAAGGAAATGGTCATCTCATCGAGGTAGCGAACGCCGACGTGAAGGATGCCGGGATTCTTCTCGATCGCTTTCGGGCCGAGCAGGACGAAGAGAGCGCCGACGATGCCGGTGAGCGCGACCAGCCCGAAGGCGACGAATTTTCCTTTGATTTCCAAGAGAGGAGAGAGCTTTCGCGGATCGCGGCCGGGATTGGACTTTGCGCTTGAAAAGCTTTTGTGTCGGGTGGTGTTTGAGGGAGGCTTAGAAGCTGAACTCTTTTCTAATCCGACTCCGAGCCAAAATCTTACGAAAATGCGAGTCCACGATCCAGTTTCCGGCAAGCCTGCGGTCGTCTGCACGGACGGCGAGGGCGGGGCGGACGACCTCGACGCGAAGCTTTCCCGCTCTTGGTTGCGGGTGGGGATCGCGGCGGTCTTCGCGGGGCAGGGCATGGTCTTTTCCCTGGCGGTGAACCTGACGCCGCCGCCCTACGGATCGGCGGCTTATTGGCTGCTGCACCTCGGCCTGATGTTTTCGGCCTTGGTGGTGCTCGCCTTTCTGGGCGGGCCGCTGATGCGTTCGACCTTCGGGATGCTGCGCGCGCGGCGGCTTTCGATCGAAGGCCTGTTCACGCTCAGCCTGACGGGGGCCTTCATCGGATCGGTGGCCAGCAGCCTGACCGGCGAGGGCGCGGTCTATTACGAAGTGGTGGCGGTGGTGATCGCGATTTACACGGTCGGGCGAATGGTGGGCGAGCGCTCGCAGGCCCGCCTCGCTCTACAGACGGAGAAGCTGCGGGAGCACTTCGAGTACGCCGAACTGGCGGACGGATCCGGAGCGGGCGTGCGGGTGCCGGTCTCCGAACTGGTCCGCGGCAGCCGGGTGAGGGTCGGACCGGGGGCGCCCTTTACGGTGGACGGGATCGTCCGCTCGGGCAGCGGCTATGTGCGGGAGACGGCTTTGTCCGGGGAGCCGCTGCCGGTGATGCGGCGGCCGGGGGACCGGGTGCGGGCGGGCACTTGGTCGGCGGATGGGATCTTCGAGGTGGAAGCGGAGCGACTGGAGGGCGAGCGTGAGATCGACGGCATTTTGCGGACGGTGGAGGACGCGCGCGGCCGGCCTTCCGAGTTGCAGACCCGGGCGGACGAGTTGATCCAAGCTTTTCTGCCGCTGGTCGCCGGGGTGGCGGCGGCGACGGCGATCTTCTGGGCCTTCGTCGGAACCTGGGTCGACGCGGTTTTGAACAGCATGGCGGTCCTCTTGGTGGCCTGTCCCTGCGCCCTCGGGCTGGCCACGCCGGTCGCGATTTGGCAGGGCTTGTATCACCTTTCCCGGATGGGCTTGGTCAGCCGGGACGGCGCCCTGATCGACGCTTTGGCGCGGAGCCGACACCTCTTTTTCGACAAGACCGGAACCCTGAGCGAGCCCGACCTCCAGGTGACCGAAATGCTGCTGGCGGAGGATTGGCAGGCGCGGCGGGGGGCTTTGCTCGCGGCGGTCCGACGGATCGAAAGGGAGAGCGATCACCCGGTCGGGCGCAGCATCGCGGCGGCCTTGGCGGCCGAAGCCGGCGAGTCTCCTCCGATCGAGGAACTGAGGCTGGTTCCGGGCTTGGGAGTCGAGGCGAAGGTGGATTTCGGCGGGGGCGGCGTTCTCCTCCGGATCGGCGAACCGGAGTTATCCCCCGGGACCGAGGCGGCGCTTTCGGATTTGCTGGGCGGCCTTCGCGACCGCGGGGGAAAGCGGGTGCAGGTTTTCGTCGCCGGCCGGCCGACGGCCGTCTTCGTCCTGAAGGAACGGCCGCGGGAAGGCGTGCATTCCCTCTGGGAAGCGCTGGAGAACCTCGGCATCCGCACCACGGTGCTGACGGGCGACCCCGATCCGGATCTGCCCCTGCCGCGGGAGGTTCCGGTGCGGGCCGCTTGCTCGGCGGCGGAAAAGGCGGCCGCGATCCGGGACTCCCGGACGAGGGGCGAAGTCCCGGTCTTTGTCGGGGACGGCTTGAACGACGCCCCCGCGATGGCGGAGGCCGCGGCTTCGATCGCGATGGGTGGCGGAACCGGCCTGACCCGGAGCGTGGCGGGAGGGGAGCTGGTGGCCGACCGGGTGGCCGTCCTGCCCGCGGCGATCCGCCTGTGCCGCGGAATCCACCGCTGCCTGCGCGGCAATTTGATCTACGCCTTCGCCTACAATGCGGTCGGGATGCTGCTCGCCGCGGCCGGATGGCTGCACCCCGTGGCGGCCGCCCTGATCATGCTGGTTTCCAGTTTTTGGGTGACCGCACGGGCGCTGGGCGGGAGTTCCCGGGGGCCCGGTTCCCGTGCCGGCGCCGATTAGGAGTCTTCTTAGGGGGCCTTTCAGATAAGTTTTTTCCGGTTGCAGCCCCTCTGCGGCGCAGCAGAGATGCCCGGGTCCTGCTGAGCGGAAAACCGGACCACGCGTGCGACTTTGGAAGCATCGGCGGGGCGGGGGGGGGCCTCCAAATTCTTACGAATTCGGCTACGCCTCGGATCGGCTGCCGCGTCGCCGATCTTGGAGTGAACGAATTCAATCGAAGCTCCGCTAGCTCCGAGAGCGCAGGCGGTCGGCCCCCGACTGAATCTGGCGAGTAGCCGCGAAGCGTTCGGGCTTTGTGGCCGTCGGCGGTTGCCTGCGTCGCGGGTTTGCGGGCGCCTTCGGCGTATCCGGTCGAAGGACGAGCCCTCCCGATTACTTCGGGCGATTACTTGCCTCGTAAGAACCCGTCCACTCAGTCGACGAGGGTGCCGATTTTTTCTCCCATGACCGCACGGTAGATGGAACCGGACTCCCGCATGCTGAAGACGAGGATGGGCATCTTGTTTTCCATGCAGAGCGAGAAAGCGGTCGAATCCATGATCTTGAGACGGTCGCGGAGCGCGTCGAGGTAGGGCACGTGGTCGTATTTCTTTGCGTCGGGGTGCTTGGCCGGGTCCTTGTCGTAGATGCCGTCGACCTTGGTGGCCTTCATCAGCATGTCCGCGCCGATCTCGCTGGCGCGGAGGGCGGCCGTCGTATCGGTCGAAAAGTAAGGGTTGCCGGTGCCGCCGGCGAAAATCACAACCCGCCCCCGCTCAAGGTGGCGGGTCGCCCGGCGGAGGATGAAGGGCTCGGCCAGCTTGTCCATGGGAATGGCGCTCTGCAGGCGGACGGTGACTCCCATCTTTTCGAGGCAGTCCATGATCGCGAGCCCATTAATAACGGTCGCGAGCATACCCATGTAGTCGCCGGTGGTGCGGTCGACGCCGCGCATCTCGGCCCCGCTCAGGCCGCGAAAGATATTGCCGCCGCCGATCACCAGACCGACCTGGACCCCGATATCGTAGACTTTTTTAACCTCCTCTGAGATCGAACGCAGCGTCCGCGCATCGATCGGTTCGCCGTCCTCCGCGTTTCGCAGAACTTCCCCGCTGAGCTTGAGGATGATCCTTCGGTATTTCGGTTGAGGGCTCGGGTGCTCATTTTCGTCCATTAAAAAGGCGTTGAACCCGATTTTGCCCCCAGCGTCAATCCATCCCTGCCGCCGAGGAGATTCTTTTAGACGGTTCTTGACGAGAAGAACGCCACAACTACCTTGCCTCTCTTTCATAGGCCGATGGTGTAACGGTAACACTACTGGTTTTGGTCCAGTCATTCGGGGTTCGAATCCCTGTCGGCCTGCCACTTTAGGGTTTTCCGTCGCATCGGGAGGCCCTTTTTCGTCGATTGGCCCCGCGACGCGGACAGGGATGAGAACCCCCGGGTTCGACGGAGGCGCGCCGCGCCGGAGATGCCGGGGCTCAGGCTCCGGTCCGCTCCTCCACCCAGGCGAGCAGGTCGGAGTAGGTCTCGGCCGGGACCCGGGGCTCCCGGCGGCCGGCTTCGACCGGGCGGCAGAAGGCTGCTTCGAGCTCGGCCAGGGAGGTGGAGGCCTGGCTGGCGGCGGCGCGGAGGGCGGCGCCGAGGGCGACGGAGCCGCTTACGGCGAGGCGCTCGACGCGGGCTTGGAAAATATCGGCGGCGACCTGCGCGATGGCGTCGTTGCCCGAGGCGCCGCCGGTCAGGTAGATCAGTTCCGGCTCGAGCCGCATCCATTGGCTGCGTAGGCGCATGTTGGCGAACTGGCCCTCGATACAGGCGCGAACGGCCGCCTCCGGTTCGTCCCAGTTCTCGAAAGCGCGGCCGCCTTCGAGAATGGCTTCGCCCCGTTTGGTGCGCGGGCTGATTTCCGGGCGGAAGAAAGGCAGCATCCGCTTGCCATCGTTACCGGCGGGGGTGGATTCGAGGGCGCGGGTGAAGCCGGTCCAGTCGTAGCCGAAGCGGTCGCGGACGGCTTCGCGGGCGAGGGAGCCGTTGACGAAGCACTGCAGCGACATGGAGCCGCCCGACGGATTGCCGAAGACGTGGCCGAAGCCGCGCGGGTCCGAGACCGCCTCCGGCATGGCGGCGAAAAAGGTGTCGGAGGTGCCGAGCGAGACGACCACCTTGCCCGGCCGGGAGGCGCCCATTCCGACGAGGCTGCTCGGGTTGTCGCCGGTAAAGACCAGGACCGGAACCTCGGGGCGGAAGCCGAATTTGCGGACAAAGTACTCCGCCACGGTGCCGGCCCGGCGGTCGCCGGGCACGACCGGAGGAAGCTTTGCCGTCAGTTCAGGGGCGGTGGCTGCCAGCAGATCCGGGTCCCAGCGCCATGCCTTGATGTCGAGGAGGTTCATGCCGGCGCCGTCGCCGGTGTCGATGGGCGCGTCGCTGCCGGAGAGGACGGAGCAGAGGAAGGAACTGACGAGGTGGATGCGGGCGGTCCGCCCGTAAGCTTCCGGATCGATCTGATGGAAACGGCGGATTTGCGGGCCGGTGAAGCGCTCGATCGCGATGGAGCCGGACTTCGTGCAGACGATCTCGTTTCCTCCGACCGCTTCCGCGATCTCCGCGCACTGGGCGGCGGTCGAGCCGTCCATCCAGATGGGCGAGCTGCGCCGGCTCAGGCAGGGGCCGATCTGCGCGGCGAGGGATTTTTCGGGGTCGAGGGCGGCGACGGTTTCGAACCAGCGCTCGGAGAGGTAGACGGAGCCGTGCTGCTGGCCGGCCCCGCAGACCGCGGCGACCTCCGAGAGATCGCATTCCTCCGAGAGCCTGCCGAAGAGCAAGTCCAGGGCGTCGAGCCACATGCGCGGATCGGCGTGGACCTCGCCGTCCGGGCCGTCGGGAATGAAGCCGGCGGGCGCTTGGTAAGCGGGCAGGTCCTTCCCGTAGTTGACCGAGGCCTCGGCCACGACGCGCCCGGCCTGTGTGTCGATGACGATGGCGGAGCAGCTTTGGGTGGAGGAATCTATGCCGAGGGCGCGCATGGGGTTGGGTTGGGTGTTGTTGGTTGTTCGTTGTTTGGAACGGGACGAAGTGCGACGAAGCTCGGAGAGCGAAGACGCACGCGGGATACGGGGGCGTTTTTTTGGGCCTGGCTTACGATCCGACGCGCAACCAACACCCAACGTTCAATCCCCAACGCCCGCCGCCTACAAAAACTCGTTGATCAGGTTTTCGAGCATTTCTTGGCGGCCGCTGGCGAGTTTCGGCTCGCCGCCCTGGAGGGCGATTTTTTCGAGTTCGGCGAAGCTGCACTGGCCGGACTCGATGCGTTGGCCGAGTTCGCCGTCGAAGCTGGCGTAGCGCTCTTTCACAAAGTCGGCAAGGCGGCCGTCCTCGCGGATGGCGGCGGCGATCTTGAGCCCGCGGGCGAAGGCGTCCATGCCGCCGATGTGGGCGTGCATGAGGTCGATCGGCTCGTGGGACTCGCGGCGGCGCTTGGCGTCGAAGTTAAGTCCCCCGGTGGTGAATCCGCCCATCCCGAGAACGACCAGCATGACTTGGGTGGTCAGGTAGAGGTCGGTCGGGAACTGGTCGGTATCCCAGCCGATCAGGGTGTCGCCGCGGTTGGCGTCGATACTGCCGAGCATGCCGGCGTTGGCGCTGACCTGGAGTTCGTGCTCCATGCTGTGTCCGGCGAGGGTGGCGTGGTTGGTCTCGATGTTCAACCGGAAGCGTTCCGTCAGGCCGTATTCGCGGAGGAAGTTCAGGCAGGCCGCGGCGTCCGAGTCGTACTGGTGGGTGGAGGGCTCGCGCGGTTTCGGCTCGATGTAGAAGGGACCTTTGAAGCCGATTTCGTCGGCGTGGCGGACCGCCATGTGGAGGAAGGCGGCGAGGTGGTCGAGCTCGCGCTTCATGTCGGTATTGAGCAGGGTGGCGTAGCCTTCGCGTCCGCCCCAGAAGGTGTAGCCGAGACCGTCGAGTTCCTTGGTGCATTCGAGCGCCTTTTTCACCTGGGCGGCGGCATAGGCGTAGACCCGCGCGTCGGGCGAGGTGGCGGCCCCGTGGGCGTAGCGGGGGTGGGCGAAGAGGCAGGCGGTGCCCCAGAGGAGCCGGACGCCGGTCTCGGCCTGCTTGTCCTTGAGCTTGGCGACGACTTGGTCGAGCGCCCGGTTGGAGGCGGAAAGGTCGTTGAGCTCGGGCGCGATGTCGCGGTCGTGCCAGCAATAGAATTCGATACCGATCTTCTCGAGGAACTCGAAGAAGACGTCGACCCGCTTGAGCGCGTTGTCGACCGAATCGGAGCCGTCGTCCCAAGGCATCAGGGCGGTGCCGCCGCCGAAGGGGTCGGCGAGGGCGTTGCGCATGACGTGCCAGTAGGGCGCGGCGAAGCGCAGGTGCTCCCGCATGGGCTTGCCGTCGACGAGTTCGTCGGGGTTGTAGTGCTTGAAGGCCAAGGGATTCCGGGAGGAGGGCCCCTCGTATTGAATTTTGTCGCAGTCGAAATGAGGCATGGGAAGTCGGGTTGAGTTGAGGACGGCCGGCGCGGAGCGATTTCATGAGTTCGCAAGCGCCGGAGGTTCATCATAATTGGGACGCAGGAAAAGCGGAACCGCAATTTGCGTATCTATTCTGTTGATTTGCGCCAAATCCGTCTCAAAGTCCGTCGGATGGGACAGCAGGTGGCGATCGTCATGTCGGAGGTGTTCCTCCGGCGGCTGACCCCGTCCCTCACGCCCTTCGTCCGGCGGCAGCAGGATTTCAGGATCATCAGCATCCACCGGCCGCTGGACGAGCTCGCCAGGGTCCTGCGGGAGCTCGGGCCGCGGGGCCTGATCACCGAATGGCTGCCGGGGGTGACGGATGGTCTGATGGAGCTGGGCTTGCCGGCGGTGATCGCCGACAGCGACCGCGTGTATCCCGGTGCGGCGAGCATCGACGTGGACGACTGGGCGGTGGGCGCGGAGGCGGCCGAAACCTTTCTGCGGGCGGGCTACCGCAGCTTCGCCTGCCTCGGCAACGGGACGCCGTATTCGCAGCAGCGGATCGAAGGATTTCGCCGGCGGATCGGGCGGGCGGTGCCGGTGCGCGAGGAGCCCGAGTTCGAAAACGTCCGCTACAGCGAGGACTTCGTTCCGCCCTCGGCGGGGCTGCGCGCATGGCTGCTCGGGCTGCCGAAGCCGGCGGGGGTCTTCGCGGTCCATGACCCGCTGGGGCGTTTTCTCTGCGGCGTTTGCGGAGGGCTCGGGCTGGCGGTTCCCGAGCAGGTGGCGGTGATCGGCGCGAACAACGACGAGCTGGTCTGCGGCCTGAGCTACCCGATGCTTTCGAGCGTGGCGATCCCTTGGGACCGGATCGGCGGCTTGGTCGGCTCTTGGATGCAGGAATTGCTGAACGGCAAGCCGGCGCCGCGGGAGCCCTTGCTGGTCGCGCCGGGCGGGGTGGTCCTGCGCCACTCGGCCAATTATCTGGCGGTCGACGACCCGCAACTGCGGCGCGTCATGACCTATCTCTCCGGGCGCCTGCAGGATCCGATCGGCATCGGCGGCATGTGCGCCGAGCTCAGGCTGGCGCGGCGAAGCGTGGAGCGGAAGTTCCGCGAATTCTACCGTTGCACGCCCTGGCAGATGCTTTGCCGGATGCGGGTGCAGCGGGCGAAGCAGTTGCTGGCCGCCACGAACCACCCGGTTTCGGTGGTCTCGGAGCTCTGCGGTTTCAGCGATCCGGAGCGCCTCTCGGTGGTCTTCAAACGGGAGACGGGACTTCCTCCCAGCGGCTATCGGAAACGGCACCGCGGGAAGGCTTAGCGGCCCGCTGGATCCGGGCTTGCTTCGGCTTCCTTCGGGTTCAGGCGGTGGAGCCCGATCACGACGACCGCGCCGACGAGGAGCAGCATCAGGCTCAGGAAGACCTCGCCGCCATCGGCGGGAAGGACGTTGCGCTGGGTCAGGGGGACGAGCTCGCCGCTGCTGTCGATCCGGGTGGCGATGGTTTCCTTCCACGGCCAGACGGTGCGGAGGGCCCCGGCCATGATACCGGTCAGCGCGACCATGGTGACCTGCCGCCAGGTCCGGAGGAGCCAGCTGACCACCCGCACGAGCGAAAGCACCCCGACCACGATCCCGCAGATAAAGTAGCCGAGGGCGACGAAGTCCCGGTTGTTGAGGGCGTCGAGCACCTGCTGGTACTTGCCGAGGATGACCAGGATGTAGGAGCCCGAAATGCCCGGAAGGATCATCGCGCTGATGGCGACACAGCCGGCGAGGAAGAGGTAGGGCGGCGTGGGGGGGGTCTGGATCGCGTCGAATCCGACGACCCAGAAGGTCACCAGCGCCGCGACGGTGAAGGCCACCAAGTCGCGTCGATTCCAAGGGCGGGTTTCCGCGTAGAGAAGGAGGATGGAGCCGAGGATCAGGCCGAAGAAGAAGGACCAAAGCTGGACCGGATGGGTGTCGAAGAGCGTGCCGAGGACCTTTGAAAGGCTGAGAATGGCGGTGACCATGCCCAGCCCGAGGGGAATGAAGAAGAAGACCGGGATGCGTTCGAACAGCGCCTTGATCCGGAACTTCAGGCCGAGGCGGAGCGCTTCGAGGTCGAAGCGCTTGAGCCCGTCGATCAGCTGGTCGTAGATGCCGGAAATGAAGGCGATGGTGCCGCCGGACACGCCCGGGATGAGGTCGGCGATGCCCATGCAGAAGCCGACGATGAAAACCCGGACGGGCTGAAGGAAGCGTTTCAAGTTGGCGGGCATTCCGGAGAGGGTTTTGTGGATTGCGTGGAGCGGGAACCGTCGAAACGCTAATGGGACTCCATCCGAGGAGGTCAAAACAATCCGCAAATCCATGACCGATAGCCGATCCGCTTTAGCGGGGGCCGGGCGCGTCGCCTTGTTCGGCGGCGCCTTCGACCCCGTCCACGAGGCCCACCTGCAATTGGCGCGCGCGGCCCTCGGATCGCAGGCCCTCGACGCGGTGGTATTCCTTCCGGCGGCGCAGTCACCGCTGAAGGACCGGAGTCCCGGCGCCTCGGCCCGGGACCGGCTCCGGATGCTCGAACTGGCCACCCGGGACGAAGCCCGGTTCCATGTCGATCCGGTGGAGTTGGAACGGGGCGGCCGCAGTTATACGGTGGACACGGTCGAGCATTTCCGGGCGGGGCTTCCCCGCGCCGAGCTATTCTGGATACTGGGGGGCGACCAGTTCGCGCAGCTGCACCGCTGGCACCGCGCGGAAAAACTGGTCGAGGAGCTGGTCTTCCTGGTCCAGTCGCGCCCCGGTTCGCCGGACCGGGCGCCGCCGCTGCCCGGGCTGCGCTACCGGCGGCTGGAGGCTCCCCCGATGGAGGCCAGTTCGACCGAGGTGCGGTCCCGTTGCGCCGAGGGACGTCCGCTCAAAGGGCTTGTGCCCGGGAGCGTGGCTGCATTTATTCGGTCGAATAAGCTCTATACGTACGACCGAAGCGAAACCGATGCCTAAACTCAAGAAGCCCCGAAGCTCGAAACAGACGATGGACGAGATCCGACGCGCGGTCCGCGCGATCGAAGACAAGAAAGGGGAGAACGTGCGCGTGCTCGACGTCCGGGGTAAGTCCACCATCACCGATTTTCTGGTCCTGGCCACGGCCACCTCGGACCCCCACATCAAAGCCGTCAAGGCGGAGCTGGATCGCGCCTTGAAGGAGGGCGGCGTGCGGCTGATGGGGAACGACCGGTCGGTTTCCAGCGGCTGGGTGGTGGTCGACGCTTTCGACTTCATGGTCCACCTCCAAACCGCCGAGATGCGGGAGTTCTACCGCCTGGACCAGCTTTGGAAAGACGCCGAGGAGATCGATTTGTGAGCAGGATCGCCTTACCGGATCGCTCCCACTGTATTCACTTTTACGCTACGGGAAGGGATTGCATTCGCCCTTTCAATGATTTTGTTTAGGGCTTGTTTAAAACCCTCGCCCAGCGCCTGCCACCGTCACCACATGCCCTCATCAAGCCCGTCCGACGAATCCGATTCACCCAACTTTCAGGATCTGCTGGCGTCCTTGATCATGGGCCTGGTGGTTTTTTCCTCGATCGGTTTCGTGATCAACCGCCTCGGGGTGGGGGTGGCGCATTCGATCGCCTTTTCCCTGCTCAGCGGGATCGCGACGATGGCCTTCGTCCTGCGTGAGCGCGGCCTCATGAACCGGATCACCGACTTGGAGCGCCATCACCTGAAAGAGGTCGGCGTATTGAGCGATCGGATGGAGCACCTTTATGGCCATTCTCCCGCGGCGATCGTTCAGTTCGATGCGGGCACGCTGCTCGTCGACCGCGCCAGTGCGGGCTTTCTCGATCTTTTGGATGTCGCTGCGGAGCGTGGAATCCGCGGACGCCGCCTCGAGGAGATCCTCGGCGTCGACTCGATCGCCTTGGAGCGATTCGCGGAGGATGTCCGGATGGGCGGGGATTCGCGAGCGCCGGTTTTGAATTGCCGCACGGCCTCGGGCGACAAGCTGCGGTTGCTGATCAGCGGGCATTTGGACAAGGAGCGCAATCTGATCGAAGCGGTCCTCGTCCCGACCCTGCCGAAAGACGGGGGCAAGTACGAGTTCGACCGCGCCCTAGGCGATCTCGAACGGTTCCGGCACGGAATGGCCCGACGGGAACAGCGGATCCTGGAACTGAAGGCCGAGGTGAACGAACTGCTGGGGCAGGCCAGGCGCCCGGCCCGGTATCAGGTTGACATCCGGACCGAGGAGCGTCGTTTGGCGCAAATCGATTCGGAGGTCTCCAAAAGGGGGCGGCGAGAAGACTAATGGCCAAGCGTTCGCAATCCATTTCCCGGGCGCTTCTGATCTACGCCGGTCTGCCGATGTCGCTGGTGGTCGTCCTCGTGGTCGGATGGCTGACCTCCAGCAAAGTGACCGACTACCTCGAGAAGCGCGAGGCCGTAAACGAGGGCATCCAGGCGCAGGTTTTAAAGATGAGCGACAATCCCGGCGACCGGGTGAGTGAAATCGAGGCCATCCGGCAAGAGCGGATGTTCGTGTACAACCGCCGCTTGGGACAGGACCTCGCGCTCGCCGTCGCCATCCTCGTGATCGGCTTGGCGGTGCCCTTGCTGGTCTCCCGCCACGTGGCGAACTTGGTGCAGGGCAATCTATCCTTGCTCAATGACCGTTTGGCCAGCGGAGGGCGGGAAAGCTCGAGCCTCATGCCCTTTTCCTTCGATCTGAAGGAATTCGACCAGTTGATGGACACCCTACGGCGTTCCCTGCGCGAGCGGGGCGAAACCGAGCAACGCTGGAAGCGGGCGGAAAAGGAACTCGTGGCGGCCAATACGGACCTGATCGCCCGGGCGGAAGAACTGCGGAACGGGCGGCGCGTGGCGCTCAGCATGATGGAAGACGCGGAGAACGCACGCCGCGAGCTGGAACAGGCCAACGAACGCTTGAACGAAGCGATCGAACAGGCCCGGCAGTCGGCCCATGCCGCGGACGTGGCCAATAAGGCGAAGAGCGACTTCCTCGCGACCATGAGCCACGAGATCCGGACGCCGTTGAACGGAGTGATCGGCTTTATCGAAATGCTCAAGGACACCAAGCTGGACGAAGAGCAGCTTGATTATGTCGAGACGATCCGCATCAGCGGGCAGTCCTTGATGGAATTGATCAACGACATCCTGGACTTTTCGAAGATCGAATCCGGCCACATGAATATCGAGCAGCGGGAGTTCAACTTGGTCCGCATGCTGCGGCAGGTCGTGGCCCTGTTCTTCAACGAAGCGGCGGGAAAGGGGCTTCGCCTCGAGCTGGATATCGACGAGTTCGTGCCCCGCCGCGTCCGCGGCGACGAGATCCGCATCCGGCAGATCATTACCAACTTGCTGGGAAATGCGCTGAAGTTTACGGAGCAGGGTTCGATCCAGGTATTAGTCCAAGCCCACTCGATTAAGACCGACAACATGGCTTTCAGCGAACTGGAGATCGAGGTCCGGGACACCGGAATCGGCATGAGCCGGGAGCAGCTGGAACGTCTTTTCCGGCCGTTTTCCCAAGGCGATTCCTCGACCACCCGTAAATACGGCGGAACCGGCCTCGGACTCGCGATCTCGAAGCGTCTTGCCGAGGCGATGGGGGGACGGGTCTGGGCCACCAGTACGGAGGGCTGCGGTTCCAGTTTCTACACCCGCCTGCGCGTGGGCATCCCGACCGAGGACGAAGATTCGCCGGAGCATGCGGTCTCCTTGGACGGCCGGATCAGAGTCGGAGACCGGGAAACTCCGGCGGAATCGGGAGCGCCCGGAGCGCGAGTCCGTGAGGACGGGGAAATGCGGAACGGCGGAGAAAAAGACCCGTCCGGGAAACCGGGCGAGCAGCTTCCGCTGGAGATCATGGTTGCGGAGGACAACCGCGCCAACCAGCGCGTCCTGATGATCATGCTCCGCCGTATCGGATGGGAATCGGTCCGCTTTTTCGAGAACGGCGAGGAGCTGATCGAAAGTATGAAAACGGGGCCCTGCGATCTCGTCTTCATGGACCTGCAGATGCCTGAAATGGACGGGCTCGAAGCCACGCGGGTGATTCGTGCGGGAGGGGCGGGCGAAAAAGCGAAAACCGTAAAAATCATCGCCCTCACGGCGAACGCTCTGTCGGGGGATGCCCAGCGCTGCATGGACGCGGGGATGGACGCCTATCTGACCAAACCGATCAAGATCGGCCTCGTGAAGAGTGCGATCGAAGACCTGTTCCAGAAGGCTTAGCGCGGCTCCAATGCCGGCAGATCGAGGACGCCCTTGAAGTCGTCGGGGAGGGGAGCTGCGATCTTGAGTGCTTCGCCGGTTTCCGGGTGCTTGAGTTCCACCAGACCAGCGTGGAGCATCAAGCGGTGGCAGCCGAGCTGTTGCCTGGCGAAGCGGTTCTGATTGCCGTCACCGTGGCGGGTGTCGCCGATAATCGGGTGCCTCAGGTGAGCCATGTGCCGCCTCAACTGATGAGTCCGTCCGGTCTCCGGGCGCAGTTCGACCAACGAAAACCGCGCCGACTCGTAACGGCCGAGCGGAAGCGCGATTTCATAACGGGAAAGCGTCGAGTAAGCGGTCCGGGCCTCCCGCTTCTCGGCCCGCCCGTCCCCCGAGCTGAGCGGCGCCGTCACGGTACCCTCGCGGTCGCTCCAGCCCCGAACCATGGCATAATAGACCTTGCGGACCTCCCGGCGCTGGAAGGCCGCGTTGACCTTGGCCAGGCTGCCCCGGTCCAATGCGAAAAGAAGAACGCCGCTTGTCGGCCGGTCGAGGCGGTGGCAGGGGTGGACCTCGCGGCCCAGCTGTTCGCCGAGTTCGTTCAGGGCGGAGCGCGTCTCGCCGGCGGCGAGACGGGAGCGGTGGACGAGCAAGCCGCTCGGCTTGTCGATCGCGACGAGGAAATCGTCCCGGTAAATCACTTTGAGAATTGTTGACATTTTCTGGTTTTCCGGCGGTTAGTTAATTAGATTGACTTATTTTCTTCGAAGCGTTACTTTTTATCCTTTCAAAGCGTAAATTACGCTTGCTTGGTTTTCGACTCTGCCTTTATACCTGACTCATCTAGAGTACATTCTCTAGCGGTGAGCATCCCTTCAATCCCTGAATACCCCAACAAGGAAAGCGTATGACCCCCCAAGCCCCCGATTCCTCAAGCGCTAAAATTCTCGTCGTCGACGATAGTTCCGTCGACCGGGAAACCGTGGCAATTGTCTGTTCCCAGTTGTCGAGCGAGATCGAGACCGCCGCCAACGGGCTCGACGCGATCCGCCTGTTCCGGCGGAACCGTCACGATCTGGTAATCTGCGATTACCGGATGGAGCCGATGAGCGGGCTCGAAGTGTTGTCGGAGTTGAGAGCGATCGACCCGACGGTGAGCTGCCTCCTGATGACCGGTTCCCCGGACCCGAATGCGATCGCTTATGCGCAGGACGGGGAAGCCGGAGGGCTGATTACTAAGCCCATCGCGCCGCGGAATTTGCTGAGCCGGGCGATCGTCGCGCTCGGCCGGCTGGCGGGCCGGACGGAGCCGTCCCACCGGGTGGCGATTTCAAACCGGATGGACAAGTGCCTCCCCTTGCGCGGCGTCAGCCCGGCCGTCCAGAAGGTCCGGGCGGAGATCCAAGCGCTCGCGGAGGTCTGCGCGCCGATCGTTGTCGACGGCCCGGTCGGCAGCGGAAAGCCGGAGATCGCGGAGCTGCTCCATCAAAACGGCCATTTCGGGATGAGCGTCTGCATCGACTGCCACTGCCTCCGCTTGAGCTCGGACCAGTTGGAGAGCTCGCTGATCGATTCCGATGGGCGGTTCGGCCAGCTCTTGAAGATGGCCCGGGACGGCACCTTGATCCTCCACAACCTCGAGGCCCTGCCGATGCCGCTACAAGCCGCCCTCGCGAAAAAGCTTCCCGAAATCTCCGAGCGCACTCATTTGATCGCGACGGTCGACGGTTGCTTCGAGAATCTTTTCGAGGAGGGGATGATCGATTCGAACCTGTTTTTCAAGCTGTCCGCCAATCTGCTGAAGTTGCCTTATTTGAGGAACCGGAAGGAGGATGTTCCGGAAATCGTCGAGGCTGCCGCCTTGCTCGGCGCGACGGGTAATGATTCAAAGGCCGTCCGGCTCGATCTGGTGGACGATTTCCTGGCTTCGATCCGGTCCTGGGATTACGAGGGCAACGTCGTTTACCTGCTGAAACTGTTCGAGGAGTTTTGCGAGAATCGGGACCTCAGAGGAAACCGCCACACGGCGGCGAGCTGAAAAGCGCTCGACATAGTCCGTGAAACTTGGACCTTCTTCCGTTCACCATTGAATCGTGAACTATGGAAGAAGAGCTTAAGACGATTGTCGCCAAGGTCGAAGCCGAAGCGCCGAAGCTGCGCACGCGGGCCGAATTCGAGGCCTTCAAGGCGACGGTTTCCGGCCCCAAGGGATCGCTGACCGATGTCATGAAGGGCATGGCCTCCGTGCCCAAGGAGGACAAGCCCGCCATGGGCCGGAAGGTCAACGAGGCCAAAACGGCCGTCGCCGCCGCCCTCGACGCCGCCCTCGCGCGGATCGAAGCCGCCGAACTCGCCGCCCGCCTCGGCCCGCCGATCGACCCCACCTTGCCCGGACCGGACCCCGACCGCGGGGTCTTGCACCCGATCGCGCAGGCCCGCGAGGAGATCGTCTCGCTCTTCCGCCGGCTGGGCTTCTCGGTGGCCGAGGCGACCGAGGTCGAGACCGAATACTTCTGCTTCGACGCCTTGAACATCCCGGCGGAGCACCCGGCCCGCGACATGCAGGATTCCTACTACCTGCCTGATGCGCTGAAGGCGGTCAACGTCTCCAAGCAGGCCGACGAGCGCTACCTGCTCCGCACCCACACCTCGACCGTGCAGATCCGGACCATGTTGAAGTCGGCGCCCCCGGTCCGGATTGTGGCTCCGGGCCGCTGCTTCCGCCGGGACACCCCCGACGCCACCCACAGTGCGAACTTCCACCAGATCGAGGGCCTCTATGTGGACCGGGGCGTGCGCCTGACCGACCTGAAAGCTACGCTGGACCATTTCGTGAAAACGCTCTTCGGCCCGCAGGCGCGGACCCGGCTCCGTCCGAGTTTCTTCCCGTTCACCGAGCCCAGCTTCGAAATGGACTTCTTTTCACCCGATCTCGGCAAGCTGAGCAATCAGTGGATCGAGATCATGGGCTGCGGAATGGTCGACCCGGAGGTGTTCAAGGCCGTCGGCATCGACCCGGAGCTTTACACCGGCTTCGCCTTCGGGATGGGGATCGAGCGGATCGCGATGATCCTCCAGGGGGTCGACGACATCCGCTACTACTACCAGAACGATCTCCGCTTCCTCAGACAATTCGCCTGAATCCGGCCGCCGACCCTCCGACGCAGGGGAACGACTCCCCGCGCGGGGGCCGGTGGATTTTTCGATTTTTAAGGACTCATCGCTATGAAAATTTCCTACAACTGGCTCAAAAACTACCTCGACCTGAGCTCCCCGGACTGCGCTCCGGAGGCCCTCGCCGAAGTGCTTCCGCTGCTCGGTTTCGAGGTCGACGAGATGGTGAAACTCGGCCCGCCGCCGCTCGACAACGTGGTCGTGGGCGAGGTGCTGGTCTACGACCAACATCCCAATGCCGACCGCCTGCGGGTCTGCAAGGTCCGCACCGAGGAGGGTGGCGCCCCGCACTCGATCGTCTGCGGCGCGAAAAACTTCGAGGCGGGGGACCGCGTGATGGTCGCCTTGCCGGGCGCCGTTTTGCCCGGAAATTTCAAGATCAAAAAATCCGAGCTGCGCGGCGAGCCCTCGGAGGGGATGATGTGCTCGGCCAAGGAGCTGAATATCGGCCAGGACCACGACGGCATCCTCGTTCTCGACCGGGACATTCCCCTCGGCACGCCGATCAACGAGGTCTATGCCGAGGCGGACACGGTCTTCGACCTCGAGGTGACGCCGAACCGCCCGGATGCGCTCTGCCACATCGGCATCGCGCGGGAGCTGGCCGCCCGGCTGGGACTGCGACTGAAGTATCCGGAAGTGAAGGCGGGGCGGTCGAACCCGTCCCAAGGCGAGCCCCTGCTCGAATCGGTCGAGATTCGGGACTGGGACGCCTGTCCGCACTACACCGCAATCCGCATCAAGGGCGTCAAGGTCGGCCCCAGCCCGAAGTGGCTGCGGCAAGCGATCGAGGCGGTTGGGCTGCGGCCGATCAACAACGTGGTCGACGTGACCAACTATGTTTTGATGGAAACCGGTCAGCCGCTCCACGCCTTCGACGCCGCGAAAATCCGGGGGCGCCGGATCATCGTCCGGAAGGCGGCCGAAGGGGAGGAGATCACCACCCTCGACGAGAAGAAACGCAGGCTTTCCAAGGACATCACGGTGATCGCCGACGCCGAGCGCCCGCTCGTGGTGGCCGGCCTGATGGGCTCGCTGGACGCCGAGGTCGACGAATCGACGAGCGACGTCGTGCTGGAAGCCGCCTACTTCGATCCCTTGTCGATCCGCGCGGCCTCCCGGAAGCTGGGGCTCTCGTCCGACAGCTCCTACCGCTTCGAGCGGGGCGTCGATCCGAAGGGCGTCGAGTTCGCCTCCCTCCGCGCGGTCGACCTGATCTTGCAGGTGGCGGGCGGCGTCATCGACGGAAACCTGATGGAGGAGGGCGCGCCGCCCGCCACCATCACGGAGGTCGAATTGCGTCCGGAGCGCGTCCGGCGCTTTGTCGGCTTTGAAGTCGGGGACGACGAAATCCGCGACGCGCTCGAGTCGCTGGAGCTCGCCGTCTCCGTGCACGACGAGGCCGACGGCTCCGTGCGCTGGGACGTGGGCATTCCGTCCTTCCGCGGCGACTTGGTGCGGGACGTCGACCTGATCGAGGAGTTCGTCCGCGTCTACGGGACCGACAAGATCCCCGAGACGGAGGTGGTGGCCCGGGGCATCAGCCCGGAGGACGACCGGGTTTACCGCTTCAACGAAGCGGTCGCGCAGACCCTCTGCGGACAGAATTTCAACGAGGCCTTTCTCTACACCCTTCGCGACCCCGAGGAGATCCGTTACTTTTTCGGGGATCGCAGCCACGAGGTGCTGGCCTTGGACAATCCCTTGCAGAGCGACCAGAGCCACCTCCGCCCCTCGCTCATCCCCGGCTTGCTCGATGTGGTCCGCCTGAACCAGGCGCGCGGCACCGGCGCGACCCGTTTCTTCGAGCGCGGTCATGTCTTCCGCGAGCTGCGGGGCGAGCTGATGGAGCTGGTCTCGGTCGGCTTCGTGATCGTGGCCGAACAGCTGCGGCGCGAGTGGCGCGGGCGCGAGCTCGCCGACTTCTACACCGCCCGCAAGCTGGTCGAGAGCGTGCTCGAATTGGCCGGCCTGCCCGCCGCCAAGCTCAATTTCCAGCCGATCGGGGAATGCCGCCTCTGGCAGCCGGGACACGCGGCGGAAGCGGGCGATTTCACCCGCATGGGCTACCTCGCCACCGCCGGACTCGTCAACCTGCAGAGCCTGAAGGACCGCTGGGACCTGACGACGCCCGTCGTGGCCGGTTCGGTGTTGCTGTCCCCCGGGATTTTCGAGCGTAAGCTGAAGCGCGGGCGGCATGGTGCGATCAGCAACCAACCGGGATCGAGCAAGGATCTGGCCCTGATCGCCGACCGCTCGGTGCTCGCCGGGCAGGTGGAGAAGGACCTGGCCGGCTTCGCCCGCAAGGCCGCGCAGGGCTTCGAATGCGAAGAGGTGCGGGTGTTCGACCTTTACGAGGGCGAGGGCCTGCCGGAAGGCAAGAAGAGCCTGGCCCTGACCATGCGATTCCGCGCGAAGGACCGCACCCTGACGGACAAGGAGGTCAACGCGGCCTTCGAGGCGGTGCAGAAGGCGATCGAGGAAAAAACGGACTACCAGATCCGGAAGTAGGCTTCGAAATCACCCCCGCCCGAAGTCCCCGTCAGGCGGTACCGAAGCGCATCCCGAGTTCCCGGATCCACTTGCGGTAGGCGATCGCGGTCCGGTCCGAAACCAGGTGCAGTTCCTCCCGCAGATCGGTGGGCAGGAGCTCGGGGCGCTGGCCCTCGACGATGGGGATGTCCTGGCTGAGGATTTCGTCCTCCAGTCGGCGGGCCTCTTCGGGGTCGAGGCCCGGGATGTTGTAGATCAGCCAGATCCAGCCCAGGCTTTTCTTCTGGGAGACCGGCGTTACGGTGAACCAGACGGCGTAGCCGAGGCCTCCCTGGTCGACCTGCGGGCCTTCCTTGAGCTGGACGGTCAGCGGGTTGAAGATGTGGTAGTCGAACTGCGCGACCCTGGGTTCGCCCTGTCCCATCTGAGCCGGCTGGGTGATCTTGACCGCCGGCACGAAGATGCCGTCCTCGCCGACATGGACCTCGTATTTCTCGATCTCGGGAAACTCCGGGGTGCCGAGGATGCCGTCGTGGACGATGCAGAGGTGGGCCACGTCGAAGAAATTCTCCATCGCTCGGGTGGCCACGGCATTGAACTCGTAGGGCCCCGCCGGGACGACCTGGAAGCCTTCGCGCCCGAACCAGAGCGCCGGCGGCGGTTCGCCCTCGGGCTCGTCGAGGCAGACCCAGATCATGCCGACGGATTCGCGGCAGTGGTAGGCTTCGGCCTTTGCTTTGGCCGGAATCGCGATGCCCGGGTGGGCCGGGATTTTCGTGCACTTGCCGGAGCTGTCGTAGGTCCAGGCGTGGTAGGGGCAGACCAGGCAGTTGTCCGCCACCCGGCCCTGCGAGAGCTTCGCCCCGCGGTGGATGCACAGGTCGCGCCAGGCGTGCGCCGCGCCATCCTCGTCGCGCCAGAGCACGAGCGGCTCGCCCATCACCATGGCGCCGCGCACCGCGCCGGGCCCGAGATCGGCGGAACGGCAGGCGGCCAACCACTGGCGGCTGAGGTAGGGGGTCTTCGAAGTAGCTGTCGAAGGGGGAGGGCAGGCGGTCTGCGGCGGCCTGCGGGCCTGGGTGGGTTTTCATCGCATCCCCGACAAGCAGGCGCCGTTCCATCCGCGGTGCCTTGATGGCGGTGCCTTTCAATTCCAAGCTTGCAGGCGGGCGAAGGCTCGATTTCTGCTTGGCGGTGCGGCTTCCCCCGGCCACGGTCGGGGCCCTTGCGCCGGAACTTGAAACTCCTTCCCAGAACCGTATGGCCGAAAAACCTCACATCGACATCGACTACGTCGCCAACCTCGCCCGCATCGAACTGAGCGCGGCGGAAAAAGAGAAACTGGGCGGCCAGCTCGACGACATCCTCGGCTACTTCGAGAAGCTCAACCAGGTCGATGTCGAGGGGGTCGAGCCGCTCGCCCACGCGCACCGCGTCTGGAACGTCTGGCGCGAAGGGGACGAGCCCGGCCCGAGCTATCCGCCGGAGACCCTGGAGGCGATGGCCCCCGAGTTCCGCGACCGGCAGGTCGTCGTCCCGAAAGTGGTGGAGTAGGCGGCCCACCAATCCGAGCCGCAGACTATCCCGCATGCATGCTACGCTCTCCGAGCTACGCAGCACTTCGTCCCGAATCCCGTATCCCGCAGCCATGTCGCAAGCCTTCTTCCAAACCATCGCCGATTCCGCCGCCGCCCTCGCCGCCGGCCGGCTGAGCTCCGAGGAGCTGACCCGGTCCGTGATCGACCGCACCGCGGCGGTCGACGGCCGGGTCAAAGCTTTCCTTTCCTACGACGCCGGGAACGCCATGGCTCAGGCCCGCGCCTCCGACGCGCGCCGTGCCGGGGGCCGCGCCCTTGGTCCGCTCGACGGGATCCCGGTCGGGATCAAGGACGTGCTGGCGGTCAAGGACCAGCCCCTGCGCTGCGCATCGAAAATCCTCGAAGGCTACACCTCGCCCTTCGACGCCACCTGCATCGCCAAGCTGCGCGAGGCGGGGGCGGTGATCTGGGGGCGGCTCAACATGGACGAATTCGCGATGGGTTCGTCGACCGAGAACTCGGGCTACCAGACGACCGCGAATCCCTGGAATCTCGAAACCATTCCGGGCGGATCTTCCGGCGGGAGTGCCGCCGCCCTGGCCGCCGGGGAGGCCATCGCCACGCTCGGCACGGACACCGGCGGCTCCATCCGCCAACCCGCCGCGCTCTGCGGCGTGGTCGGAATGAAGCCGACCTACGGGCTCGTCTCACGCTACGGGCTGGTCGCCTTCGCCTCCTCCCTCGACCAGGTCGGCCCCTTCGCGCGCACCGTCGAGGACGCCGCCCTCCTGCTCCAGGCCATGCTCGGCAAAGACCCGCTGGATTCCACCTCGATCGCGCCGCCCGCGCCGGTCGACTACGCCGCCGCCCTGAAGGAGCGGAAGGGGCCGTGGACGCTCGGCGTTCCCCGCGAGTTCTTCGGAGAGGGGATCGACCGCGAAGTGAAGGCGAACATCGAGCGCGCGATCGACTGGTACCGTGCGCAGGGCAGCACGATCGTGGACATTTCGCTCCCGCACTCGGAACTCGCGGTGCCGGTGTACTACATCGTCGCGACGGCCGAAGCCTCGTCCAATCTCGCCCGCTTCGACGGGGTCCGCTACGGCCACCGCAGCGCGGAGGCCAAGGATGTGTTGGGCCTCTTCACCAAGACCCGTGGCGAGGGCTTCGGCGACGAGGTCAAGCGGCGCGTCATTCTCGGCACCTACGTGCTCAGCTCCGGCTACTACGACGCCTATTACCTGCGGGCGCAAAAGGTCCGGCGCCTGATCCTCGGCGACTTCGAGCAGGCCTTCGAGCAGGTCGACGCCATCCTCACGCCGACCTCGCCGACCCCCGCCTTCAAGCGCGGCGAGCGCGCCGACGACCCGTTGGCGATGTACTTGAGCGATATCTACACCATCTCCGTCAACCTCGCCGGCCTGCCCGCCATCTCCGTGCCGAGCGGCTTCACCGAGTCCGGTCTGCCGATCGGGCTCCAAGTCATCGGCAAAGCCTTCGGCGAGGCCGAGCTTTTCGCCATCGCCCGCGCCTTCGAGCAGGCCCACGACTACTGGAAGCAAACGCCCTCGCTCTAGAGGCGCTTGTTCGGAAACGGCATCCGCCGAGTCGTTCATAATCTCTTCGAGCAAGCACCTTTCCTCCCCGCGAACTCCGCCGCTCAACCAACCGTTCCCATGTCTTACGAAGCCGTCATCGGACTCGAAATCCACGTGCAGATCAAAACCCGCACGAAGATGTTCACCGCCGCGCCCTACGCCTACGGGGCGGCCCCGAACACGCAGACCGACGCGGTCGTCCTCGGTCTGCCGGGCACCCTCCCGGTGCTCAACCACGAGGCCGTCGCGAAGTGCGCCCGGCTCGGCCTGATGCTGGGCTGCGAGATCGCCGAGGTCTGCAAGTGGGACCGGAAGAACTACTTCTACCCGGACTCGCCGAAAAACTACCAGCTGACCCAGAACGAGCAGCCGCTCTGCCTGGGCGGCTCGGTCGAGATCGAGCTGGCCGACGCCTCCCGCAATACCGAGGGCCCGCACCGCTGGGTCCGCCTGAACCGCATCCACCTGGAAGAAGATCCCGGCAAGCTGACGCACGAGTCCTTCGAAACCCTGATCGACTTCAACCGTGCGGGGGTTCCCCTGGCCGAGATCGTGACCGAGCCGGACCTGTTCTCGGCGGAGGAGGCGGTGGCCTTCCTCAACGCGCTGCGGAACCTGATTGTTTACGCCGGTATTTCGGACTGCGACATGGAGAAAGGCCAGCTTCGCTGCGACGCCAACGTCTCGCTCCGGCCCGCGGGCAGCGAGCGCCTCGGCACCCGCACCGAGATGAAGAACCTCAACTCGATCTCCAACGTCAAGGCCGCGATCGAGTACGAGATCGAGCGGCAGACGGAAGTGCTCGAGTCCGGACAGAGCGTGGTCCAGGAAACCCGCCGCTGGGACGTCGACCAGGCGATGAGTTTTTCCCTCCGCAGCAAGGAGGAGGCCCACGACTACCGCTACTTTCCCGATCCCGACCTGATGCCCGTGCAGCTCGACCGCGACACCGTCGCGCGGTGGAAAGCCGAGCTGCCCGAGCGGCCCTTCGACAAACAGCGCCGCTTCCACGAACAGTACGAGCTGCCCTACACGGTCACCACCGTGCTCTGCCCGAACCGGGAGCTGAGCGAGTTTTTCGAGGCCGCGCTGGAGACCCACCACGCGCCCAAGCTGATCGCGAACTTCGTGGCGAACGACCTCCTTCGCGAACTTTCGGCGGGCTCCGCGCACGGCGAACAGGCCCTAAGCGTCGCCGAGTGCAAGCTCGGCCCGGCCCACGTCGGCGGCCTCGCGAAGCTGATCGAGGAGGGCGTCATCTCCAAGCAGATCGCCAAGGAGGTCTTTACGGAGATGTTCGCGAGCGGCGAGATGCCCGAGGCCATCGTCGAGAAAAAGGGGCTCAAGCAGAGCAACGACAGCGGCGAGATCGAAGCGCTCTGCCGCGACGCGATCGCGGCCAACCCGAAGGCCGTCCAGCAGTATAAGGACGGCAACGAAAAAGCGATCAACGCGCTCAAGGGACCGGTCATGAAAGCCACCCGCGGCAAGGCGAATCCCGCCATGCTGGACGAGCTCCTCAAACAGCTGATCGAAGCCTCCTGAGCTGTTCTCCCGCAGGCTCCGTCGACAAGCACCGTCAAGCGATGAAGCCCGCGGAAGGAATCCGGCCAGTGGACGCGAAGGAGCGTCTCGCCCTGATGGACGGGCTCCGCGGCCTCGCCCTGTTCGGGATATTGCTCGTCAACATTTCCGCCATGGCCGCGCCGAGCATGGCCTACGGGGGTTTCGCTTTGTGGAGCGGACCCTTGTCGACCGGCGTCTCGATGCTGCGCCATTTCCTCGCCGACGGCGCCTTCGTCTTCCTCTTCGCCCTGCTTTTCGGCGCCGGCTTTTCGGTCATGATGGGTCCCTTCGGAGGGCGGGGGACAGGCATCGGCCTGCCGGCCTACTACCGGCGCCTGCTTTTGATCGGCGCGTTCGGTTTGTTCCATGTGCTTGCGCTCTGGTGGGGCGACATCCTGATGGTTTACGCGGTCGCCGGGGCCGCTTTGCCGTTCTTCAGGAACTGCGGCGGCCGGACGCTGCTCGCCTGGGCGGCCGCGCTCGTGGCGGGGCCCGGCCTCCTGCTTCTCGGTCTCACGGGCCTGATCGCCCTAGTGCCGGCGGACCCCCAGGCTTGGGCCGAAGCCTACCGGACCGAAACCACGGCCTGGATTCGGGACCTGGTCGAAAGCTACCGCAGCAGCGACTTCCGCGTGGTCGCGGAGGCGCGCCGGGCGGAGTACCTTTACAACCTCTGGTACCTGCTGATCGTGCTGCCGATGTCGCTCGGCTACATGCTGGCCGGACTCTGGCTTGCGCGTCACGACCGCTTCCGGCTGGACGAGAGGCACGACCGATTTTTCCAGCGGTGCCTGACTTGGGCCCTTGCGCCGGCCTTGCTCGGCAAGCTGCTCTACGTTTATGGGATCCATGGTCCCGAAGCGACCAGCATGCTCGCGACTTTTTGCTACGTGCTCGGCTATATGTTCGGCGGTCCGGCCATGGGAGTGCTCTTCTTCTGCGGTTTGCGCCAGCTCTACCGGACTGCGGCCGCCGGGCGGATCCGTCGCGGCCTCGCCGCCGCCGGGCGGATCGCGCTGACGAATTACCTGTTGCAATCGGCCTTCGCCTGCCTGCTCTTCCACGGCTACGGCCTGGGCCTCTACGGAAAGGTCCCGCCCGCCGCGCAGGTATTACTGGTCCTAGCCGTCTTCCTCGTGCAGGCTGTCGCCAGCCTAGCCTGGCTGCGGCACTACCGGCGGGGCCCGCTGGAGGAGCTGCTGCGCAAGTTCACCTACCTCGGAACCTGAAGTTTTCTTCGATTTCCTCTTTACAAGCATTCGGGGCGGTGGCTTCATTGCGGGTTTTACGGCGCTTCAAACCACAGTCCGCCGTTCCCAGATTTTATTGCAGGGTGGAGCAGTCCGGTAGCTCGTCAGGCTCATAACCTGAAGGTCCTAGGTTCAAATCCTAGCCCTGCACCCATTTAAGGCCGTCTCGCAAAAGGCGGCCTTTTTTGCGGCGTTCCATCGCCGGAATCCCCAAACCCAACCCGCTCGTCAGGCTCATAATCCCGCTGAGCGGGATCCCAGGCCAGCTCCGCTGGTCCCGCTCAGTGGCGTTCAAACCCTGGCCCTGCACCCCAAAAATTTTATCCTCTCGGCCAGTTTCGATAACAATTCGCTCGAAACTATAATTTTTCTTGTGCCTTTCGGGAGCTTAGCCATCCTGCGGGAATGGCTGGCAGCGACGATCCCCCAAAAAACTCCGCATTAGGAGATGTCCTGCGTAAAATCGTAGATGATCGGGGGCTGCGTCAGAAAGTTTTGGCCGCTAAGATCGGCATCACGGAGGCCAGCCTCAGCAACATCCTGAATGGCAAGGCGCGTCCTCGGCAGCTGACGCTGACCCGACTCATCAACCAGCTTCAGACTACACCCGAGGAGCTTCAACGAGTTCTGGCAGCGTACGACCACGCCGAGATCGCCCAGTTGCCTGAAAGGCCGGCTTCGCCGGAGCAGCCGATTCCTCTAGATGAAATTGAGCGCGTGAAGCGTTACATGGAGATTAAGTCCATGTCGGTCACTTTCCAAGATGACGTGAAAAAGGAGCTGGATCGCACGGGGCTCTATTTCGAACCTGCCCATCGGCAGGAGAATATCATTTGCGACTTCCTGTTGCTTGGCCCGCCACGGATAGCCGTGGACTGCAAGTATAACCTTAATCGCGACTGGGACCGCACGGTGGCCTCGGTCAAGCTACTGAAAGAGCACCTCCACCTCGAAGTAGTCCTAATCGTCGTCCCCTACGAAAACGACACCACACTCGCTGAAGCGGACCGAATCACGGAGCAAGGCGGTAAAATTGTCAGCGTGGCTGATTTGGAAACCACCCTAAGATTGCTGTGGGCTGCTAAAGGGGGTCAACAATGACGCAACGTTCTCCAAACTTGGAACCCTTTGGCTTTCTTTACGGTAAAAGTGGCCCACATACGGCCCGAACTCTCATGCTGGAGGAATTGGGCAGCCTTCTGGAAGCTGTTGACGCGAGCAAAGCTACCCAGGACGCCTACAAGACTGCTGTCATGGATGATAACCGCCTTTCCAAAGCATCCGGCAAAACCCGCGAGCTGACCTTCCGCCACCTTAAGGCGCTTTACGGGCTCGACTCCTCCATCCCGCTCTTCAGGACGCTCCTGTATTTCTGGAAGCGGGAGCCCGAAGGAAGACCTTTAGTAGCCGCCCTCTGCGCATTTCCTCGGGATACCATTTTCAGAGCCTCACATGGCTGGGTTTCCAAGTTTGCTCCTGGTGAACAGGTTCCGAGAGGAAAGATCGAAGAGCGCATTGAAGAAACCTTTCCTGATCGTTTTAGCCCGGCCTCTTTAAAGTCCATTGCCCGGAATCTGAACTCCAGCTGGACAAAGACGGGCCACCTTGAAGGACGCGTAAAGAAGTTCCGCACGAAGGCAAAGCCCACACCCGCTTCGACAGCTTTTGCTTTGTATCTGGGCTATTTGAACGGTGTTCGCGGCGAGGAATTGTTTCATAGCCCCTATGCCAAGGTCCTTGATGCTCGGCCTGCGGAACTGATGGAGAAGGCTGAGGTCGCTTCGCAGCGGGGATGGATCGTTATGAAGCGTCTTGGAAATGTGATCGAAGTCTTGCTTCCCCAGCTAATTACCGAAGAAGAAAGGAGACGACTCCATGAGCAATAAGCTGAAGCGTCTGGCTGATAACTTCGCGAGCCATATTCAAGTGCCTTGGCGCGAGGATGCCGCTGCACTGCAGCGAGTCATCTTTTGCGTCTACGACGAAACGGACGAGCTTCGCCTAAGGGCACGTATCGATGAGTTCGAGCTATCCACCCATGAGGCTTGGCACGATTGGCACCTTTTCGACCTGACAAATACATTTGCCGAGTGGCTCGCTTCCCAACGCTACGCGGAGAGTTATTTCAAGAAGCCGGAGCTGATTTCCACCGTTCTCCCGAAATACCGGAAACACATCGTCGCCTCCTTTGAGAAATTTCTTTCCGACCGTCAGGCGGGTGGAAACTCGGTGGTCGCCTTACAAGGCGTCGGCTCACTTTTCGGCCTTACCAAGGTCAAAGACATTGTCGATCAACTGGCGCCCTTGGTGAAAGGACGGCTGGTTGTCTTCTTCCCAGGCAGCTACGAAAACAACAATTACCGACTTCTTGATGCCTACGATGGCTGGGGCTACCTGGCCGTTCCCATTACCGCAGACAAAGACCATTATCCATCACCATGAAAAATAGAGACGTCTATTCGAAAGATCCCTCCAAGTGGAAGCTCGTCAACGAAGGGGTTGCCAGCGTCAATGACACGACCACCGACGAAGCCATGGCCGTGCTCCGGTATGAGTTGGAGACTTTTGTCTGCGAAGGCCAATACGAGGCCGGGTTCAAGCATGTCCTCGAAACTTACCTGAAGAATCTGAATCAGGCCCAACAGCCTGCCGTCTGGATCAGCGGTTTCTTTGGCTCGGGTAAATCCCACCTCGTCAAGATGATGCGGGCTTTGTGGGTGGATACTGCATTCCAAGACGGTGCGACCGCCCGTGGCGTCGCCACCTTGCCCGATAGTGTTGCGGATGCTCTGAAAGAACTCTCCGTCGAGGGCAAACGGCATGGTGGGCTCCATGCAGCTTCCGGCACACTGGGGGCCAGCGCGGATGGAAGCGTCCGTCTTGCATTGCTCAGCATTATCTTTCGCTCAGTCGGCTTACCCGAACAGTATCCAATCGCCAAGTTCGTCATGTGGCTCCGCAAAGAGGGCATTTACGATTCGGTGAGGAATCTGGTCGAGGCCAAGGGCTATGACTGGCAGGAAGAGCTGGATAACCTGCATGTAGCTGAAGGCCTGTTTGAAGCCTTGTGCGAGGCCAAGCCCAAAGTCTTTTCGGCAACGTCTTCCGCTGCGGACGTGATGACGCAACTCTATCCACAGGTTTCTGACGTCAGCAGCGAGGAAATGCTGAAAACCATTCGTCAGGCCCTTTCGAAAGATGGCAAATTCCCGTTGACGCTTGTCGTTCTCGACGAGGTGCAACAGTTCATCGGCGAGGATGGACGTCGCTCCGAAGAGGTGCGCGAGATGGTCGAAGCCTGCTGCAAAAGCGACATGGGTTCCAAGATTCTATTCATTGGCACGGGACAAACCGCGGTCACCGGCACGGCAAACCTCCGGAAGCAGGAAGGCCGCTTCACGGTCCGCGTGGAGCTATCGGATGCCGATGTCGATTCGGTCATCCGTAAAGTGATCATTTCGAAAAAGACGGAAGCCGTCCCCGTTATCGACCAGGAGATGACGCGCAACATCGGAGAAATCTCCCGCCATTTGCAAGGCACCACCCTGGCGCACCAGGAGGCCGATACAAAGTTCTTCACCCAGGACTACCCGATCCTACCGACACGTCGCCGCTTCTGGGAGGCCACCCAGCGCGTGCTCGACCAGACCGGCACCGACAGCCAGCTGCGTAGCATGCTCAGTATCGTCCATAAGGTGGCGCAGACGAATCTGGATAAAGAAGTCCCGCACGTCATCCCAGCGGATTACCTCTATTTCGACTCGGCAGACAAGTTGCTCCAGTCCCGCATCCTTCCTCGTAAGTTACATGAGAATACGATGACCTGGATCAAAGGTTCCGAGGACCAGCAATTGTTGGCCCGAGCCTGCGGGCTGATCTTCCTTATCAACAAACTGGCCACTAGTAACACCGAGGTCGGTATCAGTGCCACCGTGGACACCTTGGCCGATCTTCTGGTGGAGAACCTGGCCGAGGGCAGCGCCCCGATTCGCAGTCGCCTTCCCGCCCTGCTGGATGGCTGCAAGCTCCTCATGAAAATTGAGGATGAGTATAAGATCCAGACCGAGGAGAGCCAGGCATGGAATGACGATTTCCTTGCCGAAAAGGGACGCCTGAACAATCAGGCTCACCGGGTCGAAGCCGAGCGGGACGACCGCGTGCGCAGCCGCTTCAGCGAAATCGTCGGCAAGCTCAACGACCAGCATGGCGAGTCCAAGGTGAACCGTTCCTTCAGCCCGGTCTTCGATGCGAGCCTCCCGCCCGATGCCGACCAAAAAGTCTGCGTCTGGATTCGTGATGGATGGAACGTCGAAGAGAACACGGTCAAGGCAGAGGCCCGCCAGGCGGGCAATCACTCGCCGACGGTATTTGTCTTTATTCCCAAGCGGTCATCCGACGACCTGCGTCATCAGATGATCGACTACAAGGCGGCCACGGCAACCTTGGAAAAGCGCGGTGTTCCAAACTCTCCCGAGGGCAAGGAAGCCCGTGCAGCCTTGGAAACCGCCCAAGGCAATGCCAATAAACGCATCAGCGCTCTTTTGGACGACTGCTTCTCCGGTGCCCGTGTCTTTCAGGGGGGCGGCAATGAAGTCATCGGCAACAACCTGCAGGCAACGGTCCTCGAAGCCGCTCGAAATAGCCTGGCACGTCTCTATCCCCAGTTCGATCTGGCTGACCATGCCGCCTGGGACAAGGTCTACTCCAAGGCCAAGGCGGGAGCCCCGGACGCACTGAAAGCAGTCGGCGATGAGGGTGAGCCTGCAAAGAACCCTGTTTGTAAAGCCATACTCAGCTTTATCGGTGGTGGTAAATCGGGTGCGGATATCCGTGTCCATTTTGACAGCGCCCCCTATGGATGGTCCCAGGATGCCGTTGATGGTGGCCTGCAAGTGCTCCTCAACTCCGGACTCATTCGGGCCCAGAATGACAAAGGTCAGCCCATCGACCCCAAAGACCTCGAGCGGAAGGCCATTGGAAAAACCACTTTCAAGGTCGAGTCTGCAACTGTCTCGGCTCCCCAGCGGATTCAGATCCGCAAGGTCATGCAGAAGTTGGGCCTATCCAACATCAAGCAGGGCGAGGAACTGATGAAAGTGCCCGAGTTCCTGCAAAAGCTCCTTGAACTCGCCCAAAGCGCCGGTGGCGATGCCCCGCTGCCCATTCGTCCCAATACCGAGGCGATTGAAGAGATCCGCCTGATGCAGGGCAACGAGCAGTTGCTGGCCATCTACAACAAGCGCGATGAGCTGACCACCAGTATCAACGATTGGCAGGACACGGCACAGAAGATCCAGCAACGACTTCCGCTCTGGAAAAATCTGGAAAGGCTACTCGGCCACGTCAACGGCCTCGAAGATGCCGAGGCCCTGCTGGCTCAGGCCGAGCAAATCAGGGAGCAACGTCACCTGCTGCGTGATCCGGATCCAATCACGCCCCTGGCCTCCAATGTCACACAACTCCTGCGAGAAAAGCTCAATGAACTGAAGCTGGCCTACGACGAAGGCTACCAACGCGGATTTGATAAACTCGAAGCCGATGCCACCTGGTCCGAACTCGATCCCGACGAGAAGCACGGTATCCTGCTCCCGCAGAATCTGACGGCAGCCACACAGCCTAAAGTAGAGTTGAGGGACCAGGCGGCCATTCTCCAGACGCTCGGAGGGATTTCCGTCAGTGCGCTGGCAGACCGTGTGGCCGCCTTACCCGCTCGATTCGACCAGGCTTTGCAGGAGGCTGCCAAACTCAAGGAGCCGACGGCCAAGCTGGTTTACCTGCAGAATGCCACGCTAAAATCCGAACAGGAAATTGATGCCTGGGTCGAGCAAACCAGAGAGCAACTCAAACAAGCCCTGAAGGAGGGGCCAATCATCGTTAGGTAGTCCACGAAAAACACGAAAGGCACAAACATGGAGAAAGAAATTTTATATAAGGACGAGTGCTTCGAAATTCAGGGTGCGATTTTCGAGGTCTATCGGGAAAAAGGCTGTGGGTTTCATGAAGCGGTTTATCAAGAAAGCTTGGAAATTGAATTGGAACTGCGAGGGGTGCCGTTTATTGCCCAACCGGAGCTCAATCTCTCCTACAAGGGCAGAGAATTGAAGCAAACCTACAAGCCCGACCTGATTTGCTTTGGAGAAATCATTGTCGAATTGAAAGCCTTGTCGGCGACGACAGGAGAACATGAGGCTCAAGTCATCAACTATCTGAAAGCGACTAACAAACGCCTCGGCCTTCTCGTCAATTTTGGCGCTCACCCAAAGGCAACCGTAAAACGCTTTGTCCTCTAGCCCTTTTCGTGAATTTAGTGCCTTTCGTGGACCATGATACCTTTAGAAAAACAACTTCGCTCGAAACTTGAGAACACCGTCAAAGAAGCCCGTGACATCGCGGAGGCGGGTGCTGTGGCGGCTTTGCAGCAGTTGGGTGTGGGGCTGAAGGAGGCGGATGCCCATCTGTCTGAAGCGGAGAAGGACCTGCGGCGGCGCTTGCGGGCGCATGGGCGGCAGTTGGGCGATGCGCGGCGGCCTGAGGGCACACAGGATGTGATCTGCCTGATGGAAGAGGTGGCCTACGAGCACTGGCATCGCATGCTCTTTGCACGGTTCCTGGCGGAGAACGACCTGCTGATGTATCCCGACCCCGACGAGCCGGTGGCGGTCTCGCTGGAAGAGTGCGAGGAGATGGCGGCGGACGAAGGGGCCCGCAACGGTTGGGAGCTGGCGGCCCGCTATGCCTCGAAGATGCTGCCGCAGATTTTCCGTCCTGACTCACCGAGCTTTGAGCTGGAGCTGCCGCCCGAATACCAGCGCAAGCTGGAGAACCTGCTGGCGGGACTGGCCGTCGAGGTCTTTCAGGCCTCCGATGCCCTCGGCTGGGTTTATCAATTTTGGCAGGCCAAGCGGAAGGACGAGGTCAACGCTTCCGAAGTGAAGATCGGGGCGCGGGAACTGCCTGCCGTCACCCAGCTCTTCACCGAGCCCTACATGGTCAGCTTCCTCCTCGATAACTCCCTCGGTGCCTGGTGGGCGGCTCGGCGTTTGACGCCGAAAGACTATGAAGAGGTGTCCACGGAATACACCGAAAGCACAGACATTGAAAGAGAGCTAAGGAAACGTGCTTCTTTACCAGGAGTCCCTCTCGAATACCTGCGCTTCGTTAATGTTGAGTCCACGAAAGACACGAAAGGCACGAACAAAGAGGATGAAACCAATGCTTCCAATGTTCGTGATTTTGGTGCCTTTCGTGGACAATCCACTTCCGTGGACTGGGTGCCTGCCGCAGGCACCTTCGACGGCTGGCCGGAAAAACTGGCAGAACTCAAGACCCTCGATCCCTGCTGCGGTTCGGGGCACTTCCTTGTGGCCGCCTTCCTGATGCTGGTGCCAATGCGGATGGAACTGGAAGGCCTGAGCGCCCGTGAGGCCGTCGATGCCGTCCTGCGGGAGAACCTCCACGGGTTGGAGATCGACCCGCGCTGCGTTGAGATCGCGGCTTTTGCCCTTGCGGTGACCGCCTGGCGCTTTCCCGATGCGGGCGGCTACCGTCCGCTGCCGGAGTTGCAGCTGGCTTGCTCGGGGTTGTCGATCAGTGTGGCCAAGGAGGAGTGGAAGGCCTTGCCACTGGAAGGGAAAACCCTGCGCAGTGCCATGGACATGCTCTATGATACCTTTGCGCAAGCTCCCGTTCTGGGAAGTTTGATCGACCCCTTGAAATCCTACGAGAGCTACTTGGTTGATTGGCCGGTCCTACAACAAACCTTAAGTGACAGCCTCAACTCCGAACAGCCGGAAACGCAGCGTGAGCTGGGCATCGTTGCTCAGGGCCTGACCAAGGCGGCGCAGCTGCTGTCTTCAAGATACCACTACGTGATGACCAACGTTCCCTATCTGGCGCGGGGCAAACAAAGTGAGGTGCTGAAGGACTTTTGTGAACGCCAGTATCCGGCGGGCAAGAACGATCTGGCGACGGTGTTTCTGGACCGCTGCCTGCAATTCTGCCATGAAGGCGGCAGCACCAATGTTGTGCTGCCCCAAAATTGGCTCTTTCTCGGCAGCTACAAGAAGTTTCGTGAGAAGCTGCTGCGTAGTGATACCTGGAATTTGGTGGCTCGAATGGGACCTGGAGCTTTCGAGACCATCAGCGGAGAAGTGGTCAAAGCCATCTTGCTCACCCTCAGCCGGGGCGTTTTGGGAGGGGGAGAAGGGGTGATGGGGCGAAAGGGCGAGGATCTTTTTTCTCCCGCTCTCCCGCTCACCCATTCACCCATTCACCAACTGCGCGGCCTCGATGTTTCGGAACCCCGCACCGCCCGAGCCAAAGCGGAACAACTCCTGACCACCGAAATCAAATCGGTCAGCCAGGCCGGGCAGTTGGAGAATCCGGATGCGCGGGTGGCCTTTGAGGAAGTTTCCGGCGAACTTTTGGAAGACTATGCAGAATGTTTTGCGGGAGTGCTTAATGGTGACTCTCCTAGGTTTCAAAAAAAGTTTTGGGAAATTTTTGATCGCGGCGTTCTGTGGACATACCAACAAACGACAGTAGATTGCCCCTGTTCCTATGGTGGCCTTCAATTAGTTTTGTATTACGACAAAGAGAATGGACATCTCCGGGAAGAGAAGTGGATTCGCCGGGACAGATTACACGATAGCGACCAACGAGGAAATAAAGCATGGGGGAAGAAGGGCGTCGGAATCAGTCAAATGCGAATTCTTCCATCCTCTATATATACAGGAGAAACCTTCGACTCAAACATCGCAGTTATTTACCCAGAGAACCAAGATCTAGTCCTACCGATCTGGTGCTTCTGCTCCTCGCCGGAATACAACGAAGCGGTGCGGCAGATCGACCAAGCGCTCAAAGTCACCAACGCGACGCTGGTCAAAGTCCCCTTCGACCTCGAACACTGGACCAAAGTCGCCGAAGAAAAATACCCGAACGGCCTGCCGAAGCCGTATTCGGATGACCCGACGCAGTGGATCTTCCACGGGCACCCGGTCGGAAGCGACGACCCCTTGCAGGTGGCGGTGGCGCGTTTGCTGGGTTACCAATGGCCTGTCCACGATCAATTTGAGAACGGGTCCACGAACGACACAAAAAGCACGAAAGAAGAGTTTGAATTGAGTCATGAGGCCAAGGCGAAGGCAAAACTGGCAGAAGGTTTGAATGCTCTGGCGGATAACGATGGCATTGTGTGTATTCCTGCGGTGCGCGGAGAAGCTTCTGCCGCCGATCGTCTCCTCGACCTCCTCTCCTCGGCCCTCGATCAAGCCAGATCAAACTCCAAGCTCTTTCCCCAAGAAATTTCGCGCCTTTCGTGTCGTTCGTGGACCGATCAGCTTCTCACCGAGGCCGAACAAAAGGACAAATCGCTGGAAGGCTGGCTGCGGGACCGCTTCTTTGTCCAGCACTGCAAGCGCTTCCAGCACCGCCCCTTCATCTGGCACATCTGGGACGGCCTGCGCGACGGCTTCGCCGCCCTCGTCAACTACCACAAATTCGACGCCAAGGCACTGGAGACCCTCATCTACACCTACCTCGGCGACTGGATCTCCCGGCAGCAGCAGGACATCCGCAACGGCGTGGACGGAGCCCAGGAAAAACTCGCCGCCGCCGAAACCCTCAAGCAACGCCTCGAAGCGATTCGCCAGGGTGAAGCCCCCTACGACATCTTCGTCCGCTGGAAACCACTGGACTCACAGCCCATCGGCTGGAACCCCGACCTCAACGACGGCGTCCGCCTCAACATCCGTCCCTTCATGACCGGCCCCGACCTCAAGAAACGCGGCGCAGGCATCCTCCGCGAAAAGCCCAACATCCACTGGAAAAAAGACCGCGGCAAAGACGTCGAATCCGCCCCCTGGTTCCACCACTTCCAAGGCGAACGCATCAACGACCACCACCTAAGCCGTGAGGAGAAGGAAGCGGCAAGAAAGGGATGACCATAACCAAAAACAAGCACGGTAACACTGCTTGCGTTACCGTGCGAAAAAACTGTTACTAAAAAAAAGGAATTTTATGAATATAAACGCATCAATCATCGACCAGCGACTCGCTTCGGTCATGGATCAGATCCGCGAAAGCGCAGCTGACGAGCTCAACATTAAAGACGATGAAAAACTCAAGTCGCTCGCATTTGTTTATCTCTGCGTGAATACGCTGCTCGATCTGGGCTTTGAGGAGAGTTTTGATTGTTTAACCGACAGCGGCGGTGATTTTGGCACTGATGCGCTCCATATTTCCGAAGAAGTCGATGGGGAATTTGTGGTCACACTCTTTCAAGGGAAATACAAACGTGATTTGAAGGGTGAGGCGAATTTTCCAGAGAACGGGATCAACGACATGATCGACGCGGTGCGTCACATCTTCGACCCCTCCTCTCAATTGGAGAAAATCAACCAGCGCCTAAAGGTAAAGGTCGAGGAAGCCCGTTCCCTTATCCGGGACGGCTACATCCCCCGGATACGTGCGATTGCTTGCAACAATGGACTTAAGTGGAATACGAGTGCCGAAGAGGCCATCAAACGGGCCAATTTCGGCGACCAGGTCAGTTGGGAACATCTGAACCACGACGCGCTCGTGCGGATAATTCAGCGTCCAAAGTCAGTCGATGAAACTCTCAAGCTCGTGGGTAAGGCAGCGATTGAGGACATGAACTACAGCCGCGTCTGCATTGGGCGTATTCCCGTCTCCGAAATCTATGGGATCGTGAAGACACATGGCGATCAGTTACTGGAGAGGAATATCCGCCGCTATCTCGGACTTCAAGGCAATCGGGTAAACACCGGGATTCGCGAAACGCTACACTCGGACAGGCCCGAGAACTTTTATTTTTTCAACAATGGTCTCACCCTGATTTGCGATCAGTTTAAATACAATGCCGTGCAGCAAAGTGACTACCAGGTTCAGGCTAAAAACCTACAAATTGTGAATGGTGGGCAAACCTGTATGACGATTTATCGCACTCTGGAAGAGATGGATGCAAAGGGGAAGTCACTGCCCACGACAGCGACTGTAATGGTGCGCCTCTATGAGCTGCCGGATGAGGATAACGACTTAATGCTTCAAATCACCCATGCGACGAACAGCCAGAACCCGGTCGATTTGAAAGATTTAAAATCGAACGACGCGCACCAACGAAATTTGGAAACCAGCATCCAAAGTTTGGGCTACACTTATCGACGTAAACGCACGGATACGTCAGCCAAAAGTTCCGATATTACATCGGGCACTGCGGCAGAAGCGGTTTTAGCAGTTTGGAGGCAAGCTCCACATCAGGCTAAATTTTTCAGCCGGGAACATTTCGGAAAACTCTACAAACAAATTTTCACAGAAAGTCTCAACGGGGCACAGGTTATTATCGCCGTGTTACTTTACCGGATCGCTGAGAATCGCCGCAAACGACCAACGAAGGACGACCCGTTATTTGTTCGCTACGGGTCGTGCTTTATCGCGATGCAAATGGGCCGGCGCCTTCTAAAGGATCTCAATGTTTCGATCTCTGCGCTGGACCACCGCAATTTCAAAGACGCGGAGAATTTGGTCGGGCAGAACGGAGCCGAGTATCTGGAGGCCTCTATACGGGATGTTCAAGAGGCCTTAACTGACCTCTACGGAGATCGCGAAATATCGCTGCAACAATTGTCGGCGACCTTTCGACGGGGGGACCTAATCAGCCGACTTTTAAACGTTTCTTTCGACGACACGGAATCGAAATCTTAATTTTTTGGGGCATTTTATTGAGGCATTTTGCCCATGGGTGTAAAGAGTTGGGAGAAGACAATGTGTTTCGCTTGGGGCATTGCAAGGTTTGACGTGGCTGTGCAAGGGGATGTCCCATCCGTTGTTAAAACTCTGAGGAGTTTCCTGTTGCTTGGTTGAAGGTTTGAAGTGGTTGAAGGTTCGAGTCAAGGCCGGGATTGTTCGGGTTGTTCCCGGGAGTTCCGAGGGCCGC
>Ga0208112_100410_pt1 | contig 40094 bp, 32 predicted proteins | sample HotLakConsoUCCLE_FD_184736 | JGI IMG/M metagenome (GOLD analysis project Ga0208112, IMG submission 184736) | Hypersaline microbial mat communities from Hot Lake, Washington, USA - Hot Lake Consortium UCC-LE (SPAdes) (version 2) ... | reverse complement strand
GCGCTATCATCGCATCCGGCGGGTGTGGTCTGTGGCATATTTTGCCCCGTTGCAGGTCTGGCTTAAGCAACCACATTCCTACAACAATGCAAATGCTTACGCCACTCCCGCCAACCCGTCAGACCACCGCCGGTGAATAATCCGGGCTAGCGGGATCGCATCGAGACCTTGGCTATGGCTGATTCTGGGTGGATTGCCGACGCTGGCGATGCGCCGAAAGTCGGTTGCGAAGCCAATCAACCAGGCTTGTCCACTGGCCGGAGTCGGCGGGGCATCGCCCGCCACGCGTCTTCGCGGCCGATCGGCTGCAATGATCTCAAAAGCTTCCTGCGTCAGGAGAGGTCGCTATTCCCGACCGAACCGAAGCTCTGGCGATGGATGATTTACAATGAACATGGAAGAGTGGTAATCAACTGGACAGTCCAGTTCCATGCGAATTTCGAAATTCGCGCGTTCAGTTCCGCTTCACGACTGATCGAAGAAAGCTGGGGCCAGGTCGCGAATCCTCTGCCTGAGAGAGGTCCCAATGCGCGCAAGGTATCTCCATTTCGTCCTGCTCGCTGCTTCAGCGATCGTGTTCCTTCTGGTCCCCGTCACTGAAGGGCCTTTCAGGTCAAGCGCATTGGCAGCTGGTAAGTGTGGCGGCGTCAACCAGCAGGCGTGCAAGGTCTGGCAGCGGCCCGGCAGGCCCTGCGATGCTGGCCTCGTCGAGGTAACCTCGAACGCGCTCGATCCCAATGCGGGGCGCTGCGTCCGAAAAAGTTCGGCGCGCAAGGGCTGCGGCAAGGAAGGCCAGCGCGCCTGCACCGTTTTCGAAAGACCCGGTCGTCCCTGCGACGGCCGGCTGGTCGAGCGCACCAGAAATTACCTCGATCCCACTGCCGGTCGCTGCGAAAAATTCGATCCGGACAATCCCGGCACGATCATCGACAACGTTCGTGACCTCGGAAACGTGATCGTGGCCACATCGACGGACACGGTGACGCAAGTTCCCGCCATCATCGGCCTGGCGAGCAGGGACGCCGGGCGGCTTGCGCCCCTGAGTTTCGAACTGAGCGGCATGTGGACCCGCTGCGCCGCCGGTTTCAACGGCATGCGCCGGGGCAGCGGCCAGGGATTCTATGATGCGATCCTGGCCAGCCCCTGCTTCCTCGACACTCTCGAGGTCGCGCGCAGGCATGGCTACAGGACGGTGACGATCGGCCTTGCCGGTGGCGCGGCCGGTGGTGTCGGCGTCGAGCTGGAAAGCGGGCTGGCCTTCGACGTCGCGGGCGTGCGCAACGCCACCGCCTATGACAGCCAGGCCCTGAAGATCAACAGCTACGGGGCGGGCGGCGCGCTCTCGATCGGGCTGTGGCGACCGGCAAACGATGCCCTTGCCGGGGACGGCCAAGGGATCGCAGGCGGGATCGAGGCGTTCGGCGGATCGGGCGGCGGTATCTGGTATGACTACGACCGGAACTTCACCGGCTTCAGCGTCAGCGTGACGGCCGGGGCCGGCGCCGAGGCCGCCTATGTCCGCAACACCGTCCAGGTCCAGGGCACCAATATCCGCCCCGTAAGGCCGGACGCCCGCGCCAGGGGATACGAAGGCGGCAATGGCGACATGGTCTTCGGCAACGGAGACCGGATTGGAGCCGGACCCTTCGGCCGCGCTTCCGACCCCACGCTCCTCAAGCTGTGCAACGATTCGGGCGAGCAATTCATGTATGCGGCGCTCGCCTATTACGACGTGGGCTCCCGCCGGGGAGGCGGCAGTTGGACATCGAAGGGCTGGTTCGAGATAGCCGACGGGGAATGCCGCAATGTCGTTCTTCCGCAAGACGAGACGGGCGGACCCTATGGCGGGGAGGTCTACATGATGGGCACTGCCGAGCGGGCCGACTGGAACCTGCCCGATGCGACCTTCTGCGTCGGCCAGCGGGATGAGTTCAGGATCGTCGATGCGGACAGCATCGCCTGCGACGGGCCGGACTACATGCTCACCTCGAAGCGATTCGAAGTGAGCCGGGGCAGCGAGAATGTCTTCACCTTCGCTCCCGGCACGAGGGTCGCGGAGAAAACGATCCTCGAGGTCTGCAATCGAACCGGCAGGCCCACCATCGACTTCGCCATCGCGAGCGACCGCGGTCCGGCGCATGGCGGAATCGTGTCCCAGGGCTGGTGGAGCATAGAGCGCGGCGAATGCCACGAGATGAACCTTGTCGATGCGGTCTCCGGGCACGGCAAGAGGGGCGCCATTTTCCTGACCGCGCACTCCGACGTGGCGAGCTACGGCTATGGCGGGGGACGCATGTGCTTCGACGCCGGGAACGGGACGCGCATCGAACATGCGGACACCGCGGAATGTCCGTCCGGCCCGAGAGAGACTGCCCGGATCGAAGTTCGCCCGGGCCGGCCGGCAAGGTTCGACTTCCATGATTAGCCGGGCGGGCGCGCCATGCCTTGGACGTGAAGCCAGACCATTCTCACGGAGTTGGGGCAGTGCGGACCCGGCTTGCGAACCTGAACACGGGAAAAAGGACGGGCACCATGAGATCGACTAAGGCCGCGTCGGCCATGATCCTCGCAACCCTCGCCGCGGCGACCCCCGCCTCGGCCTCCCAAGGTGCGGGCGCCGGACCTTTCGAGCCGGGCGAGGTGGTGCGCTATCAATGCGCCGGCGAAACGGGCCTTATCGCGCAATACGCCAGCGTGTGGGGCACGTCGGCGGTCGAGGTCACCGTGATCAAGGCCAATTCCGCCAGCTCCGGCCATGACGGCCGCTTCGTCCTCGTCGCGGGGCCTACCGGCAGCGGCGTCCGCTTCACCAACGCGGATGCGGTCTTCCACGTGAAGGGCGACGAGGCCCGGCTCGATGTTCCGGAAGGGGCGCATGGCCCCGCCGTCGAGGCCACGGATTGCGCCGCTGTCGCGCGTCCCGAAGCAGCAGGGATCACCCAAGCGGCACAGGCGGGGGCCTATTTCGTTGCGCCTGACAGGAGCGCGGAGGGGATGCAGCGCTATTTCATCGAAGCGGAAACGATCTGTTTCGCGGTGGGGCTTCCAAGCTTCTTTGCGCTCAGTCCCGGAGCAGGCGAAACGGGGCCGCTGGTCCATACGGAGAACGAGACGGACCCGGTCTCGGTCGGGGAGGTCGACGCCGGGACAGGAACCCGCCGATACTCCCTCTCGCGCCGATCGGACCCGGAAACTCCCGTCTATCTCACCTTCGCGGCGCCGGGAATGCTGGAAGGATCGCTCAGGGCGACCTCGGGCCTTTCGAGCATTTCGAACGGACAAGGCGAACGCCGCGAATGCATCGACAATGGCGACCTTGCCTATGCCGCTGCCTCGCGAACGTCGCAGGTCACGATCTCGCTCGAAGAGGACGGGTCCCTGACCTACCGCAACGGGGTTGACCCCGCCGATCCGGAACGCCTGATCAGGAGCGGCGTGATGTCGCGCGATGCGATCGGCACGAGCTTCCATTTCTTCGGCTCGAACGGCGTGTATGTCCGTGTTTCGACCAATGATCGCGGGGCCGTGGTTCCGAATATCTGGTCCACCACCCTTGCCGGCACCGAGATGACGAACCAGCCGCGAGCCTATTTCATCGCGGACCCCGACCTGCTGCTTCGGCGGGCGCGAACGATTTCTTCCTCCACGGCCCGAACGATCCGGCAGCTGGGGATATGCAACCACCTTGCCGGCGAGGTCGGTGACAGCGCATCGCGCAATGCGCAGATCGAGGCCAGCTGGGCGAAGGAAGGATGCGACGATGTCGTGAAGCGGCACGCCGACCTGCTCGAGAATGCCGGCCTGCCGGATGCTCTCGTGCAGTGGATGATCGCCAACGCTCCCGTGTGGATCTGATCCTGGCCCTACAAATGCCGCTCATTGCCGCCGCTCGAGTTCTGGCGCGGGGTCAGGCCCATTCACGCCGACAGGCTTCGGCCGTTGGCGAAGATGGCAGGATCGGGCACGCAGGCCACCATGGCGCTGGCCCGATTCCGGGTATCTTCATCAGCCTGCACATCGCGCTCGGCCTACACTATCCACGCTCTGCCGCATCGGCCGCTTCGCCCTGAGGCAGGTTAGGCTGCCGGCCCCCCTCGGGCGATAGGCTCCGCCGCGACTTTCGTCACCAATGGCGAAGCAGACCGATGGAGAGAACCGATGGCCTTCAATCCGCTTGCCGAGAAAGGCATTCCGCTGGACCGGCAGCTGCGCAACTGGTCCGAACTTTCAGTCGAGCCTTACAGCACGCAGGACGTGCACCCCTACACACGCTGCCGCGTGATCATGATGAACGGCATCGAGGTCGAGGCGATCATGAATTCGCACAACGCTGCGCGGCGGATCTCCGACAGCGGGCTCAAGCAGGCCCTCGCACTCACGCGGCGGGTGGAACAGCAGCAGCAGAAAGTGGTGAACTGGCTGATCCCGGGAAGCGAGAGCACAATCGCCAACACCATCGGCTATGAACAGGTGGCGGTCGACCTCACCAGCTGGATCGCCCGGCACGAGCCCGACCCCTACCTGCGGCAGGTCTACGAATTCGGCGTGCTGGAGGATTACGACCACCTCTATCGCTACGCCAATCTGATGGATCTGATGGGCGAACGGCGCAAGGCGGAGGAGGTAACCGGCGACCTGACTGAAATCCTGCCGGGCCGCCCGACGATCTTCCAGCACCGCGATCCGCATGACGAATTGCGCCGGCCGATGACGGTCGAGGCAGCAAGCGTTCAGTCGATCCTCAACGCGCTCACCGTGCTTTCGGCAGAGCAGCAGACGATGAATTTCTACATGACCGTCGGCAACCGGCCCGAACACCCGCTCGCTCGCGCGCTCTACCAGGAAATCGCGATGATCGAGGAACAGCACGTCACGCATTACGAATCGATCCTTGATCCGATGACCCACGAACTGCTCAATCTCGTGCTGCACGAATACAACGAATGCTGGCTCTACTGGTCGTGCAGCGAGACCGAGACCGATCCGCGCATCCGGCAGATCTGGGAGCTGCACCTCGCGATGGAGATCGAGCACCTGCGGATCGCCTGCGAGGCGCTCAAGGCGGAGCATGGCCTCGACGCGGCGGACTTGTTCCCGAAAGGCGGGCTCGACAAACCGATGACTTTCGAGCCGAACAAGGAATATGTCCGCGACGTGCTCGACCGCACGCTCGACTGGACCGGCTGGGACAGCGAATTCGTGCCGATCGGTGACTTGCCGCAGGATCACCGCTTCTTCGATTATCAGCGGCAGGTGAACGAGGGCGACGTTCCGTCCGAAGACGTCATTGCGGCGCATCGCAGCGAGCGCGGCAGCGAATACCGCTTTGCCACCGAAGGCGATCATCCCATCATTGCCCTGCGCGACAGCGGAACGGGCGAGGACACCGCCTATGCCAGGGCCGAACGCGAAGCCCGCAGGGAGTTCGCGCAATGACCCAGCAGCACGGAACGCTTCGCCACGCGATGGACAAGACCACCGATATGCTCGGCGGCCTGATGGGACGGGCCAAAGCCAGGGGTGCGGGCGCGCATTCCGCCGACAGCTTCGTCGAGAATGCCGCGATCGGCAATCGCTACGAGGTGGAGGCGGCGCAGGTCGCGCTGAGGCGCAGCCGCTCCGATCCGGTTCGCACGGCAGCGCGGCGCATGATCGTGGATCACACCGCGATGACGCACCAGTTGCAATCCGCGCTGCGGATGAGCGAGACCTCCGGCGTGCCCTCTCCACCGGCAGGGCTGGACACAAGGCGGAGCAAGCTGGTCGAGCATCTCGAGGCGGCGCCCGATGACGCCTTCGACAAGGCCTATCTCGACCAGCAGGTGCTCGCGCACAAGGAGAACCACGATCTCCTGGCAGGCTATGCGAAGAACGGCGACAACCCGCAGCTGCGTTCTCTCGCCGCGTCGGCCGAGCCGGTGGTGCACCGCCACCTCGTCATGCTGGAAGCCCTGCAGGCGGATCATCGCGGCTGAGAAAACACGCGGCCGCTTCGCAGCGCGTGCAGGGTTCGGTTTGGTCCGATAAAGGACAGAAAGGGCGCAAGAACGAAGCCAATGATCGGACGGGCCAGCTTCGGTTCTTGAGTTGGGGTGTGGCTCAAAACGGATAGGGGACAAGGAGTATAGCGCCCGCGCGAGGAACCCGCGACGGGGTCCGGAGAGCGCCACCGCGGCTGCCGGGTTACAGACGTTACGGCGGGTTGTTTGTCGCTTGGGCGGGGGCAACACGGGCAGGTTCGGGGCATACCGGCAAGGGCTACGACGGCGCACCGTCCAGGATAAGGGCGCAAAGCTATCGCTCGGAGACGATCATGCGCACGGCAAGTCGCACCCGTTACCGGTCTTGAGCGGGGCCGTTGCGCGACCGCGTGCTGGGCTGCTTCAGCCTCGTCGCCGCCAGAACTGGAGGTTCTCCTGCGGACCCCTGAGCTGACACCCGGGATTGGAGTGGCTCGCATCCGCGAACCCGACGCTGCCCCCCTGTTGCCGCAAGTTGCACTTTTTGCGATGCTCCCGTGCATTCGACGTCTTGCGACCCAGCGACAAAGCCGACCCCGCTCGGAAGCAGGATTATTTGGCTTGGGCGCACGAAAAAATTCCACGCCTCGCGCAGGAATCGAGGAGGACCATTCGGCATGAGGCAAGGTATTCCCGCTTCAATAGATCCGGCATCGTTAATCGATACCTTGCCCACGCTGCTCTCCATTCACGAAGGATCCGATCACCGGTACATCTTTTCGAATTCGGCTTATGATTCTGTTTTCGGAAGCCGACAGCCAGTCGGATCGCCTCTTTGTGAGGTCTGGCCGGATTTGGCGGCGCAGGTTTCGGATCGCTTCGATCGGGTATTGGCTACCGGCGTTGTCGACACGCATTCGGGCTTCAAGGTTATCGTCACTAACGGGAACGGGCAGCAGCAGACCCGCTGGTATCGTCAGACGCTGAAACCCTGGCGGGACGGCGAAGACCGGCTGTGTGGGGTGATAAGCTGCGCTCACGAGGTGACCGCCGAAGTAGAAGCCGAACAGGCGCTCAAAAACCGCGCGGTCGAATTGCAGTTCGCGCTCGATGCTGCAGGCGGCGTCGGCACTTGGGACTGGGACGTCGTTCAAGACCGAATGGCGGTAGATAAACCGCTTGCCGAGTTGTTCGGACAATCGCATGATAACGCGAAGGGCTTGCCGCTTGCCCGGTTCATGGATGCCATTCTCCCGGAGGACCGGGAACGGGTCGAAGCAGCCATTGCTCGGGCGGTCGAAGAAGGCGGAGAATACCGGCAGGATTACCGTGTGAAAACCGCGGATGGCGATCTGCGCTGGGTCCTGGCGCGCGGCCGCTGCTTTCAGGACGAATCAGGCAACCCGACCCATTTCCCGGGCGTGGTGTTCGATACATCGCGACAAGTCGAGGAGCGCGAGCGCCTCGAACAAATTGATGCCCTCCTCAAATCCTTTGTCGACAATTCTGCCAGCTATGTCTTCGCCAAGGATCTGGACGGCCGCTACATCATGGCCAACAAGTTCTACCTCGACGCCTTCGGTGAAACCGAGGCGAGCCTTTACGGCCGCACCGATCGCGACCGCTTCGGCGAGAGAGAATCCTACAGCCTGAACGATCGCCGTGTCGCCGAGAACGGCGCTCCGATCGAGTTCGAAGAGGAAGCGCGCAAGGCCGATGGAGAGATCATCCATGCCATCTCCGTGAAGTTTCCCCTCCGCGATTCCCGCGGCGTCTTGTTCGGCACCGGATCCATCTCGACTGACGTCACGGACCGCAAGCGGGCCGAAGCCGCTCTGCGCAAGAGCGAAGCCCGATTGCGCGGTCTGATCGAGGGCATCCCGCAGCTGGTCTGGCGCGCGACCGACGGCGGGCAGTTCACTTGGACGAGTCCGCAATGGCAGCGGATCACCGGGCTGTCGGACGAGCACAGCCGCGACCGCGGCTGGCTTTCGGCGATCCACCCCGACGACCGTGGGAATGTCGTCAACGCATGGGAAAATGCGCCCTCCGAAGGATTGCTCGAGGTCGAATGCCGGGTGCGCCAAGCGAAAGGCGAGGGCTATCGCTGGTTCCAATGGCGGGCAGTGCCGGTTCGCGACCAGACGGGCGAAGTCGTCGAATGGCTCGGCACGGCGACCGATGTCGACGACCTGCGGCGTCTGCAGGAACGGCAACGAGTGATGGTCGCCGAATTGCAGCACCGAACGCGCAACCTTCTCGGCGTCGTGCGCTCGATTTCCGAAGAGACCGTGCTGGCGAGCCAAACGCTGGAGGATTTCCGGACGGCCTTCAACGGCCGCCTGGCGGCGCTCTCGCGGGTCCAGGGACTTCTCTCGCGCTCCGACGACGAACCGATCACGCTGGGTGCGCTGCTGCAGACCGAACTCGACGCGCTCGGGGCTTCGGGAATGCTCCAAAGGGCAAAAGTGGAAGGCCCGGACGTGCGCCTTCGCCGTGCGACCGTCCAGACCTTTGCTCTCGCCCTGCACGAACTCGCGACGAATGCGCGGAAGCACGGCGCGCTTTCGACCGAGCACGGACGGCTCGATGTGAGCTGGCACGAACACCATGGGGAAGGCGGACGGCGTCTGCATCTTTCCTGGCGGGAGACCGGCCTTCCGCTTCGCAGCGGCGCGGTGAGTTCGGGCGGATATGGACGCGAACTGATCGAACGCGCATTGCCATATGTGCTCGAAGCCCGCACGTCATTCGAGCTTGGCGAAGAGGAACTGATCTGCACTATCGACATGCCGCTTCCCCCCGAGGAAGAGGATCGGACAACCATCGAATGAAGAGCTGCAAAAGCACCCGCCGTGACCGATTTCAAAGATAAGCGAGTGCTTGTCGTCGAAGACGACTATTTCATTGCGATGGAATTGTGCCGAAATCTCGAGGCAGCTGGAGCCGAGGTCGTCGGGCCGGTCGGCCGGGTTGGGGAAGCGCTCGCTCAAATCGCCCGTTCCGATGGGCTCGATGGTGCCTTGCTCGACTTGAACCTGCACGGTGCAATGGCCTTTCCTGTAGCCGACAAGCTGTGCGAGCGCGGTGTGCCTTTCGTGTTCGCCACCGGCTATGACGGCTCTGTCATTCCCGAGAGGTACCGGGAAGTCCCGCGCTGCCGCAAACCGGTGGAGTTGCAGAGCATCTCGACTGTCCTGTTCGATTGACACGCTGACGCTCAGTGGTGGATCCGTGGAGGATCACCCCTTTCGACGTGGGCTTTCCAACCGCGAAAAGACAAACGCCGGTCGGCATGGCGCCTTGTGGTTGCCCGCCGGACCGATCAGGGCAGGTCCAGCGCGGCCTTGACCTCGCGCCAGTCGACGATCTTGTAGTTCTGCTGCCCTTCGAGCGGTTCTTCGTTGTCGTCGTGGATCGCCAGCGCTCCCTCGGGATAACGTCCTATCGGCCCGGACCAGGCATCCAGCCCGTCGGTGTGGGTAACGCCGTCGATGTCGTCGCGCGCCACGACCGTGAAGCGCCCGAGATAGGTCTCGCCTTCTTCGGTGATCCGGAAGACCGGAAAGGTATCGTCCCCCTGCGAGGAGGCGATGAGGTAGCGTTGCCGGCCGTCGCGCATGATCGTCAGGCCCTCGATGTCGTCGGTGATGCGCTGGCGGTCGACCGATGCCACCTTGGTGGGAGTGGGCGAGGCGGCAGGGTCGAAATCGAACCGCCAGATCGCCGCGTTCTCTTCGCCGACGTAAAGAACGTCGCGATCGTCGTCGACCACGCAGCCTTCGAGCTGCGAGGGGAGCTTCAGCTGCCTGACCATTTCCGCGGCACCGGGCTCGGCCCCGTTCGCGAGGCGCCAGATCTTGATGTCGCCCTGCTTGTTGTTGGCGATCAGGTAGAAGCCGTCGCTGCGGCGGCCCATGCAGAAGCCATAGGGCTCGCCGATGTCGGTCTCGATGAAGCCATAGTCGCGGGTCTCGAGCGTGCGGGGATCGAACAGGTAGAGATTGATCCCCATCCGCTCGTCATTGGTCGCAGCGACCAGCACGAAGTCGTCGCGCCCTTCCGCCGAAAAACCGGTCCGCAGGTCGACATTGTTGAGTGCCCCGCTCGCGAGGAACTGGCGAACCGATCCGTCGAGATCGTGCACGTACAACCCGTCGGTCTTGTCGGTTCCGAACATCACCGCGCGCGTCGGGTCGCTTTCGTCGCTCCAGAGCGCGGGATCGTCGGCATCGACGGCAGGATCGGTGTCCACCCGCGTTTCGGCCAGAGCCGCCACGGCCACCGGGGTTTCCCCCCCGGCCCAGGCGGGGCCGCGCTGCGTGGTCGAACAACCCAGAAGACATATCGACGCGCAAACAATAAATGTAAGTCGCAAGTCAACCTCCCATCTTTACTATAAAAAATTAGAATCTGCATCGCACCGCGATCAAATTGGCGCTTTCATACCAATGTGCCCGAAATTGACAACCTTCAGGTTGCATAATTGTCCTGTAACTCTGTCATATTTTCTGAACATTACCTCCTGATAGGCGAATGACGATTTAGAATTTCGTCGCGGCAAGACCGTGCGACCAATCCGAAATGTCGTTCAAATATCTGAAATGTCGTTCAAATATCTGGAGGAATCCCATGAACTCCCGGCTTGCCTTCCTGTCGACTCGCTCCGCCGCGTTCGCGCTGATGGCTGCGACTGCCAGCGCAATCATCCTGGGCGAAACACCGCTGCAAGCGCAGGATCAGGAAGCCAGCGGAGTGGTTCGGGGCCGGGTCAGCACCGATACCGGCATCAATTTCGAAGGGGCCGAAGTCACGATCGTCGAACTCAATCGCAGGGCCGTGACGCGTGATGGCGGCGTCTTCGTCTTCGAGGATATCCCGCCTGGCGAATACACCTTGCGCACGCTCTATCTCGGCGCCGCGCCGGTCGAACAGCGCATCGTGGTGACAGGCGACGGCACGCCGACCGTGGCCGATGTCGTGCTGCTCGACGCGGGCGGCGACAGCGATGCGGCCAGCAGGATCCTCGTCTTCGGCCAGACGGCGAGCGCGTCCTCCGCGGCCAACCGCAAGCGCAACTCCGCCCGCGTCAGCGACTCGGTTTCGGCCGACTTCATCGGCCAGTTCCCCGACCAGAACGTGACCGAGGCGGCCCAGCGCATTCCGGGCGTCGCGATCAACCGCGACCAGGGCGAAGGCCGGTTCATCTCGGTTCGCGGCGCCGATCCGAACCTCAACGCGGTGACGATCAACGGCGTCGACGTGCCCGCCGCGGGCGGGGACGAACGCGCGGTCGCGCTCGACGTGATCCCCTCGGACGTGCTGCAGACGCTGACCGTGGTCAAGTCGCTGACGCCCGACCTCGACGCCAACTCGATCGGCGGCACGGTGCAGATCGGCACCGCTTCGGCGTTCGACCGGCGCGGCGGCTATTTCTCGGCCAGCGCCGAGGCGCATTACAACGAGCTTCGCGATCTTTTCAGCCCGCGCCTCTCAGCCAGCGCCTCGGACGTGTTCGATGTCGGCAATGGCGGCGAGCTCGGCATTTACGGGTCGATCAGCTATTTCAACCGCCGGCTCGGCTCCGACGGGGTCGAGAACGGCGACGGCCTCGACGAGATCGGCGGCACCGTGTTCCCGGTCGTGATCGAGCCGCGCGATTATGTCCTCACCCGCGAACGCCTGGGCGCGACGCTCAATGTCGATTACCGGGTGAACAATGATTTCCTGCTCTATGTCCGCCAGCTGTATTCGCGCTTCGGGGACGACGAGATCCAGGGCGGCACGGTGTTCGAGGCCGATCCGGACGATGGCGGCAACGTGGTTTCGCAGGATTCTGCCAACCTCCTGCTGGCTGACCAGGAGGTCGAATCCTATGTCAGCGAACGCGAGGAAATCCAGACGATCTATTCGATTGCGGCCGGCGGGGAAAACCGCTTCGGCAACACCTTCCTCGAATATTCGGTCAGCTATTCGCAAGCCGGCGAAGACAATCCCGATTACGTCGAACCGATCTTCGTCGCGGATTTCAGCGATACCGATACCCTGGTCGGCACCAACCTCGCCGATCCCCGGCGCCCGCAGATCATCACCCAGGGCGGCGGCTTTGCCGACGCGGGAGCCTATGAACTCGACGAGATCGTGTTCGAAAGCTCGGAAACGATGGACAAGCGTTACGGCGGGCAGATCGACGTGACGCAGGACATGGATTTCGGGCCCAATCGCGGCTTCATCAAGTTCGGGGCCAAGGTCGCGCTGCGCGACAAGACTTCCGAACTCGACGCGCTGATCTATGGCGGGGCCGACCAGGGGCTGACCATCGCCGGTTTCCTCAACCCGGACATCGACTATCCGCTCGGGCTGATCGCGCCGCAGGCGCTGCCGCGCGACGTCGCCGATGCGGTGCGGGCGAACCAGGCCGCCTTCGACGAGGACCTCGACGAGGAAGGCAGTTTCATCGATTCCAACGCGGAGGATTTCCGCATCGATGAAAACATCTATGCCGGCTACGCGATGGGGTCGATCGACATCGGCGCCTTGAGCATCGTCGGCGGCGTCCGGGTCGAGCACACCGATTACAGCGCCTCGGGCAACGAGGTGTCGCTCGACGAGGAGATCGGCGAACTCTCGCTCGCTCCGATCGAGGTCGAGCGCGAATACACCGACGTGCTGCCCAGCGTGAACGCGCGGTTCGAACTGACCGACCGGCTGTTGCTGCGCGCCGCCTATTTCCGCGCGGTGGTGCGCCCCAATTTCGAACAGAGCCGCCCCGCCGCGCTGATCGAACGCGACGACGAAGGCGAGGTCGAAGCCGAGGCCGGCAACACCGAGCTCGAACCCTATCGCGCCGACAATATCGACCTCGCGCTCGAATTCTACCCGGGCGATGCCAGCGTGCTTTCGGCCGGGGCGTTCTACAAAAACCTCGACAACCCGATCGTTCCGCTCGACTTTGCCGGCCAGCCGGGGTTCGAAGGGTTCGATGTCTTCTCCAGCTTCATCAACGGCGACAACGCGAAGCTGTTCGGCATCGAACTGGCCCTGCAGCAGCAGCTCACCTTCCTGCCGGCCCCGTTCGACGGGTTCCTGGTGGCGGCAAACTACACCTTCGTCGACAGCGAGGCCGAAGTGCCGATCCCCGGCGGCGGGGTGCGCGAGGCACCGCTGCCGTTCCAGTCGCGGCACACCGCCAACGCCTCGATCGGCTACGACAAGAACGGGTTCCAGGCGCGCATCGCGGTTTCGTACCGCGACCGGATCCTCGACGAGATCGGCGATCCGGCGGACCCGTCGCAGGATGTCTTCATCGACGAACACGTGCAGGTGGATTTCACGGCCTCCTACGCGATCACCGATGAAGTGCGCATATTCGCCAACCTGTCGAACCTGAACGATCGTCCGCTCTACAGCTTTCAGGGACGGCGCAGCGTCAATGTCCAGTTCGAGGAATACGGGCTTTCAGGAAGTCTCGGCGTCCGCATCACCCTGTGAAGGCAGGCGGCGGCCGGCGTCTGGCCGCGCGAGGCCGAGGAACTCGAGCTGGGGCCGGGTTGCCCCTCGCCTGCTTGCCGCGGACGGGGCCGGTGTCGGCGGGGGCGGTCCATCCCCGACACGAAAGGGGGCGCGAGCGGGATGACCGCTCGCGCCCCTTCGCGTGCCTCGCCCGGCGACGGGCGAAGCGCGATCAGAACGCGCCCGACAGGCCGACGAAGAAGAACCGGCCGCGCGGGCCGACCGGCCGCGAGAGACTGCCGAGGAACGGCTCCGTGTCGAACAGGTTGTTCACGCCGCCATAGACTTCCATGTCGTCGTTGATCCGGTAGCTGACGTTGATGTCCTGCTCGAAGCCGGTGCCGGTGGTGAGCTGCGAGGGGTCGGCGAGGCCCTCGTTCGGCGAGACGACGACTTCCCCGTCCACGATATCGACGTCGGTCGCGTCCGCGTTCGAGAACTGGAGGGCGGAATCCTCGAAGCGGCCGCGCCAGCCGATCCGCAGCCGGTCCATCGTCCAGTTCACGCCGAAATTGACGATCCATTCGGGCGTGCCGATGACGCCGAGCTGGTCGCTGACCGTCGCCTGGTCGGCGATGAGCAGCTCCTGCTGGAGCGGATCGGGTTCGTCCGCGATCGTCTGGGCGATGACCGGATCGCTTTCGGTGAACCGCTCGAGGAAGTGGGTCCCGATGGCGGTCAGTTCGAAGAAGCCCCAGTCGCGGTTCCCGCCGAACGGCGCATCGAAGCGATAGCGTGCCTCGAAGTCGATCCCGCGCGCGCGCAGCACGGCGAGGTTGATGTTGCCCGAGGTGAAGCTGGAGATCGCCCCGCCATTGTTCGGATCGCGCTCGATCGCGTCGCAGAACTGGTTGTCGATCGAGGGAAGGTCGACGCAGGCCGCGGCGATGGCGGCGCCGGTGAGGCTGCCCACTGCGTCCTCGATCTCGATGTCGTAGTAGTCCGCGATCAGGGTCAGCCCGTCGAGCGCGCCTCCGAGGATGCCGCGCGGCTGGAAGATGCCGCCGATCGTGAAGCTGTCCGACGTTTCCTCGGTCAGGTCGGGATTGCCGCCGGTCGTGCCGGTGACGAAGGCCGTGAGGAAGTCCGAGGAATCGAACCCGGGTGCAACGAACTGGAGGCAGTTGTCGGGCCGGTTGGAGCTTCCGTTGTTGATGTTGCCGTCGTCGCAGGGGTCGGCATCCACGTCGAGGAACGCGGCGCCCTGCGGCGCGAAGAGTTCGCCGATGTTGGGCGCGCGCACCGCGCGGGACCAGGTCCCGCGGAAGGTCAGCCATTCGAACGGCGAATAGATCCCGCCGAACGAATAGGTCTCGGTCGAACCGATCGTGTTGTAGTCCGAAAGACGGCCCGATGCGGTGATCTCGAGCAGGTTGACGAAAGGCAGGTCCCCGAGCAGCGGCAGGTTGATTTCGCCGAAGCCTTCGTAAACGCTGATGCCCTGCCCGTCGGTCGGCGAATTGAACAGCGGCACGCTGTTGTTCGTGACGACATTGCCTTCGATCGAGAAGAAGTTGGCGCGGGTGAACTGGGACTGGTCACGGCGCCATTCGAAGCCCGTCGCGAAGCCGATCGGACCGCCGGGAAGCTCGAAGAAATGGCCCGTGTCGCCCGACAGCACCGCCAGGAACTGCTGCTGCTCGATCACGGTGTTGTCGAGCAGGTCGACGAAGGCGAATTCCGCGCCGGCGCCACCGATCGAGTTGGGCCCGAGGATGTTGAGCGGCGCGCAGGTGCCGTCGCCGACCTGGAAGGTGACCGGCCGGGTCAGGTCACTGACATCGGTTCCGTCGATGATCGTGCCGGGCGCGTAGAGCGGGGGACCGCCCACGAACAGCGCGGCCGGGGCCGGAAGCCCGGTCAGCTCGGAACGGCAGACGATGTCGCCGACTTCGGCGGTGCCCGGGGTGATCTGGATGTCCTCGCCGTTGCGGATGGCGTTGAGCGACCCCACCCCGCCCGGTCCGAAGGCCACGTTCGGATTGGTCCCGTCGAGATCGGCTGCGGTCAGGGCGACCGCGTCGATCGCGGTGAAATAGCGGTCGTTGAGCCGCGCATTGCGGAACGTGTCGTCGACTTCGGTGCGGCCCCAGGCATAGAACGCCTCGAACGCGACGCTGCTGCCGGGCGCCTCCCAGCGCAGCCCGCCGGTCGCGCGGATCGTCGAACGCTCCAGGCTGGTCCCCGAATCGGTTTCCGAGCCGACATTGTCGCGGGCGACGAAGATGCTGGGCGTCTGGTCGGGCAGGAGAGCGTCGAGAACGGGAATCTGGTTCTGGATCGCGGCAGGCAGAAACGGGTTGTCGAGCGCGATCGGGATGTCGTCCGAAAACGGAATGCCCGAGACATCGGAGGTCTCGGTGTAGGAGAACTTGGCATCCGCGAAGAAGGTGAGCGTGGGCGTGATCTCGTAATCGAAGCCCGCCGCCGCCGTCACCTGGGTCAGTTCGGGAATGAGGGTCAGCCCCGGCGCGGTCTGCCCGATGAAGATGCCGTCCCCGCCGATCGCGTTGAAGGCCCCGGTCGAGATGCCGGGATTGAACGCGCGGACATTCCCGCCTTCGTCGATGACCTGGAGCACCGGGATGTTCGTGCCCGGGATGTTCGGCACCGTATCGGTCGCGGGATTGAAATTGTTCACGAAGGAGAGCAGCTGCCCGAAGGGGAACGCGAAGGGCGTCGGATCGACCGCAATGGTCGATCCCGCGCTCGAGACGGGCAGGCGACGGTCCGGCACGAAAGCCTGTTCCGCGTCGGGATCGAGCCCGAGGATCTCGTTCAGGAAGGCATTGCTCGGATTGAGCGAGGAAAACCCGGGACCGGCGATATCGGGCCGGTCGCGGTTCAGGAGTCCCGTCGAATGGGTGTATTCGACCGCGAAGACCGCGCTGCCGCGGCCATCCTGGAACGTACCGCCCCCGGCGATCGAGCCGAAGACTTCCTCGGCGTCGCCCTTGTCGCTGATCCCGGTCTGGAGCCGGTATTCGAGCCCGTCGAAATCGCGTCCGTCGCGCATCACGTAGTTGACGACGCCGGACACCGCGTCCGCGCCGTAGACCGCCGAGGCGCCGCCGGTCAGCACTTCGACGCTGCTGACGAGCGCCTGCGGGATCGATGCGACATCGACCGTCGCGGTGCCCGCGATGCCCGGGACGTGGCGCCGTCCGTCCTGCAGGACCAGCGTCCTGTCCGTGCCGAGCTGGCGCAGGTTGAGCGTGCTCGCACCCGTCAGCGCGAGGCCCTGCGCGCTGGAAAGCGTGGCGGGATCCGAACCCTGCAGCGCGGGAAGTTCCCGCAGCGTCTGTGCAATGCTGATCTCGCCCGAATTCTTGAACTCCTCGGCCGTGACGACCTGCACCGGGCTGGCGAGGGAAGTCGTCGAATCGGTCGCGATGCGCGAGCCGGTGACGACGATGGAGTCGCCGTCCGCCTCGAGCTCGCGGGATTCCGGCTCGGAACCGGCGACATCCTGCGCGAGCGCCACTGCGGGCAGGGAGCTTGCTGCGGCGAGGAGAATGGCGTGCGAAGTTAGCTTGAAGAATGTCATGATCCGCCCCTGTCTTTGCTGCAGTGCGGCAGAATTTCGGCGCGAATCCCTGTTGTCAAGGAGCTTTCGCCATTTTGTAACGCTTTAGGGATCCGCCATGAAATATTGTTGTATTCGTGCAATCCCTGGCAGCCCGATCATGTGCCAAAAGGGGCACCGCCTCGCGTTCGCAGACGCAAAAATGCGGTTCCGGATTGTTGCCGATGAAGGATCGATGCGAACATGCAGGCAGGGCTAACGGATTGTATCCCGGCACGTATCTTGCTTCGCGGGATGGGTTGGCTCAGGCCGATTCGCCCATTGCCGAAAGGGTCTCGATCCCCGGCACGGTGATCGTGCGGTCGCCTCCGAAATCCTCCTTCACCACGATGCGCCCGCTGCGCTCGAGATGGTCGAGCAGGCGGCGCACGCGACTCGGCGAGGAACTGCCGTAGAGGCGTGCGAGCGCCTCCTCGTCCGGCATCGGCGCATCGCTCGCCGCCGCCACGACGAGCGCGAGATAGGGGGCGAGCACGTCCTCCTCGACTCCCTCGACCATGTCCTCGATCCCGGCGCGCAGCCGCGCGTCGAGCCGGGTCAGCCCCGCGATCTCCCCGGCGAACAGGCGGCGGAAACGGGGCATGTCGACATGGGCGCTCGCGATGCCCTGCTGGCGGCAGCGGACCGCGAAATCGCGGAACAGCGCGGCGACCGGGCGGAAGGGGGCGTCGCTTTCCGCGGCGAGTTCGCGCACGACGTCCTCGACCCCGCCAGGGAGACGCGTTTCGCGCGTTTCGCTCGCGTGCCCGCCATCTTCAGGACAAGCGACCTCCGGCCCCGGCCGGGGCTCGGTCCGCAGCGCGGCGCCCTCCTCCGCCGGTTTCGCGATCGCTCTCGCGGCGAGCGCGGTCTCGATCTCCGCCGCCGGTCGCGGCACCCTGCCCGCAGCCGCGGTGTCCCGAGCCGCGTTCGCCGCGGCGGCCGCGGCGCTGGCAAGGTCGGCGTTGAGCAGCGCCTCCATCTCCTCGGGCGGGGCTTCGGGCAGGGGGATGAGCGCCGCCGCCGCGTTCTTGCCGGCCGTTCGCACCGGTCCGATCGTCACCGCCACGGGGCGCCGGCTGATCGCCGGGCCGAGCCCGAGGAACTCCCCGCGCTGGAGATCGCGGATACGCTCGGCCTGGCGCCGGTCCATGCCGAGGAGGTCGGCGGCACGGGCCATGTCGATGTCGAGAAAGGTGCGCCCCATCAGGAAATTCGACGCTTCGGCCGCGACGTTCTTCGCCATCTTGGCGAGGCGCTGGGTCGCGACGATCCCGGCAAGGCCGCGCTTTCGCCCGCGGCACATGAGGTTGGTCATCGCCGAAAGCGTCATGCGGCGGGTGTCGTCCGACATCTCCCCCGCGGCCGAGGGCGCGAACATCTGCGCCTCGTCGACCACCACCAGCGCCGGATACCAATGTTCGCGCGGGGCGTTGAAAAGGGCGGTGAGGAACATCGCGGCGCAGCGGATCTGCTGTTCGACCTCGAGCTCCTCCAGCGCGAGGACGACCGAGGCGCGATGCTGGCGCACGCGCGCGGCGAGCGCCTCGATCTCGCGCGGGGAATAGTCCGCCCCGTCGATCACGACATGGCCGAAATGATCGGCCAGCGTGACGAAATCGCCTTCGGGATCGATCACGACCTGCTGGACCCGGCCCGCGCATTCCTCGAGCAGGCGGCGCAGAAGGTGCGACTTGCCCGAGCCGGAATTGCCCTGCACCAGAAGGCGCGTGGCGAGCAGTTCCTCAAGGTCGACGCACACGCCCTGCCCGCGCGAATCCCGGCCGATGTCGATTGGCGCCCTCACCCCGACAGGACTAGGCGCGCGGGACCGGGGCATAAAGCCGGCCGGACGAGTTTTCCCATGAAAGCACCGCGCAAGGCGCATCGCTTCCGCACCGCGCGGGGGAGCGCTTAGTCAGAAATCCGGGGCTGCATGGTTAACCGATCGTGAGAGATGCCGGCCCATGGCCCGGCATGAGCCATCCGCACACCAACGGGAACCGCCCCCATGCCTGTCACGCCTGTCATGCCTGTCACGCCTGTCACGCCTCCCCTTCCCCGATCGATCCCGGCGCGCCCTGCGCGCGTGTCCGCATGAACGCCCTTGCCAACGTCCGGGCAGGCCGCGCCGACCTTTCGGCCGGGTGGTTCAGCCGCGTGATCGCGGCCGAGCGCGACGCGCTTTCGGCCTTTCTCGCGGCCCCGCCGGAGGGCGTGGCGGACGTCGTCGCGCTGCTGGCGGCGCAGCGCCAGCCGGTCATCCTCACCGGGATCGGCAAGTCGGCCCATGTCGCGGCCAAGCTCGCGGCGACCTTCTCCAGCCTCGGCACCCCCGCCCTCTTCGTCAACGCGGCCGAGGCGGCGCATGGCGACCTCGGCGCCATCGCGGCGGGCAGTACCGTCATCGCCCTGTCGAACAGCGGATCGACCGACGAGATCCTGCGGATCCTGCCGCTGCTGAGGGCGCGGTCCTGCACTCTTGTCGGGATCGTCGGCCGGCGCGACACCCCGCTCGCGCGGGCGGTCGATCACCTTATCCCCGCCGAAGTCGCGGCCGAGGCGGACCATCTCGGCATGGCGCCGACCGCGAGCACGACGCTCCACCTCGCGATCGGGGACGCTCTCGCCGTGGCGGTGAGCCGGACGCGGGGCTTCACGCGCGAGGATTTCCTCGCCCACCACCCCGCTGGCCTGCTGGGCCGGCGGGCGATCCCGGTGCGGGCGATCATGCGGCGCGGCGAGGACGTGCCGCGGGTGAGCCCGCACACCGATCTCGTCGACCTCCTGGCGATCATGTCGGCAAAGCGCATGGGCGCGGCCTGCGTCCTGGGCGATGACGACCTGCTCACCGGCATCGTCGTCGACGGGGACGTCCGCCGCCACCTGCAGGCGGGGCCGCAGGTCAAGGGCGTGAAGGCGGCAGACCTGATGCAGACGGCCCCGGTGACCCTGCCCGCCGATGCCACGATCGGCGATGCCCTGTTGATGCGCGAAGGCGCGCAGGCCGGGTGGCTGGTCCTGCCCGTGGTCGATGCGGCAGGCCGACTCGAGGGGATGGTGCACGCCCATGACCTGTTCGGCTGAATCCATGAGGATCGTCGCCTTCGTCCCGGCCAAGGGCACCAGCGAACGCCTGCCGGGCAAGAATGGCGCGATCCTCGACGGGGATCACCTTTTCCGGCGCAAGCTCGTCCAGGCGCTCGACTGCGGGAAGATCACCGAAGTCTGCCTCGATACCGAATGCGACAGGCTGGCAGGGCTTGCCGAAGACCTGCCGGTTTCGCGGCTCAGGCGGCCCGGCACGCTCGCAAGCAACGCGGTGGACGGTCACGAACTGTTCGCCTGGGAATGCCGCCAGCGTCCCGCTGCCGACATCTGGATCCAGCTCCCGTGCACTGCGCCCTTCGTCGGCGCGGAGACGATCGCGCGCGCAATCGAGGCGCTACTGGCCGACCCCGCGGCCGACAGCCTCGTCGGGGTCGGCCGCGCGCGGCATTTCTGCTGGAGCGGCGGACGCCCCGCCTATGGAGAGGGACGCATCCCCAACAGCACCGACCTTCCCGACAGCGTGATCGAGGCGATGAGCCTCTACCTGGTCCGCGCCGCGCCCGCGGGAGAGCCGCCGACGCGCCGGTTCGGGAAACGGCCCATCCTCTTCGAACTCGACCCGCTCGAACAGGTCGACATCGACACGCCGGCGGATTTCGCTTTCGCCGAAACCATCGCCGCGGGCCTCAGGAGCCGCGAGGCCCTGCGGTTTCGCGCGATCGCGCCGCACCTTTCCTCGGGGGTGCTCGCCGACATCTGCAAGGAAAAGGGCATCGCGGCGGTCCTGCCCGCGCGCATCCGGCCCACCGGCGGCGGGCGGATCCTCGGCCGCGCGCGCACGCTCGAACTCGCCGCGCTCGACCAGGCAGGGCGCACCGCGGGCTGGGAAGGCATCTACGGCGCGCTCGATTCCTACCGCTTCGTGCGGCAGGGCGACGTGATCGTGGTCGCGAACCCGGTCGCGCAGCGCGCCTATTTCGGCGATCTCAACGCCAATCTCGCGATCCGTTCGGGCGCGGTCGGGGCCGTCATCGACGGCATGACGCGCGACACGGCCGAAGTCCGGCGGCTCGGCTTCCCGGTCTTCGCCCACGGCAGCCACTGCGACGACATCAAGTTCGAGGGGACGCTGCGCGCGATGAACCGGCCGATCGTCATCGGCCGGGTTCCCGTCGCCAATGACGACGTGGTCTTCGCCGACGAGGACGGCGTGGTGATCGTCCCCCGCGCCCGCTGGAGCGAGATCGAGGCCGCCGCCTTCGCCGCGATCGAGAACGAGGCCCGCATCCGGATCAGCGCGGCGCGCGGGGCCGAGGTGGGCGACATCCTCGCCCGCTTCGGGACATTCTAGGAGACACGCCCATGCGAGAAGTGCCGATCGGCCCCTTGCGCCTTTCGAACGAACGGCCGCTCGTCCTCATCGCCGGGCCCTGCGCGATGGAGAGCCGCGCCCACGCGCTCGAAATGGCCGGCGCGCTGGTCGAGCTGTGCGGCGCGCTCGGGCTGGGGCTCGTCTACAAGTCGTCCTTCGACAAGGGCAATCGCACCTCGATCGCCTCGCCGCGCGGGCTCGGCCTTGCCCGGTGCCTCGACGTCTTCGCCGAGATCCGCGAACGGTTCGGCTGTCCGGTCATCACCGATGTCCACGAACCGCACCAGTGCGCGCCCGTCGCCGAGGTCGCCGACGCGCTCCAGATCCCGGCCTTCCTGTGCCGCCAGACCGACCTCCTCGTCGCCGCCGCGCGCACGGGCCGGGCGGTCAATGTCAAGAAGGGTCAGTTCCTCGCGCCCTGGGACATGAAGAACGTCGCGGACAAGCTGGTCGCGAGCGGCAACGAGCGCGTGCTGCTGTGCGAGCGGGGGACGAGCTTCGGTTACAACACGCTCGTCAACGACATGCGCGCCCTGCCGATCATGGCGGCGACGGGCTTTCCCGTGGTGTTCGATGCGACCCATTCGGTGCAGCAGCCGGGCGGGCTCGGGGCAAGTTCGGGCGGACAGCGGCAATTCGTCGGGGCGCTCGCCCGGGCAGCGGTCGCGATCGGCGTCGCGGCGGTCTTCATCGAGACCCACGAACAGCCGGACCGCGCGCCGAGCGACGGGCCGAACATGGTGCCGCTCAGGGACCTGCCGGCGCTGCTGGAGGGGCTGATGGCGCTCGACCGGCTGGCGAAGCCGTTGACTGACACCGCAGGTCACGAGGCGGCGAGCACCCGCTCCGCCAGCGCCCGGCCCGAGAGGAAGGCCCCCTCGACCCGCGGCGAATGGAGCCAATCGCCCGCCACCCCGATCCTTGCGGCGGGATCGTAGCGCGCCGGGGCGCCGCCGAGACTTGCGGGCATGGCATAGAGCCAGCGGTGCGCGGCGAGGTGGAGCGGCTCGGGCACGCGCGTGCCGCTCGCCGCGCGGAAATCGGCGAGGAGGAGGCGGGCGACCTCGTCCTTGTCCACGTCGAGCAATTCGCGGCTGCGCGCGGGGCTTGCATGGATCACCCAGGTTTCCGCCCCTGCCCGGCCGGGCTTGGCCGAATTGCGCGCGGCCCAGGCGATCGGACCCTCCCCGCCGCGCAGGGTGTCGGCGGCAAGGTCGAGCCTTTCGGCAAAGCCCGCCATCGCCGCCCAGCAAGGCTCGGACACGACTTCCCGCGCAAGCTCCGCAAAAGCGGGAGCCGCTTCCGTCAGCAGCTCGGCGGCCTGTTCGGCCGGAATCGCGACAAGCAGGGTGCGCGCCGCGAAGGCTTCGGCGCCCGCCTCGATCCGCCATTCGTCGCCATCGCGCGCCGCCCGCTCGGCCCGCACGGACCAGCGCACGGCGACTTCGCCCGCCATCGCCCTGATCGGACCGTTCATCCCGGGCGTGCCGACGAAGGCGTCTTCGCCCGCCGCGGGCCAGCGTGCCGCCGCGCCGGCCTTTTCCCATTCCGCCACCGCCTCGCGGAAGGCGGGATCGCGGGCGGTGAAATATTGCGCGCCGTGGTCGAAGGAGACGGTCTCGCCCTCCATCTCCGCGCGGCGCGCGGCCATGCGTCCGCCGGGGCCGCGGCCCTTGTCGATCAGGGCGACCTCGCGGCCGGCCCGGGCGAGGCGCGTGGCGCAGGCGAGCCCGGCCATGCCGGCGCCTATGACGAGAATGTCGTGGGAATGCGTGTTCATCGCGGCCCCAACGCGCTCACCCGCAAGCGGTTTCCGGCTTACGGCGCGCTGCGCGGGGGCCGGGCCTCGGCAAGGATCATAGAGAATCGTTCCTCGGCGTCGAGCCAGCGCCGCACCGGCTCCCACCCGCCCGCGAGCAGCAGCATGTTCGAGGTGCGCCGATTGAACTTGTGACTGTTCTCGGTGTGGATCGTCTCGCCCTTTTCCATCCCGAAGGCCTCCCCGCTGACGGTGAAGCCGATCGCCTCCTGCGCGACGAGATGCATTTCGATCCGCGCATAATCGTCGTTCCAGCGCGCCTCGTGGCGCAGCTTGTCGAGGGGAATGTCGCCTTCGAGTTCGCGGTTGATCCGGCGCACGAGGTTGCAATTGAATTCCGCCGTCACCCCGGCCGCATCGTCATAGGCGGCGACCAGCACGTCCTCGTCCTTGATCAGGTCCATCCCGATGAGCAGCTGCGCGCCGGTGCCCCCCTCGTTTTCCCGATAGAGCGTCTCGCGCATCGAGCGCAGCAGGTCGACCGCGGTGCGCGCGACCATGTTGCCGATGGTCGAGCCGGGAAAGAAGCCGAGCTTCGGCTGGTCCGCGACCTCTTCGGGCAGTTCGACGCGGCGCATGAAATCGACCTCGACCGGATGGACCGGCAGCCCCGGGAACTTCTGCGCGAGATCGGCCGCCGCCGCGCGCAGGAAATCGCCCGCGATGTCGAGCGGGACGTAGGAGGCCGGTTCGATCGCGGAGAGCAGCAGCGGCGTCTTGACCGAGGAGCCCGAGCCGAATTCGACCACCGCCCGGCCCGGCCCGATCAGGTCCGCGAATTCCGCCGCGCGGGTCTGCAGGATCTCGGTTTCGGCGCGGGTCGGGTAATATTCGGGGAGCCTGGTGATGTCTTCGAACAGCTGCGAGCCCGCATCGTCGTAGAGCCAGCGCGCCGGGATCGCCTTGGGCGAGGCGCTCAGGCCCTCCAGCACGTCGCCCCGGAAGGCGAGATCGACCCCGCTCGCGTCTCGCTGGACCAGTGCCAGCCCCTTGTTCGTCATCATGCCCTCAGAGATCCCTTGCAAGCCGCAGCCCGGTGAACTGCCATTGCTGGTGCGGATAGAAGAAATTGCGGTAGGAAGCGCGCGAATGGCCGCGCACGGTGGCGCAGCTCGCCCCCTTGAGGACGAACTGCCCGCTCATGAACTTGCCGTTGTATTCGCCCACCGCACCTTTCGCGGGCTCGAAGCGGGGATATGGCAGGTAGGCGGAACGGGTGAACTGCCAGCAATCGCCGAACAGTTCGGTCCCGCCGCGGGGGGCCGGCGGGCCGGCGGAATCGAGCTGGTTGCCGGCGCCCGCGTCATGCGCGGACCGCTCGCTCGAACCGTCCTGCCCGCGCGCGATCGCTTCCCATTCGAACTCGGTCGGAAGTCGCGCTCCGGCCCAGCTGGCGAAGGCATCGGCCTCGAAGTAATTGATGTGGGCGACGGGCGCGTTCGGGTCGCGCTCCTGCCAGCCGGCATGGGTGAAGGCTTCCTCCTCGCGCCAGTAGAGCGGCGCGCGTGCGCCCGTTTCCTTCACCCAGGCCCAACCGTCGGAAAGCCAGAGCGCAGCGGTCTCATAACCGCCATCGGCGATGAATTCGTCCCATTCGCCGTTCGTCACCAGCCGGTCGGCGAGCGCGAAGGGTTCGAGCAGCACGCGGTGGCGCGGGCCTTCGTTGTCGAAGGCGAAACCGGTTCCGTCATGCCCGACCAGCGCGACGCCGCCAGGATGTTCGTGCCAGCCGCGAGCCTCTTGCGAGTCTCCGCCCGCGCGCGGACCCGGCTGCGGCCACATCGCGGGGCCGAGCGGATTGTGCCACAGCGCGTGCTTGATGTCGGTCAGCAGCAATTCGATGTGCTGTTGTTCGTGCGCGATGCCGAGCCGGATGAGGTCCTCGCACGCCGGATCGGCAAGCAGCGGCTCCATCGCCTCGTTCACCCGCGCCCGCCATTCGAGCACTTCGCCGAGCGTCGGCCGCGACAGCAGGCCGCGCGAAAAGCGGGCGATGCGCGCGCCTTCCGCCTCGTAATAGGAATTGAACAGGAACGGCCAGTCCGCGTCGTGGCGTTCGTAGCCCGGCACATGGTCGCGCAGCAGGAAGGTTTCCCAGAACCATGTCGTGTGCGCGAGATGCCACTTGGCGGGACTGGCATCCTCCATCGACTGGATCGTCGCATCGGCATCGCCGAGCGGTTCGACCAGCGCCTCGCTCAGCGCGCGGGTCGCGGCGAAGCTTTCGGCAAGCGCTGGCGCGGCCTGGCCCGGGTCAGGAAGGGACGGCTTGCCGGCAGGCGTCCCGGACGGAAGGGATCGGGTCACGGGGCGACCTCCTCGCATCGGCCGGACCGCAGGGAATGGGCCCGTTCGGATGCCGACATGAAGGAAACGCGGCCGGATTGAAAGGGTTGCGCGCAATTCGGGCGGTCGCGCGATGCGCCGTGCCTGACGCACGCCGGACCGTTACCCGGTCCGGGCCGTTCAGGCCCTGCGCCGCGTCTCGCGCAGGGCGTCAAGCTCGGCCCGCATCCGCCTCGCCCGCTCCCGCGCCGCCCGCGCCGCGGCCCGGACCTCGCGGCGGGCGGCGATGATCGGGCGCAGCGCGGCGACGGCGGTGCAGCCGATCGCAAGGCCGGCGGCAAGGAGGAACAGATCGAAGGCGGGCATGGCGGGGCGATCCTGCCCCGGTCATGGCTTGCCTTTGCCCAACGCGGGCCTGCGGATTTGCGCCTAGGCCGCGTCGGCCTTCGCGTCCCGGCCCCGCACGCCATTCGCCCTTTCGCCGTTCGCGCGTTCGAGCGCGACCTCGTTGAGCATTTCGGCGATGCGGAAGGCGAGTTCGAGCGATTGTTCGGCATTGAGCCGCGGGTCGCAATGGGTGTGGTAGCGGTCGCCGAGGCGTTCCTCGGTGATCGCGACCGCGCCGCCGACGCATTCGGTCACGTCCTGCCCGGTCATCTCGATATGGATGCCGCCCGGATGCGTGCCCTCCTCGCGGTGGACGGCGAAGAAGCCCTTCACTTCCCGCAGGATGCGGTCGAAGGGGCGCGTCTTGAAGCCGGTTTCCGACTTCACGACGTTGCCGTGCATCGGATCGCAGCTCCACACCACCGGATGGCCTTCGCGCTTCACCGCACGCACGAGGCGGGGGAGCCCGTCCTCGACCTTGTCGTGGCCGAAGCGGCTGATGAGCGTCATCCGCCCCGGCTCACGGGCGGGATTGAGCGTGTCGAGCAGGCGCAGCAGGTCGTCGGGATCGAGGCTCGGCCCGCACTTCATGCCCAGCGGATTGCCGATGCCGCGCGCCCATTCGACATGGGCGCTGCCCGGAAAGCGCGTGCGGTCGCCGATCCACAGCATGTGTGCGCTGGTCGCGTACCAGTCGCCGGTCAGCGAATCCTGCCGGGTGAGCGCCTGTTCGTAGGGCAGCAGCAGGCCTTCGTGGCTGGTGTAGAAGCTGGTGCCCTGCAATTGCGGCACGGTCGCGGGATCGATCCCGCAGGCCTCCATGAAATCGAGCGCTTCGCCGATCCGGTCGGCGGTCTGGCTGAACTTCTCGGTCCACGGCGTGCGGCCCATGAAATCGAGCGTCCACTGGTGGACCTGCCGGAGATTGGCATAGCCCCCGCCGGCGAAGGCACGCAGCAGGTTGAGGGTCGCGGCGGCCTGCGAATAGGCGCGCAGCATCCGGCCGGGATCGTTGCGCCGCTGGACCGGATCGAATTCGATCCCGTTGATGTTGTCGCCGAAATAGCTCGGCAGGGTGACATCGCCGATCGTCTCGGTGGGCGAGGAGCGCGGCTTGGCGAACTGGCCCGCCATTCGCCCGACCTTCACCACCGGCCGCTTGCTGGCGAAGGTCATGACGACCGCCATCTGCAGCAGCACGCGGAAGGTGTCGCGGATGTTGTTCGGGTGGAACTCGGCGAAGCTTTCCGCGCAGTCCCCGCCCTGCAGCAGGAACGCGTGCCCGTTCGCGACATCGGCGAGGTCCGCCTTGAGCGCGCGCGCCTCGCCCGCGAAGACGAGCGGCGGATAGCTGCCGAGCGTTTCCTCGGTCGCGGCCAGTTCGGCCGCGTCCTCGTAATGCGGCAGGTGCCGCGCCTCGTGGGCCTTCCAGCTGCCCGGTGTCCAGTTTGTCGCCACGTTCAACTCGTTCGCATCCGTGTTCTGCCGAGGGCAGCGCGCCTAGGGCTGCCTGTGACAAGTGTAAAGCCCAATGGCCCCATGCGACAACATCATGTCGCACGGGGCAGCGGTTCAGCGGCCCGTGATCTCCGCCGGTGCCGGCTCTGCGGAGGACGGTTCGGGCGCCACGTCCGGCACCGCGCTCGGCGGCGGGGTGTCGGCAAGCTCCTGGCCTTCGGGGATGACCGCCAGCTTCAGCGGCTCGTTCCGGGCGAAATAACGGTCCGCCAGCAGCAGCATGATCTCCGGCGTGGTCTGCGAATAATCCGCCAGCAGCGAGCGCAGCAGGTTCACGCGCGCCGGATCGGTCGTCGCGCCTTCGAGGTTGTAGAGCCAGAACTGGTTGCCGGTCGAGGCGCGCCGGATCCGCTCGGCGAGCGGGGCCGTGACGCGTTCCAGCTCGTCGGCGGTCGGCGCCTCGGTCGCAAGATCGGTCGCGATCTTGTCGGCGGCGGCGAAGAAGAAGGGCACGAATTCCGGTTCGAGCTGGGCGAGCGCGGTGATCCGGCCGCCTTCTGGCAGGTCCTCGGGCCACTTGGAGAAGACCTGCGGCGAATAGCTCGCCCCGGTCTCTTCGCGCAGGGCGTCCATCAGGCGGTTGTTGAAGACCTGGATCAGGATCTCGAGCTGGCGCGCCTCGCGGATGCGGGCCATGCCGCCCGCGCTCGGCCAGGTCACGGCCGCAGCGGCCTGGTCCGGATCGCCGCGATGGTAACGCACGACCGGCGCTTCGCCTGCGGGCGGGAAATCGGGCACGCGCGCGGCGACCTCTTCCGGGATCGGCTGGCGATCGGGCAGCGCGCCGAAAGTGGTGCGGAGCTTTTCGACGATCGCTTCCTTGTCGAACTGGCCGAACACCAGCACCTCGACCGGGCCCTGCGCCAGCAGCGGCTCCCACACCTCGCGGAAGCGTTCCGGCGTGACGCCTTCGAGCGCCTGCGGGTCGGGCGTGGCGAAACGCGGGTCCATGTCGGTCTGGATGTATTCGAGATCCCGCGCGATGATCCCGCCGGGGCTGGTGGCGAAGGTGTTGTAGGCGAGTTCGGCCGCGGCCTTCGCCCGCTTCACCGGGGCGAGGTCCCAGCGCGGCATCCCGAGCTTGGCGGCGAAGAGGTAGAGCTGGTCGGCGACGTCCTCGGGCCGGGTCTGCGCGGTGAAGTTGAACACCGCATCGTCGATCCCGAATTCGAAGCCGAGCTTGCGACCCGTGGCGAGCCGGTCGAGCTGTTCCTGCCCGAGTTCGCCCAGCCCGGAGCCGACCAGCGCGACCTCGCCCAGCGGGGCATAGACCGCGCTCGATTCGTCGAAAGCACGATAGCCCGCGCCGAACCGCACCCGCACCGTCGCCCGCCCGGACTCGGCGTCATTGGCCCAGACCAGCGCCTTGACCCCGTTGTCGAAGGCGATCTGTTCGACCTCGAGGATGCCGAGCGGCTCGCGGCTGACGATCGTGCCGGGTTCGCCGACGGGCGGAAGATCGGAGAAATCGATGCTCGCCGCCGCCAGCCGTGCGCTCGGATCGGCCGCGACCTCGCGCGACAGGGCGAGCTTCAGCGCGTTCTCGTCCGCCTCGCCCTCGGCGGGCGTGACATAGACCGAGCGGGTGACCGTGCCTTCGAACAGCGCGCGCGTGCGCTCGAGCACCTCGGCCGGATTGAGCCGGTCCTTCATGCCGCGGAACACGTCGAGCACGACTTCGGGCGCGGCGACGGTTTCGCGGATGTCGACCGCGTTGACGAGGTTGTCGGCCAGCTCGCTTCCCGCCTGGACGCTGCGCTGTTCGACCTGGTTGGCGAAGACCACGTCGAATTCGGCCACTTCGCGGTCGATCTCTTCCTGCGTCGGCGGGTTGGCGAGCGCGTCGGCGATCACGGCGCGCACGTCGGCGAGCGCGGCCTGCCAGTCGCCGGTGAGCGGGGCGAAGCTGACGAAGGTGGCATCGGCCGAACGCGAGATGTCCTCCTGCCGGACCGAGGCGTAGAGATAGCTTCCCCCGGCGCGGGCGCGGGATTCGAGGCGGCGGTTGATGATCGCCTGCGCGACCGCGTCGAGCAGCAGGCCCTCGTTGTAGACGATCGTGTCGTCGACCTTCCGCCACGGGCGCATCACCGCATAGGTGAGGTTGCGCGGCAGGTCGGGCTCGGTCGCGACGCCGAGCTGGCCGATCGGCGCGACCGCGACGGGGTTTTCCGGGGCGCCCGCGGGCGGCAGCGGGTCGCCGAATTCGGGCGCGACGCCCGGCTCGCCGGTGCCCTGCCAGTCGCCGAACCACTGTTCGATCAGCCCGGCAAGGATCTGCGGGTCGGCGTCGCCGGCGACGACGATAACCGTGTTTTCCGGGCGGTACCAGCGATCGTAGAACGCCTTGACGCTGGCGCCATCGGCGGCGCGCAGGGTTTCGACCGTTCCGATCGGATTGCGCGTGGCGAGGCGCTGGCCCGCGAACAGGGTCTGCCGCGTGAGGTCCGCGACGCGCTGCCCCGCCCCGCCCCGCTCGCGTTTTTCGGCAAGGACGATCGGGCGTTCGGCGGCGACGTTCGTATCATCCAGCACGGGCTCGCGGATCATGCCCGAGAGGAGCTTGAAGCTTTCGTTCAGCTTGGCCCGGTCGATGTTCGGGATGTCGAGCTTGTAGGCGGTGTGGGTCGGGCTCGTCTCGGCGTTCGCGTCGGCCCCGAAGGTCGCGCCGAGACGCTGCCACGCCGCGATCGCCTCGGCCTTGCCGAGATACTTGCTTTCTCGGAACAGGAGATGTTCGAGCAGGTGCGCGAAGCCCTGTTCGTCGTCGTCCTCGTGCAGCGAGCCGGCATCGATTCGCACCCGGATCGAGACCTGGCCCGGCGGCACGCCGTTGCGCCTGACGGCATAGCGCAATCCGTTTTCCATCTCGCCGAACAGCCATTCGCGGTCGACGGGGACATTGCTGCCTTCGTAGAGCCAGGGCGTCTCCTCGCCCTTCTGGAGCGCCGTGGGCGCGGGGATCGCGGGTTCGGCCGGGGCATCGACCTGCGCTGGCGCTTCCGCCTCCTGGGCGGAAACGGGAGCGAAAAGCGCGAGCGGAGCGACAAGAAGCGAAAGGGCAGCGGCGGCCCGGACCGGGAGGTTCATTGCGCCGCTATAGGGCGAAGCGGCATGAAGGGCCAGTGAATGCGCCCACGGCAATCGCGTCGAATCCGGGAAAGACCGTTGGCATGGCCGCGCATCGATACTATATCTCACGTCATGTTCATCGAGACCGAAACCACCCCGAACCCCGCCAGCCTCAAGTTCCTGCCGGGTCGCACCGTCATGCCCACGGGCACGCGCGAATTCGCCTCGCCCGAAGCGGCGGAGGCGAGCCCGCTCGCCCAGGCGCTGTTCGACACGGGCGAGTTGGTGAACGTCTTCTACGGCTGGGACTTCGTGACCGTCACCGCCGCGCCGGGCGTCGACTGGAGCGCGCTCAAACCGCAGGTGGTGGCGATCCTGCTCGATCACTTCGTCTCCGAGGCGCCGCTGTTCAAGGGCGGCAATGCCGATGGCATCGCCGTCCCGCCCGAAGAGGAAATGGTGGTCGAATCCGACGAGGCCGATGCCGACACCGTCGCCGCGATCCACGAACTGCTCGAAACCCGCGTGCGCCCCGCGGTCGCGGGCGACGGCGGCGACATCGCCTATCGCGGGTTCAAGGACGGCGTGGTCTATCTCACCCTGCAGGGCGCCTGTTCGGGCTGCCCGTCGAGCACGGCGACGCTCAAGCAGGGTATCGAAAGCCTGCTGAAACATTACGTCCCGGAAGTCGTTGAAGTGCGAGCAGCCTGACCTTCACGCCACTTCACGGGGCCATCATGACCAAGCAGTTTCACGACCACGTCCTTTCGGACGAGGCGCTCGACCAGATCTTCAACGAAGCGCGCACCTACAATGGCTGGCTCGACAAGGACGTGTCGGAGGACCAGCTGCACCGGATCTGGAACCTCGCGCGGATGGGGCCGACCTCGGCCAACATGCAGCCGACGCGGATCGTCTGGGTGCGCTCCGAGGCCGAAAAGACGAAGCTTTGCGAATTCGCGGCCGAGGGCAACAAGGCCAAGATCAAGGCCGCGCCCGTCACCGCGGTGATCGGCTACGACATCGACTTCCACGAACAGCTGCCGTGGCTCTTCCCCCATGCCGACGCGAAAAGCTGGTTCGAGGGCGACGAGGACGCGCGCATCGCCCATGCCCGGCGCAATTCCGCGCTGCAGGGCGCCTATCTCATCATCGCCGCGCGCAGCATCGGGCTCGACTGCGGTCCCATGTCGGGCGTCGATCTCGACGCGATCACCGGGCATTTCTTCGCCGACCAGCCGCGCGTGCGGGCCGACTGGGTCTGTTCGATCGGATACGGCGATCCGGAAACCATCTTCGACCGCTCCCCCCGCCCCGAATTCGGGAAGTTCCACCGCATCGTCTGAGGGCGGTTTGCGGGCTCGCTAGCATCTTGCGATGACGCCCGGCTTGGGGCATCGGCTGGCCCATGTCGGCGCGTCCACGCACCCTTGCCATCGAGACCGCGAGCGAGGCCTGTTCGGTTGCCCTGTTCGAGGACGGAACGCTTCTCGCCCGCGAACACGCGGTCCTCGGCCGCGGCCATGCCGAACGCCTGGTCCCGATGATCGCCGGCCTGCCGGGGCGCGGGAAGGCGCAGCGGATCTGCGTCTCCAGGGGACCGGGCAGCTTCACCGGCACCCGCATCGGCATCGCCGCAGGCCGCGCGCTCGCGCTCGCCTGGGGAGCGGAGGTGCTCGGCTATCCCACCCTCGCCCTCGTCGCCGCGATGGCCCGGCGCGACCATCCCGGCGCGCCGGTGACCGTGTGCATGGCCGGCGGGCACGGCGAATGGTTCCTGGCCGATTTCGGGGCCGACGGCCTGCCCCGGGGCGACCTCGTCTCGCTCACCCCCGAAGCCGCGCGGGACCGGCCCGTCCATCCGCTCGTCGCGGGGAGCAAGGCGCGCGAACTGGCGGCCCTGCAAGCGGACGGGGCGCCGGTCGCGCTCGAACTGCTGCCCGATGCGGGCGCGCTCCCCGCCCTGCCGCCCGAACTGCTCACGCGCGAGGTCGGCGCCATCTACGGCCGCCCGCCCGACGCCACGCCGCAGCCCGTGCCCGACCAGCCGCCGAGCCCCGCCAGATGAACCCGCGCGAGCAGCTCGTCGAACAGATCATGGAGGTGATGGAAGCGGCCTTCGATCCCGCTTTCGGCGAGGCCTGGAACCGCCGCCAGGTCGCCGATGCGCTGGTTCTGCCGAGCACTCATGCGCTCGTGCTGGACGCGGGCGGCACCATCATCGCCTCGAGCGACCGGGCCGGCCATGGCGAATGGAGCGCGCAGGCCGATGCCTCCGCCCCGGCCGGCTTCGTGCTTACCCGCCACGCCGCGGGCGAGGAGGAACTGCTGCTGATCGGGGTGGTCCCGCGCTGCCGGCGGCGCGGGCTCGGCCAGATGCTGATCGACCGCCTGTTCGACGCCGCCCGCGCGCGCGGCGCGACCCGCATCTTCCTCGAAATGCGGCGCGGCAATCCGGCGATCAACCTCTATCGCAAGGTCGGATTCGAACCGATCGGGGAGCGGCCCAATTATTACCGGCTCGCCAATGGCAGCCGGGTCGATGCCATTACTTTCGGCCGCTCGATCTAGTCCTCTTTCCCCCTTTATTCGCCCGAATGGAGCCTTTTGCCCGCTTGCATTGCTGGCAAAGCTGCGTCATTGCGCCCAAGTCGGCACCGAGCCGCCAACGCAAGAGCCAAAAGAATCAGAGGAACTCATGCAGGACATGGAAAACGACATGAAGGAAACACTTATCACCCTGACGAGCGATATTGTCGCCGCGCACGTCAGCAACAATGATGTCGCGGTCAGCGATGTCCCGGCGCTGATCACGAATGTTTTCGGTGCGCTTTCGCAACTCGGGGAAGAACAGGAAACCACGCAGGAACCGCCCGAACCGGCCGTGTCGATCCGTTCCTCGGTCAAGCCGGACTACATCGTCTGCCTCGAGGACGGCAAGAAGCTGAAGATGCTCAAGCGCTATCTTCGCACCAACTACAACATGACCCCGGAAGAATACCGCAAGCGCTGGAATCTTCCCGCCGATTACCCGATGGTGGCGCCCAACTACGCCGAAACCCGCCGCGATCTCGCCAAGAAGATCGGCCTCGGGCGCAAGCCGGGTTCGGGCCGCGGAGGCAAGAAGAGCGCCTGATCGGCAGGCTGGGCTCGGACAGGGGCGGTGGATTCCTTCGGGTCGCACCGTCTTCCGCCCCTTTTGTCCGAGGCCTGCTTGAGCATCCCGGGGCCTGCCGGTAAGGTCGCCGGCACCCCGTCAGGGCACGCGGCCTGTCGCGGACTCGGCCTCCCCCCTGGCGAACGGGACAGGCGATGGAGACAAGGGTGAGCCAGAAAATCGATCTAGAACAATTATGCGCCGAAAAAGGCCTGCGGATCACCGAACAGCGCCGCGTGATCGCCAAGGTGCTGTCCGAAAGCGACGATCATCCCGACGTCGAACTGCTCCACAGCCGGGCGAGTGCAATCGATCCCAAGATCTCGATCGCGACCGTCTATCGCACCGTGCGCCTGTTCGAGGAGGCGGGGATTCTCGACCGCCACGATTTCGGCGACGGGCGCTCGCGTTACGAACCCGTGCCCGAGGCGCATCACGATCACCTGATCGATGTCGAGACCGGCAAGGTCGTCGAATTCGTCGATCCCGAGGTCGAATCGCTCCAGCGCCAGATCGCCGAACGGCTGGGATACCGGCTGGTCGATCACCGGATGGAGCTTTACGGAGTGCGGCTCTCGCGCGATGACTGACGGCTCGCTCGAAGCCTATGCCGGGCCTGCGGGGGATGCGGCACAGTGGGACTTGCGGGTCGCGGCCGCGCGCGGGGAGAAAACCCCGATTGCGCCGATGGGCTGGGTCCGGGTCATGCTGCGCGCCTCGGCGCTTCTCGGGCTGATGCTGGTGTTCGTCCCGCTCCACTACGCCTTCCGCCTGTTCGCCTACGGCTCGCCCTTCCCCATGCTGTTCCTGCGCTACGCCGCGCGGGTTTCGGGCGCGCGGGTCGAGGTGATCGGCACGCATCTGAAACGCGACGTGTTCTATGTCGCAAACCACGTGTCCTGGGTCGACATCCTCGCCCTGGCCGGGGCTTCGGGCACGGCCTTCGTCGCCAAGGCGGAGCTGGCGCAGGCTCCGCTGGTGGGCTGGCTCGCCTCGCTCAATCGCACCGTTTTCGTGAAGCGCGAACACCGCCTGGGCGTCGCCGAACAGATCAACGCGCTCAAGGAAGCGCTCGCCGACAACTGGTCGGTCACGGTCTTCCCCGAAGGCACGACGACCGACGGGCAATCGCTCCTCCCCTTCAAGACGAGCATGCTGTCCGTGCTCGAACCCCCGCCGCCGGGCGTGCTGGTCCAGCCGGTGCTGCTGGATTACGGCCCGGTCGCCGAATGGATCGGCTGGATCGGCGAGGAAAGCGGGCTCAACAACGCGAAACGGGTGCTGGCACGCAGGGGCAGCTTCCCGCTGCGGATCCAGTTCCTCGAACCCTTCAGCCCGGAAGATTTCCGCGGGCGCAAGGCGATCAGCGTGGAGGCCCGCCGCCGGATCGAGGAAGCGCTCGAAGAAGCGCTGGGCAAGCCGCTGCGCGATTTCGCGCACGATGTGCCGCCGGTGCGCTACGAGGGGCGCAGGGCGGGCGAATCCGCCCCCGAAACGCTGCAATAACGCGGCGCGGCGCGCGGGCGGTCAGAGCCCGGCGCGCACCAGCCAGTCGTGGAACAGCCGCACCGGGCGCAGCTCGAGCGCGTTGGGCTTGCACACGAACCAGTAGGAATAGGGGCTCTGCACCTCGACGCCGGGCAGGTTGGTCAAGCGGTTGTCCGCCGCGCGGCGCAGGTGATCGTCGTGCATTATCGCGATGCCGAGGCCCTGTGCCGCCGCCTCGAGCATCAGCTGGCCCGAATCGTAATGGTCGATCGCGGCGGGCTCCATCTCCTCGAGGTCGTTCGCCTTCTTCCACGCGACGAAGCTCTCGGGCAGTTCGTTGTGGATGAGGAAGGTCTGGCGCGACAGCGCCTCGGGCGTGACCTGCTCGCCGATCGCCGCGGCCACGTCCTTCGAACAGATCGCATGGACGAGATTGTGGTCGAGCCGCACCGCGTGCAGCCCGCTCGCCGGTCCGCGCGACAGGATGATCGCCGCATCGAGCGTGTCGCCCACCCGATCCTCAAGGTGCGGCGCGGTGTCGATGTCGATATGCAGCAGCGGGTGGCGCTTCCTCAGCTCGCCCAGCCGCGGGAACAGGCGCTGGCTCCCGAACATCGGCAGCACGCCCAGGCGCAGGCGCAGCAGCGAGACATTGTCGGACTGGCTTTCCACCGCCCGCGCGAGCGCTTCGAGATGGGGATTGACCGCCTCGTAGAAGGCCTGCCCCTCGTCGGTCAGCTGCATCGACTGGCGCGCGCGGGTGAAGAGTTTCTTGCCGACGAATTCCTCGAGATTGGTGATCCGGCGCGACAGGGCGGAGGGGCTGAGACCGATTTCCTCGGCCGCGGCGCGGGCGGAACCGAGACGCACGGTGCGCATGAAAGCTTCGAGCGCCCGGAGGGGAGGCAGACGACGTGACGGCATGGACGAACTCCTTGGTGGGTGGAGTTACGCTCGTCCAGAGAAATGGATGCAAAAAATCGAAGCAAGCAACATTTTTTTCGCGCTCACGTGCGATTACTGCAAGTGATTCTCACTTTGGAGGGATTCCGCCTCGCGCAGGTGCGGCGCATGGAGGCGCAGGCGCTTGACGTGCGTCTCGTCGCCCTCGGTCACCTCAATGCGCCATCCGCTGGAATGTTCCAGCACCGCGCCGACCGGCGGAACCGCCTCGCCCAGCACGAAGGCGAGCCCGCCCAGCGTATCGACTGCTTCCTCGACCTCCGCGAGGCGCGGATCGACGAGCTCGGCGACATCGTCGAGCTCGGCGCGTGCGTCGCAATCCCACATCCCCTCGCCGATCGGCACGATCAGCGCCTCGGGCGTCTCGTCGTGCTCGTCCTCGATCTCGCCGACGATTTCCTCGACGAGGTCCTCGATCGTGATGAGCCCGTCGGTCCCCGAAAACTCGTCCAACACGATCGCGAGGTGCACCCGGCGCGCGCGCATGTCGGCGAGCACGTCCAGTGCCCCCCGCGTCTGCGGCACGTAGAGCGGCTGGCGCATCAGCACGGTCCAGTCGCGCGGCGGCGTCTTCCCGCTCGCAAGATAGGTGAAGACGTCCTTGACGTGGATCATGCCGATCACGTCGTCGAGCGTGCCGCGATAGACCGGCAGGCGCGAATGGCCGTGTTCGGAAAAGGCCGCGACCAGTTCGTCCCAGCTTATTCCCGCCTCGACCGCGATGATCTCGCCGCGCGGGACGGCGACATCGTCGGCGTCGTTGTCGGAAAAGTGGAGGAGGTTGCGCAGCATCTGCCGCTCGACCGGGGAAAGGTCGCCGTTCCCGCTGCGGGAGCTTTCGGGACGCTCCTCGTCCTCGTTCTCGTCCTCGTGCTCGTCGATCGCCTCTTCGAGCTGCGCGCGCAGGGAACGGTCGCCTTCGCCGAGTCTGAGGGCTTTCCGGATGGCAGGCCCCAGATTGGACCAGAGCCCGCCGGTACTCTCCGCGTCTCCGGAGGGGGATGGGGAATCGGGCATGGCCCTTGCTTTAGACTCCTGTCGTGTCGCGGTCCCCATATGGGTCCGGGATGCCCATTTTTGCAAGGGCCGCGATCTCCAACCGCTCCATCGCCTCGGCCTCGGCATCGCTGGCGACGTGATCGTGGCCGGCAAGGTGGAGCAGGCCGTGGACGAGGAGGTGCGCCGCGTGATCCTCCAGGGCGACGCCCTTCTCCGCCGCCTCGCGCGCGCAGGTCCCGTGCGCGAGCGCGATGTCGCCGAGCATCACCGGCGGGCCTTGGGGGGCGAGCGCGAGCAGCTCGGCGCGTTCGAGCATGGGAAAGGACAGCACGTTGGTGGGCTTGTCCCGGTCGCGCCATTCCCGATTGAGCGCATGGACCTCCTCGTCGCAGGTGAACAGGACGCTCACCGCAAGGCGCGCATTGGCAAGCTCGGGCGCGACCTCTCCCGCCGCCTCCGCCGCGCGCGCGGCAAGCGCCTCCCATCGCCCTGGGGGCCAGTCTTCGAGGTCGATGTCGAGTTCCACGGCCCCGCCCCTAGCGCGGAACCGGAGAATGGGAAACGGGCCTGCGCCTGCCCGGGCAACGGCGGCTTTTGGAGCGGCGGCTGGCGAGGGCCTTCGGCTGGGGTTGGGTGGTGAACTGCCGTCTGATTGAACCAAAATGACCGCTAGCGGCTAGAGGTGATATTGGGAGGCTCTTGGATTCGACATGCATCACTGAACTCTATCTCCGATCGGCTTTCCAGAGCTTGTATTCGGTGTCGTCAGTAACCACCTCTGTATCAGCTACCAGTCGCAATCGACGGTCCTGAAGGTCGGTAATACGGCCCTCTCTTCTTTCCTTTTCGCCTCTTAGCCCGCGCACAAGCGGTCGATGATGACCGCCCGCGCGAAACGGAAGGAAATTCCGATGACAAACTATGGTAAGATCAAGAGCTACGACAGCGGCAATGGTCGCGGTTCGATCACGCCCGAAAAGGGTGGAGAGGCCCTCGATTTCGTGAAGGCGGATCTCCAGCAGCAGGCCCAGGAACCCAAGGCCGGCCAGCGCTATGGTTACGACACCAGGCAGGTGGACGGCGGGAAACACCAGGCCATCAACCTCCAGCAGGAGCAGGGGCAGCGCGAGCAGGCCATGCAGCAGCAGGGTTGAACCTGAATTCGGGCCGGACACCGGTGAACGGTGGCCGGCCCTCTTTTTTGCATTCCCTGTCCCTTCGCTTGCGGGAGAATAATCATGGACCTGAACGAGCTGCTTCACGCACATCAGGTGGAGGTCATGAAGGCGAGCGCGTCGGGCGATGAGAAAAGCCGCCGGGTCCATTTCCAGAAGGTCGCGATGTATGCCGAATGCATCAGCGATCTGAGAGCAATGCTCGGAAAGGACCGCGGCGCATCGAAGATCAATCAGAACGCGACTTTGGTTTACGGCTCTTACGCCGGGGAACAGGCCTTGTTCGCCGCGGGAACGACGGATCTTGCCAAGTGGGAGGATGAAGGCGGCTCTCTAAACGTGGGCGGCGCTTCCCTGCCAGCCGGGATCACCGTGAGGATCGTCAGGGAATATCACGTAGGGCAATATGTCTACCAAGACCTCAGGCTCGCCGTGGCGGAATTCGAACGACAAGAGGGCCGATCGCCGCTCGTCAACAAGGCGGATGAATAAAAGAGCCAGCTTCGTGCGGCGCTCCGGGCTGCCCCTGCTGCGCCTGCACGGGGCGATCAATCGATGGACCTGCCCGAACGAAAGCGCAGCGCTGCCAGATAAAATCCATCTCGCTCTATCGAGTCGATGATTTGGGCAGGTTCGACCCCGAACCTCGAGCGCCCGCCTATGACGACCTCTGTCAGACCATCGGCTTTCCAGCCAGAGTTTGCTTTCGGCAATCTCGTTCCAGTTATGTCATCGGTGATGGCAGCGGCAGAGCCATCGCGTTCATGAAATCGGTAGTATGGCATTTCGTAACCTCTCAATATGAACAACCTAGGTATTAAATTCAATTTTACCATGCGTCGGCGGTTCTTGTTGGACCGTCATGGAACGGATCGCGGGACTTCTGATCGGAAGATCTGAGCGCTTCTCCCAGCCTCAGCTTGCTCGCTACACAATTCCTCCTTGGCCGGAGTGCTTTTGCAATCAGTCTCCCGCAATCGAACAGAGCCTGTAACGGCCCACCTTTCCTGCCGTGCAGGCGATTATCACGCGAGCTTATCGTCCAAGGTGAAGCCGAAGCGCCCGAAGGACAGGACCTCGTAATTATCGGCAGGTTTGAAGAGGAACTACGATGAAAACGGCAATCTTGGCATCTCTCGCGCTGATAAGTGGGTGTGCATCTATTGACACCCCGCAGATCGAAGACGCGGTGACGCTTTACCGCAACTCTCCCTACTCAAGCTTCCTTCGAGTCCATTGGGCGACCTTCGATGCGGTCGACGGGATCGATTACAATCGCGGAAATTGCGAGATGGCGGCCCGAGTTCTCAATGCGAATCTTGCCGCCTCTTCAGAGGCGAAGAGCAGGCAGGCATCGCCCGATCTGGGATTCTGGTGCGAGGATGGAGTTTTCGACCAGACTGGTAATGCTCCATTGAGTTTCGAAGCCGAATTTCCATCAGCCACAACCAGCTCGATGCGCTTCACGGACTGAATACGGTCCGAAAGGACGTGGTCGATCGCTCGGAGCCGCAAACCAGCTCTTCAAGAACGAACTTCCGCTTCGGGGTCGCAAGCCGACAGTCCGCTTTCGGGCGAGCACACGGGAAAACCCGCCCCCGGCCCATCGTCCGAACAAGCCGCACCAAGCAGCTTCCGCCCGTTTCCTACCGCCCCCTGGCGCGCTACCCTCTCTTATTCACGGCGATGCGGTTGGGCGCCTCTCGGTGCGAGCTTGACGCCACTGCTGCGTGCGGCGGCGTAGAGCGGGCGTGCGGCACCGCTGGCGTC
>Ga0208112_100407_pt1 | contig 40352 bp, 45 predicted proteins | sample HotLakConsoUCCLE_FD_184736 | JGI IMG/M metagenome (GOLD analysis project Ga0208112, IMG submission 184736) | Hypersaline microbial mat communities from Hot Lake, Washington, USA - Hot Lake Consortium UCC-LE (SPAdes) (version 2) ... | reverse complement strand
TGTCTTGTGCCAGCTCGCCTCCGGCCTACGCCTCATATGAAGTTCTTGTTCATCGGCTCGCAGCTTTGCGTCCGGCTTCCTTCAGACCTCGCCTCGCGGCTCGGCCCTTGCCTTTCGCTAGTAGTTGGCGTTGAATTGGAATTCAACGGTGATCTTCCTACAGGGGACTTTCACCCCGTGAGTTCATGCCCATGCTGGGCGTACACAAGTCGCTCAAGTACGTTCCGGCCCTCCGGGCCTCCACCGGACGCGGCTGAAGCCGCGCCGCTTAGCTCAGACGTTGAGGCTGTAGAAAAACCCCCGTATTGGTAGAATTGAGTTACGCCAATCGGTCAATGGGAGTCACTTGGAATGCCGCGATTCAAGGACTACAACTACGACCAGACCAAGATGCTGCCGGTCTCGTTTGAACAGCAGATTCTCCCAGGTACGTTCGAGCATTCCCTCCTGTATCTGATCGAACACGAACTTGACCTGTCGATCTTCAACGACCGCTATCGCAACGATGAGACCGGCCGAACCGCTTATGATCCGGCGATCCTGCTCAAGATCATCCTGCTTGCCTATTCGCGTGGCATTACCAGCAGCCGCAAGATCGAGCAGTTGTGCCGGGAGAATGTGCTGTTCATGGCGATCTCGGCCGACAGCCAGCCGCACTTCACCACCATTGCCGATTTCATCTCCTCATGCAGCGAGCAGATTTCCAAGCTGTTTGTCCAGGTGCTGATGGTGTGCGACGCCGAAGGGCTGATCGGCCGGGAGATGTTTGCCATCGATGGATGCAAGCTGCCGAGTAATGCCAGCAAGGAATGGAGCGGCACCAAGGCCGACCTGGCGAAGAAGAAGGACAAAATGGATCGGGCCGTCCGCGTCATTCTCGACAAGCATCGGGCCAGCGACGCTGTCGATGCTGCTGATCCCCTGCCGGAGCGTGCCCAGCGTACGGTGGAGAAGCTTCAGCGGCGCAGCCGGAAGATCAAGGCGTTTCTGGACCAGAATGAAGACCGCAAGGGTCCGAGCGGTCGGGTCGTCCAGAGCAATATCACCGATAACGAATCGGCCAAGATGAAAACCAGTCGCGGCACCATCCAGGGCTATACCGGCGTGGCGACCGTGGACAGCAAGCACCAGGTCATCGTTCAGGCCGAGGCCCACGGGCAGGGCCAGGAGCACGGGCTGCTGGCACCGACGATCGACCAGGCCCATGCCAACCTCGGCACGGACAAGGAAGAGCGCAAGGCAACCAGAATCACGGCTGACAGCGGCTACCACACTGGAGCGGACCTGGACTATCTGGACGCCCAGGGCATCGACGGGTATATCGCCGATAACCAGTTCCGCAAGCGTGATCCCCGATTCAGGACTGCTGATCGGCACAAGCCGGTCGAGCCCCAGGATGGGTCGAGCAAATTCACCATCCAGGACTTTGATTACGACGCCGGGAAAGGTACCTGTACCTGCCCGGCTGGCCACGCCATGTGGCCCCAGGGGCGGAACAATCGGATCGGCCAACACCTCTACGTCAAGTTCCAGGCCTACCAGAGCGATTGTCAGGCCTGCCCGCTGAGGAGTCGCTGCCTTCGGAGACTCGATCAGTCAACGGCTCGACAGGTGGCGTTCCGCCGGCAGGCGGGACCGAAGACCCGGCAACAGCAGTTGATCGAGCAGATGAAGGACAAGATCGACGGTGACCGCGGCCGGGCGATCTACAGCCGAAGGCTGGGCACGGTAGAACCCGTGTTCGGAAACATCACCCACGCCATCGGGTTCAAACGCTTCAGTCTGCGCGGCAAGAAGAAAGTCAACGGGCAGTGGCAACTGATAACCATGATCCACAACATCTTCAAAGTGCACCGGATGGCCTGGCAAGGGGTGTGAAAAGAGTGATAGATGATAGGCAATCGGAAAACCCAATCACGAGCGACATTGGATGTCATACCGACATCAGCGACGGTTGGCGCTCGGTGGCCGGCATGACCCGACGGAGCAGCAAGCCCCCCACTGAAGTCAGTGCAACACCTTGGTGTCGATCGGTTTTTCTACAGACTCGTTAGGTGCACGACCAGGGAGGTGTAGGTGCCAACAGTTCTGAGAGAGGGGCCGTATCGATTCTTTTGGTACAGCCATGAACCGGGCGAGCCACCTCACGTGCACGTAGATCGGGACGACTGCTCCGCAAAGTTCTGGATTGAGCCTGTCGCGCTGGCCAGGAATCTGGGCTTTCCGGCGCATGAGCTCCGTCGGCTCAGAGGTGTTGTAGAATCTAATCAAACCGCGTTTTTGGAGGCCTGGAATGGGTACTTTGGCGCTTAACGCTGACGAGCGAGTCGAATCTGTAGAATTCAACGAGGAATTTCTGGTTGTAGGCCTCAAGGATGGTCGTCGAATTTCTGTGCCAATGGAGTGGTATCCGCGTCTTGCCAGGGCCTCGGCGCAGCAACTCGCTAATTGGCAAGTCTGTGGTGGAGGCTATGGCATCCACTGGCCCGAACTAGACGAAGATCTCAGCACGGAGGGTCTGCTTCGGGGCGCACCGGCACCTGACAAGTCGCTCACCACGGACGCCGGCTAAGCCAGCGCCGGTTAGCTCGGTCGTTATGCGATACGGGATTTCTGATTAGGGACCTCTAGTACTGATTTGTGAGCTACGCCATCGGGTTCAAACGCCTCTGTCTGCGCGGCAAGAAGAAGATCAACGGGCAGCGGCGACTGATTACCATGATGCACAACATCTTCAAAGTGCACCTGATGGTCTGGCAAGGGCTGTGAAAAAGGGTGATAAAGAATCGGAGAGCCCAATCACGCGCGTCCCTGGATGTCATTCCGGTATCAGCGACGGTTAGCGCTCGGTGGCCGGCATGAACAGGCCCATCAGCAAGCCCTTCACCAGATTCAGCGCGAGACTTTGGTGTCGATCGTTTTTTCTACAGGCTCCTTAGCCACAAAGGGGAATGCCGATGGACACAGACCAGCATCTGCCAGATCCCCGTGAAGGGCTGCCGGGGCTCCTGGATCGGTTCGTAGGCCCTGGTGCAACGTCGGCTGAACTGGCACTTCAGTTCCTGCTTCCCGTGGTGGCGGCTGGCGCAGCAGTGGCCTATGGGGCTTATGCCGTCGGGAGTTGGTCAGCCTTGCAGTACGTCGTTTGCGCGCTGCTGGCGTTCGATATCGTAGGCGGCATTATCACCAACGCCACCTCTTCGGGAAAGCGATGGTATCACCGTGCAGGACAAGGCTTTCCGCAGCACTTCGGCTTTGTCATGCTGCACCTCGGACACCTGACCATTACCTCGTGGCTTTTTCTCACACTTGATCTACTGTGGCTGGTCATTGCCGGGATGTATCTCTTGATTGCGGCCCTCGCGATAATCTTCTCTCCTCTCTACCTCCAGCGGCCGGTTGCGCTGGTAATGTACGCAGGGAGTGTTCTACTGCCCGTGTACGTGCTCGCGTCACCCCAGGGAATGGAGTGGTTTTTGCCGTTGTTCTTCCTGAAAATTCTGGTTGCGCACCTTCCGAGGGAGGAAGCCTACCGGCCGGACCGGGAGGTTATTGACCCGGCAACCGATTAGATCTCATTCAGGGCTCCGGACGGATTCGCCTGCAAGGCAAAGCGGCGAAGGCATAGCCGGCTACGTCGAGCCGCTTTAACACGCGCCACGGCCTCCACCAGGGCGCTTGTTGCCAGCAAACCGCACCCTGGTTCCTGCCTGCGCTGCAGGCGGATTCGTCCGGATCCCTGAATGAGGCATTACTTATGGTTGGATTAGTACGTTCTATGAAAGCGGGTTCGTGTCCATGCTCTATGTTGCCGAGCCGTAGAGACGCCGTGGTATCGGGCGAAGTCTCATTGAGGCCTTGGCGGAGCGTTGCAGGACGCCGAAGTTGTTCACCTCCACGAACGAATCGAACAAGCCCATGGATGCACTCCTTCAGCTGCTCGGTTATGTCCCCGGTGGTGTGATCGAGAATCTCGAACCAGGTGATCCGGAGAAATTGTATTTCCTTGACCTGGGTGAGCGGGCTACCTGACAAGAGCATGCAGCAGACCATGGGTTCAACCGGATAGCGGCAGGCTCCGGCTGACATCATGCGCCTGGCGGACTCGCGAGCGACTCGGCGACCGATAACCCGACGGGAATACTTCGGCGTTGGGCTTTGGGACCGAAGAGCCCGCAGCTATCAGAGGTTCGATCGATTTCGCAGTGCGATCGTCAGACTGCGGAAGCCCTGTTCGGAGATCTGGCCGCGAAACAGACCGAGCGTGACCGATCGACCGTCCCTGGAGCGTGCGCGCAAACCGATGAACAGGGGGCTGGCGAAGGCCGGGCCGAGGCGTTCGACTCGAAACGGCTCAGCGTGAGTGCCGATCAGCCCGATCCCGTCGTCGTCGACCAGGAGCGTCCGCCATCGCGGGCTTGAAGCGTTCAGGATTTCCATCATCAGTCCGATTGCCGCCAGGACGAGCAGGACCGCCTTCAAGGCCAGGGGCAACGCACTGCCGGCGATATAGATCAGAAAGACCAGACCGATAGCGGTCAGCAGCACGATCGCGGCCCGCGACGGGCGAATCGGGTAATGGGTCGGCTCAGCGGGTGATGGGCTGGGCACGGATCGCGCCGACGATGTCCTGCAGATTCTGCGGCGGCTCGACGCGGCCCATCATCCAGTCCCAGATCGCGTCGTCTTCCTGCGCCAGGAGCCGTTCGAAGGCCGCGCGCAGCTCGGCGGTCGCTTCGGGCCAGGACCTTTCGAGCCACTGCCCGAGCAGCACGTCGAGCTCGCGCATGCCGCGACGGCAGCGCCAGCGCAGGGCCGAGGCCGGAAGTGGCGCGGGCGAATCCGAAGTGGCCACGCTCAGCTACCGCTACAGGCTGCGCCGCGCCAGCATCATCTTCTTGATTTCGGCGATCGCCTTGGCCGGGTTCAAGCCCTTGGGGCAGGTCTTGGCGCAGTTCATGATCGTGTGGCAACGGTACAGCCGGAACGGATCCTCGAGATCGTCGAGCCGCTCGCCGGTTGCTTCGTCGCGCGAGTCGACCAGCCAGCGGTAGGCCTGGAGCAGAATGGCCGGGCCGAGGTAGCGATCGCCGTTCCACCAGTAGCTCGGACAGGACGTCGAGCAGCATGCGCAGAGGATGCACTCGTAGAGGCCGTCGATGTGCGCGCGGTCCTCGCGCGACTGCAGGCGCTCCTTGTCGGGCGGGGCCGGGCTCTGGGTGCGAATCCAGGGACGAATCGAGGCGTACTGGGCGTAGAAATGGGTCAGGTCGGGCACCAGGTCCTTGATCACCGGCAGATGCGGCAGCGGGTAGATCTTCACGTCGCCCTTGATCTCGTCGATGCCCTTGATGCACGCCAGCGTATTGGTGCCGTCGATATTGAACGCGCAGGAGCCGCAGATGCCTTCTCGACAGGACCGCCGGAAGGTCAGGGTCGGGTCGATTTCGTTCTTGATCTTGACCACCGCGTCGAGCACCATCGGGCCGCACTGGTCCAGATCGATGTCGTAGGTATCGACGCGCGGCTTCTCCCCGCTATCGGGATCCCAGCGATAGATCCGGAAGGTCTTGATCTTCTTCGCGCCTTCCGGGGCCGGAAAATGCCGCCCCTTGCCGATTCTAGAATTCTGCGGAAGTCTGAAATTCGCCATCGTTGCTGCTGATACGGTTGAAAGTGAATTCGCCGGTTGATGCCGGACCTGTGTACGTATCGCCTTGTCAGTAGGTTCGCGCCTTCAGTGGCACCACCTCGACGTCGTCGCTCAGCGTGTACATGTGCACGGGGCGATAGTCGATCTTTGCTTTTCCAGCTTCGTCGAGCCAGATCAGCGTGTGCTTGTGCCAGTTGTCATCGTCGCGATCCGGATAGTCCTCACGTGCATGAGCGCCGCGGCTTTCCTTTCGATTCTCCGCGGCCGCCAGGGTCGTGACCGAGTTGGCCAGCAGGTTGCGAAGCTCGAGCGTTTCGACCAGATCCGAGTTCCAGATCATGGAACGGTCCGTGACCGAGACGTCGCTGAACCCGTCGTTGACCGCCGCGATCCGCTTGCAGCCCTGCTGCAGCGTTTCACCGGTCCGGAAAACGGCCGCGTCTTCCTGCATCACCGCCTGCATCGTATCGCGCAGCTCAGCGGTCGATGTCGACCCGAACGCGTGCCGCAGGCGATCGAATTCACCAACGAGCCGGTCGACGGTGTCGCGCGAGAGCGACCGGTGCGACTGCCCCGGCTTGATCGTCGCGCCGCAGCGCTTCGCGACCGCGCGACCGAAGACGATCAGGTCGAGCAGCGAGTTGGAGCCCAGCCGGTTGGCGCCGTGGACCGAGACACAGCCCGCCTCGCCGATGGCATAGAGCCCCGGCACCACCGCGTCAGGGTCGCCGTCCTTGAGGGTGACGACTTCGCCGTGATAATTGGTCGGAATGCCGCCCATGTTGTAGTGAACGGTCGGCAGAACCGGGATCGGCTCCTTGGTCACGTCGACGTTGGCGAAGATCTTCGCCGTTTCGGCGATGCCCGGCAGGCGCTCGTTGATGACGTCCGCTCCGAGATGCTGCAGGTTCAGGTGGATGTGATCGCCCTTCGGGCCGACGCCGCGACCCTCGCGGATCTCGATCGTCATCGAGCGGGAGACCACGTCGCGCGAGGCGAGATCCTTCGCGTTCGGAGCGTAGCGCTCCATGAAGCGATCGCCTTCGGAGTTGGTCAGGTAACCCCCCTCCCCGCGCACGCCCTCGGTAATCAGGCAGCCGGCCCCGTACACCCCGGTGGGATGGAACTGGACGAACTCCATGTCCTGCAGCGGCAGTCCGGCGCGGATGACCATGCCGTTGCCGTCGCCCGTGCAGGTGTGCGCGGATGTGCAGGAGAAATACGAGCGGCCATAGCCGCCACTGGCCAGGATGACCGCGTGAGCGCGGAATTCGTGCAGGGTTCCGCTGGCCAGATCCCAGGCGAGCACGCCGCAGCAGGCCCCGTCGTCGTCCATGAGCAGATCGATGGCGAAGTATTCGATGAAGAACTGCGCATCGTGCTTGAGCGACTGCTGGTAGAGCGTGTGCAGGATGGCGTGCCCGGTCCGGTCGGCGGCCGCGCAGGTGCGCTGGGCCGTGCCCTCGCCGAAGCGCGTCGTCATGCCGCCGAAGGGTCGCTGATAGATCTTTCCGCTCTCGGTGCGCGAGAACGGCACGCCGAAGTGTTCTAGCTCGATGACCGACGGGATCGCTTCGCGGCACATGTACTCGATGGCATCCTGGTCGCCGAGCCAGTCGGAGCCCTTGATCGTGTCGTACATGTGCCAGCGCCAGTCGTCTTCACCCATGTTACCGAGGGCCGCGCTCATCCCGCCCTGGGCGGCAACGGTGTGCGAGCGTGTGGGGAAAACCTTGGTGATGCAGGCCGTCGTCAGGCCGGTCGCGGCGAGGCCCATCGTGGCCCGCAGGCCGGCACCGCCGGCACCGATGACCAGGACGTCGTACCCGTGCTTTGTCAGGTCGTAGGAATGACTCAAGATCAGGCTCCGAGCGCCAGTTTCAGGATTGCGAAAACCGCGAGAAGCGCGCCGATGATGGACGCAATCTTGACCGCCAGCTGAAGAACGATTTCGGTCGCGCGGTTGTGGATGTAGTCTTCGATGATCACCTGCAGCCCGAGCTTGCCGTGATAGATCGAAGTCACGACGAACAGGACCGCCATGGCCGCGTTGAACGGCCTGGCCAGCCAGTCAGCGGCGGCCGCGTGGGAGGCTCCGATCAAGGACACCAGCGCGTAGACTACCCAGGTCGTCAGGAAAACGAGCAGAATGGCGCTGAAGCGCTGGGCCCACCAGTGCCCGACGCCGTCGCCGGCGGCACCATGATTGTGGGCGTTGGCGAGAGGGTTGCGCAGGTTCATAACGCGGCCCCCCAGATCAGGCCCGTCAGGGCCACGGCGAGAACAACCACGGCCCAGCCCGAGGCGTAGGCACCGCGCAGATCGAGCAGCCAGCCGGCGTCCCAGAACAGATGCCGGATACCGTTGAGAAGGTGATACATCAGGGCAAGCGTCCAGACTGCCACGGCCGCCAGGGCGATCGGTGACGACAATACGGAAGTGACCGCCTCAAAAGCCTCCGGCCCGGACGCCAGGGCAAGCAGCCAGGCCACGATCACGACGCTGCCGAGGCTCAGGATGATGCCCGTGATGCGATGCGATATCGATAGAACGGAGGTCAACTGTGGTCGATAGACCTGCAGATGAGGGGAAAGCGGTCGGTTGTCCGTCACCATGGCTGGAATACTCGTCTGTCGGTTCTTCACGCGGGTCAAAAATCGATGCAGCGGCCGTTCTTTTCCCAGTCGCCGTAGCGCGTCGGATCGAGCCCTTTCTTGCGGCCACCGATCTCGATTGGAGCGGGCGAGGACTCGGTCGCAGGGGTCGGAGATTCGGCCCCTGAATCATCCTCAGGCACCTCGGGCTCGGAAGCGCGCGTTTCCCCTCTCATAGTAGAATTGTAACGGGTCATGAGCGTTGATCTCACAGTTTTATGTCGAAATGGTTCGTGATTGACCACCTGCAGGGCTTGAGACTTGCAGGCCGCGACGTCAAGGCGTTCTGCCAGGCTCAGTTCACTGGCGATATCACCGCCTGGCCAACCGGGCTGTGGCAACCAACCGCCTGGTGTAATCCGAAAGGTCGCGTCGAAGCTCTTATTCTCGTCGCGTCGAATGAAGATGGCGTCGACCTGATCCTTCCGACCGATCAGTCCGCGATCGCCAAGAAGCTCAGCCTGTATTCGATCGGCCGTCAGGTGCAGTTCTCGGAGCCGCTGACGGTCGAAGGCAGCTTCCAGCCGGCCGGAGGCGATTTCCGTATTGCCGGAGACGCGACGCGCGCGGTTCGCCTTGGCGGAAACGGTCCATCGGCCGCCGCGGCCGACCGGCTGCGCTGGCAACTGGCCGATCTGTGTCTACCGCTGCCCTGGCTGAGTCCGGTGACGAGCGCACGCTTCCTCCCTCAGGCCCTGGGACTCGAGCACAACGGCGGCCTGAGCTTCTCCAAAGGCTGTTTTCCGGGGCAGGAAGTCATCGCCCGCGTCCACTATCTCGGACGCGTCAAGCAGCAACTTCTGGGCTTCGAGTTCGAGGGGGCAGACAATGCGGCCTTTGCACCTGGAGAGCAACTCCTGCAGTCCGGGGGCGACCCGGCAGGCGAGATTCTTGCGCGCGTGCCGATCAACGGCAAAGTGGTCGGCCTGGCGGTCAGCCCGATCGAGCTCGAGCCGGGCACCGAAGTCAGCGCGCAAGCAGGATCATGTCCGTCGCCGGGCCGGATGACGACGCTGGACCGGCTGTGCTACTATCGCGAGAGCATTGATACTACACAATAAAAGACAGCGAATCAGAAAGTTAAAGGGGTAAACTCAATGAAAGCTTCAATCAGCAGACAGGCCGGCTTGACGATGCTCGGATTGATCATCCTGAGCTGGCTGATGACCCCGGGTTCGAGCGTCGCCCAGGATGCCGAAATCGACACGGCCGAGGAAGCGCCTGTGGTCGAGTCCCGCGACATGGCTGTCGAGGCCGATCGGGTCTTCACCCTGCAGCCCCATCCGATCTTCAATCCCGAGCAGGCTCAGCTCGTCTATGAGCCCCTGATCACTTACCTGAACGTCGCCACACCCTATGAGTTCGAGCTGGTGGCGCCGCGCGACTTTCATCGCTACTGGATAGATATCCGACGTGGTGTCACACCGGACTTCGTACTGGAAGACGCTCACCTGACGGCCCTGCGAATCGAGCGCTACGATTACATGCCGCTGGTCAAGGCCGACGAACCGGCGACCTTCTCACTGCTGACCTCCGGCATGAACGCCGACAGCGAAATCAGCGATTTCATCGGTCAACCGGTCTCGAGCATGCCGTCTCCCAGCCTGGGCTACCTGGTGCTCACGAGCTGGTTCGACAACCCGATGCAGCAGCCGGCGATCCAGTCCAATGCGGGGTCGTGGCTGGACGCGATCGAAATCGTCTTCGCCATGGAGGCCGAGGCCGCCATGGCTCCGCACAACCTGGTCAGCCGCTACGTCAACATGGTGGTTCTGCGAACGTCCGAAGAATTCCCGCACGCCACCATCTCGGCGAGTCCGGAAGTGCCGGACGCCGTCCGTCGCGCCGTTCGCGACGCCCTGACCGTCCTGCACGAAGATCCGGAGCATTTCGGCGCCCTGCACGAGCTGGACATCAATGCGTTCGTACCGGCGTCTTTCGGCGAATACGAAGGGCTGGAAAGCTGGCTCGACCAGGTATTCACTTTCTTCTGAACGGTTCCCTTCCCGCGCGGCCGCTCAACGCCGCGCGATGATGTAACAGATCCAGCCGGCGTCGGCATCGCCGCTTTCGCTCGGTGAATAGATGCCATCGCCTTCCCCGGTCTCTTCGTCGGTGCCCTCCCAGTAGACGGTCGCGGAAGAAAAACCCGCTTCGAGTAGCAACTCGCGAATTTCAGGCAGGGTCCAGAGGCGCCAGTGGTATTCGAACGCGCTCTGGAGTTCGGAACCATCCGGGAATTCGAAGTGAATCCGGCAGGTCATGAAGTGATTGATCGGGTCGAAGCTGGCCTGATCCCAGACGTAGGTGAAATCGTCGTATTCCGTGCGTTCCTCGAGCTCGCGATGAGCGTCATAGCCCCCGAAGGCGTCCAGAAACAGGATGCCGTCGTCCACCAGGGCGGCCCTGGCCCGCTTGAAATAGCTGCGTAGCCAGTCGCGGCTCGTGAACAGGTAGTAGCTGAAATTCATCGCCAGCACGGCATCGACGGGCTCGGTTTCGACCTCGAGCACGTCGCCCTCGATGATCGCCAGACGTGTGCTCTGGCGGGCGGACAGGGCCGCGACGTGGTACGCGCGCCCCCAGGCCAGCACATCGGCGTCGAGATCGACCGCGATCGCCTGATGATCGCTGCCCGAACGCACCCAGGCGCAGGCGGTATTCGTCGTCCCGCAGAAATCCTCGCGCAGCGAAACGAGCCGCCGGCCCGTCAACGCCTCGAAGGTTTCGCTGACGAACTCCAGCTCCGCCGCGGTATCCTGAACGCTGGCTTCGTAGAGAAGGTGCCGATCGGCCCGGTCGGCCATGGAGGCACGCGCCGCCTTGCGCTTCTGTTTCGGCTTGGGCTTGGGCTTGGGCTTGGGCATGGATTTCGAACTCGATGAAGGCTGTCAGCGTTTCTGGCGAATCGCCGGCCAGGCGGAGTGAAGATAGGAGATCATCGAAACGACCGTCAGGACCGCCGCCAGAACCAGCAGGATCCGGCCGATATCGAGCACCGGAAGCCAGCCGAGCGACTCTCCGTAGAGCAAGAACCCGATCGCCACCATCTGCAGGATGGTCTTGATCTTGCCCGTCCAGGCCACCTTGACCCGGGCGGCTTCGCCGAGCGAGGCCATCCATTCCCGCAGGGCCGAGATGGTGATCTCGCGCCCGATGATCACCGCCGATGACAGCGCGAGGAGCACTTCGGGGTGTGCTTGCACGATGATGATGAGCGCCACGCCGACCATCAGTTTGTCGGCAACCGGGTCGAGGAAGGCGCCGAAAGTGGACATCATCCCGAAACGGCGGGCGATCCAGCCGTCGAGCCAGTCGGTCAGTCCGGCCAGGATGAATATCGTGACCGCCGCCACGTTGGACCAGTCCGCCGGCACGTAGAACACGATCACCAGCACCGGAATCAGCGCGATACGCAGAAGCGTCAACAGGGTTGGAATGGTGAACGACACTTGGAATTCGCTGGGGGGATCCGCTGGAACGACCTTGCGCGCATTATCCCGTAAAAACCGGGGCCGGGTCGACCGATCAGGATTCGCCGGTCGTTCTCAAGTGCTCCGCGATTCTGTCAGCCAGCGCCGCGCTGATACCGGGGACGCGCGCCAGTTCGTCGGTCCCGGCCTTGCGCAGGCCCTGCAGGCCTCCGAAATGGGCCAGGAGTTTCTGGCGTCGCTGAGGCCCGATGCCCGGAACCTGTTCCAGCGGTGAGGCCTGAGCCCGCTTCTGGCGTCGTCGCCGATGCGCATTGATCGCGAAGCGGTGCGCTTCATCACGAATCTGCTGGACGAGATGCGAGGCCGGGTGGTGCGGCCCGGGGCGCACTTCACGCGACCCGAGAATGAAGGTTTCCAGGCCCGCCTTGCGCGCCGGGCCCTTGGCGACACCGAGAATCGGAATCGCATCCAGACCGAGCTCATCGAACACTTGCTGTGCCCGGCCCACTTGCCCCTTGCCACCGTCGATGATGACCAGATCCGGCACCTCGCTGCCTTCGGCGAGCAGTTTTCCGTAGCGACGCCTGAGCACCTGCTCCATGGCCGCGTAATCATCGCCCGGCTCGATGCCTTTGATGTTGTACTGGCGATAATTCTTCTTGATCTTGCCTTCCGGGCCGAACACGACGCACGAACCCACGGTTTCGGTGCCGGAAATATGGCTGATATCGAAACACTCCAGGCGTCCCGGCGGTTCCGGCAGCTCGATCAATTCAGCCAGAGCCTCCAGCCCGCGCCCGACCAGATCCCGCTCCGAAACCCGCCGGCGCAGAGCATCCTCGGCGTTGGTCGATGCGAGCTTGATCCACTGCGCGCGATCGCCGCGAAGTTTCCAGCTCAGACGGACCCGGCCCTCGCGCCTGCGCGTCAGGGCCTCCGACCACAGGGTTGCCTGGGTCGGTTCATCGGATAGCAGAATCTCGGCCGGCGGAACGCGCTCGGCGTAGTACTGCCCGATGAACGCATCGAGAATGTCCGACCGTTCGAGATCGTCCCCGAGATTGCCCGGAAAGAAACAGCGGCTGCCGATGTTGCGCCCCTGGCGAAACTCGACCACCTGCACCGCGGCCTGCCCGCTGCCGATCGCCAGCGCGATCACGTCGAGGTTTTCAGCACCGTCGGTGACGTACTGGCTGGATCGAATTCGCTGCAGGGTCTGGATATGATCCCGCAGGCTGGCGGCCTTTTCGAAGTCCAGCGACTCGCTTGCCTTGCGCATCCGTTCGCCCAGATACTCGATGACGGCCTCATCGCGGCCCTTGAGGAATTCCCGGGCGGCTTCGAGGTCGCGCTTGTAGTCGGCTTCGCTGATGTAGCCCACGCAGGGGGCGCTGCAGCGATTGATCTGGTACTGGAGGCAGGGTCGGCTGCGATTGCTGTAAACGGTGTCACGGCACTGGCGCAGACCGAAGAGGCGGTAGATCTGGTTCAGCGACTCGCGCACCGCACCGGCGCTGGAGTACGGACCGAAATACTCGCCCGGCTCCTTGCGGCTGCCGCGATAGAAACCGATCCGCGGAAACGTGTGGCGGGTGTCGATCCGAATCCAGGGATAACTCTTGTCGTCGCGCAGATTGATGTTGAAGCGCGGCCGGTGGGCCTTGATCCACTCGTTCTCGAGCAGCAGCGCCTCGGCCTCGGTCCGCGTCAGGCTGACCTCCATGCGCGCAACCCGACGAACCATCAGATTGATCCGCGAGCCCTTGTCGCGGCGATCGAAATAGCTGGCCACCCGGCGCCGCAGATTGCGGGCCTTGCCGACGTAGAGCACCTTGTCGGCGCTGTCGCGCATCAGGTAGACCCCGGGCCCGGTGCTCAGCGAGCGGGCGAAAGCGCGGCCGTCGAACGCGCTCATCGGCCGGCGGTCAACTCCTCGACCAGGCGATCGGCGGCGGCCTCGAGCATGTCGATGACCTGGCGGAATCCGCGGCCCGAACCATAGTAGGGGTCGACCACTTCATCGATTCCGTAGTCGGGCGCGAGCGTCATCACCAGCTCGACCCTCGCACTGGCATCGGCGGGCGCCATCGCCTGCAGCGCGGAGAGATTGCTGCGATCCATCGCGAAAATCCGATCGAAACGGCGAAAGTCGGCGACCACGACCTGGCGGGCCCGCTGGTCGCTGATATCGATACCCCAGCTTCGGGCGTGTTCGATCGATCGCGGATCCGGCGGATTGCCGACGTGGTAGTCGATCATGCCGGCCGAATCGGTCAGCGCTTCGATGCCGGCGCGCTCGAGCTTGTAATCGAACATCGCCTTGGCGGTCGGGCTCCTGCAGATGTTGCCGAGGCAGACAAAGAGAAATCGGTGCATGTTCAGTACGACAACCAGATTCCGTCCCAGTTTAGCGCAAGGGGCCCGGTGACTCAGCGAAGTGCCTGCCGCAGTCGCTCCAGATCCCCCGGCGTATCGACTCCGACCGGGATCGGTCTGACCGCGCGCGCGGTCGCAATGAACCACCCGGCGCTCAGGGCGCGCAGTTGTTCGAGGGACTCGCTGGCTTCGAGCGAACTGGGCGGCAGCGCCGACCACTCGCGCAAGGCCCCGGCCCGATAGGCGTACAGGCCGACGTGACGCCGCGCGATCGCTTCGGGCCACTCCTGATCGCGGGCGTGCGGAATCGGGGCGCGGGAAAAATACAGGGCCCGGCCCTGCTCGTCGATCACCAGTTTGACCACGTTCGGATCGCACCATTGCTCGCGCGCCTCGAGCGGCTCCCAGAGGGTCGCGATCTGCGCCGCCGGATCCCTTTCGAGCAGGCCCGCGACCTGAGCCAGACACTGCGGCGGCATGAGCGGCTCATCGCCCTGAAGATTGACCACGATCGCCTGATCCGGCAGGTCCAGGCGGCGAACCGCCTCGGCCAGACGATCGGTTCCCGAGCGGTGCTCGGGCGAAGTCATCAGAGCCTCACCACCAGCCTCGCGGACCGCCCGAGCGATCGCCTCATCGTCCGTCGCGACGTGAACGCTACTGGCCCCGCTGGCCCGGGCCCGCTCCAGCGTCCACGCCACCAGCGGCCGCCCACCCAGGTCGGCCAGGGCCTTGCGCGGCAGCCTCGTGGAGCCCGATCGGGCTGGAATGATTACATTGAATTCAGCAGGTTCCGACACTTTCTTGAAACTCTTTCAGATGTTGGTCGATCCGATCAAGCACCGCCGATGGGAGCACGGCCTTCACCCTCAGGACCCGCACGGTTCGATCGATCGGCAGCCGCGCCAGTTTAACGGCGTCCTTCTCGGTCGCGATCACCGGCCCCGCGAGGGCCGCGATTTCCGCCGCGACAAAGCGGTGATGGTCCGGAAAAGCCCGAAGGCGGCAGTCGATCCCCAGCGCGGCGAGGGTTGCGGCGAACTGTTCGGGGTGAGCGATACCGCAGACCGCATCGACGCAGCGACCGGACCACTCGCTCAGCGCCTCGGCGGGCGTGCCATCGAGGTGGGTCAGGCCGACCGGCTCGAGGACGAATGAGTGGCCCGTCGGATATTCAAACCCGCCGCCCTTGATCAGAACAAGATCGGTCTGATCGAGTCGGTCGACCGGCTGGCGCAACGGGCCGGCCGGCAGCAGACGCCGGTTACCCAGACCCCGCTGGCCGTCGATGACGCAAAGCTCCAGGCTCCGCGGCAGGGCGGCATGCTGAAGCCCGTCGTCGGAGACGATCACTTCGCAGCCTGCATCCAGCGCCGCCGCCAGCGCCCGATCGCGGTGGCGACAGATCCAGACCGGCGCGCCCGAGCGGGCGGCAATCAGTACCGGTTCATCACCCGCGAGCTCCGGCGAATCGTTGAGCGAAACCGGCCGTGGGGTCGACGGCTCGACGCCTCCGTAGCCGAGCGAGATCACCCCGGTCTTCCAGCCCTTGTCCAGCAAATGCCGAACCAGCGCGATGACGACCGGCGTCTTGCCCGCGCCGCCGGCGGTCAGGTTCCCGACCACGATGACCGGCCGCGACGGCTTGCCGCTCGGGCGCTGCCAGTTCGAGCCAAGCGAGCGTCGATAACCCGATTCCAGCCAGCCCAGCCAGCGCGGCGGAGGCGTCCCGCGGTACCAGATACGATGCAGATAGCGCTCCAGGGGCCCTCGAAGCGCTTCAATCATCGCCATCATGCAGCTGCAGATGATGGAGGTACTGGTAGAGTCCGTCGGGCCGGCTCAGAAGCGCTTCATGCGTGCCGACCTCGACCACCCGACCCTGGTCCAGAACAACGACCTGGTCGGCCTGTTTCACCGTGGCCAGCCGGTGCGCGATGACCAGCGTCGTCCGATCGCGCATCAGACGCTCCAGGGCCTGGCGCACCATTTTCTCGGATTCGGCGTCGAGCGCCGAGGTCGCCTCATCGAGGATCAGGATCGGCGCGTTCTTGAGCAGGGCACGCGCAATGGCCAGACGCTGGCGCTGACCGCCCGAGAGCATGGCACCGTCTTCGCCGATCGGCGTGTCCAGGCCCTGCGGCAGGCGCTCGATGAACTCCATGGCGTGGGCCTGCCGGGCGGCCTGCTCGATGGCCCCCCGCTCGACCTGTCCGAGCGCACCGTAGGCGATGTTGCCGGCCACAGTGTCGTTGAACAGCACGACATCCTGACTGACCAGGGCGATCTGGCGACGCAGCGCGTCGAGCCGGAATTCGTTGATGTCGTGGCCGTCGATCCGGATTCGCCCGGCTGTGGGCAGGTAGAAACGCGGCAGCAGTTTGACCAGCGTCGTCTTGCCCGAGCCGGACCGCCCGACCAGCGCCGTCAGACTGCCCGGCTCGATGGTCAGATCGATATCGCTGAGGACCGCCTCACCGGATCCCGAATAGGCAAACGAGACCTTCTCGATCTGAATCCGGCCCTTCAGGCGCTGCGGCGTCAGCGTGCCCGAATCGGGTTCGACCGGCGCATCCAGCAGATCGAAAATGCTGCCGGCGGCCGCCAGCCCGCGCTCGATCACCGCATGCGTACGGGTCAGGCGTTTCAGCGGCGGGATGCACGCCACCATCGCCGCCAGAACCGACATGAAAATACCGGCCGTGACCTCGATACGCATGTGGCCGCTGGCCGCGATGAGGAGCAGCAGAATGACGGCGAGGCCGGCGGCCAGCTGAATCATCGACGAGGACAGGAGCTGGGTCGCTGCCAGGCGCAGATGCAGGCGGCGGTTCGATTCGTTGATCCTGGCGAATGCCGACCGCTCCTGTTCGCGGCCACCGAAGATCTTGACCACTTCCTGGCCGTTGACGGCTTCTTCGGTGACGTGGGTCACATCACCCATCGAATCCTGAATGCCGGCAGATATGCGGCGAAAACGGCGACTGATCACGGTGACCACGATCGCGATGACGGGCACGAGCAGAAGCATCGTCAGCGTGAGGCGCCAGGACTGGATCAGCATCACGCTGACCAGGGCAATGACGGTAAACACGTCGCGCAGTGTGCCGATCAGCGCCGTTGTGGCTGCCTGCGCGACCTGTTCGGCGTTGTAGGTCACCCGGGAAATCATCTGACCGGAAGACTCGCGGTCGAAATGACTGGCGGGCAGATCGAGATAGCGACCGAACAGATCGGAACGCAGATCGGCGATCAGGCGCCGCCCGACCCATTCCATCCCGTAGACACCACCGAAGTTACCGAGGATCCGGATGCAGACCGAAGCCATGACCAGTGCCGGCAGCCAGAGATTCAGGGTCGGCTCGGTCGCGGCGATCGTCTCGTCGATCAGGGGGCGCAGCAGATAGAAGAACAGGCCCTGACCCGCGGCGTCGAGGGCCACGGCCAGAATCGCCAGAAAGAAGACAGCGCGATGGCGCAGAACGTAGGCCAGCAGGCGGCGATAGATGCGCGGCCCCGACCCCGAGGCATTGGTCACGGAGAATCTCCGCCCTCTTCGACCGCAGCAATAGTGACCCGCTGAATGCCTTCGGCAGCCGCCGCGTCGAGCACGCGAATGACCAGTCGATGCGGTGCTCCGCCGTCGGCTCGAACAACGAGTGTCGCTTCCGGGTTCTCTTCGAAGCGCTCGTTGAGGGCCGCCTGCACGGTCTCTCGGCGATCATCGGCCATCTGGCTGTCGCCGACGAACAGGCGGCCATCGGCGGTGACCGTGAACTCGATCGTGCTCGGCAGGGTCTCGGTCTCGGCGGTGGCCGCCTCGGGCAGATCCAGACGCATCAGCGACTGGCGCTCGAAGGTGGTCGACACCATGAAAAAGATCAACAGCAGGAAGACCACGTCGATCAGGGACGTCAGGTTGATCTCGGGTTCTTCGCGATCTTCCTCGAAAAGCTTCATGGCGGCATGATCCGATCAGCGCAACCGACCGTGCTGACCCTTCTCGATGGCCTGCATCAGCATCAGCGCCTGCTGCTCCATCTCGAGCACGAAGGCGCGAACGCGCCCGCGGAAATAGCGGTAGAAGAAATAGCTGGGTATGGCGACGGTCAATCCCGCCGCTGTGGTGATCAGGGCCTCGGAAATGCCGCCGGCCAGTTCGTTCGGGTCACCGACCCCGTGCACCATGATCGCGCTGAAGACCTTGATCATGCCAACCACCGTACCGAGCAGACCCAGAAGCGGCGTAATGCCGGCCAGGGTGCCCAGCGTGTTGAGAAAGCGCTCCAGTTCGTGCACCACATGGCGGCCGGTATCCTCGACCGCCTCCTTGATGATCTCGCGCGTCCGGTCACGATTGTCCAGCGCGGCCGCGAGCACCCGGCCAAGGGGCGAGGAGCGCCGCAGTTGCTCGATATGCTTGTCGTCCAGCTCGTGCTGGCCGGCCCACTGACGAACCTGAGCCGGGATCGCAGCCGGCATGACCCGCTTCCGGCGCAGGGCCAGGAAACGATCCAGTACGATGGCCACGGCAATGATCGAACTCAGGACGATGGGCAGCATCAACCAGCCACCGGCGATCACGATTTCCAGCATTCGGCGGTTCTCGTCGGATTTCGAATGACAGCAGCGTCGGATGATAACGTGTTTTCGGCGATCAACGCGGTCAGCCCGGTGGCCAGGGGGCTATTCGGAACAGCCCGGGCGCGAATGCCAGAAGCGCCGAACCCGGCCGCCCTCGGACCGGATCACCGGTGCCTGGCCGGGCGCGAGCTGCAGCGAGAGCGCGCCACATTCTCCGGTGCTGCGCCAATCGACCCCGGCCGCTGCCAGCGCTTCGGTCACTTCGACGTGCGGTCGTCCGAAACGATCGAATCGGGCCACCGAGATCAGCGCCAGGTCGGGAGCGAGCGCGCTCACGAAGGCCATGCTGGTGGCCCTCCGGTGGCCGCCGGCGCTGACGACCAGCACTTCCGCGGCCAGCGAAGGCTCGGTCAGAAGCAGTCGATCCTCGACCGAGTGATCGATCCCGCCGGGCAACAGCACCCGGCCGCCGGGGCCGTCGATATGCAGCACGCAGGAGCTGTTGGCTTCCAGATACGGCAGGCCGCGCGACGGATGGAGAAAGCGAAACGCATAACCCCCGCTGCTCCAGCCCAGCTCGGATGTGCACGGACTGCCCAGACCCGGGACAGAGGAAAACACCCGCCACGGCAAGGCTTCGTCGATCAGCGAGCCGATGCCGCCAGCGTGTCCGCGATGGCCGTGCGAGACAACGATCCGGTCGGGACGCCGGCCGTCGAGCACCCCGGGCAGCAGTCGCCCGAGAATGTCGCCGCCCTCGCCGTCGCCGGGCCCGGTGTCGTACAGCAGCGTCTCGTCGGCGGTCTGTATGAGCACCGCCAGCCCGTTGCCGACGTCGAGCACATCGACACGCAATTCGCCGTCGCCGGGGCGCTCGACATGCGGCCACAGGAGCGGGACCAGCGCCAGCACGCCGAGCCATCGGGCCGGCCAGCCCGGCGGTGCCAGCAGCCAGAGCGCTCCGACGGATGCGACGGCCAGCGCCAACCAGCTTTCGACACCGCTGACGACCAGATGGCCGAATTCGAGGCGATGCAGCCAATCGAGAACGGCGATGAGCAGGCTCAGACCGTACTCGGCTGCCCCGAGCGGGACGCTCGCCGGCAGATCGAGCAGGATCAGTCCGACGCTCGCGAGCAATCCGGGCAGGATCCAGAAGCCGACCATCGGAATGGCGATCAGATTGGCGACCGGGGCGATCGGAATCAGCTGCTGGAACAACCCGGCATTCAGCGGCAGCATGCCGACCGCGATGATGAGCTGGGCGCGCAGCAGCCCGACCACCCACGCGCGGGCACCACCGCCCGCCGTCGGGCGCCAGGCAAAGGCCCAGATCAGTACCGCCACGGCGGCGAAAGACAGCCAGAACCCGGCGCTCAATGGCGCCAGCGGGTCAAGCACCAGCACCGCGACCAGCGCCAGCAGGAGCGCATTCCCGGGGCGCATACCGCGACGCATCGCCAGCGCGCCTCCGGCCACGGCCAGCATCACCAGGGCGCGCTGCGTCGGTAGCGTGAAGCCAGCCAGGATCGCGTAGCCGGCCGCCGCGAACACCGCGACCGTGACCGCCAGCCGCCGTCGATCGAGGGCTCGGCCGACGAGGACCAGGGGCGCGAGCAACCAGCCTCCGATCCAGCCCGCCAGGCCGGCGACCATGCCGATATGCAGCCCGGAAATGGCCAGGAGATGCGCGGTACCGGTTTCGCGAAGCCGCTCGCTGAGCTCCGGGTCCATCGCGCTGCGATCGGCGATGGTCAGGGCGCGGGCCAGCGCCGCGGCCTCCCGATCCACCATTTCGCCCTGCAGGACCTCGGCCAGATACAGGCGCACCCGCTGGGCCGCGCCGCGAAAACCGGCCGCTTCGAGACGCTCGGTCGCACCGCTGACGGTCGCCAGCGCGCCGATACGCTGCGTCAGCAGATGGCGTCGATAATCGAACGACGAGGGATTGAGCCGTCCATGCGGTGGATGCAGGCGCAGCGTCATACGCCAGCGCTGTCCGGGCTCGAGGTACTCGGACGGACGAAACCAGCTCACGCGGATCCGACGGGGCAGCTCCGAGCCCGGTTCGCGATCGGTTTTCAGCACGAAGCGCAGGGTCTGGTCATCGAAATCCGGAAGCCCGACAACCCGACCGGACAGCTCGACATCCTCTCCGGCCCGCGTTTCCGGCCAGTCACCGGCCATTGTCCAGCTCGCATGCCCCAGCGCCCAGACCGCGCCGAACAGGACGAAGGCGAGGGGCTTGAGCGTCGGAAAACGCAACAGGGGCAACGCGGCGACCGCGACAGCCGCCAGCACCCAGGGTGGCGGCAGCGCCGGAACCAGAAGCGCGACGATGGCACCCGCAGCAAAGGAAAACAGCAGGAGCCCGGGCATCGCGTCAGACCGCCGCTTCGGGCGGGTGCCGGTGCCCGGACCGCGTCCGCCTCAAGCCAGAGGCCGCAGCTTTCCGCCGGTCATCTCGAGGCGGCGATCCATGCGTGCGGCAAGCTGCGGATCATGGGTGACCAGGACAATCGAGGTTCCGAGCTCGCTATTGAGCTCGAGCATCAGCTCGTAGACCGCAGCGGCGTTCTTCTCGTCGAGGTTACCCGTCGGCTCGTCGCCGAGAATGCAGGCCGGGTGGTTGATCAGGGCGCGGGCCACGGCGGCACGCTGGCGCTCTCCACCCGACAGCTCGCCGGGCTTGTGCGAGCAACGCTCGCCGAGCCCGACCCGCGCGAGCAGGTCGGCGGCCGCGGCCCGCGCCGCGCTGGCCGAATCGCCACGGATCAACAGCGGCATGGCGACGTTCTCCAGCGCGGTGAACTCCGGCAGCAGATGATGAAACTGGTAAACGAAGCCCAGTGATCGGTTGCGGATCCGGGCCCGCCGCCGCTCGTCACCAGTCGAGATGTCCTCGCCAGCCACTTCGACGGTTCCGGCGTCCGGGCGGTCGAGCCCGCCCAGCAGATGCAGCAAGGTGCTCTTGCCGACACCCGAGGCCCCGACGATCGCAACGCATTCACCGGGCCGGACGTCGAAGTCGACGCCGCGCAGAACCTTGAGTTCGGACTTCCCCTGAACGAAACTGCGGGACAGTCCCCGGCACCGGATGACCGCTTGTTCACTCATAACGCAATGCTTCCACCGGCTCGGTGCGGGCGGCCCGCCAGGCCGGGTAGATCGTCGACAGCAGAGACAGCAGGAGCGACACGCCGGCGAAGCGAACGACATCGTCCCAGCGCAGTTCCGACGGCAGATCGGAAATGTAGTAGACCTCGGCCGAAAGGAACTCGACGCTCAGTACCTGCTCGATCGCGCCGACGACGGACTCGACGTTCAGCGCCAACGCGATACCGCCGACAACTCCCAGCCCGGTACCGATGATGCCGATCAGGGAGCCCTGGATCATGAACACTCCCATGATGCGCCGTGGCCCCAGCCCCATCGTCTTGAGGATCGCGATGTCGGACTGCTTGTCGGTCACGACCATCACGAGGGTCGAAATGATATTGAAGGCCGCGACCGCGATGATCAGCGAGAGAATGATGAACATCACGGTCTTTTCGGTCTGGACGGCGCGAAAGAAATTCGCGTGCTGCTGGGTCCAGTCGCTGACCCGATAGAATCCCGGCAGTTCGGTACTCAACTCGCGAGCCACCCAGCGCGCGCGCATCATGTCCTCGAGCTTGAGCCGGATTCCGCTGATGTCATCACCGAGGCGGAACAGGCGCTGCGCGTCCTGGTAGTGGATGACCGCCAGCGCCGTATCGTACTGGTGGACCCCCGCCTCGAACAATCCGGCCACCGTGAAACGCCGCACCTGCGGAATCACGCCGGCCGGGGTTGCCCTGATTTCGGGCGCGAAGATCGTGACCGAATCACCGGTGCGCACGCCCAGGCGATCGGCCAGCCCCAGACCCAGCAGAACCCCCCACTCACCCGGCCGCAGGTCGTCGAGCGAACCATCCACCATCAGACGGTGGACATCCGACACGTCCGGTTCGGAGGCTGGATCGACCCCCCGCACGAGTGCCCCGGCCGTCCGGCGCGCTCTGAGCATCGTCTCCTGCTCGACATAGGGAGCGGCGCCGACCACCTCGGGATGCTGACGCGCGTCGCGGACGATATCCGGCCAGCCCGGAAACTCGCCGTCATAGCCCTGAATCGTGGCGTGCGACACCATGCCGAGGATGCGCTCTCTGAGCTCGCGCTCGAAGCCATTCATGACGCTCAGCACCGTGATCAGGGTCGTCACGCCAAGCGCGATGCCGCCCATCGAGATGAGCGAGATGAAGGAAATGAAGTGGTTGCGGCGCTTGGCCCGCAGATAGCGCAACCCGATGAAGACGGTGAGCGGTTGATACATTGACGGCGTGTCGGTCGGTCAGCGAGGGTGAGGCGCCTGTTCGCGCAAATCGTTCAGCAACTGCCCGAGTTCTTGCGGCAAGGGTGCGCTGAAAATCCGTTCGTCCGGCCAATCGAATGCCAGGTAATGGGAGTGCAGGAACAGGCGCTTGAGCCCTTTCGGGGCCGGGGCTGGATTGTACAGCTCATCGCCGGCAACCGCGTGACCGAGATGTGAGGCATGCACCCGGATCTGATGCGTTCGGCCGGTCTCGATCTCGACCTCGACGTAGCTGTAGGCCCCGATGCGCTCCAGCAGGCGGAAAACGGATCGCGCCGCCTGGCCGTCGTCGGCCGCGATGACCCGATGCTGTCCACTCTTGTCGCGGATTTTCTTCAGCGGCACGTCGACGCGGGTCTCACCCGCAGGGATCTCACCCTCGAGCAGCGCCAGGTAACGTTTGCTGAGCCGATGCTCGGTAAACAGTCTCTGCAGCTTCACGAGTGCCTGATGCCGACAGGCGATCAGGACCAGTCCGCTGGTCGGTCGATCGAGACGATGGACCGGCCGCCAGCTGGTGTCGATTTCGGCCAGAACGCTCATCAGCCCGTAGCTCAATCCGGACCCGCCGTGCATGGCCAGGCCGGCGGGTTTGTCGAGCACGACGAAATCGTCGCTGCGATAGACGATCCGGCTGCGGATTTCGTCGACGAGTCCGGCCGGAAGACGGGCCTTCTCGGGCCTGGCCTCCTTGACTGGGGGCACCCGGATCTCGTCGCCCGAGCGCAGCTTTTTCATCGGCTTGGCACGCGATCCGTTGATCCGGACCTGCCCGGTTCGCACCAGCCGATAGACAAGGCTCCTCGGCACTCCATCCAGCAATGAAATCAGGAAGTTATCCAGACGCTGGCCGTCGCGCTCGGCATCGACCTGGACGTAGCGTACCGATGAATGCGAACCGGACTCGCTCACAGGCAGCCCGGCGCCCCGAGAAGACATGAGATAGCAGACACTGAAATCATGAACAGTGGTATTCTTAGTCGGTTGGGATCAAGGCAGACCAACATCGTCACCGCGTCGTCGAATCTTCGGAGAAGACCGGGACGCGGCGGCCCTGTGTTTCCGGATTCTGCCACAGATCGTCCTCCATCACTGCCCCGTCGCGGCCGCGACGGACGCCTGAACCGCGGTGGAGCACCCTGAAACCGGGCCAACACGGACAAGATCGGCTGGCGAGCATGATGGCTCGCCATCGCATCGACCGCGTGGCGCGCAACCGTCATGCCGGGTCGATGCCATTGGCTGGACGGTGCGACGCTGCCGTCCCGATGAAAACAAAGATGAAGCGCTCCCGGCGCTCGGACACACCAGAGGCCGGGATCGATGTCGCAAGCGGAAGGCGCGCATTGGCTCGAACAGGTCACGGCGCGAGATGAAAAGCTCTGACCGGACCGGCGACCGCCCTGCCTGGCCGCCGTCGCGATCCGACCATCTCGCTGCTCCTCTCGAGTGGCGATGGTATCGCTGAAGCCGATACCGGGGCCTTTCATCGAGCCTTGGGGATCGCGCTGAACGATGCCACCGGACATGCGACATTCATGCCGGGCCCGAGCGGGCCGGGGCGCCGGAGGAATCGACAATGAAACGCATGTTAATCAACGCAACTCAGCCCGAAGAGTTGCGGGTCGCCATCGCGGATGGCCAGTCCCTTCTCGACCTCGATATCGAAGTTCCTGCCCAGGAACAGAAAAAATCGAATATCTACAAAGGGCGGATCACGCGGGTCGAACCCAGCCTGGACGCCTGTTTCGTGGAGTTCGGCTCGGAACGCCACGGCTTCCTCTCCCTTAAGGAAATCAGCCGCGAGTATTTCAGCGAGGAAGCCCGCCAACAGCTCGATGCCGGCAATCGGGTGGAAATCAGGGAGGCGGTCAAGGCGGGCCAGGAGGTCATCATCCAGGTCGACAAGGAGGAGCGCGGGACCAAGGGCGCGGCCCTGACCACGTTCATCAGTCTGGCCGGACGCTATCTGGTGCTGATGCCGAACAACCCGCGGGCCGGCGGCGTCTCCCGCCAGATTTCCCGTGATGACCGCAAGGAACTGCTCGACACCCTGAAAAAGATCGATGTTCCGGACGGAATGGGGCTGATCGTGCGCACCGCCGGGGTCGGACGAGAACAGGAAGACCTGCAGTGGGATCTCGACTACCTCGTCCAGCTCTGGAATGCGATCAATGAGGCAGCCAAGTCGCGGTCCGCACCGTTTCTGATCTATCAGGAAAGCAACCTCATCATTCGCGCGCTGCGCGATTACCTGCGCGACGACATCGGCGAGATTCTGATCGACGATGAAAAGATCTTCGAGGACGCACGGGAATTCATGCAGCAGGTCATGCCGCATAACCTGCGCAAGCTCAAGACCTATCGCGATCCGATACCGCTGTTCTCCCGTTACCAGATCGAGAGCCAGATCGAGTCGGCTTTTGCCCGCGAGGTTCGATTGCCCTCCGGCGGTGCCGTGGTCATCGACCATACCGAAGCCCTGCTGTCGATCGACATCAACTCCGCCCGGGCGACGAAAGGTGCCGACATCGAGGAAACCGCGCTGCAGACCAATCTCGAGGCGGCCGACGAAATCGCGCGCCAGCTCCGGATTCGTGACCTCGGCGGTCTGGTCGTCATCGACTTCATCGACATGATGAGCAAGGACGCGCAACGCGAGGTCGAGAATCGCCTGCGCGAAGCCATGCGCATGGACAAGGCGCGGGTACAGATCGGGCGAATTTCACGTTTCGGGCTGCTGGAAATGTCGCGGCAGCGGCTGCGTCCGTCGCTCGGCGAATCGAGCTACATCACCTGTCCGCGCTGTGATGGACACGGATCGATCCGCTCGGTGGAGTCTCTCGCCCTGGCCATCCTGCGCCTGGCGGAGGAAGAGGCGATGAAGGACCACACGGCCAAGGTCATCGTCAAGGCGCCGGTGAGCGTCGCCAATTTTCTGCTCAACGAGAAGCGGAACTCCCTGGCCGAGGTCGAGGAACGCAACAAGGTACCGCTGATGGTGGTATCGATCCCGTCGTTCGACACGCCGCGCTTCGAAGTTCAGCGTCTGAAAAGCGCCGAAAACATCGATGATCCGAGCTACGCGGTGGCCCGGGAGGAAGAAAAGGACGCCCAGACCAGTCTCGTCCGCGCAGAAATCGCGCCACCGCCCAGGCCCGCGGCCCAGGCAGCGGTCAGCACCCTGCGCCCGACGACGCCGGCACCGATGCGAGAACCGGCGCCTGAACCAGCCGAGAACGGCTTCGTTGGATGGATCAAGAAACTGTTCGGCGCATCCGACGACGGCTCGAAGAGCGAATCGAGATCGAAAGCACCGGCCCGGAACCAGGCCAGCGGCACTGACACCGACACGCGAAACAACACCAGCCGCCCGAGGCCCCAGCCCAGGGACGGCCAGTCTCCCGGCCCATCCGGCGACTCGAACTCCAAAGGCCCCGGTCAACGCAAGAAAAAGAAAAAGAAGAAGAAAAAGTCACAGAGCCGGGCCGCCGACGCGCAGAACCAGCCCTCGGGCGGCAACGACGGCAACACTCCGTCCGCCGAAAAATCCGAGGACGGCGGCGAGCAGATGCCGCGCAAGAAAAGGCGTCGCCGTGGCGGCAAGAAGCGCCGATCGAAGCGGACAAACCAGGAGACAGCGAACCAGGATTCGTCCAACCAGGATTCTCAGACGCAGGATTCGCCGAAGCAGGAATCTTCGAAACACGAGTCTCCGAAGCAGGCATCCCGGGACCAGGCGCAGCCTCGGCCCGACGCCGCAAAAGACACCGCCGAGGCCGGGTCGAGCGAACCGAAGCCGACGTCGAGCGGGACCAGCCAGGACGACAAGCAGCCGGGGGCATCGAGCGAGCCGAAGGCCTCTCCCGCAACCCCGGATGGAAAGGACACACCCGGCACCTCGGCACCTGCGCGCGAGCAGAACAAGCCCGAACCTGCTCAGACCGAGCGGGCCAGCGGAGCGAAATCGCCCGACGAGCCGCCCCGGTCAGGCGACGAGAAGAAAGGTCAGGGAGAGAAGTCCGAAAAGAGCGATGAGACCTCGCGCGCCGTACGCGAGGATGACGGAATCTATCGCTTGAAGTAATCGGAAGGTTCGCTATCCAGCAGGAGGTCGCCGAAGCCTGTTCGGCCCGGTGACCGAGACGACAGAGCCACTGCGGCGCGCAACGCGCCGCGAGCGAACACGCTACGATCCTGAGCGCGGTGAGTGAGTTCCAGGCGTTCGCCCGCCCCGAGAAAATGCACGGTGTGCTCTCCGACGATATCGCCGCCGCGCAGCACCTGATAGCCGATTTCGCGCCCGCCGCGCGGGATCCGGTGCCGCGTTCGATCGGTCACCAGGCTTTCGTCGGCATCGAGGCCGAGCGTCTGGGCCACCGCCCGACCGAGCGCCAGCGCGGTTCCCGACGGCGCGTCGAGCTTGCGGCGATGATGCGCCTCGCTGATCTCGATATCGAAATCCTCACCCAGCGCGCCGGCGGCGATCGTCGCCAGCCGCTTCAGCAGGTGAATACCAAGGCTGAAATTGGCGTCCTGGCAGATCGGTATGGTCTCGGCCGCGCGCTGGATGCGCTCGTCGAGCGCTTGTCCTATGCCGGTCGTTCCGATAACCAGGGGGATTCGGTGGCGAACGGCGTGGCCGAGCGTCTGTTCGAGCAGATCCGGATGGGAAAAATCGATGATCGCATCGCCTTCGTCATCCGGCTCGAAGAACGACCGGCGGCTGGCTTGTCCGGCCAACTCGAAACGGGAATCACCGGCAATGAGGTCGATCAGGCTTTGCCCGACCACACCGCTGGAGCCACTGACGAGGATCTGAACACTCATACCGAAATCTTAGCGCACCTGGGGCGCCGGCAGGCCGAACGCGCCCGGGAACGTTCAGCGCCCCCTCTACAGACCCATGCGGTCGAAGAAGCTGCGAACCCGATCGGTCCAGCCGCTGGACTGCGGATTGTGTTCGTGGCTGCCCTCGTCGAAAGATTCCTCGAATTTCTTCAGCAGGTCCTTCTGCGACCGGGTCAGATTGACCGGCGTCTCGACGCTGACCCGGCACATGAGATCACCGGTGCTGCGGCTCCTGACCGACTGGACGCCTTTGCCGCGCAGCTTGAAGACGCGGCCGGTCTGGGTCTCGGCCGGGATCTTGAGCATGACCGAGCCGTTCAGGGTCGGCACCTTGAGCTGGCCACCGAGTGCCGCCGTCGTAATCGGAATCGGCACCTCACAGTACAGATCGTCGCCCTCGCGCTGGAACAGCGGGTGCGGCTTGACGTGGATATCGACGTACAGATCACCGAATCGACCGCCCTGGGCACCCGCACCGCCCTCGCCGCCCAGACGAATCCGATCACCGTCGTCGACACCGGCCGGGATCTTGACCTGCAGAGTCCGCGTTTCCCGAACCTGTCCGGTGCCGTTGCAGTCCCCGCAGGGGTCGGCAATCGTCCGCCCTTCCCCGCCGCAGGCCGGGCAGGTCTGCTGGACCGAAAAAATGCCTTGCTGCATGCGTACCTGACCCTGGCCACCGCAGGTCGTGCACACATCGAACTTGCCGGAGCGTGAACCGCTGCCGTTGCAGGTCCCGCACTGACCGATGGTCGGGATGCGGATCTCCTTCTCGATGCCCTGCACGGCCTCTTCGAGATCCAGCTCGAGGTTGTAGCGCAGATCGTGGCCGCGCTTCGAGGCCGAGCGGCGGCGCTGGCGGCTGCCACCGAAGATATCGCCGAAAATGTCGCCGAAAATGTCGTTGATATCGCCGAAACCGGCGCCTGGCCCACCGCCGCCCATGCCGTTGACCGCATCGGGGCCGAATCGATCGTAGGCGGCCCGCTTCTGGTCGTCCTTGAGCACGTCGTAGGCCTGCTGGACTTCCTTGAACCGATCTTCTGCATCCGGCTCGGAGCTGACGTCGGGGTGATACTTGCGTGCCAGCCGGCGATAGGCTCGCTTCAGCTCGTCCTTGTCGGCGCCTTTGGAGACACCGAGGATTTCGTAATAGTCTGCCGGCATAAAACTGACTGCTTATCAGGGCAATCGCGCGGCTTCACCGGAGCGATGGCAAGGCCCGGAAGCGACCGGATCAGGACGCATCCCGGGCCTCGCATATCACCGGGCGAGCCACCCGACTGCAAGCTTACTTCTTGTCTTCGTCGACTTCGGTGAACTCGGCATCGACGACGTCGTCGTTCGAGTCCTTCGCGGCATCGTCGGCCGAAGAGGCGTCGGCCGCCTCGGCATTGGCCTCGGCCTGAGACTTCTCGGCGGCCTTCTGATACAGCTCGGTACCCGCCTGCTGCAGCTCGTTGACGGCGCTGTCGATCGCTTCCTTGTCGTCGCCCTTGATCGCTTCATCGACCTTGGCCAGGGCGTCCTCGACCTTCTGCTTGACGCCGGCATCGACATCATCGCCGTGCTCGGCCAGGCTGGTCCGGGTTGCATGGGCAATGCCGTCAGCCTGGTTGCGGGCGTTGACCAGCTCGTGGAAGCGCTTGTCCTCGTCGCGATGCGTCTCGGCATCGCGCACCATTTTTTCGATTTCCTCCTCGCTCAGGCCAGAACCCGCCTTGATCTCGATGCGCTGTTCGCGCCCGGTGGCCTTGTCCTTGGCCGAGACATGCAGAATGCCGTTGGCATCGAGATCGAAAGTCACCTCGATCTGCGGAACGCCTCGCCGAGCGGCCGGAATGCCGGTCAGATCGAAACGCGCCAGCGACTTGTTGGCGGAGGCCTGCTCGCGCTCGCCCTGGAGCACGTGAACGGTGACCGCACTCTGGTTGTCTTCGGCGGTCGAGAACACCTGAGAGGCCTTGGTCGGAATGGTCGTGTTCTTTTCGATGACCTTGGTGAACACACCACCGAGGGTTTCGATGCCGAGCGAGAGCGGCGTGACGTCGAGCAACAGGACGTCCTTGACGTCGCCGGCCAGCACGCCGCCCTGGACTGCGGCACCGACCGCAACGGCCTCGTCCGGATTGACGTCCTTGCGCGGCTCCTTGCCGAAGAAATCCGCCACGGCTTTCTGCACCGCGGGCATCCGGGTCTGTCCACCGACAAGAATCACCTCGTCGATTTCACCGACCTTCAGTCCGGCATCGTTGAGCGCGGTCCGGCAGGGCTCGATCGAGCGCTTGATCAGGTCCTCGACCAGTGACTCGAGCTTCGAACGCGTCACCTTGATACTCAGATGCTTCGGTCCCGACGCGTCGGCCGTGATGTAGGGCAGATTGACTTCGGTCTGCTGCGCCGACGACAGCTCGATCTTCGCCCTTTCAGCGGCCTCGCGGAGGCGCTGCAGGGCCAGCGGGTCGTTCTGCAGGTCGACACCCTGGTCCTTCTTGAATTCGTTGGCCAGGTAGTCGATCAGGCGGATGTCGAAATCCTCACCGCCAAGGAAGGTGTCGCCGTTGGTCGCGAGCACTTCGAACTGCATCTCGCCGTCGACATCGGCAATTTCGATCAGGGAAATATCGAAGGTGCCGCCGCCGAGGTCATAGACCGCGACCTTGCGATCGCCGCCCTTCTTGTCGAGCCCGTAGGCCAGCGCGGCGGCGGTCGGCTCGTTGATGATCCGACGGACGTTCAGCCCGGCGATCTTGCCGGCGTCCTTCGTGGCCTGCCGCTGCGAGTCGTTGAAATAGGCCGGAACGGTGATCACCGCTTCGGTGACTTCCTCGCCCAGATAGTCTTCGGCCGTCTTCTTCATCTTCATCAGCACGCGCGCCGAAATCTCGGGCGGCGCCATCTTCTTGCCGTCCACTTCAACCCACGCGTCGCCGTTGTCGGCTTCGACGATCTTGTAGGGCACAAGGCCCTTGTCCTTCTGGACGACCTTCTCGGAGAACTTGCGGCCGATCAGTCGCTTGACGGCGTAAAGGGTCCGCTCCGGGTTGGTCACGGCCTGCCGCTTGGCCGGCTGCCCGACCAGCACTTCGCCGTCCTTGGTGAAGGCAACGGTCGAAGGCGTCGTGCGGTCACCTTCCGCGTTCTCGATGACTCGCGTCTTGCCGCCTTCCATGACGGCGACGCAGGAATTCGTGGTTCCAAGGTCAATGCCGATAGTCTTGCTCATGGCTGTTCAATCCCGATCTGATTAAAAAGGTTGGTCAATACTTCGTCTGACGATTTAGTGGGGCCCGAAGCACCCGATTTCAAATCATTCCCCGGCGTCGCGCGAAACAATGACGCGGGCCGGCCGCACGACACGATCGTGCAGTCGGTACCCCTTCTGCAGCACGTTGAGCACGGTATCCGGCTCGTCTTCGCGGCTGGGCTGCATGCTCATCGCTTCATGCCACTGCGGGTCGAAGCGCTCTCCGAGCGGATCGACGATCGTCAGGCCGTAGCGTGCCAGGGTGTCCAGCAGCAGCTTGCGCGTCAGGCTCAGGCCTTCGCTGGCCGGCCCCCGCTCCTCGCCTGAACTCTCCAGACCCTGATCAAGGCTGTCGATGACCGGCACCAGGTCGCGGAGCAGTCCTTCTACCGCGTAGCGCCGCGCCTTTTCGATCTCGCGCTCGGATCGTTTGTGCAGATTGTCCATCTCCGCGCGGGTCCGGAGCAGAGCGTCGCGCAGCTTGCCGGCCTCATCCTCGATAGCCGCCCGGTCAGCGCGCTCGAAATCGCGCTCGAGCTCATCGATCGGCTCGTCCGTGCTGTCGCCGCCGGATACCTCATCGGGCCCCTCGGGCTCATTGTCAGCGGTCTGATACGATTGTCCGACCGACTCGTCGTCCTGACGCTTTTCGGAATCACCCATGGTGTTGGCTCGCCTCGTATTGATCGTTCCGCACCGTACTTGGGGTTCGCCTGCGCCGATTACAACGGGCGTTGCCGTCGGGACGACTTGATGCTAGCTTGTGCAACGTTCTCCGCCCCGCCCGGTGTCCCCGGAACCATCATGCTGCGCGCCCTCTCGATTCGCCACTTCGCCATCATCGAGCATCTCGAACTCGACTTTCAGGACGGGTTCACCGCCATCACCGGAGAAACCGGCGCCGGCAAGTCGATCCTCATCGACGCGCTCGGCCAGGTCCTGGGACAGCGCGCCGACAGCGGGCTGATCATGGCCGGATGCGATCAGGCCGAGCTGGCCGCGCGCTTCGAACTCGGCCCCGAATCTCCGGCCAGAACCTGGCTCGACGACCAGGCCATGGCCGAGGGCAACGAGCTGCTTGTCCGGCGCATCCTGTCGACCCAGGGAACCTCACGGGCCTGGATCAACGGTCACGTCGCCACGATCGGCCAACTCGACCAGCTCGGAAGCATGCTGGTCGAGATCCATGGTCAGCATGCTCACCAGCAGCTCAATCGACCCGGGATTCAGCGCGGCCTCATCGACCAGCGACTGCCGGGCAACGAGCTGAGTCGCGTCCGGAGCGCCTACCGGACCTGGCGCGCTTCCCGTGACGCACTGGCGTCATTCGAAGCCGACGCGGGCGACCCCGGGCAGATCGATCTGTTGAGATTCCAGTGTCGCGAGCTTGACGATCTCGCCCTCGAAGACGGCGAGTTCGAGCGGCTCGAGACCGAACAGGAGCGTCTCGCGCGCAGCGACGAGATTCAATCGAGCGCGGTCCGGGCGCGGACCGCGCTCGATTCCGACGATCACCCGGCCGCGCGTTCCCTGCTGCTGGAAGCCAGCAATGCCATGGATCGCGTTCGCGAGCTCGATCCGGCCTTCGAAGCCATTCACGGGCTCCTCGCCGAAGCCCGGATCAACATCGACGAGGCGATCGGCGAGCTCGAGCGGTTCACCACCGAGGACGAGGTCGAACCGGGCCGGCTGGAAACGATCAACCAGCGGCTCGGCTCGATTCTGGAACTTGCGCGCAAGCACCGGATCCAGCCCGCGGAACTCCCGGACATGCACCGCCAGCTGGCGGCCAGGCTCGAACAGGTGGACGACCAGGACTCGCGGCGAAGCCAGCTCGAGAGCGACCTGGATCGAGCCCGGGAAAGCTGGCGGGAAGCCGCCCGGCGCCTCAGCCAGGCTCGAAAGGTCGTCGCCGAAGAACTGGCCACCGAAGTCACCGGCCTGCTCGGAGAACTCGGAATGGACACGGCACGGATTCGTTTCGAAGTGTCTCCCGATGCCGCGGCAGCGCCGGCGGTGCACGGGCAGGACCAGATCGAAATCCTGTTCACCGCCAACCCGGGCCAGTCCCTGCGCCCGCTCAGCCGCGTGGCCTCAGGCGGGGAGCTGTCGCGGGTGAGTCTGGCGCTGATGGTCGCCACCCGCCCGACCCGCGGTCCGGCGAGCCGGGTGTTCGACGAAGTCGATGCCGGTATCGGAGGCGAGACCGCACACGTGGTCGGACGTTTCCTGCGCCAGGCCGCCGGCGACGGGCAGGCCTTCTGCGTTACCCACCTGGCCCAGGTCGCGGCCTGCGCCGATCATCAGCTCAGCGTCCGGAAGCGTCATGAAGGCGAGGCGACCCGAATTCGGATCGATACGCTCGATGCGCGCGGACGTCTGGACGAGATCGCGCGGATGCTCGGAAGTTCGGAGTCAAGCAAGAGTCGGGCGCACGCCAGGGAACTGCTGGCTGAAGGGCGAGGCCGAGGCTAGCTACCGGTCGATCGGATCGCGCCTGCGGCGCCATTCGCCCGCTCAGTCGCGGCGCGGGCGGACGTAGAGCACAAGGGAGTGGTCGACGATCTCGTAGCCGTGCTCGCGCGCGATCGCTTCCTGCCGCTCCTCGATTTCCTTGTCGAAGAACTCGATGACCTCACCGCTTTCCATGCACACCATATGGTCGTGGTGGTCACCCTCGTCGAGTTCATAGCAGGCCTGTGCCGGGCCGCCCTTGCCGTCATCGAACATATGCTTGATGACCAGCCGAGCCGCCTCGAACTGGCTGAGCACCCGATAGACGGTGGCCAGACCAATGTCGTCCCCCTGCTCCATCAGGGCCCGATAGATTTCATCGGCGGTCAGGTGCTTCTGCTCGGTCTCCTCCAGCAAGCGCAGAATCTGCAGCCGCGGGTGGGTCACCTTGAGCCCGGCTTTGCGCAGTTCGTGGGACTGTTCGGCCATGATGATCCTAATGAACGCTTAACGGACGACGATGATCGATAGTGTATCATCGCGCCCCAATCGGCAACATCCGGAAGCTTCCCCCATGCGCCTGATCCTCTGCGCACTCATTGCGTTCAGTCTCTCGGCCTGCGGAATCGTCTACAAACTCGACATCCAGCAGGGCAACGTTCTCGACGATGAGGATGTGGCCGAGCTGGAGATCGGCATGACCAAGCGCCAGGTCGAAGTGCTGCTGGGCTCGCCATCGATCAGCAGCCCCTTCCACGCCGACCGCTGGGATTACATGAACACCTACTCCGAGCGCGGCGGCGACCCGGTGCGGCGGGTTCTGACCCTGAGCTTCGAAGACGACCGCCTGAGCAGCGTCGATGGCAATTATCTCGATCAGGATTCGGTCGCCGCTCGGGCCCTGCGTGAACTGCAGAGTCCGGAAGATCGCCCGATTCAGGACCTCGATTCGCTACGCCAGGATTCCTGAGCCGTTGTTCAGGACCGGCCTCCGCTTCGCTCCAGCGCAGCGAGCTGTCGCCTGACTTCCTTCGGGTCCGCCTCGAGCGGTCGGTACAGCTCGACTCGATCGCCGTCGCGTAACTGCCGATCCAGGCCACAGACCTTGCCGAAAATGCCGACGCGGTCGGTATCGATCGGAAAATCGGGGATATGTCGCTCGAGCGCCGCTTGCTCGATTGCCTCGGCAACGGTCGAACCGGCCGGCAGGCGAAGCGGCAGTATCACTTGACGATCGGGCAGAGCCGCAACCACCTCGATTCGCAGCTCACCGGCCATGAACCAGATCGGCCCGTCGGCAGAAGTCGTCCACCATGCTGTCGGCCATGCGGCTGAAACCTCGCCGAAAAGGAATCATCAGCACCGATCCCGGCAGAGAAAACTCCAGATCGAGGCTGACCCTCGCCCCGGCGCTTCCGAGCGCTTCGAAACGCCACTCGCCGAGGAGCTCATCGAACGGCCCCGAATGCAGCCGCATGGTCATCCGCTGCCCGGTCTCGAGCGTATTGAGCGTCGTGAAACGCTGCCCGATGCCGGCAATACGCACATCCAGACTGGCCAACTGCCGCTCATCCGTTTCTTCATGCACCTCGGCGGCCCGGACCCAGGCCAGGAACTGTGGATAACGCCTGACATCACGCACGAGGTCGAACATCTGCTGCGGCGTGTGGGTGACGAGAGCGGAACGATGGACTGCGGGCATTGCGAGAACGGGGTTCAGGGTTCAGGAGTCGGAGCGCCGCGCCCCGGTAAGCGGTCGACGCTGATCTTCAAGGCGATTATAAGCGCGACCCAGGTGGTGATTTGTCGGCTGCGATATGATGGCGGGTCGTGATCCGGAATCTCCTCCTCAGCTCATGGCCAAACCGTCGTCCAGCACGATCGCCCTCAACAAGAGGGCGCGCTTCGAGTACCACCTCGATGAGCGCATCGAGGCCGGGATTTCGCTCGAGGGCTGGGAGGTCAAGGCACTGCGCGCGGGCAACATCCAGTTCGGCGAGAGTTACGTTCTCATCAAGAACGGCCAGGCTTTTCTGTTCGGCTGCCTGATCACGCCGCTGACCTCCGCCTCGACCCACGTCAATGCCGAACCGATGCGAAACCGGCGCCTGCTGCTGCATCGCCGCGAACTCGATCGCCTGATCGGCCTGGTCGAGCGCAAGGGCCAGACCCTGATTCCGACCGCCATGTACTGGTCCAGGGGCAAGGTCAAGGTCGAGATCGCCGTGGCGCGCGGCAAACAGACCCACGACAAGCGCCGTGCCCAGAAGGACCGCGACTGGGAGCGCCAGAAGAACCGCCTGCTGAAGAACGCCTGAGCGCCGTAGCCAGAGAACGAAGATCGGCTCACCACAGAGGCACAGAGGTCACAGCGGGATTTGACGCGCTTGAGCCATTTGCCCCTGCACATTGGCCGATCAACACAAAACAGTCCTTTCTTTTCTCCGTGTCCTCCTTGCCTCCGTGGCGAATCCGCTTTTCCGCAATGAAAAAACCGCTTGCGGAACTTTGCGCCCGGCTGCTAGTCTTAGCAGTCGACTTCGGGGGCGTACTGGCTTCGACGTGGATCGGACGTACCCTGGGGCATGCCGAGGAGACAGCAATCCTCGTAAAACCTGCTGTACCAAAGTTAGTTGCCAACGACGACAACTACGCACTGGCTGCCTAAAAACCAGCCTGCTCCCTACCAGTTGAGCCTGCGCTTCTGGATCGGGATCATCTAGCAGGATCGCGGCGTGTCGAGTTTCGGGGCACGACGTTAAACCAAACCGCAACTGGTCGGCATGTGTGCCCTGCCCCTCGGGCGGCATGACGACGAGAAACAATCGAGCGGGCTAAGCATGTAGAACCAGGATCAGATGGTTTGCGGACGCGGGTTCGACTCCCGCCGCCTCCACCAAGATCCCCGAGCAAGAAGCCGGCCTCGTGCCGGTTTTTTGCTATCTGGGCTCCCTTGTTACTCGGCGGAAGTCGAACCCGCATCATTTGTACCCAGCGCTCTGCGCTGCGATGAACGGGATAGCCGTTCATCCGCGGTGTCGCTTCGCGACCATTAATTGCGTGTACACCGACACGCAACGCCCCGCCGCCTCCACCAGATCCCCGAGCAAAGAACCGGCCTAAGCGCCGGTTTTTTGTTTTTGGCGCTCGATTTGACCTTGGCGGGAGTCGAACCCGCTTTCTCGGTATCCAGCGCTGCGCGCTGCGATGAACGGCGGAGCGTTCATCATTGGTGTCGCTGCGCGACTGTTGGATCGCGTGTACACCGACACGCAACGCCCCGCCGCCTCCACCAGATCCCCGAGCAAAGAACCGGCCTAAGCGCCGGTTTTTTGTTTTTGGCGCTCGATTTGACCTTGGCGGGAGTCGAACCCGCATCATTTGTACCCAGCGCTCTGCGCTGCGATGAACGGCGGGGCGTTCATTCTTGGCGTCGCTTCGCGACTGCTGGATTGCGTGCACACCGACACACAACGCCCCGCCGCCTCCATCAAATTCGGTTTGTTGCTCATCGAATCCTGAAAGCGATCAACAAGGGAGATTGTTCTCCCAATCTGAGCAACAAAATGCTCGAAGAATAGTGCGTTCGGACCTGCTCAGGGGCTCGTGGCAGGTTTCTTGTCTGTGTGGCAAGATTACTTGAGCTGGACAGCAGCGATTTTTTATGACAGTAAGTGAGAACGAAGTACAGGTCGGTGCGCAGGGTCGCGTCGTGATTCCGGCCGCGCTGCGCAAGGCCCTGCAGCTCGAACCGGGCGATCGGCTGATCGCGCGCCGGGTTGACGACACCCTGGTTTTCGAGCGCCGGGAAACCATCGAACGGCGCCTGCGCGATCGATTCCGGCACGTTCCAGAGACTGTCCGGCTCAGCGAGGAACTGATCGCCGAACGGCGAGCCGAGGCTGCATACGAGGCCGGGGGTTCGTGAGCGTCGTCCTCGACGCCTCGGCGCTGCTGGCCTATCTGCACGACGAGCCCGGGGCGGAGCGGGTGTCCACCGCGCTGGAAGGCGCCGTGATATCCACTGTAAACTGGTCGGAAGTGTTGCAAAAATCCATCAGGGCGGGCGTCGATGTCGAGGGCATGGCACAGGATTTCGCAGACATCGGCGTTGGCTTCGAGCCCTTCACGACGCAACAGGCAGAAACCGCCGTGACACTCTGGAATCGAAGCCGAAACCACGGGTTATCGCTGGCCGACCGGGCCTGCCTGGCGCTGGCCATCGAAACCGCAACACCGGTCCTGACCGCCGATCGCGCATGGGCGCAACTCGGACTGGAAATCGAGATTCAGGGTCTTCGCTGAGCGGATCAACAGGGAGGGGAGAAAGGATGAAAAATCAGCCGCCCTTTAACATCACCCCCGAAATCCTGAACCGGGTCGCCGCGATCAGCGAGTCCATCGGGCGCCTGACCGTGCTCACCGATCAGGCGCGAGCCTTGCGGTTGCGGCGCATCAATCGCATCCGGACCATTCGCGGCTCGCTGGCCATTGAAGGCAACACCCTGAGCGAGGCGCAGATCACCGCGATTCTTGAGGGCAAGCGGGTCATCGCCTCGCCCCGCGAGGTACAGGAGGTGAAAAACGCCCTTGCTGCCTACGACCGTTTCGATACTTGGAAGCCCGGTGTGGAGAAGGACTTGCTGGAGGCGCACCGGATTCTGATGTCCGGCCTGATCGATGAGGCGGGGCTATATCGGCATGGCGGCGTGGGGGTGATGGCGGGCCAGCAGGTGATCCACATGGCCCCGCCCGCCGACCGGGTGCCGCATCTGATGGCCGACCTGTTCGGCTGGCTGACCGTCACCGACGCCCATCCGCTCATCGCCAGTTCGGTCTTTCACTACGAATTCGAATTCATCCACCCCTTCGCCGACGGCAACGGCCGCTTAGGAAGGCTTTGGCAGAGCCTGATTCTGGCCCACTGGAATCCGCTGTTCGCCGATATCCCCGTGGAAAGCCTGATCTTCGAGAACCAGGGCGAATACTACCAGGCTATTCAGGAAAGCACCCAAAACACCGATTCCGCGCCCTTCATCGCCTTCATTCTGCGGATGATTCTGGATACGGTGACCAGCTCCGCCCCCCAAGTCAGCCCTCAAGTCACCCCCCAAGTCGGTGAGCTGCTGGCGGCGATCCGGGGCGATATGGGCCGCGAGGCACTGCAATCCGCCCTGGGGCTTTCGGACCGCAAATCCTTCCGCGAGCGCTACCTCAAACCGGCCCTGGCCGACGGCCTGATCGAAATGACCATTCCCGACAAGCCCAACAGCCGCTTGCAGAAATACCGACTCACAGACAAGGGTCGCCAGGTGATGGCCCGGCAAGGCGGTGGATAACTTGCGACAAGCTTGCGACACGGCTTGTGACATTGAGCTGTGATAACGCTATGACAAGGGCTGTGACACCTTGGTAGGCCCAGATTGAGGTAACCAGAAAGGCATCCTATGAAGCAGACGAAACCGTTTGCAGGAAAATGGCGCATCGTAGAGATGGAGGTCTGGGGTCAGGATTACGTCGATATGGAGGTGCCGGGATACTTCCGCATCGGCTCGGACGGCACCGGCCAGTTTCAGTTTGGGCTGGTCTCCGGGGATATAGATGGCCGGGTGGAGCAATGCGGAAATGCGCCACGTTTCGATTTTTCCTGGTCCGGACAGGATGAAAACGATCCGATCTGCGGTCGTGGCTGGGCGGTCATTGAAGATGGCGAGCTGAACGGCCGAATCTATCTGCATCTGGCTGACGACTCCGCCTTTCGGGCCACCAAGAGCAAATAGCGGGTTCCATGAAAAAATCGAGCAAGAAAAAGCCAACCTGGACCGATCTCAAGCGCCAGCTTGCCGATCTCGACCGTCCGGCGCTGTTGGCCCTGATTCAGGACCTGTACGCTGCCAGCAAAAGCAATCAGGCTTTTCTCCATGCCCGCTTCGCTCTGGACGAGGATGTGCTCGAACCTTACAAGACAACCATCGACCGCTGGGTTTGTCCGGATGTGATGCGTAATCAGGATATCTCAGTCGCCACGGCCAAGAAGGCGATTTCCGATTACAAGAAAGCCATAGGTCGGCCGGAAGGATTGGCGGAGTTGACGGTGTTCTATTGCGAATCCTGCATGAACCTGCTCGGCAACTGCGGTATGGATGACGAGGGCTATTTCAACGCCTTGGTGTGCATGTTCGAGCAGGCGCTGAAGGCGATTGCGGCGCTTGAGCCAAGCCAGCAGTATGCCTTTGTCGAGCGGCTTGAACGTGTCCAGAACGAAGGCCACAACTGGGGCTGGGGCGTTGGAGATGACATGGACGATCTGATGGCGGAGTATGGATTTGCCGAAGAGTGACAAGAGCCAGAATGAACAGGACGAACTGCGGCGACTGCGCGAGGAGAACGCCCGCCTCAACGATCTGCTGACCCAGCAGGGCATCGTCTGGGAAGAACCGGTCATTCCTGAATCAGTCCCCGCCCTAACTGAATCAGCACCAGCCCAAACCCATTTCACCACGGACGACAAGATGGCCCTGTTCCGCCGACCGTTTCGGGGACCGGCCTCTGCGCCGGTTTTTTGCTATCCAGGCCCCCTTAGCGTGAAAGAATAGCGTCTCTGGGCAAAAGAGTGTTATCACCCTTGGCGAAGGGTGGCTCAGGCACGCATCGCAGAGTCCGATCTCAGGCTGGCTGGTTGAGATAGCCGTAGCGTTTGAGCATC
>Ga0208112_100406_pt1 | contig 40375 bp, 36 predicted proteins | sample HotLakConsoUCCLE_FD_184736 | JGI IMG/M metagenome (GOLD analysis project Ga0208112, IMG submission 184736) | Hypersaline microbial mat communities from Hot Lake, Washington, USA - Hot Lake Consortium UCC-LE (SPAdes) (version 2) ... | reverse complement strand
CACCCCCAGCATTCGCTGGGAGTAGTCTCAGGGGTTCTGGTTTGCAATGCTGACGGTGGGGCGGCCTGGCGCTGTACTACCCGCCAAAATAGTTGTCGTCACCCGCCAAAGTAATTGTCATCTAATAGGTGCGCCTCAAACCGGCTGAAACCCTCTCAGGGATTGAAACTTCTCACCCTAAACTGCATGAAATACAGCGTAGAAGCCTCAAACCGGCTGAAACCCTCTCAGGGATTGAAACAATACTGCCGGAGATCGCCCCGGCTAAGCCCATGGCGCCTCAAACCGGCTGAAACCCTCTCAGGGATTGAAACCGTAATACCAGGCGGGTTTGATCCTTCCCATGGTGGGTCTCCGAAGCCTCAAACCGGCTGAAACCCTCTCAGGGATTGAAACTGGAGCAGAGCCAGACCGCCGGCAACGCGATCGCCGCCTCAAACCGGCTGAAACCCTCTCAGGGATTGAAACTATCTGTTTGATTTGCCATTCTTGCCAGGAAAACAAGCCTCAAACCGGCTGAAACCCTCTCAGGGATTGAAACGTAATTTCTAAGCCGGAAGGGACAGTGCCACTACCGCCTCAAACCGGCTGAAACCCTCTCAGGGATTGAAACAGCAGCCACCGGCCCTGTTCCCTGTTCCCTGTTCCCGCCTCAAACCGGCTGAAACCCTCTCAGGGATTGAAACTGCAATGCCCTACATTTCGGGCGCAATCCAGCACTGCCTCAAACCGGCTGAAACCCTCTCAGGGATTGAAACAAACGTGATGCCAGAGACGCACCTGGAGAAGGGCGCTTCAAACCGGCTGAAACCCTCTCAGGGATTGAAACGGCAACAGTCGGTGGGGCAGTGCCTCCCTACGGCCTTCAAAATATCCATTGAAAAAGGTGGCAAAAGCCACCTTAACAGTAGAAATTGGGTCGATTAAAAACTTTTCAGATTAATCAATAGCTTGCTTGAGGTTGTCTTTGACATCTTCCTTAGCGTGGGTAATTTCCGCTTCAGCTTGCTTGGCCCGTCCTTCGGCTTTATCTTTAGGATCGCCCGTGACCTCACCAGCCGCTTCCTGGACTTTACCTTCGATATTTTTAGCGGTTGCTTTAGCTCTTTCTTCAATAGACATAGGATAAACCCCTTTAGCTGTACTTACCTACAGAATAAGAACAACCAACTGCTACGCCCCCCGCTGGGAGGGAGATTTTGGGGTAACTTGCAGTCTACTTTCAGATAGATTTTAAAGCTTGCCATTCTTAACAAGTTCCACCACTGCATTCACTTATTTCCATGGCCAGCGGTTTAGGGACATGCGTCTAAATAAAGTACCGGATGTTAGTCACTGTAGGGTGCATTCACGAAGCAACGCACCGGTAGGAACTTGCGCATTCCTTAGCTACACCAAATCCAGCGCGAAAACTGGAGGCCATCCGACTTGGACCTCCTGATGCCACACACCAGCACCTGGGGCTCGCGGCAATGGGTACGCTCCCTTTCATCGCTCAGGCAGATTATCCGCTTATAGAGCCTCAGCCCATGAGGCCCGCGAAACTGCTTCCTTGTCCTGAAGATTTCTGTCTGATTGTAAGCTCTATACAATTTTTATCTACCCCGCCAATCGCTGCCAGATACGAGAAACTTCAGCAAACAAGGTTTGAATATTTTCAGTGGATGCTTGAATAAAGCGGTCCATTTGTTTCCAGTCCGCTCTGACCTCCTCTAGCAAGGTGTTAAACCGCTGAGCATGTTCTTCGTGGCGGTGGTCAAATCGGGTCCAGTCATCATCAGCCTGTCGTTGCAGAGCTTCGATTTGTTTTGATTGACCGTCAATACGTTCTGACAAGTCAGCCCGAGTACTACTGGTCGCTTCCTGCGTCTCTTCCTCTATCTCAATAAAGCGGCTTTCCCAGGCTGCGATAGACCGGGCATTCGAATCGATCTGTTGCTGGGTTAAGGCCTGTAGCGCCTCAATGCGACTGAGCCGCTGATCCGATTCACGATAACGCTGTTCTGCCAATGCCTGAAATTCTTGTGAACGCTGCGCAGCATCAGCCTGGGACTCTGCCAGACTAGCCAAAATAGCTTCAATTCGGTCTAAACGGTCGGTCGTCATTGGTCTATATCTTCCCTTCAGACTGAGCCTGAGCCACGGCCTCTTTGATCAGAATTTCGACGTAGTTGCTCACACTACGACTTTCCAGTTCTGCGAGCTTGACCAAATTATCTTTCAAGTCCTGGTCAATGTAAGTCCCGACCTTTGCTTTGGTTGTAGGCATTGTTGCGGTCATGACCGTTTGTACGTAACAGATATTTGCAATGAAACCTAGAATTAGTATAGTCCAAATGTTCTGATTCAGGTAAAAGTATTCTACTTTAGAGCGCATGCTCAATCCCAGTAAAGATATGTTGTGCGAAATGACTTCGAGGGTTCAGGCCTCATTGTGTAGTCTATTTACATAAGCCTGATCATTTTGTTGCATTGGTGCCCCCACTAAGGAGATTCCTGTTTTGGCTAAAGGTAAAGGCATTCGCAAACAGCTCTCGGAGATGTCGGCTTCCAGTCGGGCTCTGGACAAGCAGATTAACAGCCTGGTCGCTCAAGGCAGGTACTCCCAGGCAATTCGCAAACTGCAGCAGGGCCTGAAGCGCGATCCGGACCAGACCCTCTCCATTGCAGAATGGGAAATCTGGCTAGCCCAGGGGCAGGATGAATTTAATAGCGGTCGTTATCGCCAGGCGGAGACCTCCCTTGCTAACGCGATTGCTCTGGAACCTAACTTCGCCACCTACTATTGGTTAGCCAAATGCTTTCTGGCCCAGCAAAAAGAGGCCGAGGCTTTGGAGTTGTTTCAACCGGCATTTGACGATAAGTCGCTGCCGAAAGACCTGGGCGGCTGTTACCTGAAGCTGCTGCTCTTAAATGGTCAGGCCGACACCTTTGAGACTTTAGTGCAAAAGCAGTCCAAACGCTTCTACGCCCCCCAGTTGCACTGGGCAAGAGGGGTACTGGCCCTGAAGGCAAATGATCCGGAAGCCGCCCTGACCCATTTCGAGAAAATGGGGCGACCCACCAGTAAAGGCGATCATGTCAGTTCGTGGCAGGCCTATGCCCACCAAAAGGCGGGTAACTGGGCTGAGGCAGAACAGCTCCTGGGCATGGCCCAACCCAGCTTTGGCGTAGTGACCTTTCGGCCCCCGTTGGCCCATCATCCAGCAGTAAATCGCTTGCGGATAGCTCAGGTAGCCCATACCGACAAAAACCCGCAGGACTTTGTGGATGTGACTCGATCTGACCTGCCGAACCGGGATGCGGCCCTGGTGCTGGACATGCTGCATCTGATCAGCGCCAACAACTTCCATGACGCGGCCCATGTCGCCATCAAGTTGCCTCCGCAAGTCAAGGAGGAATATCCAGAACTGGAGCAGCTCTACCGTCCCCTGATGCTGCTGGCTGGAGACCAGGCTCAAAAGCAGGGGGAAATTGGCTGCACGGCTGAATTTTGGGGCCAGGTCGTGAACCAGCCTGAGTTCGACCCTCAGCTGGCGGTGCAGCTTTATCCGGCGATTGATCAGGCGGGTGACCATCGCCAGGCCCGACAGCTGGTGGATCAGCTGATGCGCTGGGTGCAAAAAGAGGCCAAGCAAAATCCCCAGGCCTGGCCCGAGTCGCGGCTCAACCCAACACTGGCTAAACTGCACTGCTGGATGGCCGATAACCAGATGATTTCTGGCCTGCAACAGGAGGGCAAGCGCAATCTAAGAAAGGCCGAAAAACTGGCCCCCGATCATCCGGATGTGATTGGCCGCAAGGGGCTGGAAGCGGCGATGTACGGCAAGACAGAGGAGTCGATTGCATTCCTCACTAAAGCCCTGGAAGCCGGTTGTCGCTACCCTGAAGTCTACCTGGTGCTGACCCGTAATTTGGAAGATCGTCCCGACCAGCTCAAAACCATTCGTCGCAAATTCGGCAAACACTTTGGCGATATCGGCGTTGATATGGAAGTGGACATGCCCGCCTGGATAGATGCCCTCTCCATGCAAAACTATGAATTGATGGAGCAGGTGGTGGGGGACCAGAAAAAGCCCACTGCCCCCGTCAAGGCGCTGCAGATTTTTCTCGACTCTGCCGACGACGAACCGAGCAGCAGCGGCAAAATTACCCTGAACCAGGACAAAGCCGTTCCCCAGTGGGACAAGCTGCTGAAGTCCATCTCTCCCCAGGAACAGGTCGACACCCTGCAGACCATCTACCTGGCCATCCAAAACCACGCCAAACGGAACAAGAAGGGCATCGCAGCCCTGCAAAGCCGCTACAGCCAGGAGATTTTCGCTCTCATCCCCGAAGTGCCTGAGGCCAACCTGGCCCATCTGGCGCTGCTACCGCTGAAAAAGCTATCCGAAGAGCGGTTGAGTTTCGCCATAAATTCCTCCCTGGGGCGCTCTACCCAACCGGGCAATCTGCTGGCCAAAGCCCAGCTACACCTGCGCCGATTCAGCGATGAGCCAGGTTTCCGTTACTACATTGATCAGCAACTCAAGCAGGAGCCTCAAAATCCCCTGCTGCTGCTGGCCAGGGCGACGTTCCATCCCCACAAGTCGCCCCAATACCAGACCTACTACGACCAGGGGTTTGAACTGGCTCGCCGCCTGCAAGATGCTGAAGCCCTGCAGGCCTATCGCGAAGAAGATTGGTTCCAGGCCCAGCAGCTCACCAGCCATATCATGGGTGACCAGATTGCCAACCTGGGCGACCCCAGCCAGCTCGACATGATAGACGTACTGCAGCGCATGGCCCGAGAAGCCTTTGGCATGGATGTGCCCCCCGAAGTAATTGCCCAGATGCTGCCTGAACTGGAAGCCCAGATGGGCTATGACGACGATTACGATGAGGACGAATTCGATCCCTTCTTCCCGCCCCTGCCACCGCCGAGGAGAAGCAAAAAATCCTCCAAGAAAAGCAAAAAGTCCTTCTTTGATCTTTAATGCTCAGCCATTCAGCTATGACAGACCATTACGAACAGCTCGGAATTGCCCCCGGGGCCACCCCCGCCGAAATTAAGGCGGCTTACCACGCCAAACTAAAAGAATTCCCGGCCCACACCCATCCCCAGGAGTTCAAAGCCACCCGCGCCGCCTACGAGGCCCTGCGCAAAGCTCCCCAGGGGGAGGCTGACTTTTTTGCCCCCAAGCCCATCACCGCCGAACTCGATCCGGAACTGCTGGCCAAACTTAAACAGCGAGCCACCGATGCCGTCGATGTCAGCCTAGAAGACCTGATTCGGCTCACCTTTTAAACTGTAGGATGAGCTTTGGTCCTATCCCTGATTCATTGCTCTCTGCCCATTCATTTGGTCAAACCCAGCCTTCATCTTCAACTCCTATGACACGATCTCCCCGAGAACTGGCCAACCAAAAAATCCAGATTCGCAAACAGCAAGAAACCCTGCTGCGGGATTTGCTCTCTGTGGTGGATGCCCTGGATCGCGCCGCCGACCACTGGCAGCAGGCCGAGGCTAAACATCAGAATGCTCAGTCTGCTGCAACCCCCTCTCTGAATTGGTGGCAGCGAGGATTGCAGCGCATCGGCCTGTACTCGACTACTCCCGACAACGGGACAGAATCAGAAAACCTGGCAGAGGTCGTCAGCAGCGCCCGCGAGGGTATCGACCTGATTCGCGAGTCCATGCTGACGGTCTTGAACCAGCACCAGGTGGCTCCCATCCCCGCCCAGGGGCAGCCCTTCGACCCCAACCAAATGAATGCCCTGGGACAACAGCCCGACACCACCGTTCCCCCCAACACCGTGGTACAGGAAGTGGTACGGGGCTATCGCTGGCAGGACCGGATGTTAAGAGAAGCTCAAGTTATTGTCGCGACTGCCCCACCGGCAGACAATACTTCTGAAAGCTAATTGTCTGAGTCATGAACCACCCTACCCAAGACTAAACGCCATTTCCTCCCTATTCCCTACTCCCTATTCCCTATTCCCTATTCCCTATTCCCTATCCCCTACTCCCTATCCCCTACTCCAATTACTGCAAAAGGTAGAACCCCATGGGACAAGTCGTCGGCATCGATCTAGGCACCACCAACTCTGTCATCGCCACCCTGGATGAGGGGCAACCCTGGGCCATCCCGGATGACGAAGGAGATTTACTGCTGCCGTCTTTTGTGGGCATCAGCGACGGTGGCGAACTGCTGGTGGGTCAGGCGGCTCGCCGTCAGTATGCCGCTGCCCCTGACCGTACCGTTAAGTCCATTAAGCGGCAGATGGGTACCGACTTTACCGTTACCCTCAACGACCGCACCTACAACCCCCAGGAAGTATCGGCGATTATTTTGCGATCGCTCAAACAACGGGCCGAGACCATGCTCGAAACCGAAGTCACCCAGGCGGTGATTACGGTACCTGCCTACTTCACCGATGCCCAACGCCAGGCCACCAAAGAAGCCGGTGAAATTGCCGGCTTTGAGGTGCTGCAAATCCTCAACGAACCCACCGCCGCCGCCCTGGTGTTTGATGTGGGCACCGAAGATACCGAGAACGTTCTGGTTTATGACCTGGGGGGCGGCACCTTTGATGTCTCCATCGTCGAAATTACCGGGGACGTCACCGAAGTACTAGCCAGCCACGGCAACAACCGCCTCGGCGGCGACGACTTTGACCGGCAGCTGCAGCGCCACCTGGCGGATAAGTTTCTGCAGACCCACGGGGTCGAAGTACCCACCGACCCGGCCACCCAGGCCCGGCTGCTGCTGGCCGCCGAACAGGCCAAAATCGACCTCAGCGAAAAGGCTTTTACCACCGTGCGGGAACCCTTCCTGGTGAGTAAAGGCGAAACCGCCCTGCACCTGGAAACAGAAATCGCTCGGGAAGACTTCGAAAACCTGATCAAACCTCTGTTGAAAGAAACCCTGGATGCCATCGACCGGGCCTTAGAAGATGCCGACATGACCCCCGAAGATATTGACCGGGCCATTTTGGTGGGCGGCTCGACCCGCATTCCCCTGGTGCAGCACCTGGTGGAAGAGCACCTGCTGGGTACGCCGGTCAACAGCTTTGAGCCCGACCTCTGCGTTGGCCTGGGGGCGGCCCTGCAGGCCGGCGTTCTATCTGGGGAAGAGGTTGATACCATTCTGGTGGATGTGACCCCCCATTCCCTGGGTATCGCCGTTGTGATGGACACCCCCATGGGGCCGATGCCGGGCATGTTCAGCTCCATCATCCCCCGCAACAGCGTCATTCCTACATCCCGCTCTGAGGTCTACCACACCTCCTTTGATGGTCAGGATGTTGTCGAGGTCGAAGTGTTTCAGGGAGAAAACCCCATTGCCCGAGAAAACGTGCCCCTGGGAGCCTTCAAAATTGAGGGACTGCCGCCTAAACCCGCCGGTGCCCTCGAAGTAGAAGTCCACTTTGATTTCGACATCAATGGAATTCTTACTGTCACTGCCACCGAAAAAGGCAAAGGGCAACAGAACTCTCTGGTGGTCAACGATGCCGCCACCGGACGCATGTCTAGCCATGACCTCAACCAGGCCCGGGAAGATATTATCTCCCTGTTTAGAACCCAGAAATAAAGATGGGACGACCTGTGCGGCAGGCACAGAGAGAGTTTTACCCAAAACTTTAAGCTTCAGTCTCAGCCAGGCTGATTTTCTGTTGCCCTACTAGTGGTAAGGGGACAATTCCAGGGAGTGCTATGATCTCTGGGCTTTCAGGAGTTTTCCAATCTTTCCGCTAAACCCTTTCTTTAGGAACTACAACACCTTAAATGCGAGTTGAAGCCTGTTGCCAAGATCTCTTGCGATATGTTCTCCCAGTGCTCGATCCGCAACGCAAGGGAGTCTGTTTTGATGTTGGCGTCGGTACCTTTGCTCTTTACTGCGAATTATTTGCCAAACAAGGGTTTGCTACCGTTGCCGTGGAACCCGTACCAACCAGGAAGCTAAGAGAAATCTGCCAGCGCCATTCAATCCGTCTGTTTGAGCAATGCTTGTCTGACCGCCTGGGCACTCAAACACTGCACATGGGGCGTTTTGCAGGCATTTCAAATTCCAACTTCAGTTCGTTAGATCCTGACTGGTTCGGGGTGTCTGGTGTCACCAGACAAGTTGCCACAATAGACTTAAACAGCCTGCTAAACCTTGTGGGAGAGTCTCCAATTACCTGCTTAAAGTTAGATATTGAAGGCTGGGAACCCGTTGTCATCCGGCAATTTCGAACTCTTCCGACAGTTCAACTGCCCCGATCGGTGATGTTTGAGTACGGCGGTGGGGGCAATCGTCGCCAAAACCGCAAAGGATGGTCGCCCAAGTATTTAGACGGCACGATCAGCTGCCTGCAAACTTTGCGAGACCTGGGCTACGGCCAGAGCATCATGATCGATTACGCCGCAGGTACTAAAGCCAGAATGTTTGACCTGCAAGCTGTAGACCTCAGCCAGGACACTTTCTTTCCCTCCAATAGCGTTTATGGCAATATCCTGAGTTTCTATCAATGCAGTTTGGATAAATCGAGGGTAAATGCGATTTGTGCCCGATACGAACATGGGCTGGTTAATTGGCTGGTCGGAAGACTGATCTCTGCAGTCGGATGAGTTTAACTGGATCTCAGCTAAACCGCTCATCTTCTCCAGCCAGTAGCCTTACCGCCGATTTCAGGTGAATACCTGGCTTGGAACTACTGAGAATCCTGTAGTGCCTGGCTACGTAGACCGCGCCAGTGGCTTTACCAAGTCCTATAAAGCCGACTATCTCTTTCCACATCCCGAAGTCATGGGCATCAGCCACTTCCCCGAAGACCAGGCATGGCAGTTGAGATCTTAGCCCATCTCCCGAGGTGAGTTTCTGCGCTAGCCTATGATGAGAGCCCAATTCTTTGCCGATGGCATGGAGCTGGTGTCTCCGACTCGCTCTCAAACCGACACCAGGGGAAGTGCCGTGATTAATCTCAAAAACCCCAACCAGCGCTGGATTCTCACTAGCTATGCGGCTAAAGGCTCCAGTCAGGCAGAACGCTGCACCAATGGAGCAACCCAAGGCCCACAGATTACCTGCCCATTGCCCAGATCCGGTGCCTATGAAGTCCAGCTATTCAGCGGTGATGAGCAATACGGTGACTTTGCCTATGTCGGCCAGTTGGAATTCAACAGGCGGTAGATTCGATCTAGCAATACCGTCTGGAGTGTCAATCTCTACTACTAGATGTTAACGATCCAAATATAAGTCAGGAGACCAATCACAGTGGTTCCAGCCAGAATCTCTCGTTGCTGTTGCACAAAATACCGAGCACTAGCCCCGAAGTCTCGTAAGGCTTGACGGCGAGTATTACCCAGCTGAGTCATTAAACGCTTGACTTCAGCATCAACCTCCTCGAGGGTCATTTCATCGCGCTTGTAGGCGGCTTCCACTTCATCCAGCTTGTGCCAGTAGTCCTGGGTTGCGCTCAGCAAATCGGTAAACATGGGGAAACTGTCAATAAACTTTTGTAACCAAGTATTGACATTCTAACGCTCTTTGCAAATAAAGTTTTCCGCTCAACGGTAGTAATCCGCACCTGCTAAAAGTCAGATGCCATAACCGGGTTACGGACAATTTAATCCACCTGGACCTACCGCAGACTCTCGCAAGCCACTCCATCCCCATCCCCATCTCCATCCAAACCATGGGGATCCCCAGGGGCCGGCTCCAGCACCGCCTGGGCCTCTTTCCAACTGCTGAAGTCGCTGCAGTTGCAATCACTGCTGACACAGGCCGGGAGGGAAGTAGCCTGATTAGAATCGGCTGGTGGCGCTGAGGTAGCCGCTGCAGCTGGGGTTGTAACTCCCCGGCGATGGTCCCACGGTATGACAAAATGCTCATCCGTCCAAACACGAGCCAAACCCTGAAGCCAAGCTGGTTATGAGCGGTAGCTTCCTAAGAAGGTTTAGCGATATTTCAGTTCGCTTTAGCAGGAACATTGACGGGGACAACCTTGAGAGTGCCATCAGCGTTTGCTTTCCCGCTGCTTTCTAGAACAGACACTTGCGTTAAACGCTCTTCCTCAAAGGGAATACTAAAGGAGACATTCCTATGCCGTAGTTCACCAGGCTCTTCTCAAGAGAAGCATGACTGTACAGCATAGTGGCTAGCCCAGGAATCAAATGTTATGACCTCTACAGCACTCAACGAAGTGCAATCTGGCGATCCTCAGGCTATTGGGACTGTAATTAATCGCTGGCTGCAAAAGAAGGGCATTTCCGCATCGGTAACTCTCGATCAAGGTGAGCTAGACATCATGCTGGATGGCAAAGACGTGCCTCCAGAAAGTGCGGCTGATTACGTCTGTAAAGGCGTCCAAAGTCTCCATGTTGAGCCTGCTTATGATCTTCATGTCTACGGACGAAGACTAGGAGAACCCTTTGCGACTTGGTGTCATGACTATCACCTCAAACCGCGTCCATTTGAGTTGGTCCAGTCATCGACTCACAAACAGGTTGTCACACACTTTGCTACAAACTCTCGTTCAACAGTCGGATGGCAGGAAGTTGTTGCTGTCTTATTTGGAATCTTGGGTGGTGGAGCTTATTGCATTTTTTGCAAGCAGCCCACTCCTAAAAAAGGAGTCGTTTTACTAATTTCTTTAGTGTTTGGTACAACGGTTTCTGCTATAACCTCATTTCAACCAGTCTCAAGTACAGGTAGTAGTACCCGTCAAGAAACAACAGAAAATGTACCAAAACCAGATTCTCCCTCAGTGAGTGATCGTTCACGGTCTTCAGAACAGCCATCATCTCAGTCAGAGGTAACGACAGATTGTTCCTATGGAGTATGTACAACAACTCATACCTCCCCAAATGGTGACCTGGATATTTATAGTTCTGGTTATGGTCAGTCCTATGATGTCCATAGTCGTAGTGATGTTTCAGATGGACAAGTGACTGTAGAGTCCTGGGATAGCGAGGGAAATAGCTATAAGGTAGAGTCGTACTGCGATTCAAAAGGCTGTTACAGCTCTGATAGTGAAGGCAACAGTTGTACCATCTTGTCGGATGGAACCATGATCGGCTGTGACTGATACTCAAGCAATCAGCAGCTTTTACTTATTAATTTATAAGGTTTGGGCTAATTTTCTATCTTTTAAGATAGATACCCTTCGAATGAATCAATCCTTTTATTAATTAGCTCATGACTTAAGTTGTGGTAGTCACCTTCAGAGGCTTTAACTTAAATTTAGTTTTTGTTGTTTTAATTAAGAAAATTTACGAGATGTGAAAATGGCTGGATGAGCTGGGTTTCTACTGAATTTCTTTAAAGGGACTTGTTGCTAATTTTTTGACTTGGGGCAAGCTAAGAAAGAATCACCCTATGCTAGAGCTATAGTAAGTCTCTCCTCTATGTTGCCCTCAAGCTCTGGCATGGCAGCAAAAAACAGGAGCTAGGAGTCATGCCCTCCACTGCACTTGAAGAGGCTCGATATGGGAATCTCGGAGCTATTACGGCCCTAATTAATCGTACCCTTCAGAAAAAGGGGATCTCAGCATCCGTTGATCTCGACCATGGAGATCTGGACGTCATGCTAGATGGGAAACAAGTGCCCCCCGAAACCGCTGCCGATTACGTTTGCAAGGGCATCCAGAAGCTTGACATCGAACCGGCTTATGACCTTTACGTATTTGGACGCAAAGCAGGTGAACCCTTTGCCACCTAGTGCCATGACTATGAGCTGAAGCCAAGGCCATTTGAACTGGTTAGTTCATCAGCACGTCAGCAAAAAGCTGAGCCCTCAGCCCAGGGACTTACCATTAAGCTTGCAGATGCCAATGGTGAGGCTATTGCCCGAGAATCCGAAGCTCAAACTTACATTGGTTCAATTAATAGAGGGCAGCAGGCATATTTTCTAGAATCTTCTGACTTCGCCGACTCTCTTGATAAGCTCGGGCTTGGTATTCAAGAAGAAACTGACAACTATAAATATGAGATAACCCTCGTGGAAGATGACATGTCTATGGTTACAGCAATACCTCAAAAGAGAGGGCTGAGAAGCTTTACTGGAGCAGTCTTTCTGGTTGAAGATCCGTCCTCAGACTACGCCACAACTAAGGCTATTGTTTGCCAAACCAACAGGCCTTCCCGAACAGCCCCTGGCCTTCCCACCGCATCCAGATCTGGCGAGTTACAGTGCGCCTCCGGATCATCTGAACCTTAGTCCATCCCATAGGATTAACTCCCATGTCTGCTCATCAACTCGACATTATTTCCCAGGCCCAGCAGGGAAATCCTAAAGCCCTTTCCGACTTATTGAACCGGGCCTTAGAGCAAAAGCATATTAAGACCAGGGCAAAGTTGGTTCAACAACGCCTCACCATTTTTGCTGAGGGAGATGAGGTTCCAAATCAACAGTCCCTGATTGGCATCATTAAGCGGGGCATTAAAGACCTGGGGGTGGATACTTTAGTCAGTATCAAAGTCTATGGACGCAAGTCCAACACTCCCGACGAGGGTTGGATTGACGAAATTTTCTTGGGGGATGACTCTAACTTGACTGGGCCATCTGCCCTTGGTAGTAGCAATGCTGCCAGGTTCGATTGGCATTCCTTCAAGCATCGGACCTTTCATATTGGACGCCAATCCCTAATCCGGGGCCGCAAACTGGTTACCGATAAACGGTTTCTGATTGGCGCTTCTGGCTTTGTCCTGATTGCGTTATTGACGACAGCTGGGGTCATTGGCCTCAGCATCGTACAAACCCGAATGAGCCAGGGACAGGCTATCGCAGAAGCTCAAACCCTCATTTCAGAAGCCAAGATCTCAGAAGCACCCACCATGCCAGAGTTGACCGCAGCGTCTGAGAAGTTGACTGAAGCCCGAGACATTCTCAGAGGTATAGAGGACTCCCGTGGTTCTCTTTATGCCACTGCCCAGGAAGAACTCGAACAGGTTCGAACGTCCCTGGATACCGTTGACCGACGCATTCAAGCCGAAGAGTCCGCGACATCAAATTGGCGAGAAGGACAAGCATTGGCCCAGAAAGCCATTCAGTACGTCAATACTCCGCCTTATCCGTTGGACGAGTGGCAAAAGGCTAAGGATGACCTGAACCAGGCGATTGCCATGATAGGTGCAGTTCCAAAAGGTAGTTCCTATGCTGAGCAAGCTAGAACAGCCTTAGAGGAGTATCAACAGAAGCTAGATTGGATGGACCAGGGCATGGCCAACGAGCAAGCGGCGCTTGAAGTCTTAAATGCCGCAGACCAACTGGCTCGCCAGGCCTATGATTATACCAACGGTAAGTCCAGATTCCAGGCGGCGGAATTAACCCAGGCCAAGACTCTCTGGCAGAAGGCCATTGATCACACAAGGACGGTACCGCCCACCAGCAACGCCTATCGCCAAATCTCTGAGCGCATCAGCCTCTATACCGAAAACGCCAACAAAATCGAAGATGAACTGCGGGAGATGAACGAGTGCTGGACCCGCTCCTACGCCAGCCAAAGTTTTTGTAATAGCGTCTATCTCTATCTAAAGAATCCAGATACCTATCTGGACTAGAGATGGGGGCAGCTTTGCCTACCGGTAAAGCAAGTTGTCAGACAAGAACAAGTTTGCTCTATGGGCGAATTGATTGTTGAGCTATGCTCATTTCTGGTGTATGGAGAGAAATTAGGAAAAGGCGTATCCTGCTGAATTAAGTCAAAAGCAGATTACAGCAGATCAAGGAAATGGAATGGTACCCCCATCCAGACGAGTGAGCTGAAGACGGGATTGCTTAAGTTATTCAAAAAGGGTGCAGGCAATTGAGGAGAGACTGTCCAGTGAGACGGAGGGCAAACCGCGAAATAGCCGAAATGGGTATTCGGCTAAAACCGTGCAGTCTGAACACGGGTCGCTAGAGTTGGCGATTCCGCGAGACCGCCAGAGCACCTTTGAGCCCGTATTGGTCCCTAAACATCAACGCCGTCTCAGGGGTCTGGATGAGAAGATTGTGACACTCTATGCCCGGGGCCTCAGCACCCGTGATATCGCCTTGCAACTGGAAGAGTTGTATGGGGCGCAGGTGACGGCGTCGCTCATCAGCGAGGTCACCGATACGGTCCGTGAAGACGTGAAAGCCTGGCAGAATCGTCCCCTCGACGAGCTCTACCCGATCGTTTATCTCGATGCCCTCGATGTCAACATCAAGGTTGCAGGGCGCGTCAGTAAACGAGCGGTCTACGTGGTGTTAGGAATCAACCTCTTTGACTATCCTAGGGACATTCGCCGGGTCATCTACACTACCAACGCCATTGAGTCCGTCAATCGTTCACTGCGCAAGGTCATTAAGACTAAGGCCGTCTTCCCCGATGAAGAGTCCGTCTTCAAGTTGGAGTGCATCCCAGTTTTGCAGCCCTCACCCTAAATCCCTCTCCCAGAGCGGGAGAGGGACTTTGACTCCGGCTCCCCTTCTCCCAAAATGGGAGAAGGGGTTGGGGGATGAGGGCAGACTTGCAAAACTGGGATGCACCCTCAAGTTGATGCATCTGGCCTTGAACAATATTTCAAAGCGATGGACCCGACCCATCAAAAATTGGAAGGCCGCTACCTCACATTTTGCTATTCTGTTTCCAGAATGCTTCAAACTTTGAACCGAAAGCGTTTACACAAAAATCAGATCACTCTCCTCACAAAATATCAATGCCAAATTAAATTGCAAGCATTTGACGATATAACTTCTGCATCCACATTTTTTCTTTGGCCAATCATCTTGGATTGAAAATACTGCTCTTTCGTAACGTTTTTAACTGTATATACAAGCCACTTCCTGGACTAATGTCGAAATCTGTTGCATTAATTCCGTTGGGGCAGCCACCCTTACATCAGCTCCAAAGCCAACAATCCACCGCCGCAGATCTCGATCATGAATCGACCATTGGGGTAATCGTACCTGCAAGCGGTTCGGATACTTGGGATCATCACTTCTGGGTAGGCAGAATAGGGTGTTCTTTTGGGGTTGCTGTACACCCAACTTGGGTGATAACTTCATCTGGTCCTCTGGAAAGCGTTGAGTGCCTTCACTGATAAAGGCAAACAGCTTGTCTGTGAAACAAAGTTCTAGGGTAATCGTGACCCTATCGCGGATGGATGCACGAGGACTGAGAAATTGCTGCTGGATTTTAGGGTCGTCTCCCAGATACAACCCCCCGCAGGCCTGATGCAGTTTTTGTAGACGTTCTAATGCTTGCTGTTGTTGTTCCAGACTGCGATCGCAGTTCTGGGGTTGGCCGCGAAACAGGCGATCTAGCCGCTCAAACTCTAACAGCCCCGCATTTGGACCTGCGGCAATTTCATACCCCAGGTACCAGCCAATATTGTGAAAGACAATTTGCAAAGGCCAGACTTTAAAGAACTGATCGGGTTCATCCGTAAAGCGACCTCCCCCAGCAAAGCGTTTAAGTTCGAGGAGGTAACCACCTTCAATTTCGGCTTCGAGTTGGTCGAGCGTTCTGACCATAGCCGATGAAGGTAACAAGTCAGAATTAACGATGGTCCGGTTTGCGATCGCCCGTACCGGATACAGGTTATCTAAATCGTGCTGACTGCGCTTGAGCCGTTCTTTAAGAGTATCGAGAATCGACAGCGCCACCGGGTCCTGAATGGTTTTGGCCTGGGCCTGTAGTAACCTAGCCACTCGTAATAGTTGGTGTTCTGACAAAATACCGCTGCCGATAAAGTAACCTCGCCGTAATCGGAAGGGAGGCAATATAGCAAAGGGTTTAAGCACCAGTTCAAAATCTTTTCGAAGTGCTGCCTGTCGATCCCCATCGAGAATGCCTCGCTGCTGCATAGCGTCGATCAAACTGGTGAGGCTGCTTTTGTGATCAGGATTCCAGCAAAAGGGGTGGTGACTGATAAAGCGGATGGTCGTCAGCAGGCGCTGGAAGGCGTCCCAATCACTGTAGGCGTGAGGGTTTACGGTTTGAGCCTCAATGGGGGGAAAGGTGAGGGGTGCGTCGTTGGGGGTTGGTGTCAGAAAGCTATTTGATTCAAGCCACCGGAGGTCGGCGACGATCTCAACCGGGTCGGCATAGAGAGTCCCCTTTTGAGCAGCTATGACCTGGCTGATTTCATCCAGGGAATCGGTAACGGGAGTCGCTGACTCGCCCACCAGGTTCTGGAGGTCTTCTGGAGCCTGAGTTTGCAGGTTGCCCAGGCCGGGATGCGCTATCAGCAAACTGATCAAATGCAGCAGGCGGTCAAAATCTAAGAGTGAGGAATAGCGATGCAGCTTAATGTCTTTATAGCGGGTGCGGTTGTTACGGTTGGTAATGCTGCGGTGGAGATGGTTTAGCCTGGCTTGGATAGGTTCAATCCCCTGGGCAGGGTCTAGTGGGTAGATGGCAATAAAGCCTTCGCTGGGATGGGGCGGAAACTGCTTCAGGGCTTCGGCCATCGTGTTGATGACGGCTTTATCTACCGCTCTTCGACGAGACTGATTCCAGTGATGGCAGGTTTTGAGAGGGGTTGTGAACTGCCAGCCAATCCAATCTACGCCGGGTCGCGCCAGTTTTTGTAACAATCCCATGCGCCAGATGCGTTTAGCGTTGGTGGCATCGTAAATCACGGAAGTGTCGTGATCCAGGGCGGCATTGATGCGCTGGATCACGACGGCTTCAATTTCAAACCAGTCTCCCTGGTTGGCTTCGTTGCCATATAGGGATTTGCGAATTTGGTCGGTAGAAACAATTCGGCTGTCTGGAATGATCTGCTGCATCTGTTGAGCCAGCGTGGTTTTGCCGCTGCCGGGTGGCCCAATCAGCATATGACACAAAAGAGGTTCCATCATGGGTAGCCCTCATGGATGAAGGGTGCTCCCATTGTAGGCAGCAAAGTAGAGAGCTTGAGTTAGCTCAATGCGATTGTCCATTCAACTTTGGGCCGAGGCATTGAAATACAAGGACTGTGGGCCATTCATCACCAATCTATAAGGAAACTCACGCAAGGTTGCGAGAGATAACAGCTAGTGACTAAGTAATAAGACTCATCAAGAGATGTCTCTTTGAGGATGGTTACCAGTTTCTGCAGGGAATGACTAAACAAGGTGACTATTTCGTCATTCGCATTGAGTTTGATCAAAAGCCCAGTGAATTGGTCCATACTCAGTGCAAGCCGTTGGTGATCTGGCTGGAAAACAGCAGGGAAGGACTTACGTATGTCTCAGGTGTTTTGGCAAGCGAAGATTTGGGGGTTGTTGCATGATCCAGCTTTAAAGGCATTGCATGATAATCGCGGACGCGGAGGAAACAGTTTCTGGCGTGATCTAGCGGTAATGCAGGATTGGGTACAGAACGGCTGGGACCCGGAAGAGTCAGGCGGCAGGGCACTTCAGCATATTCATTTGGCAGACTATATTGCCTCAGCCAGCGATCGCGGTGCCGTCGGCAGTCTTACTACTCCTATCAACTATGACGAGCAGGGCTTAGAAACTCGTCATCTCCTCTCCGCTAAGCGCCGCCATCTAAAAGTTGGTGATACGGCTCATGCCAAACTCATGCAGCCCAAACGAAGCGACTTTTTAACAGAGTTGGAAGGAACACTGCTGCCAGAACAGATCAAGCATGAAACCGATGCTCGTAAGGTATTTTGGTGGCTATGGCGTTGCTTACCCATGAGAGCCTGCGAAGCATTTGATAATGACCAGACACTGCTGCTAATGCCTGCGGAAACTCGCCTGCCGGATAGTTCCATCTGGGATCATGCCAGCATTACAGCAGCGCTTTCTGGAGCCCTTGCAGGTTTCAACCTCACGCCTGAAGATGTGGAGCGCTGGTCAGCAAATGAGAGCCAAAAAGAGCTGCCACATCTCGTTTCTTTTACGTTCACACCAATTCAAGAGTTAATCAAAGCCAGCCGCAAAATGCGGGACTTTTGGGCGGGGTCATGGATTTTGCATTACCTCTCGGCCCGAGTGTGCTGGGCATTAGCGTGGCAGTATGGACCAGATAGCGTCTTATATCCCAGCCTGTTTCAGCAACCGTTGATCGATCACTGGCTACTGCATGGAGTGCCGGAGACTCATTTTGAAGGTTGGCAAGATGTCTTTTCTGACTGGGTACCAGAACCTGAGCAGTCTCAACTCCTTACCGCTGGATTCCCGAATGTGATTGTGCTGCTGTTGCCAGAATCCAAAGTGGAAGCGGCGATGCAGTATGCCAAAGCGGCACTGAAGCAAGAATGGCTCAAGCTCGGCAGTTTAGTCTTCAATAACCTCCAGAACGAAAAGCACTGGATGCCATATTTAAACCAAGATCACAAAACCTGGGAAGGCTGGCTGAATAGCCAATGGCAGACCTATTGGAGTGCAGTGCCGATTGGCGATGATGCTGACAACCTTAAAACCGCCGCTCTGGATCTAAACCGCAGCCAGGAGCTTGAGGAATGGCTGCAAACGCTGTACGAACTTTATCGCGTCGCTCAGCCTGAACCTAGCCAACAAAGCAAAGGACAACCAGAAAAAAACAAACCAGAACAGTCTCAAGCCTTACCCCCATTCACGCCAGAAGAGCTGAACTTCTTACGGGAAGCGTATCAGCATCGACAGGACACCCAGGGTAGACAGTTCAGCGTTAACATTGGCTCATGGTGGCCTTACGCCTTTGGCAGTACGCGGACTGCCTTAGCCGGAACCAAAAATGCGCGAAATTGGACGTTGCCGACGGCCTTTGGCGGGCGATCGACCATTTCAGGGCTAGGGCCAGTGGTTCATCCTGATAATGATTATTTAGCAGAAACGACAGTCAAAAAGCTCTGGCAGCACCGTGCCGGAATTTTTGACGGTAGCGAACAACTCAACGCCACGGAAGTGCTCAAGCGTGGCTTACACCATGTTTTGCAAGAGCTTTTCGAGGTCGGTGAAGACAAGATTACCGCTTTCTACCCTGATCTAACCGCTGGAGTCGCGGGCTATCTGCGATCTCATCAAGACCAGGATGATCACGTTCGCAACTTTGCGAAGGCAGGGCGCGCGGTTGAAACAGCCATTCAAAACATCGGAGGATGGCTAGAACATTCATCAAAGCAAGCGTGGGGTATTCCCTGGATCGATGATGACCAACAGGCTGAATTGCGCCCTCATCATTCGCGGCTCTTGAATGCAGACTGGCTATTTGAGGAAATTGAAAGCTCAGAGATAGAACGGCTAGAACAGCAAATTGAACGCGAACAAGATCCGCTCATTATTCAAGACTTACAGCAAGAATTAGCCGGAGTTCGCAAGGAATATTGCCAAGCTGTGCAACAGGTGATCGATCGCTACTATCCCAGCAATTCTCCGGCAGATTGGTATGTACTGGCCGCTGGCGATGGCGATGACATGAACGGCTGGCTGAAAGGCAAACATATGAAAGCCTACGGAGACTATATGCCGTCAGGGTTGGCGAATAAAGTTGAGCAAAGTTCATTGCCCCCACCCCTTAAAGCGGCCTTCAAAGAATTCAGTACTAAGGTCAAGAAACGGATGGGACCGGCAACTTATAACGCCCTATCCCGGGCTCTGCTGGACTTCTCCAATCAGTTAGTTCCTTATTTGACAGAGCAACGTTATGCCGGACGTTTGATTTACGGTGGCGGCGATGATGTCTTGGCTTACACCAATTTGTGGGAATGGGATAACTGGCTCTGGGATATTCGCCAGTGCTTTAGAGGAGAGAAAGATCCAGAGGAAGGACGGGTGGGACAGCGTCAAGGCTTTAAGTCGCTCTCGAAGGACTACTTCGGTAGTGGCGATGATTACTGGCATTGGCAAGGAGATACCAAATCGGCCCAATTGCCTAAAAGGCCTCTCTTCACGATGGGGCAGGATGCCAGCATTAGCTTTGGGGTGGTGATTGCTCACAATTCAGTGCCGCTGGCGATCGCCCTGGAATCACTCTGGGAAGCCGAAGCCGAGGCAAAAGCCCACTTTTCGGTGAAAGGCGATCCGAAAACCGCCAAGGATGCCGTACAGGTACGAGTGCTATATGGCAACGGCAATCAACTCGGTGCTACCAGCAAGTTTGCGGTATTCGACCAGTGGCGATCGCTACTCGCGCAACTCGACAACCTGGAGCCCTCTCTATTCGAGCAGGCGGCCAGTGTTTGGCAACAACATCCTGTCCCCGTTGAGGCGGCAATTGAGTCTTGGGTGGCGGCATTTTGTGATCGCCGTGACTTCTTTGCTGGTAATGATGATGCCAAAAAAGACTTTGCCCAAGCCTTAAGCACATGGCTGACAGAACTGTGGCACCAAACCGAGGCTGACCCAGCCATACGGCAGCGTGAGATTGTGAATTGGCTGAAGCTCGCCGCCTTTGTCTTGCGAAAACGACAGATCAAACTGCCAGGAGGTGACCAATGATTGCGACAGCCCATCAACCCATAACGGCCTCCGCAGGCTCAAATCAGCCACAACGCTGGTACACCCTGACACCGCTAGATGTGTTGCTATTTCGAGACGCAAAGCCGTTTACACCAGGGGAACGTGCTTGGGCTGGTAGTGTGTTCCCTCCACATGGGCACGCCATTGCAGGAGCCATTCGCAGTGTCTTGCAAACCCGGCATAATATGCGTTTAACAGGGCCGTTTCTATGTCATCACGGACAGTTACATTTACCGCGTCCGTTGAACTATGTGGGCGACAAGCGATTGGCACCTGTGGACTGGATCGAGCCATCTCCCCGCCTGAAGTGGGACAGGCAGATGCCTATGCCGTTGATGACAGCTCAAAAGCAGTCTGTGTTTGAGGACAAGCCAGAAACAGACAAGCTCCGTAAGTTTCTGGCAGCTGACCAGGTGCTGAGGCTTCTCAACGGTGAGTCACTGACGAAAGCCGATTGGCGTTGTCCAAGCGGTATGGAGCCTGAACCATGGGATGTTGAATCCCGTCCCCATAACTCTATTGAGGCAGGGCAGCGCACTGTCAAAGACAGCGATGGCTATTTTGTGGAAAATGCTATTCGGTTGCATCCAGGCTGGAGTCTTGCGATCGCACTGGATGAAGATACGCACAATCAACTAAAGGCGATCGGCGTGCCCACCACGATGCACTTAGGCGGCGAGGGTCATCGAGTGCGGGTCGAGCGATGTGCTGAATTAGATGGAAAGTGGCAGCATCTTCAGGCGCAGTCGCAGCAAAACTATGCTCAGGCTGAAGCCGCTTTGGCACAAAATCCAATCCAGGGGAGAACACTGGCTTACTTGGTCACACCAGGCGTGTTTGAACGCAACCGTAATGGTGTAGCCACCTGCCGTGCTTGGCCATGGGAATGGAAGCTGGCCCATGGGCCAAACAAAAATCAAACCCCTGGACCATTAGTCAGTGTGGTAGCCGATCGACCGGTGCCGATTAGTAGCCGCTGGCTTAAGGACGGGAATAGCATTCCCGCTCCTCAAGTCTTTGCTGCGCCCCCTGGCAGTGTGTATTACCTCGCCCGCCCAGAGGGGCTGTACCAGGACAAACCAGAACATCCAAAAGTGCATAAATGGCGACAGCTGGGTTACTCGGAACTACTTTGGATTCCTTATGGAGCAAACGAATCATGATCGAAGACTTAGTTTATCTCTATCTCCTTTCTCCGCTCCATACGGGCGGCACTACCCAAGAAGGCAACCTGCTAGGCATTGCCCGTGAATCTCATACAGAATTGCCTTACATTCCCTCTAGCAGTATTCGGGGCCGACTGAGAGCCGCTACACCCGAAAATCAACGCTCAGGTCTGTGGGGTAACACAATCGATGATGTCACGAATGGCGAGGATGAAAACCTGACCCAGGGCACTTTATGGATTGGCGACGGCTCCATTCTCTGGATGCCAGTGCCTTCTCTGAGTCATGGCGTGATTTGGGTGAGCAGCCCCATGTTATTAAGGCGATGGGCCAAATTGAACAAGGTTGAGGCTGAAATACCAGCAGACTACTGTACCAATTTGGGCAGCCAAAAGCCGGTTTATCTGAAAGACGCCATCTTGCAACCGAGCAATTTACAGGACTGGAACACCTGGAAGATTTTTGTTCCCCAAACTGAGCAAACTAAGGGTATTGAACGAGTCTTGGTATTGCCTGATCAGCACTGTGCCACGTTGATGCAGATGGCGTTGTGGCGGCAGGTCAAAATCAAACTGGATGAACATAAAACTGTGGATGGAGGGTTCCGTTATGAAGAGGCTATCCCACCCGATACCCTGATGTATTTTCCCTGGGGCATTACTGCTGCGGCCAATGGCAAAGGCAATGACGCTAAAGGTGATTTCGAAGCTTTAGTGTCTCAGCACGACATTTTGCAAATTGGTGGGCAGGAAAGTCTGGGGCGGGGCTTTGTTCAGACCTGGCTATATGAGAACTAAGGAGGGCATCATGCAAGTTTTTGATCCGCGCACTATGAGTACGCCTGTCTATGAGGCCCTTCATGAGTTAAGACATCAACCTAGTCAAGACGATACTCGTCTCAAAGAACAAAAAAATCAGGCGGTAGAGCTATATACCTACCTCTCAACCTGGGGACTCATGCGCCTCAAAGCAGAGGAAACAGCACTCAGTCAGGAAGGCAAAAAGCAAGTAGTGAAGAAGTTCTTTCAGTGTCTGGAAACCATTTCCGGAAAGGAAGGGCTAACGACTGCTTCTGGACTAGAAACTATCAAGCAACTCGATGCTGATAACTATTTGGGGCTGACAGGACTGGGACTGAAAATTGCCCAGGAGTTTAGCTTTTGGGCCACAGCGGTATACCACGATGTGAAGGGAGAAGCATAAATGGTTTTTGATCGGCCAAAGAAAGGGGGTTCCAGCAAGCCTTCTCCAATGGGTCGCCCCGGCCATAAAGGACAATCGGGAAAGCCTAAGAAAGTGATTACGGTAGGTGCCAACCGTGGCAAGGGGGGCAATGGCGGGGGGAGTCGTCGGGGAGGCAATGGTGGGAATGGAAATCGTGCTGACCAACCTTCGCCCTGGCTAGTTGACCCCATAGCATCTCCTGATCCAACTGCCAGCTTCGTGGAATATCTACGCTGGATGAGATCGCCCGAAAGTGAGTATAAAGACCCCACCAAAGTTCAAATTCTGCAAATGGCGGAGGAGAACGCCAATTACCGAGATCGCCTCACGACCCTGACTAACCGCACTAAGCTCATTGCTGGTGACGGAAACACGTTTCAGGTGCGTTGCCTGTGGCGGATTCGAGTCGGGGGTCATCGCGGACCAGAGAGTATTTTACTGCCTGCTTTTGATGCTCTAGGGATGCCTTACATTCCTGCCAGCACCCTGCGGGGGGTGGCCCGCACCCAGGCCATTCGAGAGGTCATGGAGCAGGAAGGGATATCCTGGCGGCAGGCAGAGGAAGCGATCTCACGGCAATATTTTGGCTATCTGGACAGTAAGAAGAGTGAGGAGCGATCTGGCAAGGTCGTTTTCTTGGATGCTTATCCCCTGCCCCAGCGGTCTGGCAATGGGGGCGGCTTAGCGGTAGACATGGCCAACAACATTTGGTCTTGGGATGCAGCAGGGCGAGAGTTGCTTTACTCGCCCAATCCCAATCCCTTTTTCTCTCTGGAAGAAGCCACGTTTTTGATTGGCGTTCGTCCGACTGCTCAGCTAGATGATGAAAGCAAGGACGAAATTCTCGAGAAAGTAAAAGGCTGGCTCAGCCGTGGTCTATCGGCAGGTATTGGCTCCCAGGTGAACACGGGCTATGGCAGCCTGGTGCGGGCTGGCGAGTCTAAAACCGAAGCCGAATTTTTCAGCCTTGATTTTGCCCTGGAGGGGCAGCTGATCCACGGGCGACAACAATTTACCCAGTGGAACTGGAACGATCGTCGCCGGGAGTGGCAGATGCGGGGTAATCCCGATGCCGAAGTGCGTCCAGTAGCGTTTAAGTCGATGTTGCGCTACTGGTTCCGGACTTTTGCACGGGGAGTATTGCCTGCCAGAGAAGTGCAACGTCTGGAAGGAGAACTGTTTGGTGCAATTAACCCCAGACAGGCACGGGGCAAGGTCGCTGTTAGAATTGCCGATGGCCGGGTAGTGCAGCGGGAAGCCCGACCGACAAGGCAGGGCCAGGATGACCCCTGCGGCGAACAGTCGGGGCGACTAATTCTGGCCTATTCGTCGGAAGCTTTTGCTAACCAGCGGCGCGATCTTGAAACTCTGATGAAAAACCTGACCTGGATGATGTTTCACCTGGGAGGTATTGGTCAGGGGGCTAGACGCCCCTGCTATTCTCGCCAGAATCGGGACCGTGCGCCCTGGTGGCGGGGGTCTACGCTGATTCCCGATACAGACGATTCCTTTTGGAAATTGCCCAGTAATGTAAGAGCATTTCAACAGCGCTTCCGAGAACGGTTGCAAATCTTTCATGAGGCATTGGGGAGATTAGCTGATCGGCCAGTAAATCCCCGGCAACCTCTGGAAGCAGGGCGAGTGAGCCGAGATCGCTGGACGGATGCTGTTGACCAGCATTGCCGTATCGTGGTGTGCAGCGGCCAGGAAGACTTCGGCAAGCCTTATGCCCTTGCGGTCTTGCACCACCAAGACTTCAAACGGGGTCAGGATTACGACGGCAACCTCTGCGGCCAGGTGCGGGGTGGTGTCAAACCGTCTCCAGTGTGGATTGCGGATCTGGATGAATATCAGGTGGTTACTGTGTTTGGGGCTACTCAAGATCCTCGCCAGCGGTATGTGGGTGAGTTGCGACGACGCACTGACCGTGACAGCTACGCTCAAATTTTTCCTTTCGGGTAAAGACCATGCTGCGAGAATTTCAACTCAAAAACTTTAAGGCTTTTGCAGACACAGGTCTGCTGCCGTTGCGCCCGATTACGCTGATCTATGGGCCAAACTCAGCGGGAAAAAGCTCTATCATTCAGTCGTTGATGCTGCTGAAGCAGACTCTAGAAGAAGCCGAGGACTCGGAAATTGCCTTACTTCCTAAAGGGAAATTGGCTGATCTGGGCAGTTATCGCGAGTTCATCCACTGCCACGATATCAGTCGTAATTTTGCAGTTAAATTCCAACTGGATGTCAACATCGATAAGATCACGACTCCAGAGGAACTGGAAAAGATAACTGAAAATGAGTCTGATACATTACCACGAGTTTACAAGTTTCTCTATGGGCAGTTAATGGAACACCCATATTTGTCCATAGAACTTGAATTCTCTGTTGAGTCTTTTCGATCAGATATTTCCTTACAAAAAGTTAACTTCTGGTTGGGACAGGATGATTCTCCAGTTCTCACTTATGAAAAATCTAACGAAATGGCATTGTCCATGATAATCAATCTGTTACTCGATACGAACTCTCTAAGTTTGTCAATCTTCCTGAAGACTCCCCAGAACCCGCTATCTATCAAGCTATAGAGCACATGCTAAAGCAGTTTTGCCCAGGGGTATGGCCCATGCCAGAACGCACACTGCTACAAGATCTCTACGACTGGGGACTGCAGCAGCTTCAGGCTGATACTGCCCGCTAATCTTTTCTTTAACCTGATTTATACGCCATGAACGCTACACTTATTGCCACCATCGGCACCCGTGACCTGATGTTCCAGACTCAATCTGGTGAATGGTACAACATTGGCGACGACCAACTACGGGGCACCTTTATCGGCGAGCAGGCGGAGGTCTTAGCAGACCTGGGGCAGGATCTCCTCACCTTTCGCGACTTAACGAAATTCTTGGTTGATCACCTCGAACAATATCGCTCCCGCATTTGCCCAGTCATTACCGGGAAACTGCTTCAAAATCGGGCTCAAGATATTGGCCAGGTCTATCTAATTGGTACTGACCAACCCGAAACTGTCACCCAACGCGATAAAGACACTCTTTATGCCTGCCAGTTGTTGAAAGCCTGGTTTGCCGACCACCATCCCAATATTACAGTTGATATTGTTCTTCTGGGGCAAGATGGCACCAACCCCAGCGATTTCGAAGCCATGTTTCGATGGTGGCAAAATACCTGGCCAACTCTAGTTGACGCTGATAGTTCAAACCCTCTTTGGTTGTGTATTAAGGGTGGGGTAGGGCAAACGTCTGAATCGGGAAGGATATCAGGCTTAAGCCGCTATGGCGATCGCATCCAGTTCTTCGAGTTTCAACAAAAACGAGACCAGAACCGCCAGGGGATTCCATCAGATTACACCGGCCCCTTCTCAGGCACATACTACCTGTGGAACCGCACTCAGCAACAGGCTCTCAAATTATTAGAACGCTATGATTATGCCGGTGCTTATGATGTTTTGGCCCCCTACATTAAGCAAGATTCTAATGGTTTTGGGGCAATTCCGACCTGGCTGCAAGCTGGTATGGCCTGGAACCGGGGCGAATTTTCCACCTTTTTCCAATATGCAAAAAGTACGCTGCCACCATTGGCCCAAAAGCAGGGGCAACAATGGTGGTGGATGGCTTATGAACAAGCTCAGCTAGCTGTAATTCGGCTAGAGCAAGAAAATACCGCAGAAGCGATGCTCCATAGTTTTCGAGCCGTAGAAGGAGTAATTTGGGAATGGATGGAAACGCATATTCCTAACCATATCGACCACCCCGATAATCGTTATCCTCAACTCTTAGACAGTGTTCTTGAGCTTTACCCTGGCTTGCGGCCCAAATTTGTAGACCGAAGGACGCAAACTCCCCTAGTTTCTATCGATCTAAAGGGCCATATCCAGCAAGCGTTGATAGAGGCTGCTATTCCTGCAACTCTGAGCCATCAAGACATCCAAAGCTTTTGGCGAAAAGAGAACCGAGACCGACGCAACGCTTTATCCCATAGACTAGGCGGCATCTCCCAAAAAGCTTTATTCCAGGCTTGGGGAGCAGATGTCAGAGAAGTCACTGCGTGGCAAAACCGCATGGTGAACTGCCTGAATATCATCACTGGCCAGTCGATGAAACTCCTGGAGAATGCCAACCTCTTTATGCAGATGCATGCCAGGGTACAAGCGGCAACTGTGGACTATGAACCTCCATGTCATGCCTAATTCAATATAGAGCCTGATAGCATTAACTTAAGCCACCCTAGGGCTACCCTCTATGTATGCCACCTTTCCCCAACCCCTCACCTTTGAAGAGTTCCTGACCTGGGATGATGGCTCTGGCAGAGCCTTTGAACTTGTCAATGGTATTCCTGTGCCTGTATCTGAACCTAACGCCAACCACGAAGACTTGGTACAGCGGCTCTGTGCCTATCTTGAAACCTACTGCCAGGACAATAACCTGCCCTACGTGTGCCGCCAGTCTAAGCAGGTACGGTTGACAACAGCACCTGGAGTTAAAGAAAAAAGCCGCAAAGCCGATATCGTCATTTTTGCCCAGGATGAGTGGCAGCGCATGAAAGCCAGCTCCAGTTCGGCGGCAGCCTATGTACCGCCGCCAGGGGTGATTGAAGTGGTTAGCAGTAACTGGAAAGACGACTATTTAACCAAAGTCGCTGAATACGAAGACTTGGGCGTTTTAGAGTACATCATTATTGACTACGCCGCCTTTGGCGGGGTGCGTTTTATTGGTTCTCCGAAGCAACCCACCCTAACCCTCTATCAGCTAGAAAATGGCGAATATCTGCCCGGCAAGGTATTTCGTGGTCAAGAGCTGATTCAGTCAATTTTATTCCCCAACCTGCCATTAACTGCCGAGCAAATCTTTGCTCTGAGCCGCTGATCCTCCTCCCCGTACCGTGAGATCTTCATTTCGTCATTCGCATTAAAACCCTCGCCATCGCCCACTCCCCCGGCTACGTTGGAAGCAACCAGCTTCTACGGAGTATTTTGCGATGGTGATTTCTCAACGGGCCGCTCTTATCCGCAACATTCTGGTCGCAGGCACCAACGGGGCCATTACCCTGGTCATTCTGCTGATTGCCCCCCTGGGGTTAGCCGCCGTGTGGATTAACACTCTGCTAGTAGTGGCCGCTAGCTTTGGTACCGCTACCCTCAGCGATCGCATCATCCTGTTTTTGCAGCAGGGCAACGCCAACAACCGCATTAACCTGAACGTGCAGCCTCCTCACCAGGGGCCAGTCATGCGCCGCGACGACAACGACCTACAGTAGAGATAGCGCCATGCAAATGCTGTACGTATCCCGCCAAGGCTGTTACCTCTGCTTGCGGCAAGAGCAGGTGCTCATCAAACAGGGGGATGAAGTTCTACAGGCAGTGCAGCTCCCCCTGGTGGAGCAGATCCTGATTTTTGGAAAGTCCCAGGTTACGACCCAACTCATTCGGGCCTGCCTATGGCGCGATATTCCTATTGCTTATTTGTCCCGTATGGGCTTTTGCTATGGTCGTATTTTGCCAGTCTCTCGGGGCTACCGGCAGTTAGTGCGCTACCAGCAAGAGGTGGGTTTTCCTGAACGTTTGCTAACGGCCCGAGCTATTGTGCGGGCAAAGCTCAAAAACAGTCGGGTATTGCTGTTGCGACAACAACGAAAACGCCCGTCTACTACCCTTGAACAAGCTATCCAGAGCCTGGACTATTTAAGCCAACAGACATCCCATGCCAATGCTCTAGACCAGCTTATGGGTCTAGAGGGTGCGGGGGCTAATGCCTACTTTGGGGCGTTTGCCGAATGTCTAAATAACCCAGACTTTACCTTTACCGCCCGCAGTCGGAGACCACCGGGCAACGAGGTCAACGCTTTGCTCAGTTTTGGGTACCAGGTGGTGTGGAACCATTTGCTCAGCCTGATTGAAATTCAGGGGTTGGATCCTTACATGGCCTGCCTGCACGAGGGCAATCACCAGCATCCAGCTCTGGCGTCTGATTTGGTGGAGGAATTTCGCGCCCCTATCATTGATTCGCTGGTGCTGTATCTGATCAATCGCCATATTGTTGATGCTGAACAGGATTTCGACTTTCGGGATGGAGGCTGCTTTCTAAACGACCTGGGTCGACGTAAGTTTTTGCAGGCGTTTGTGCAACGCATGGAAGAACCCATTACCGCTGACGATGGTGAGCAACACCCCCGCTGGCATGTGCTGTCGCAACAGGTGAAAGCCTACAAGCAGTTTGTTTACGATCCGGCCCGCTCTTACCACCCCTACCAGATCCGCTAACTCACCATTCCACCACCCATGCTCCTCTACGTGGTTACTTACGATATTCCGTCGAATAAACGGCGCAAAAAAGTATCTGACCTGCTGGAGGGGTACGGGCGACGGGTACAGTACAGTGTCTTTGAGTGCTTGCTTTCGGCCAAAAAATATGATGAACTGCAAAAACGACTTCAACCTAAAGTAAACCTTGAAGAAGATAGCGTTCGCTTTTATCCTTTATCCAGGCACACGTTATCTCAGGTGGAAATCTGGGGTGGTGTACCGCTAACTCAACCACCCAGTTCAACAATTATTTAGAGTAAGAATTCTATTTTGCGATGATGTGGGCCCAATGGCGACAAGGTAGTGTTTACGTCGAATCCCTCGATGCCTTGCTAAACAAGGGATTGGCTTGGCTGGATCAGGCCAACAGGCGCAATTTTGACCTCGATTTTGGGGGACGGTCGCAATCCACCGCTGGATTTCCTATGAAATATAGGTTTCAATAGGGTAGGCTCCTCACTCGCTGAGGAAACTAATTGAATGGAAACGAGTAGAGCTTACCGCCAGGTGACTTGCTCCTCTAGAAGCTCCTCACTCGCTGAGGAAACTAATTGAATGGAAACTGCTTCGCTTGTCGATCGGATAGCCCCTGTAACTTCACTCCTCACTCGCTGAGGAAACTAATTGAATGGAAACTAGATGGCACGGGACACCACCACATCCATGGCCTCCTCCTCACTCGCTGAGGAAACTAATTGAATGGAAACTGCTGCCTGGGGGGCATCTCGATCAACGGCTCCAGCTCCTCACTCGCTGAGGAAACTAATTGAATGGAAACCCTCCAGGGCCACCCTGAGTCTGGTGTAGCTGTACTCTCCTCACTCGCTGAGGAAACTAATTGAATGGAAACCGCTCGATGCTGCCGCGCCCAAACCAATCAGCATCAGCTCCTCACTCGCTGAGGAAACTAATTGAATGGAAACTTGATAGTTGGGCGTAACGTAGTGGATAGCCATGAGGGACTCCTCACTCGCTGAGGAAACTAATTGAATGGAAACAAAAGTTTTCTACACCCCCAGATGACCCCTGGAACTTATTCTCCTCACTCGCTGAGGAAACTAATTGAATGGAAACAGGAGATATATAGGGGCCTTTCCTGGTGGATCCAGACTCCTCACTCGCTGAGGAAACTAATTGAATGGAAACCCGGTTCAGGAATAGGGCCCTTCCCCCAAAGAGCCCCTCCTCACTCGCTGAGGAAACTAATTGAATGGAAACTACTTGAGGAGGAAGACCAAGTCTTCCATGATCTCACTCCTCACTCGCTGAGGAAACTAATTGAATGGAAACTTAAGTGCATCATCGATGAGCATGATGCTCAAGCCTGGCTCCTCACTCGCTGAGGAAACTAATTGAATGGAAACTCTGCTGCATGACAGATAGTTATTTTCTATACCCACTCCTCACTCGCTGAGGAAACTAATTGAATGGAAACGGTTGCTGGCCCTCCGCCGCAGCGAAAGGACAGAGTATGGCTCCTCACTCGCTGAGGAAACTAATTGAATGGAAACTGCGCTTCTGCTGAAATTTGGATGTCTTCAGTCTTTAGTCTCCTCACTCGCTGAGGAAACTAATTGAATGGAAACGGCATTGTCGGCCCCTGCCACCTGCGGAGTAAGAGACCTCCTCACTCGCTGAGGAAACTAATTGAATGGAAACAGGAGTAAAGAATGAAAGAAGTAATTGGATTCTCAACTCCTCACTCGCTGAGGAAACTAATTGAATGGAAACAGGCCCGCAGGCTACTGTGTCCATTGAAGAGCGGTACTCCTCACTCGCTGAGGAAACTAATTGAATGGAAACCTAAGTACATTTATGAGGACAAAAAGCGTGTCCTCCTCTCCTCACTCGCTGAGGAAACTAATTGAATGGAAACAGAATGGTTCCGTCATCGTGGTGCCTGCACCACGTCTCCTCACTCGCTGAGGAAACTAATTGAATGGAAACTCAGGTGGTAATTGTACAGCGATAGCCTGGATATAACTCCTCACTCGCTGAGGAAACTAATTGAATGGAAACCAAATCCAAAGCCTCACCGGCTTTCGTGTCTTCGATGCTCCTCACTCGCTGAGGAAACTAATTGAATGGAAACTACCTGAGAATCAGGATCAAGTCTTATATATAGATCTCCTCACTCGCTGAGGAAACTAATTGAATGGAAACTTGACAGAAATTACAGATGGCAAGTATCAAACTGATGCTCCTCACTCGCTGAGGAAACTAATTGAATGGAAACATACTATAAAAACGAAATAGTGAAATGGACTTAACTCCTCACTCGCTGAGGAAACTAATTGAATGGAAACACCAAACAGGCAGATTAAGGGACATAATAGTACTCTCCTCACTCGCTGAGGAAACTAATTGAATGGAAACGGCCCTGGTCGTAGCAGGAGGTGGTGCCTCCTGTCTGGTCTCCTCACTCGCTGAGGAAACTAATTGAATGGAAACTCACAGCTCCATTTGAGCTGTGAGAAAAGATCTAACAGCTCCTCACTCGCTGAGGAAACTAATTGAATGGAAACGGTTTGACAGCAACTTCCTGCTGCTGGTTCCCCCCAAGGGCTCCTCACTCGCTGAGGAAACTAATTGAATGGAAACCTATGCCTTGCCCTTAGTAAGGAACTGTTCTATAACAGTCTCCTCACTCGCTGAGGAAACTAATTGAATGGAAACCTCGTTCAGTGTGTATAGGTAGGGCATGGCCCTATTCCCTCCTCACTCGCTGAGGAAACTAATTGAATGGAAACCCTCAAGCGGGTTACCAGGCCCCTGGTCGTAGCAGGCTCCTCACTCGCTGAGGAAACTAATTGAATGGAAACCACGAAGAATGATGGTTGGAGGCAATTGGGCGGATTGAACTCCTCACTCGCTGAGGAAACTAATTGAATGGAAACCACCAAATTGATGGATAGCCCCCAGGCTATACTCACCCGTCCTCACTCGCTGAGGAAACTAATTGAATGGAAACCCAACCGGTTGCACCCCGGTGGTTGAACCGGCTGGAGACTCCTCACTCGCTGAGGAAACTAATTGAATGGAAACGCGGTGCGGTTCTTGATGTCTTCTGCTGATTTGACTCCTCACTCGCTGAGGAAACTAATTGAATGGAAACATGACGGAGCCATTCTCATTTGAGAATCCAATTACTCTCCTCACTCGCTGAGGAAACTAATTGAATGGAAACGGAATATCCATCTCAGTGGCGGATCCCATTAGGTAACTCCTCACTCGCTGAGGAAACTAATTGAATGGAAACCGTACTTCGCGGCCAAGGCTATTAGCCTCTCCTCTGAGCTCCTCACTCGCTGAGGAAACTAATTGAATGGAAACTATTTAAGGAATAGGGCCATGCCCTACCTGTATACACAGCTCCTCACTCGCTGAGGAAACTAATTGAATGGAAACTCGATCCGTAGACCGACTTACAGGGATTCAAGTCTCTCCTCACTCGCTGAGGAAACTAATTGAATGGAAACAAAGGGCAGGCCTACGACAAGTCCCTAGGAGGTGTAACTCCTCACTCGCTGAGGAAACTAATTGAATGGAAACTACTCATCCCCAGACTTCATTACACAGGTGTGAAAGCTCCTCACTCGCTGAGGAAACTAATTGAATGGAAACTTTCTCTGATGGGCGGTCCCTAAGTTACTAAGATTAATCTCCTCACTCGCTGAGGAAACTAATTGAATGGAAACGATCCGAGGCTCGCCGCGCACGGTCAGCAGAGACATGTTCTCCTCACTCGCTGAGGAAACTAATTGAATGGAAACCCGGCAGTATTGCAGGCATGGATATATTATGGGGCCCTCCTCACTCGCTGAGGAAACTAATTGAATGGAAACTACTCTGATGTATTTTCTTAGGTAGGGCCAATAGACTCCTCACTCGCTGAGGAAACTAATTGAATGGAAACAAGGTTCAACTGAACCATCTGGGTTAGCCGAGGGGACTCCTCACTCGCTGAGGAAACTAATTGAATGGAAACGAGAAGATTGAGGTATTATAGTTAGCCATAGTTGTTCTCCTCCTCACTCGCTGAGGAAACTAATTGAATGGAAACTTTAAGGGGTAATAAAGCCCGTTGATATATTGATAGGGCTCCTCACTCGCTGAGGAAACTAATTGAATGGAAACTGGCAAGGACCGCGTTGTGGTCCTTGCCAACTGGTCTCCTCACTCGCTGAGGAAACTAATTGAATGGAAACTCCGGGGAAGTCTTCATAGCTGGCTTCCCACTCTTGTCTCTCCTCACTCGCTGAGGAAACTAATTGAATGGAAACACTGTAGTTCAAGGGCTTCTTCTTCTTCGGCTGTTAATCTCCTCACTCGCTGAGGAAACTAATTGAATGGAAACTTGAAACAAAAGTGCAAGATTCTAAACTTGATTACTATAAAGCTCCTCACTCGCTGAGGAAACTAATTGAATGGAAACCAGATGAGGGTTATCAAAATTTAAATGCTGGTTTTTTGCTCCTCACTCGCTGAGGAAACTAATTGAATGGAAACTGTCCCGTGTGTTTGATAATGCCAACAACTGTAAGGTCTCCTCACTCGCTGAGGAAACTAATTGAATGGAAACACATATTCGAGAATTTCAAGTGTTCGGCCATCATAACTGCTCCTCACTCGCTGAGGAAACTAATTGAATAGAAACCAGAGCACGACGAAAAATGAAATAGTGCTGTTGACTCCTCACTCGCTGAGGAAACTAATTGAATGGAAACTCCATACTTAGTTAGTATGGAGGCGTACTCAGAGAGTACCTCCTCACTCGCTGAGGAAACTAATTGAATGGAAACTCTTAACTGCAAGTACGGCTGCCTTACAGGCTTTCACTCCTCACTCGCTGAGGAAACTAATTGAATGGAAACCAAAAGACCCAAACCACCTACCCCTACCGACTAACTCCTCACTCGCTGAGGAAACTAATTGAATGGAAACTTCTCCATCGTCGTCTTCATCTGCAACAATGCCGAGCCTCCTCACTCGCTGAGGAAACTAATTGAATGGAAACTCGAGAGACGAGGGTCTTTTGTAAGGCGGTTCTACGCTCCTCACTCGCTGAGGAAACTAATTGAATGGAAACAGAGCCCCAGGGGGGACCTCCCTTAACCACTGTTTCTGCTCCTCACTCGCTGAGGAAACTAATTGAATGGAAACTTAAAGAGACCTTCGAGGAAGAGTGCATCCCAGTTTTGCAATGAGTATAAATGCTCAGCGCTAAACTTGAGACAGTCCCCTCCCAGAGATTCTCCAATAGACATCTCCAAGTCTTGAAACCCTTGCTGGAAAATAATTTTGGCGATCTGCATTGTGAATCGACTTGGCTACTTTTCACGAGGATTAGAGGGTTTGAGCTGCTCATCAACTAAAACTCAGGGAAAAAAGTCCGTTTGAAAAGGGAACTGTCATAGCGGTTTCGGTTTCATTTGGAGGTAGCACTAAAGCTCCAATTCTAAACCTGACTAGCCCACAAATCACCTTCATCACGACTGGGTAGCGCTTCCCTCTTAATCGAACTTGATAGCTGATACCAAGCATTCGTTTGGTCTCTTTGGGATGTGCGGTTACATACTCAAGGGGATTTGCCATGGCTGAATAAAAATGCAACTCTTTTATCTAGCATGCCGCATAATTTATTTTTTGGAGATGTCTATTGATGATTATGGGCAGGCGATTGCCCTCAAGAAAAAGTTGGAGGCCGCATTACCGTTAAGGTCTCCTGTTGGTTGGCCAAGGCTCGTCGGACTTGAAATCTTGCAGTCCCCCACGTACAGCAACCCAGATTGGGGTAAGGTCTAGCGCACCCGCTCAATGGCGGGAATGTAGAGCCGGTCATCGGCCCGATTGCCGGCCACAATCTCGCTGGCCACCGGCATCCCCAACGGGTCCAGGCTGGCGAGCATCAGCTTCAGTTGCGGCAGGTCTGGACGGTGGTCCTTGCTCACCCCATATTGAAACAGACCGCCTTCACTGACGGACCAATCCCCGCTGACGCTGGTGCTATCTAACCGTAGCGTCTGGGGCGATAAGTCATACACCTGCATCTGCTGTTGGCTCAGCGTCGTTTCAAACCCCCGCCACAGCTCATCCTGACTGAGATAGCGCAACACACCTTCCAGGCGGTCATCGCTCAAGTCCAGCGCCCGGACCAACTGGTGCAAGCTACCTTGCAGGTTCTCCTGATGACGCTCCACTCACGCTTGGACATGATTGAGACGATGATCCAGTCCTAACGCTGCCCTGTAGTCCCTGGTGGTACCGATCGCGATCCCAAAGATTTGCCAGTACTCGCAACCGCAATTGACGGATTATGTTTTGCCATCTGTCCTAGGAATACAGACGGCGCACTACTTATCAACCGCAAATTCCTTGGGTAAACGCTCAAACTATTGTCATCAAAAGCTTTCAGAACCTCGGGAATTGTCAAGAAAGATGCAACGAAAGGATAGAGTGTTAAAACACGCCCTAGAAACGAAACTAAAGCACATTAATATAACTAATTATAGCTAACTATAGAATGCCCATAAGTTACTAGAAGGAAGGCCAATCGACTTCCTAAATATGCACTTATCCAACCGATACTAAACGTTAGAATAGGCAAGAGAATAATATTATTCCAGGGTTGGAGGATTTCACAGGATTGATTAGAAGTTGCATCAGAATCAGAAGAAGATTTACTAAACCTGCTTGTAGAAAGAATCAACCCACTTAATATGGTTGTAAAACAAATAGAAGCAATATAAAACCAGAGAGAGGTTGAATGATTGCTGCTGTAGCCATGTAGGATCGCGACTAAAGCCGTTCCAGACACCGCCCCAGTGTAAGCGTATAAAGGCAAAATAATAGGCAGGAAAATAAATCCGACGGCCTGGGACTCTATCCATTCACGAGCCAGTAGGTGCAGCCAGTAAATTCCCGATATTAAAACCAAGACAGCTCCAACTATTGCCCCTTCGAGCATCAAGAGCAACGACAGCAAAGATCGGCTATAACCGAATATGACCGCTCCAGAAACGATAAACGGTGTTATGACAAGGAGCAGAATCAGGGTGCCCTCAAGTGTCTCATTGAAGTTGAAGAACAGATGTCTAAACGGACGCTGATTAAGTTGATGCTTGAGCAGCGGATGCTTTTTTAAGACTTTCAATGATAGATCACGATTCTTACCACCATTCATGGAGCTCATAACATAACTGAGTCAGCATCTTCCCGAAGCTAGCTAATTTAGGGGTCAGTCGTCAAGGGTTTCCATGCGATTATCTTTAGCAAAGTTTATACTTGGCAATGCTATTTGACTTGAAGATTTAGCTGTCTAGAAGATTTAGCTGTCTAGACATGACTCGGCTTTTCATCTCCGCTGTCATTTATGCAGCAAAAAATCTATCTCTAGATTGATTGTTATCGATCGCCTCAGTAGTTGTACGGGTTTAACAGGAATATTCTGTAAAGAATTCATCAAGATTAAGTACATATCTTTTCATTCTTTTTAAAAAGATAATCAAATTAGATCTGGAAATCCTTTGATACAAAGGGAAGTTTAAATATAGTGAAAACCTTGAGCTAGCGTTTCCTGGCGACCATGTTCAATCTCCATCCCCGCACAATACTTAAAGGCGTTGCGCAGCACCCAATCTGTTGCAAACTCTTTTTTAGGTCGCCGCGTCAAGACTACAAGGCTATTTATCTTGGAGTGTTTCAGTTTTTGTATTATGCAATTTCTTCAGCAAAGCTTACAGATTTATGGTGTAGCGTTCTGTTTGGCGAGTGTTCGTTACTTCTTAACAGCTATCGTCGGATTAGCCACCATCAAGTTACTTGTCAGTAAATACCGAGATCGCGTTTCCGGTAGAGGAGCATCTAACCGGCAAATACGCCATGAGATTCTTTATTCAGTACAATCAATCAGTATATTCGCGCTTTTTTGGTTGGTAGCACTGTCGGGGGTCACACCTCACAATCTCCTTTACTTCTCAATTGCTGACTATGGCTGGTTTTACTGGATAGGCAGTTTCATCGGTTTACTGCTGTTGCATGATACGTTTGTTTACTGGCTGCATCGTCTGATGCATCATCCGAAGCTGTATCGACATCTTCATCAAAGACATCATCGCTCCATTCATTCCACCCCCTTTGCGGGATACTCCTTAGATGCCTCAGAGGCGCTGATACATGCATTATTTTTCTTGCTCATTACCCACGTCATTCCTTTACATTGGTCAGTCATTCTACTAATGATTTGGGTGTCAAGCATCGCTAATGCGATTGGCCATTTGGGTTATGAAGCCATGCCTGCTAATTGGTTAAGAACTGGAGGTCGCTTCTTAAATACCACGACTCACCATGACCTCCATCACACTCAGGGCGGCAAACATAATTTTGGTGTATATTTCCGCTTTTGGGATTGGGCTATGGGAACTGAAGCACCCAATTATGCAGAAGCTTTCGCGCGCTCCACTCGCCCCAAAACATTACCTTCTGGTCAGCTTCAGTCAACTGCTCCACTTTTGGACTCCTGATAGACAGCATGGCGGAGCAAAGGCGGGTAAACGATAAAAGCGCGGTCAACAAACCAAATTTGCCAACATCCCGCATTGTAATCTTGGTCACTGAAATTTAATCCATCTGGCTGAGCTTGGCAATCGCCTGGTTGGCCGCAAATCGCAGCTACGATTTGCGGCCATTTAGTTCTTTTATATTGTCTGAGTAGTTGCGCGGCCCCCAGCTACTCAACGAGAAAATAGGAGTTTCAGTCTCCAATTCACGCAGACACAAGCAGTGTAACTCTCGGTTCGCTCACACTATCAGCAGTGTTTTTTCATCTTGAAGCCATCCATCAGTAGCGTATTACCTCTTTTGTGCCACTATCGATAGTAGGCGCTTGAGAAATCAGACACTACCCATGAAAAATGAGCGAACCAGAGGGTGTAAGCTGACTGACATTCACATTGCATGGTTGATTGCCGCCTACACGAAGTTCAGCAGCCAAAATACACAAAGTAGGTGACTTCTAGCTTACTACTCAGTTTTCAGCAAAAATTAGTCCATTAGTCCATTGTTGGGCGTATTTAGCAGTCGGGGGAGTAGATTTTAGATGGATCCGGAACATACGGGAATAACAGCTCAAAGCGCTGATTGGTCCAAACGAGCCGCAATAGCAGGAGGAGTGCGGCCAAGGCTTCTAGAATTTCGATGCGATCCGTTGCCGCGAAGGTGGGTAGACTCATGGCTCTCTCATAGGCTTGATATCGCCTGAAACCTCAGCATATTAAGGCCTTCATGAGAATGAAATGGCCCTGATCTGAGATCCCTGTACCTACATCTGATATCCATCAAGATTGCTTGACCTGGGAGTTATTTTGGATTTTTAAGGTTGGAAATCCCACAATATCAAAAGTAGCAGAAGCGATGCCAATTCCAGCCTCATCAAATAAGGTTAGGATGTCACGACTCATCTCATCTTTTAAGTCACGAATAACATGTTCCCCAACGACAAATCGCACCGTCAACTCTAGCCAGTTATCGGTGATTCGATAATATACTTTTGGCGTCAAATCAACGGGCTGAATTGCATAGCGATACTGCATACGCTGCCAGGCTTCCCGGCTCATTTCGGTAAGTTTAACGGTGTAGCGATCGGCACACTCTAATAAAATCTGTTCCGCACGGTGGCGATCAGCGGTATAGGGAATTGGAATACTGATTTCTTCCCAGAGATAGGGAAAATCTCGGGTGTAATTGTAGACTGGTTCATCAAAAATTTTGTCGTTGGTTACAGTAACAATCCGACCTGTAAATTGGCGGCTTTTAACCCACATTGCCGGATCAGCACTTTTTACAATGGAAGCAGGTTGCCCCATCTCCATAATGGTGGTTTGGATAAACCCAAGTGCGATCACATCCCCCCGAACACCTCCCATTGTGATGCGATCGCCAACATTAAATGTATTACCCCGCAAAATGACAAAATAACCTGCCAGTGCCGTAATAACCCTTTGCAGGGCAAATGCCAAACCCGCTGTGACTAAACCAAGGGCAGTTGCAAGCCGAGTCGGATCATCAAACCAAATTGAAATCAAACTTACCAACAACACTAAAGCTGAAAGTAAGTTAATAATTTGACGTGCCCAAAATTGTAGGCGTTCGTTTTCTCTTCTACGAAGCCACCGCTTCGTCAGGCTTTTCGCGAAGCGCTGCAACAGCCAAACGATGGCAATGAAGGCAATAGATAGCAGCAATTTTTGTCCATTTTCAGGATTGATACCAACAAATTGGATACCAAAAAGCTCCAATTCCAGCCTCCTTTTTCAGTGAATTTATAAGTAAGAATTATTCTTAGGTAAGAACGCTGACCGAATCATACAGTGAGTTGGTCCCTCTATCATCTACCGATTGAATGAAGACGACAAGCGCCAATAGCCTTAGCCGTTATGACTAATCCCTGTTCAAATCCCCTGCCGACCGTTATTGAAAGTAGTTATGGCGGCGCTTCAGAATAGAGGTATGAATTAGGGAAAATTTTCATGCAATGTCCTGAATGCGGTTCCACTCATATCTATAAGCATGGCAAGAAGAGAGGTCAGCAAAATCTCATTTGTGTCTCCTGTAGTCATCAGTTTATTGATCCCTACGATCCGCCCAAAGGCCAGGGCTATTTCATTCTAAAAACGCGCTTGAGTGTCTCTAGACCATACTTGCAACTTGCAACCCAAAACAATCAGAACGAGATTTCAATAGTTTCAGCCCTCCCCAGTCAGGAGGGTTCAACGGGTACAGAGCACCAAAGGGGCTTAGCATAGGGTTTGGGTCGCCTACTCCTCAAACCCCATGGATGAGAAGTTCGACGGGAAGCGACGGGCTCAGTTGAGTATCGAGAGTTTCCCTGCCGCTACCTGCTGACGGTGGCCTACCTGGACCATGTACCGGGGAATTGCGACCGGGAGAACCTAAAGGCTCTCTGTGCCCCCTGCCACTGTCGGTATGACTTGAAGCAGATGGGCCGCAAGCAGTTGCTCAAGCGAGAGCGACATGGGCAGCTGCGGATTGATTGGGAACTGGCTCAAAAGCTTGAGGGCCTTTTTATTAGGCATTTAGCACCGTAGCGATCACGGTATCTTAAACCCCAAATCTCCATTAGTTGATTAAATGCCCAATTAGGAATATATTTATCGTAGTCATTACGACTTTGTTTTTTGAGGTTTTGCGATGTCATCTGAAGAAGTTACTGGCGTTCAGTTAGTCGTTTCGTCGATGCCCAGGTTGAATGAGCCTGCTCCAGGCTTTAAGGCTGTTACGACCCACGGCA
>Ga0208112_100394_pt1 | contig 41821 bp, 41 predicted proteins | sample HotLakConsoUCCLE_FD_184736 | JGI IMG/M metagenome (GOLD analysis project Ga0208112, IMG submission 184736) | Hypersaline microbial mat communities from Hot Lake, Washington, USA - Hot Lake Consortium UCC-LE (SPAdes) (version 2) ... | reverse complement strand
CGCTTTCTGGCCGAAGTGGGCTGCCCGGTGATCAATATCCACCACTCCTTCCTCCCGGCCTTCGCGGGCGGCAAGCCTTACCACCAGGCCTACGCGCGCGGGGTCAAACTGATCGGCGCGACCGCCCACTACGCCACGGCCGACCTTGACGAGGGCCCGATCATCCATCAGGACGTCACCCGCATCAACCACCGGAACACCATCCCCGATCTCGTCCGCAAAGGGCGCGACCTCGAAAAATCCGTCTTCGCCCAAGCCATCCGCCTCCATCTCGACAACCGTATTCTCGTTTACAACAACAAGACCGTCGTCTTCGACTGAGCCGAATCGAATCCGCCATCCGCCCTTTCCTCCCATGAACCGCCCGAAAAAGAACAAGATCACGAACCCCACCCTCCCCGAAGACCAGCAGACCGTCGACGAGCGCCACCTGATCGACACCGAGGAGTCCGCCGAAATTTCCTTCGAAGACCGCGTGCGGATGTACTGGATGGAGAACAAGGGCTTCATCACCGGTTGCATCACCGTGCTCGCCGTCGTCGTCATCGTGTTCCAAGGAATGCGCATCTACGCGGAACATTCGAAGTCGAGCGTGCGGGCCGAGTTCAATCAAGCCGCCGAAGAAGGGCGTCTCGAGCAGTTCGCCCGCGACCATGCCGGCAAGGAGCTCGGAGGCTTCGCCGCCCTCCGCGTCGCCGACGAAAAGTACGAGGCCGGCGAATACGAGAGCGCCGCGGAGCTCTACGGAATCGCGGCGGAAGCGCTGGCGGATACCGTCTTCGCCGGACGCGCGCGTCTTGGTCACGCCTTCGCCGTCTTCCAGTCCGGGGATACCGAAGCCGGGATCGCCGAACTGAACGCGATCGCCGCCGACTCCAGCCTGGCCGACCCGCTGCGCGCCGAAGCCGCTTTTCACCTTGCGGTGGAAGCCGACGTCGAAGGCCGCGACGAGGCCTTCGAAGACTACGCCCGCCAAATCCGGGAAATGTCCGGCGCCGGCACTTGGACCCAGCGCCTAGAGGTCTACGCCCGCCAGTCCCGTTAGTCGCGGCGAGCCCGCTCGCGGGAAACTCCGTGCCCGCCCGAGCGGGCGGGCGATCCAGGCAAGGAAGCGGCGTCCTCGCGTCAACGGTCGATCAGAAGTTGCTCCCCCGCGTTTCGATTGGGCTTGAATACGTCGATTCTTCCAAGAAGATAAGGCATCCACCCCACTATTCCGTCCATGGAAAACGACCATCCGGATACCCCAAGCCGGTGCGGGCATTGCGGCAAAAACCTTAAAGTAATGCGCGATACCGCGATCGTCCGCGACGAATCGGGAAACCCGTTCTGCTCGCAGGCCTGCCTTGCCGCAGCCGGTGCGGTTGCGGCCAAGGCGAAGGCGCGACGGAAGTAGTCCCGTCCTTCGCTCCCTTAAGCAGGCACCCGCCCGCCGCGACCGCGCTTGCCAGACCCGGGAAGCGTCCGCAGAGTCCGCCGAATGGACCAAACCCCGTCGGAAAAAACCGCCCTCGAATGGCTCTCGGAGCAGTTTCCGGAGAGCCCCCGCACCCGCTTGAAACAATGGTTCTCCGCCGGGCGCGTCCGCCTCGACGGCTTGGTCCTCCGCAAGCCCCATACCCGTATGGCCGATCCGGGCGAGCGCCTCTCGCTCGGGGATGTCGCCGAGCACGCCTCCTTTTCAAGGAGCATGCCGACCCGCATCCACGCCCAACTCAACCTGCTCTATATCGATAGCTCCCTCGCGATCGTCAACAAGGGCTGCGGCCTGCTTTCGGTTCCTCTCCCGGACTCGCCGCAAAACTCCGCCCTCGACGTTCTCCGCGCCTACCTCGCCGACAAGGGTTCCGATGCGGCGGGTCCGCGCCAGAGCCGTCGGAGCGAGCTCTTCCCGCTTCCCGTCCACCGGCTCGATCAATACACGAGCGGCCTGCTCTGCTTCGCCATGAACCCGGAGGCCCGGGAAAAACTGGTCGGCCAGGTCCGCGATCACAGCTTCATCCGCGAGTACCTCGCGCTCGCCGAAGGCCCGCTGGAGCCCGCGCGCGGGAACTGGCGCAGCTGGTTCCGCCAGCGGGAGGACGGCTCCCAAGAGGTGCGGGACGAGCCCTTCGAGGGCGCCGTCGAGGCCCGCAGCAGCTACGAAGTCGTCGCGACCTACCGCTGGTCCGGCCCCGACCGGAAGGAACGTAGGATCCATAAGCTGCGCCTCCGCCTGCGCTCCGGCCTGCGCCATCAATTGCGGATTCATGCCGCCACGGCGGGAGCCCCCCTCCTCGGCGACCGCCAGTGCCACCCGGACTACGCGGCGGACCGAAAGCCCTCCATCCCCTGCAACCGCCAGGCCCTCCACGCCTCGAACATCGGCTTCATCCACCCCGGGACCGGCCGGATGAAGCGTTTCAAGAGCAAGTTCCCCCGGGATCTCGCCGCCCTCGAAGCACAGCTTCAAGCCCGCGGCCGCTGAGCCCCCGCCCTCCAAGCCCAAGGTCGAAAACTCCCGTTGGCGGAGAAAATCACTCTTCCGCCCTGGCGGGATTGGGGTCGGTGGCAGAAAAGATCAATTGACAAGCGCACGGGATCACGCACGTTTTTAGTCGTGACTACGATTACCGCAACGAGCGCACGAAATAAGCTCTACAAGCTTATCGACGAAGCGAACGAGTCGCATATCCCCATTCAGATCACAGGCAAGCGGGGCAACGCCGTGCTTGTTTCAGAAGAAGACTGGAGGGCCATTTCCGAGACGATAAATCTGAGTGCGATTCCCGGCATGGTGGATTCCATTAAAAAGGGAATGAAGGAAGAAATCGGGGACTGCAGCGAGACGGTCGAGTGGTGAATTATCGGATCGTATATGCCAAGCAGGCCCAAAAAGATGCCCAGAAAATTGCTCGGAGTAATTTAAAAGAGAAAGCACTTGAACTGATCCGTTTATTGCAGGAAGACCCATTCAGGAAGCCACCAGAATACGAAGCATTGGTTGGCGTCTTATCGGGCGCCTATTCCAGACGGATCAACATCCAACACAGATTGGTCTATCAGGTTTACGAAGAAGAGAAGGTCGTAAAGGTCCTGCGGATGTGGACACACTACGGCGATTAAAAGAGCCGAAGGCACCAAACGCACAGGACAGATATTTCCGCTCGTACATGGATCGGGTTGCTGACGGGGAACCGCACCACATTTACACCGCGGCCCGTGCCGGGCACACCCGAATCGGAGCGCTCAACAGTCGCGCATCGCCAGCACCTTCCCCCGCGCATCGCGGTTCCGGGCCGCTCCGCCATCCTTTTTGATTTGCAGGTCGGCGGCTCGGCTTGGATCGTCCCGCCCATGACCGAGCGATCCTACGACTTCGACCACTGCCCCGACCGGCGCGGCTTCGGCTCGCTCAAGTGGGACAAGTATGCCGGCCGCGACATCCTCCCCCTCTGGGTGGCGGACATGGACTTCACCTCCGCTCCGGAGATCCTCGAAGCCCTTCAGGCCCGGCTCGACCACGGCGTCTTCGGCTACACCGTTCCCTACGACGAGCCGGTCGAGGCCGTGCTCTGCTACCTCGAACGCGCCCAAGGCTACCGGGCGAAGGCCGACTGGCTGAACTTCCTGCCGGGATTGGTGCCCGCCATCAACCTCTGCTGCCACGCCTTCTGCGGTCCTGACGATTCCGTCATGACCGCGACGCCGGTCTACCCGCCCTTCCTCAGCGCGCCGGACTATGCCGGCCGCGAGCTGATCCGGGTCCCGCTGCGCCTCGACGGCGCCGACCGCTGGACCCTCGACCTGGAGGCGATGGAGGCCGCTGTCCGGCCGAACACCCGCATCTTCATCCTTTGCAGCCCGCACAATCCGGTCGGCCGCGTCTTTACCCGCGAGGAGTTGCTCGGACTAGCCGATTTCTGCGAACGCCACGACCTCGTGCTCGTTTCGGACGAGATCCACTGCGACCTCGTCTTCGACCCCGAAGTCCGCCACATCGTCACGGCCACGCTCGACGAGCGCGTCGCCCGGCGCACCGTCACCCTGATGGCCCCCAGCAAGACCTACAACCTGCCCGGCCTGGCCTGCGCCTTTTCGATCATTGAAAACCCGAAACTGCGCCTCCAGTTCCGCAAGACCATCCGCGGCATCATCACCGAGGTGAACTGCTTCGGCTACGCCGCCTGCGCCGCCGCCTACACCCGTGGCGAGCCCTGGCGTCAGGCCCTGCTCGCGTATTTGAGAAACAACTACGAACTGGTCTTCGACTTCGTCCGTAAGGAGCTGCCGCAGATCCGCTTCCGTCCGATGGAGGCGACCTATCTGGCTTGGCTCGACGTCACGGCGCTCGGGCTCGAGCAGCCTGCCGCCTTCTTCGAAGCACACGGCGTGGGCCTCTCCGACGGCGTCCCCTTCGCCGGTCCCGGCCACCTCCGCCTCAACTTCGGCTGCCCCCGCGCCCGCCTCGAAGCCGGCCTCGAGCGCATGAAAGCCGCCGTCGCCGCGATCTAGCCGCGCCATGCACCCTCCCGCTTCGCGCAAGAGCAGCCGAATCGCCCCCATCCTCGCAAAGGCGTTCGCGCAGACTAAAAACGGCCGTCGATTGAACGTTGAACGTTCAAAGTCGAACGTTCTATGTTCGGAAGCAGCGAAATGACCTCCGTCCGACTCGACCGCTGGCTCTGGGCCGTCCGCGTCTACAAGACCCGGAGCGAAGCCAGCGATGCCTGCCGCGGCTCGGCCGTGCGGCTGAACGGCCAGATCGCCAAGCCCTCGGCCAGGCTGCGGATCGGCGATACCGTCGTCGCCCGGACCAAGGCGCTCACCCGCACCCTTGCCGTCACCGCTTTGACCGAGAAACGCGTCGGCGCTCCCCTCGTGCCCGGGTTCGCCGAGGACCGCACCCCGCCCGAGGAGTACGAGGCGGCCTGCGAGAAACGCAGCCACGCCCGGCTCTTCCGCTACGAGCGCGGCGGCCGTCCGACCAAGAAAGACCGCCGGGACATCGAGCGCCTCCTCGGCCCGGAAGATTAGCGCCCCGAAGCCCGCGCGAGCCGTTCGGAGCTCGACCTCCGAGCGGAAATCGCCAAGATGCGTTCCCACCGCAAGCCAACCGCCCGATGAAAAAACTGCGCCTCATTCTTCTCGCCGCCTCTATCGCCGCCTCGCAGGCCCTTGCCAAGGAAGTCCGCAGCGAGCGCTTCGTTTTCGAAATCCCGGAGGACGTCGAATTCCAGCGGAATCCGGAGACGGAATTTTACAGCTTCCACTGGGGCGAAGCACCCGAGACGAACTTGCTGATGCTCTACCCCCATCCTGCGAAGACGCCACGCCGCATGCTGGAACCGATGTCCGAAATGATGGTAATCGCGATGGAGGAGGAACTGGCTGAAAAGCCGGAGATCGAGGTGCGGTCCGGCCAGCGCGAAGCCGTCACGCTCGGCATCTTCGAAGGCTACGAACTTAGTTTCGGTTTGAAAGGTGCGGACTACGAATCGGTCGAGCAAATAGTCTTTCTGCTGTATCAAGACGATCGCATCTGGAACGCTCAACTCACCTCGACCGGGGACGCCGGCAAAAAGGCCCGGGGCATTCTCGCCGGCATACGGCCGGCCACCCCTGCTCGGGCCGAAGCCCCGCCCCCGGAGCCCGAATCTAGGACGGAGGCCGCCTCCGGCGCCACCGACTGATGGCTTACGCCGAGATCGACTTTCCGCCAATTCACGCGCCGGAGCTTCCGGGCGAGTTCGCGCGCTTGATCGCCGCCGCCGATAGGCGCTGGGAGGCATTCGTCGACGCCGGCCTGAAGCGCCGCTACCCGCGCTTCGTCTCCAGCGATCCGACCCAAGTCTACGCCGCCATCCGGCATGTCCGGGAGCGCGGCCTCGCTCCGGGGAACCTTTTCCTCGAATGGGGCAGCGGCTTCGGCCTCGCCACCTGCATCGCCGCCCTGCTCGGCTACGAAGCGAGCGGCATCGAGCTCCGCGCCGGCTTGGTCGAGATCGCCGAAGCGCTGGCCGCATCGCAAGGCATCGCCGCGAACTTTCTGCACGGGAGCTACATCCCCGAGGGCTACATCGAATACGAAACCATCGGCGGCACCGACATCGTCCCGGACGAAAGCTTCGGCCACAGCCCCGAGGAGGCGCCCGGCTACGAGGGGTTGGACCACCCGATCGAGGAAGTGGACCTTTTCTTCGCCTACCCATGGCCCGGCGAGCAGGCGATGATGCTCAAGCTCTTCGACGCCGTCGCCGGCGAAGGCGCCCTCCTTGTCCTCTACTTCGGCGACTCGGACATCGCACTCTACCGGAAGCGCTGAATCTGGCCGCGGTTCGCGCCGTTCTTCATTTTTGAAACAAGCACCGCAAGGCGGCGCCCTTCTCCGCCAACCGGGTCGGCAGCGGATGTCAGACCGCCGTCTCGGTGAACCGGCGCTCCCGGATCACGGTGATCTCGATCGTGCCGGGGTAGTGCATTTCCTGCTCGATCCGGTTGCGGATCTTGCGGGCGATTTGGCGGGCCTCCTCGTCGCTGACCTGCTCGGGCTCGACGATCACCCGAACCTCCCGGCCGGCTTGGATGGCGTAGGCTTCGAGCACCCCGTGCAGCGACTTGGCGATCTCTTCGATGGTGCGCACCCGTTCGATGAATCCATCGATAGAAGAGGCGCGCGCGCCCGGGCGGACGGCCGAAAGCGCGTCGGCCACCATCACGAGACCGGCGTAGGGACTTTCGGCGGGCACTTCGTTGTGGTGGGCGGCGGTCGCGTTGACCACCCGCGGATCCTCGCCGTGCTGCTTGATCACATCGGCGCCGACGATCGCGTGGCTGCCGCTGTAGTCTTCGTTGACCGCTTTGCCGATGTCGTGGAACAGGCCGGCGCGCTTGGCGATAACCGGGTCGAGTCCGATCTCGGAGGCGATCAGGGCGCAGAGGTTGGCCACTTCGACGGAGTGGGAGAGCGTATTCTGGTTGTTCGAAAGCCGGTAGTGGAGCTTGCCGAGCAGACCGACGACCTCCGGGTGCACATCGTGCAGGCGCAGCTTGCGCAGGGCGCTTTCCCCCAAGTCGATCACGCCCGCCTGCATCTCCTGCTCGGCCCGCTGGACCTCCTCTTCGATGCTGGAGGGATGAATCCGCCCGTCACGAACGAGCGCCTCTAGGGCGATCCGGGCCACCTCGCGCCGCACCGGATCGAAGCAGGAAATCAGGACCGAATCCGGGGTTTCATCGATCATCAACGTGGTGCCCGTCGCGTGTTCGAAGGTGCGGATATTGCGCCCCTCCCGGCCGATGATGCGACCCTTCATCTCCTCGCTGGGGAGCGCCACGATGGTGGCGGTGGCGTCGTTCATCGGCTGGCCCGTGATGCGCTGCATGGCGGCCAGAAGAATGCGACGGGCCTCGTCGCTGATCTCCGTCTCGGTCCGCCCGAGCTTCTGCCGGCGCAGGTCGCTCAATTCTTCGGCGCATTCCCTCTCCGTGGTCCGGATCAAGTACTGCCGGGCTTCGGCGCGATCCATTTGGCTGATCTGGTGGAGCTTCAGGCGGTAGAGCCGCTGGATCTTCTTTGCTTCGTGTTCCGCCTCGTCCAGGGAGGCCTGCTCGATCTCCAGCTTGCGCTCCAGTTCGTCGAGCTTGGCCGAGCGGACCGTGAGCAGGTCGCCCTCGTGCCCGAGCTCGCGGCCGCGGGCGTCGAGCTCCGCCTCCATACGCCGCAGGTTGAGTTCGCCTTCCGCCTGGCGCTCCTTGAGTTCGAGATCGGCCCGTTTCGCCTCCACCTCGAGAGCCAACCGGAGCTCGGCCTCGCGCTGGCGCGCCCGCCGCGAAAAAAACAGCAGAATGACCCCGGCACCCAGAAGGGCCCCGAGTATAAACCCCAGTCCATGGTCGAAATTCATCAATTGCAAAAGCACCGTTAAAGCGGCGGTGGGGTGGTCCGGCGCGGCGGGAACGGATACCCGCGTCCGTCGAGGCCAACGGACAGATCGGGAGACATTGTTTCCGGATTTTTAAGGAAGTTCAAGGGAAAGTTCCGCCCAGGACGGCGGAGGTCCCTCCCTGCAACTTAACGTCGTTCCTTAAACCAGCGCATCACGCCCGCGCAATCCCGGGTATTCAAGACCTGCTCGGGCCCGAGCCAGCCCTTCCGGGCGATGTTCACGCCCGCGCGAAAAAAGGCCAGCTCCTCCACGCGGTGCGCGTCGGGGTTGATCGCACACATCAGCCCGCGCTCCGCCGCACGCCGCCAAAGCCGCCAGTCCATGTCCAATCGCCGCGGGTGCGCGTTGATCTCGATAATCACGCGATTGGCGATAGCCGCGTCGATTACCTTTTGAAGGTCGATGGCATAGGGCTCTCGGCGGAGCAAGAGGCGGCTGGTCGGGTGGCCCAGCATGGTCGTGGCGGGGTGTTCGATCGCGCGGATCACCCGCGCCGTCATGACTTCCTCGGACTGGGTGAAGCCGGAGTGCACCGACATGACCGCGTAGTCGAGGGCGGCGAGGGTTTCGTCGGCGAGGTCGAGGGACCCGTCCGGCAGGATGTCGCACTCGATTCCCGCGAAGACATGCACCCGCGACTCGCCCGAATCGTTGAAGGCGCGGATCGCCTCGGCCATTCTCAAGACCCGCGCGTCGTCCAGCCCCTTGGCCTGAAAGCTGGCCTTCGAATGGTCGGCCAAGCCGAGGTAGTCCCAACCCTGCACCTCCGCCGCCTCCGCCATCTCTTCGATCGTGCCCCGCCCGTCCGAGGCGACCGTGTGGTTGTGAAAGACGCCGCGCAGCTCCGAGGCCTCGACGAGCCGCGGCAGCCGTCCCGCCTCGGCCGCCTCCAGTTCGCCCGCCCCCTCGCGTAGCTCGGGCGGGATTTCCGCCAGTCCGAGAAACGCGAACAAGCCCGCCTCCGTCCGAATGCCTTGGTCGGCGGGCTCGCCCTCGCCCTCCTCCCGCCCCTTCGGAGCGAGTCCCCACTCGCTCAGGCTGTAGCCCCGGGCGAGGGCACGCTGCCGCAGGGCGACGTTGTGCTCCTTCGAGCCGGTGAAATGGTGCAGTGCGAAGGCGAACTGCGCCTCGGGCACCACCCGGAGATCCGCCTGCAGCCCGCCGGCGAAACGGACGCTCGATTTGGTCCGGCCTTTGGCCGTCACTTCCGCGATCCCTTCGAGGCCGGCGAACCAGTCCATCACCGCTTCGGGCTCGGCCGAAGCGACGATGAAGTCGAGGTCGCCCACCGTCTCCCGCAGGCGCCTCAGGCTGCCCGCCGCCTCCGCCCGCACGACTTGCGGCAGGCTCCGCAAGCCCTCCAGAATCGACGCCGCCGCCTCCTGCGCGTCCCACCAAAGGTGCCGCCGCGCATAAGCCGCGCGGTGCTCGATCCCACTGAGGATCTTTTCCTCGGACTTCTTCCCGAAGCCTTTCAAACCCGCCACGCGCCCCGCCTCGCAGGCCGCTTTCAAACCGGCCACCGTGTCGACGCCCAGTTCGTCGTGCAGCCGCTTGACCTTCTTCCCTCCGAGCCCGGGAATCTCCAGCATTTCGATCAGGCCCGGCGCTACCGAGGCCTTCAAACGCACGTAATAGTCGAGCTCGCCCGTCCGGTGAAGCGCGGCAATCTTATCCACGAGGGCCGAACCGATGCCCTTCACCTCGCCGAGCCGACCCTCGGCCACCAACAGGCCCAGATCATCCTCCAGCGTTTCCAAGGCCCGCGCCCCCGCCTGGTAGGCCCGGATCTTGAAAGGGTTCTCCCCCTTCAGTTCCAAGAGCACCGCGATCTCCTCCAGCACCTCGACTATTTCGGCTTTATTCATCGCCTTCGACACTGCGCGGGCTCCGCGGAAATGACAAGCGAAGCGGCGCGCTTCGAAGAATGCCGCGACAATCGGCGAACTCCTTCCGGGTCCCGCCACTCTACGGTTGCCAGCGTTGACACGAGCGCACAACGTTCCCGCTTTTCAAATTTCCAGCAGACCCGCAATGTCCACGCTCAGCAACGCCCAGAAAGAAGAGTTCAAAGCATTCGTCGCCCAGCTCTGCGACGAGGCCGCCCGCGAAATACTCCCCCATTACGGACCGGAAGTGAAGGTCGAGCGCAAGTCGGACGCGACGCCGGTCACGCTGGCCGATCGCAATGCGGAGAAGCGTATCCGCGAGATCATCGCCCAACGCTACCCGGACCACGGCATCATCGGCGAGGAGTACGGCCGCGAACGCGCCGACGCCGAATTCGTCTGGGTGCTCGATCCGGTCGACGGGACCAAGTCTTTCATCTCGGGCGTGCCCCTCTTCGCCACCCTCATCGCGCTGCTCCACCGCGGCCGTCCGGTCATCGGCGCCATCCACCAGCCCGTCCTCGAGCAGCTCGTGATCGGGGACTGCGAGACGACCACCCTGAACGGCAAGCCCGTCGACGGACGCGACGCCTGCCCGCTGGACCAAGCCACCCTCTGCACCACCGATCCGATCCGCGGGCAGCTCTGGCAAAACAACGCCCGCTGGAGCGACCTGCCCCCCCGGACGGCGCTTTACCGTTCCTGGGGCGACGCGGGCGGCTACATTCTGCTCTGCGCCGGCTTCATCGACATCATGTGCGACCCGCTGATGGAGATCTGGGACTGCGCGGCCATCCTGCCTTGCCTGGAAGGCGCCGGGATCAAGGCGACCGGGTGGAAGGGCGGCGACGCCTTCGACGAGCGCTGCATCATCGCGGCAAAAGCTCCGCTTCACGACGAAGTCATGAAAGTCCTCTATCCCGCCGCTGGTTAAATAAGCATTGTCAACGGTTGGCGGGGGCTCGACAAAGAGTGCGAACGGAGAGCGAAGCGTGGTGCAATTTCTAAAATATTTCGACCGGTCGATCCGCGCCGCGCGGGCCTACAACACTCTCGATTTTTTTCCTCTCCCCCGCTCGCTTGCCGGCTATTCCGCGAGCAATATCCCGGGCGACCTTCGCGCCGGAATCAACGTCGCCCTCCTCGGCTTTCCCCAAGGGATGGCCTACGCGCTGATCGCGGGCCTGCCGATTCAGTACGGCATCTACGGCTCGGCCATCGCCGCGCTGGTGGCGCCGGTCTTCGCCCGTTCGCGACTGATCGTGATGGGGCCGACCAACGCGACCGCCGTCATGCTCCTGAGCGCCTTCGCCAGCTTGGGCGTGGCGGGACCCGAGAAGATCGCCATGGTGCCGCTGCTGATTTTTCTCGTCGGGTTTTTCATCGTCGTCGGCGCTTATTTCAAGGTCGCGAACCTCGTCCAATATATTTCCCGCTCGGTCATTACCGGCTACATCACGGCCGCCGCCCTGATCATCATCACCAATCAGATCCCGAAGTCCCTCGGCCTCGACCTGGCGGACAAGGGCGCGACTTTCGTCGATTCGATCGCGCTGATGGCGCATGCGATCGAAACAATCCACTGGCCCACCGTCGCCATCAGCCTCGTTACGGCCGCGCTCTTTATCGCCCTCAACCGCCGCTTCAAGAAGCTGCCCAACGTCGCCATTTCTTTGCTGCTGGCCTCGGCCTTCGCGGAGCTCGCCTTCGGCCGTGACAGCGGCGTGCTTTTCCTGACCGGGATCGATGCGACCGACTGGTCCTTCCACGCGCCGGATTTCAACCTTCACGATATCCAACTCCTGGCCAGCCCGGCGCTCGCCATCGCCCTGCTTTGCGTGCTGGAAGGCATCTCCATCGGCAAATCGCTGGCCGCCCGCACCGGCTCGCGCCTCGATGCCAATCAGGCCATGTTTTCGATCGGCATTGCGAATATCGGCTGCGCCTTTTTCTCCGGCATGCCCGCCTCCGGCTCCCTCACCCGCTCCTCGCTCAACGCCACCAGCGGTGCGAATTCCATCCTCGGCGGTTACCTCAGCGGCCTGATCATTTTCGCCGGCGCCTTCACGCTGGGGCCCTTCACCCGCTTTATTCCGCAGTGCACCCTCGCCGTCCTGGTGATCGCGATCGGTATTTCCTTGGTCAACCGCCACGCCATCCGCGTGGTCACCCATGCCACCAAATCCGATTGCGCCGTCTTTCTCGCAACCTTCGTATCGGGCCTCTGCATGCCGCTCGATACCGCCATCTACATCGGCGTCGGCACCTCCATCGTCCTGTTCCTGAAGAAAGTGGCCCGCCCGGAGATGGTGGAGTACGCCTTCAACGAAGAGGGCCAGCTCGCCCAAACCGGCAAGAACATCGGACGGGAAACGCCGGAAGTCTCCATCGTCCACGTCGAGGGCGAACTCTTCTTCGGGGCGGCCGACCTCTTCCGCGACCAGATGCGCCGGATCTGCGAGGATCCGAATCTCAAGATCGTGGTCCTGAAAATGCGCAACGCCCACAACCTCGACGCCACCGGCGTGATGGCTCTCGAGGAGCTCGTCCACTACATGAACGAGCGCGGCCGCTATCTCATTCTCAGCGAGGTCAAGAGCGACCTCGTCCGAGTCCTCAAGAACTCGAGCCTCTACGACTATATCGAGGAACGGAATATCTTTACCGACGACCCGCACAATCCGACCCTCTCCACCGCCCGCGCCCTCAAGCGGGCGAAGGAGCACCTCGGCAGCGTGGAAGCGAACGTCTCGATTTACGTCGACCCGGTCCGCGACAAGCAGAAACAAGGCGAACGCGGATGAGATGAATGTCGTGCTCGTCCACGGGATCTGGGACAGGGGAACGGTCTTCAAGCACCTGCGGAAGCACTTGGAAGCGGCCGGGCACGCCTGCCATGCGCCGGACCTCGAACCGGCGGGCGGCGACCACGGCCTGGTCGATCTGGCGGAGAAGTTGAAGGCTTGGATCGACGGGCGGCTGCCGGCGGATACCGGGATCGCCCTCGTCGGCTTCAGCATGGGCGCGATTGTCTCCCGCATCTACCTGCAGCGCCTCGGCGGCCTCTCCCGGACCCGGCGCTTCTTCACCATCTCCGCGCCGCATCGCGGCACGCTCACGGCGATGGTCTGGACCGGAAAAGCCGCCCGCGACATGCGCTTCGGCAGCGACCTGCTGCGCGATCTCGCCGTCGACGCCGACCTTCTCCGTCCCCTCCGCCCCCAAAGCTATTACACGCCCTTGGACTTGATGGTGCTGCCGACGAAGACCTCCCGCGTCCACTGGGCCGAAAACCACTGCGTTCCCGCCCTGCTCCATCCGCTCATGCTCCGGCACCCGAAGATCCTGCGGCATATCGCCGCGGAGCTTGCTGAAGTCTCCGCCGGCTGAGCGCGTTCAATCCTTCCGGATGCCCCGGTTGATCTCGCGCTGCTCGATCGAGGCCTCGCGCTCCGAAAGCTGGTTCAAGCGGTCGATCAGCGAATTCTCCACGTCCTCGACATAGCGCGAGCGCTCCAGCAGTCTCCGGTTTTCGGCCTCCAGCCGTTCGAGCCGCGCTTCCAAATCTCCGCTCCGATCGCCCACCGATGGAGCGAAGTCGCTTTCGTCCAAGCTGCCGGCGCGGAGCAATTCCCCTTTCAGTTGGTTCAAGTCGGTCTTTTGCGCTTCCACCGCTTCGCGGTCCCGGGTGAGGTGCTCCTTCAAAAGTTCCAACTCGGCTTCCTTCTCCTTCAACGCGGCCTCGCGGCCGGAAAGAGCCTGGGAGGTCAGTCCGCCGCCCTCGACCACCGAACGCTTGTGGTCGATATCTTCGCGCAATTGCTCCAACTCGGCCTCGAGCGTCTCGATGGAGCTCAAACGCTCGATCACCATATCCTCCGCCTTCTGCAGTTCCTTCGAGCGACCTTCGAGTTCCTTCTGGTCCTCCAGTATCCGCGCCTTTTCCTCGGCGATTCGTTTCTGCTCCTCCGCGATCGTCTTCTCTTTCTCCACGATCAGCTTTTTTTGCTCCTCCACGTAGCGCCGCTCCGAGGCGGTCAGCTTCCGGGCCGGACGCGCGCCTCCCTCCATCGTGGCCAAGCCGTTCTTCATAAAGGCCGGCACCACCACCGAGTGCCAAAGCTCGCGCTCCAGCTTGTTCAAGTTCCGCTCGTCCCCCGCGGCGGTCAGCAAGGTGACCATCTCCTTTTCCGCTTTCTTGATCCGCTTCGGATTCCTAACCGCGCCGGCGAGCAATTTCTTGGACTCGTTCAGGCAAGCCTCGGGCGGGACGATCGCAATCAAGGCGACATTGACTAGAATGAGGCTCGTCACCCCGAGAGCCAAAGCGGAAAAGATCGTGCTGCCGGTCCACAGAAAGGTTCCCAACGCGGCGGCCACCGCAGAGACACCCACCAACGAAGCGGCCAAGGCGATTCGCTTCGCCGAGTAGATACGGAGGTGACGTTCGATCGAAGCCTCCAGCTCTTTTACGGAATTCTCACCCATCGCGGACAACCCACCATAGTCGAAAAAGTTCCAAAGTCCGCTTCAAAGCCCGCTCGGGAAAGCTTTTGAGACTTTGTTTACAGCATTACGCAATCGACTCTAGAAAAACGATTTAGCGACCTCAGAAAAGCGCTTCACGGCCTCGGGGAATCGGTCCGAAGCGAGCGCACCGAAGGACAGCCGCGCGAAATGCCGTGGTCCCTTGCCCGGAAAGCAGAGGTCGCCGGGCACATAAAGCACACCGGCGTCGATGCTGCGGCGGCAGAATTCGGAGTCCATCGAGAGGTCGAGCTCTTCCGGCCCGCGCAGCCAAAAGACCAGCCCGCCCTCCGGCCGGTTCCAACTCCAGCCGCGCGCGCGCAGGCCCGAGGCCTCGAGCTCGGCGTCGAGCCGGGCGGCCTTTTCCGCGTAATGACGGCGGACCGGACGGAGCAGCGTCTCGAAGCGGTCCGCCTCCAGCATCCGTTCCACCACGCACTGGTTGAAATGGGCCGTGCCGAAATCCTGGTGCCCCTTCAGCCTCAGCATCCGTTCCAACCAGTCCGCGTCCGAACAGTGCCCGTAGCCGACCTTGAGACCGGTGGCGAAGGGCTTCGTGTAAGTGCCGAGGTAGAGCTTAGGAAAATCCGCCCATTCGCCCATCCCGAAAACCGAGGGCGAAGCCGCGGGCCGTTGAAAGTAGAGCTCGCGGTAGGCGGCGTCTTCGATCACCGGAATGAGGAATCCCGCCTCCCGCAACGCTCCCGCGAGGGCGCGCTTCTCCTCCTCCGGCATCGAGCGGCTGCTCGGGTTACCGAAGTAACTGACCAGATAAAGCGCCTTCACCCGCTCCCGCTCGCCCGCCGCGACGAGCTCCGCCAGGGCGGTGCCGATCTCCTCGATCCGAACCGCTCCGTCGGGCCCGCAGGGCAGGCCGACCGCGCGGATACCCAAGCCCCTGAACATTTCCAGACATACGAAGTAGCTCGGCTGCTCGACCAGCACGATGTCGCCGGGCTCGCAAAGCACTTGGACGGCGAGGTAGAGCGCCTGCTGGGATCCGTTCGTTATGGCGACCCGTTCCGGACAGAAGGCCTCCTCCCGCTCGCCGGGGTAACGCGCAAGCCACGCGCAGGTCGATTCGCGCAGCCGCTGCCGGCCCTGGTTCGAACCATACTGGAGCGGCTCGTCGCCTTCCACCCCGCGGCAGAGCTCCCTGGCGATGTCCGCCACCGGCTCGCGCGGAAGGACCGCGTTGTCGGTGAAGCCCGCCGCCAGCGATAGCAGGTCGGGATTGGCGAGCGCGCGCGCCATCAAGTCGACGATCACCGGGGGCTGGATCGCCGCCCCCATCCGGGAGAAGTTGATGGACGAAGCGGATGGATCGGCTTTCATTACCCCTACCAATCTCCAGTTCCCGACCTCGCTGTCACTCGATAAATGATCCGCCGGAAAATGACCATCGTCGCCATCACCCTGTTGGCCGCCTACCTCGCGGCCTGCGTTTACGCCTATATGGTGGCGGACCAACTACTTTTTCCCGTTCCGCCCGCCGGATACCGGGATGGCGAAGGTGTCGTGAAGCTGGAGTCGAGACTCGGCGACTCGATTTCCGCGCTCTACCTGCCGGTCGAGGGAGCGGAGCGACTCCTGCTCTACAGCCATGGCAACGCCGAGGATCTGGGCGACCTCCGTCCGCTGCTCGAGGTCTTCCAAGAGAACGGTGTGGCCGCGCTCTCCTACGATTACCCCGGCTACGGCACCAGCACGGGAAAGCCCACCGAGGCGGGCGTCTACGCCGCCGCCGACGCGGCCTTCCAATACGCGACCGGCGAACTCGGCTTTGCGCCCGAACAAGTCGTCCTCTTCGGTCGCTCGCTGGGGGGCGGACCTTCCACCTGGCTGGCCGCCCGCCATCCCGTCGGCGGTCTCGTCCTCGACGGCGCTTTCAGCTCGGCCTTCCGCGTGATGACCCGCATCCGCCTGCTTCCCTGGGACAAATTCGACAACCTTCGCCGGTTCGCCCGGATCAATTGCCCGGTCCTGCTCATCCACGGAACCGCCGACCAGGTGGTCCCCTTCGCCCTCGCCCTGCAGAACTGGGAAGCGGTCCGCGGCCCGAAAGCGCAACTGTGGGTCGAAGGCGCCGACCACAACAACTTGTTCGATCTGGCGGGGTCCGCGTACTGGGAAACTGTTTTGCCATTCGTTCAAAGCCCGCCCAAGTTGGAAAAATGAAAGCACGCGCCCTAGCCATCCTCCATCCGGGCTTCGAGGAAGCCGAAGCCGTGGTCCCGATCGATTTGCTTCGCCGTGCCGACGTCGAGGTGGCGCTCGCCCATCTTGGCGACGGTCCGGCCGTCGAGAGCCGCTGCGGCCTGAAAATCGAGGCGCAGGATTCCTTCCAGAATCTGGAGCGGGCCGACTACGACCTCGTTTTCCTTCCCGGCGGTCCGGGCATTCGGGAGATCCGCAGGCATCCCGGGCTTTGCGCCCTGCTGCGCCGCCAGGCGGAGGCGGAGCGCTGGATCGCCTGCATCTGCGCGGCCCCGCTCCTTCTTCTCGACGCCGGATTGGCCGAAGGCATCGAGCTGACCTGCCACCCCTCGGCGGAAAAGGAGCTCGGCGAGGTCCTCGACCGACCCGTCGTCCAAAGCGGACGGATCATCACCTCCCGCGGGGCCGGCACGGCGACCCAACTCGGGCTCGCACTCGTGGCCTGCCTTCGCGACAAGGCCGCCGCGCGCGAAGTCGCCGAGTCGATCTGCTGGCCCTATCCGGCCTGACCATGGAACGGGCCGAAAACAGCTCGATCCTTCCCCGAGATCGCCTCCTTCGCGATTCCTTTACCGCAGCGGAGACGATGATCTACCTGAGCATCCTGGTCTGCGCGAACGTCGCTTTCTGGGTGGCCGATCCGCGTTCGGTCTGGACCCTCGGATTTTTCATCATCCTCGGCTTCTTCGCCCTCTTCATCCTCAAAACCCATGAAATGCATCACCCGTTTTTCGTGGATCTTCTCTGGCCGCGCTTCTGGATGCTCTCGGCGCCCGCGCTTTTCCTTCTGGCGCAGTTCCTCGTCGGGCTGGGTCAGCAGCCGGTCTCCGACATCGAAGTCGAAGGGGCCGCTTACCTCCAGCTCGCCGACATCAACGCGTGGCTGCCGGTCAGCACGGCCCCGGCGGAGGCGGCGGTCACCCTGGCCGCCTTCTGCGCGCTCTATATCTTCTCCATCTGCCTCTTCCTCGTTCCAAAATCCCGCCATTTCTTCGAGCGCCTCTTGCCTTTCCTTTGCCTGACCGCGGTGCTCGTCTGCTGCGCCGGCTTGCTGCAAAAGGCCTTGGGCTTGGACCAGCCCTTCCTGACCCGGGGGACCGGCAGCGAGGATTTCTTCGCGTTTTTTCCCTACGACGGACACTGGGCGGCCTTCGCCATCCTCTGGTGCGCCGCCTGTTTCGGTATGGCGCTCCTCTCGACCCGTTACGAAGACCGTCCGGATTTCGTCCGTTCGACCGGGCCCTGGTACGTCGCCGGAGGCGTCCTGCTCGGCGGAAGCGGCATGTTCGTCCAAGCGGCCTGGCCGGCGTCCGTCCTCTTGTTCACCGCAGCGCTTTTCCTTCTCCTCTTGGCCCTGCGCTTCGACCGGCTGCCGGAGGATTCCCATCATCGGCAAATCCGGTCCCTCGGCGGGCTCGGCTTCGTTCTTTTCCTTTTCCTCGCAGTCTCCCGTCTGCCTTTTCTAACCGGTCAGACGAACGCGAATACGAACCAAGCGCTCCGTCGGGCGGCCGCTGAGCTCTTCGAGCGCGCGCCCGTCTTCGGCTGGGGGATCGAGTCCTTCCAACACCTGCTGCCCTTCGTCGCCGATGACCGCTTACTCGGCGCCCGCCACACCCGCGCCTCCTCGGATCTGCTTCAGTTTCTCGCCGAATTCGGACTGGTCGGATGCGCGGTCTGTTTTTTCTGCATCGCCTATCTGCTCTTCCGCTACCTTCGTCGCGGTGCGGACATCACTCTCACCAACCACCTGCTCCTCGGCTCTGCCGCGGTGCTGTTACTCGCGCTGGTCGATACTCCGTTCATGTCGCCCGCGGTCTTCCTCAGCTTCTGCATCCTTGCTTTCAGCGGACTCCGCTGGGCCGACCTGAGCCGGAATAAGGTCGACGAAGTCGATGCGAGGCCCAGTCTCATCACGCATCCGAGCGAACGGCGTGTGCCCTTCTATACCGGTCCGGAGAAAGAAGTTTTCAAATAAGCGGCCTTTATGATTAAAACCAACGAGCACTTCGATTTTGTCGTCATCGGCGGCGGCAGCGGGGGCTACGCGGCGGCGCGGACGGCGCGCGAGGTCTGCGACCGTGTCGCCATCGTCGACGGCGCGGACCCCTTGGGCGGCCTCTGCATCCTTCGCGGCTGCATGCCCTCGAAGACGCTGATCTACGTCGCGGAGGTGCTGCATCTGGCGAGAATGGGCAAGCGTTTCGGGTTGGAGATCCCTCAAGCCGCCCCGGACATGAAGGCCGTTCACCAACGGAAGCTTGATATCATCGGCGACTTTGCCACCTACCGGCAGGAACAGCTGGAGAGCGACCGCTTCAGCCTTTTTCGCCACTACGCCCGCTTCGTCGACGAAGGCACGATCGAACTGGACGATGGCCGCCGGATCACGGCCGATCGGTTTATGGTCGCGACCGGATCGGTCGTATCCGTTCCTCCGGTACCGGGTCTCGCCGATGTCCCTTTCTGGACCAGCGACGACGTCTTGGATCTGGATTTCGTCCCGGAAAAAGCGATCGTCCTCGGCGGAGGCGTCGTCGCCTGCGAGCTGAGCCAGTTCCTCCGCCGGATCGGCAGCGAAGTGGTTCAGATCCAGCGCAGTCCGCACATTCTGAGAGAGGTCTCGCCGGAGGCCGCGCGGGTGATCGAGGCGAAGTTCCGGGCAGAAGGCATCCGACTTTACACCGATACCCACTTGCGGCAGGTCACCCACGCCGACGGAGGCTTTACCGCTACCTTCGAGCACGGCGGCGAGACTTTAACGGTTTCCGCTCCGTATTTGATGAACGCCCTCGGCCGCCGTCCGGCCACGGCGGAGCTCGACCTGGAGGCCGCCGGTGTGGAAACCTCGGGAAGCGGACACATCGTCTGCGACGCCATGCAGCGCAGCTCGAATCCGCGCATCTATGCCTGCGGGGACGTCGCAGGCCCCTACGAGATCGTCCATACCGCAATCATGCAGGGCGAAGTGGGCGCCCGCCACGCCACCGGACGGGAAACCGAGCCGGTCGACTACGAAACCCTTTCGCGGGTGGTTTTCACCGACCCGCAGGTCGCCGCCGTCGGTTTGACCGACGCCGAATTGAAAGCGGCCGGCATCGATTACCTTGCCGCCGACTACCCCCTGGACGATCATGGCAAAACCATCCTGATGGAGGCTAAGCAAGGCTACGTGAAAGTCTTCGCCGACTGGTCCGGAACCGTTCTCGGCGCGGAGTGCGTGGCGCGCGAAGGCGGCGAATTGATGCACACGATGGCCGTCGCCGTCAGCCTGCGAGCCAAGGTCGGCGATTTGCTCAAGGTCCACTGGTACCACCCGACGGTTTCGGAAATCTGGAGCTATCCCCTCGAAGAGATTGCGGAACGCCTCAAAACCCGGTAAACTGCGTTATGAATATCCGGATCGAAGATGAGTTTCAGGATGTCATCATGAAGGCATCCACCGGGCTGAGTATCGGCAAGCAGGAGTTGGCGGAAAAGGCCGGCATCTCCGTTGACGAGGTGGCCGGCCTGTTGGATGGGGAAGTCAAGGAGGACGCGCTGCGCAAGGTCGCGGAGCCCCTTGGTCTTCACCCGAAGGCGCTCGTGGACATGGCGAAAAAGGCTTGGCGGCCGGAGCCGATCGAGCTGCAGGGGCTCGAGCTTTACAATACGCCCTTCCCGGTTCCGGGCTACGAAGAGATGACGGTCAACAGCTACTTGGTCTGGGACAAAGCCAGCCGCATCGCGGTGGCCTTCGATACCGGCGCGAGCGCAAAGGACCTCCTCACCGATATCGGCCTGCACAACCTGACCCTCAAAGCGCTTTTTCTCACGCACACCCACCGCGACCATATCGCTGATTACGATACGGTCGTCGACGCCTGCATGAACTTGGCTACCTACGCTCCGGCGGGGGAACCTCATGCCAAGGCCATGCCCGTCGCCCATGCCGACCGTTTTCATATCGGCCCGTTTACGGTCGAGGCCCGCCTCACCCACGGCCATTCGCCGGGCGGCATGTCCTACGTGGTCAACGGCTTGGGAAGGCACCTCGCGATTGTCGGAGACTCGCTTTTCTGCCTCTCCCAAGGCGGGGCCAAAGAACAGTATGCCCGGGCTCTCGAGAACAATCGGAGCCAGATCCTTTCGCTTCCGGACGATACCGTTCTCTGTCCGGGTCACGGCCCGATCACGACGGTTGCAATCGAGAAAGCCCGGAACCCGTTTTTCCCCGAATTCAAGTAGGCGCTCGAGAGCCCCCTGCCATGCCAAGAAAAAGAACGAAAATCGGCTTCGTCGGAATCGGCCGGATGGGCGCCAACATGGCCCGCAGGCTTCACGATTGCGGCTACCCCGTCGCCGCTCTTTACGACCTGAATCTTGAATCCTCGACCGCTCTGGCTGCAGAGCTCCAGAGCGAGGCGGTGGAACGGCTCGAACAGGTGACCGCTGCCTCGGACGTCATCTTCACTGTCGTGTCGGATGATGCGGCGATGCGGGCGATCTTCGCCGGCAAGAAAGACAACCTCTTGATCGGGGCCGAAGGAAAATTGTTCGTCAATTGCGCCACCGTCAGCCCGAAAACTCATGTAAAGGTCGAAACTCTCGCCCACGCGGCCGGAGCGATGAGCCTCGAAGGCTGCATGGCTTCTTCCATCCCGCAGGCTCGCGAGGGTTCGCTCTATCTGATGGTGGCGGGCGGGAAGAAAGCCTATCGCAAAGCGCTTCCCATTCTGCGGCACCTGAGCAGGGAGCTGACCTACGTGGGCGAAGCCGGCAAGGCGGCTCAAGTCAAGGCGCTCGTCAACATGGTCATGAACATCAACACCGCCGCCCTCGCCGAGGGGCTCGGCCTTGGCGATGCGCTCGGTCTCGACTTGGAAATGCTCTGCGCGGTCTTCAGCCGGACCGGCGCGGCCAGCCGCGTCCTCGAAACCGATGCGGCCGATATGCTCGCACGGGATCACACCTGCTTTTTCTCCGCCGCCCACGCCGCCAAAGACTCCGGCATCGCGCTCAAGCTGGCGAAGAAAAAGAAGCTCAAGCTCCCATTGGCGGCAGCCACCAAGGACCAATTCGAGCGCCTCAGAGAAGCCGGACTCGGCGATCTCGACAAATCCGCGGTCGCCGAATTGACCTTCCCGGGACGGATGCCAAAGCCGCTCCGAAAAAAGCGGCCGAAGAAGATCGAATCGTAGGCCCTCTCACCCTTCGGCAGCGAGGGAGCACGGTCTTGTGGCTTCGGATCGACGCCGGCCGCGAATCGTGCGAGCTGTGCCCGTTTGTTTTTGAAGACGGATTAACCGAAGACCGTCCGGCGAAGCCCCTGAATCACCGCGAGGTCGCCCCAATCCGCCCCGCGCAAGCCCCGCGGTCGCGGTTCGCGTTTACGCCCCCTCTCAAGTTGGAGCGCTGTCGAAAACTGACGAACGAACTCCGCCGAGCCCAGAATGGCTCCATCCGTGAAATAGCGCACGCGACATCGAAGGACGACGGCCTTCGGTAGCATCCCCCTCTCCTTTTCCAAAACGCGGACCGCCCGTTCCCGGACGATGGATTCATCGTTCGCTCCCTTGGCGAAGATCAGTTCCCGGTGAGCCCTCAAAGCTTCGATGTAAGCCTTTGCTTCGTCCGTTACCTGGCCGACATATTCGCCCCAGACCTGACGCAAGCCGTAGCGCGCCCTTGCATTGCCCGCCACACCCTCGGCGTAGCCGCAAAACCGGTAATCCTTCGGATCTTCGCAAAGCCCCGCCCGGACCGGGTTCAAGTCGATGTAGGCCGCCATCGTCTGCAAAGGATTCCCCGCCCCTTCCACCAAGACACTTTTAAACCGCTCCGACCAGAGAGTCCCGTATCGATCGTGGGTCCGATTGTACCAAACCGAGAAGCGCTGCTTCAGCGTTTTCATGAACTCGGAAACATCGCCCATTCGAATCGAGAGCCGCCGCCGCAAGGCCTCCGCCTCCGCGCCGCCATTCTTCAAGGTAGCCTCGACCTGCTTCACCGAGTCCGGCTGAAAACGAGTCGGCTCCGGGTAGAGCACTCCATAGCGCCGGACCAATTCCCCGTCGCCGGGGACGCCCTCCGAAGGAACCCGCACGAGAACGTGGAAGTGGTTGCCCATCAAAGCATAAGTAAGAATCTCGACGCCGGAAAAGTCCGCAATCCGCCAGAGCATCTTCCGCAGCACCTCCTTCTCCCGATCCCCGAAAAGAATCTCCCCGTTCACCGTGCGCGTCATGCAGTGGTAAACCGCATCACGCCCGCTCACTCGAATCCTGCGACGCCTCATACCACCATCCAAAATCAAACTAATTACTCCCGTCAAACAAAATTTGCCAGTCCCTTATAAAAACGTTTTTTAACGCGGTGCGTCGACGACGTCTACGTTGGTGGCGAGGTCGGTGTGGACTTGGGAGTGCACGTCCGTTTTGGCGGCGCTGAGTTTTGAGCGGTAGCGCTCGAGTTGCTTTGGGGTGAGCACTGCGATGTGGCAGATCGGTTCGCCCGGCTTGACGGCCGGCATGGTGGCCATTCCGAGGATGATTCCGCTGTTTGGAGTCCGAAGCGTGTTTTGTTCTACGCCGAGAATGCTATAATTCGTGACGATCGGCTGCCCCTCCTCGACGAAATCGCCGGGGCTCACGTGGAATTTGAGGATGCCGCCGACAGTCGCTCGCACCCATACCGTCTTTCGAATCTTGGCGAGGAACGGGGGAGCCTCCCGTTGCCCGGGAATCATTCCAAGAGCGGTGAGCACGTTGCGAATGCCGCGCACCCCGATCTGCAGCACGCCTGGTTCGATCTTCCAAGGCTCTCCCGCTTCCAGAATGATGGTGGGGCATCCCGCTTTCGTCGCCTTCCGCCGAAAGGAGCCGAGGGGTCCCTTACCGTCGACGACCAGCATGCATCCGAAGGCCTCCGCGATTTTCCTCGCTCCGGGATCGTTCAAGTCGGCGCGGACATTCGGAAAATTCGTCCTCTGAAAGGCCGCCGTATGCAGATCGATTCCGTAGTCACAGCGCTCGACAATCTCGGACATCAGGGTATGGGCGATCCGGGCGGCCAGGCTCCCCTTCTTCGAGCCATATCCTTACACACATCTTTTACCTGTTTTAATATGTGTAATTAAATCAGCGTTTTCAATGAACTGATAAACTTTCCTCAGGCCGATGCGTAATGGCTGAGCGCCCGGGAACCCGTCATGCTTGCGTCCGAGATGCCCTCCGAGTCGTCCGAGCATTCGGATGATTTCCTCGGTTGACGGAGGTTTTTCAGGCAGCCCGCAACGCTTGTGTAAAACCCAGATGGCTTCCCACTCCTCCTGTGCCAGCCACTTGACACAGGATTGAGCAGCCGTGGTGTCAGTGCGTGCCAATGCACTCAAATAGTGGATTCTCCACGCAATGATCATCAGAACGCTCAGAGCGTTCTCCAATCCTTTCCGACTCTGCAATTGCAGCTTCTCCCCTCCGAAGCAGCTTTTAACTATCTTGAAGAAAACTTCGATCTGCCAGCGGCAACGATACCAGTTCACTTTCTCTAGGGCGGACTCCATGCTGTCTGCTGGCAGGTCGGTTAAGAGGAGCCATTGCACCGGTTCCTCGCCTTCGGGCGGATCGATTTCGCAGGCGTGGACAACGCTGACCATGACCGGGGCGTAACCGGCGACCTCCAGCCGTTTCGGAGCCCTCGGGCGCACAATACAGCTTCGAATCGATTGTCTCACTTCCCGTGCTTTCCTTCCCGGGCGCGCTTTCATCGTCCAGCTTGTTTCACCCAATGGCCGGGCCTGTTGCGCCGCTTCATGCAAATGCATGCCTTCCTGCGTTCTGCGGTCGTAGGCCGAACGGATCAACCAATGCGCTCCAAGTTCAGCCCCACGGTTGAATACTTCATAAACATCTCCCTCCCGGTCAGCCACATAGACCACTCGCGTCGCAGGGGCCTGTCCGGCTACTTTGCCGCATAACTCCATGCCCTGATACCATCGGTAGCTCTCCTTCTCTTCGATCGGTCGCTTCTTGTGGTCTACCTTCTGCCCCTGCACCCGCTCTTTTACGTAAACGTTCAAGTTCAAGACACCCAGATTCAAGCCCTCCGGCGTAACCGCCAGGCACGTATGCAAGTTCAAGCCGTTTTCGGTACCTTTGGTGTGCGGGCCCAATCCGCACTTCTTGCGAGATCCTCCAAAATTGAAGAAACTGGTGTCTTCCAGTGCCAGAACGGTCTTGCACCTTTTCACGCGCTCAACCGTCGCCTCCTGGTGGCTCGAAAGAATCTTCGCCGAGGTCACCTTGGGATCAACCAGAAAACGATATGCGCCACGGGTTTCCGCCATCCCGATAAAGTTCTTCGGGATGGATGATTCCTGTTCGTTCGTCGCGGCATGAATCATTTTTGTAAGACGCTTGTTCAAGCGCGCGTCGTTAAAATCGCTCTTGTCTAATTCGTTTTTTAGCCAGTCCATCCCAAGCTTGAAACAGACTGGTGAATGCTTGTACAGCCAATTGTTTAAAAAATAATGCCAGAGATGTGTGTAAGGATATGCTTCGAGCCGGGGAATGAGCGGTTTAAATCGCGTCGGTCCGGCAGGTATCGCTCGTGCGCTTCGAAGCCGAAGACATTGACGACGGGCGCGAGAACCAACATTCCCGTCCCGAGCTCGAAGCCGGTCCCGAATAAGAAATCATGGATGATTCCCGTTCCATTGATCTCGTCGCCATGGATCGCAGCCGTCACGAAAACCGATGGGCCAGGCTTTCGCGCGCGAATGACCCGTAGCGGGATACGGATCTTGTCGCCGGTGTAGGTCTCGGAAATCTCCAGCCTGATGTCGGCGGACTCACCGGCCTTCACGCGCACACCGCCGATCTGGATGCGTTGCCGATCAGTCATGGCGAGGGTGCCGAGGAAGGACCGCTTTCCCGTTTCTTGGAAATGCGTTTCCGCCGCCGCTTTTTGGCGACGCGTTCGGGCAGGAAACTGCTCAAAGCGATCGAGCTGCCATAACAGAGCAGTTGGTCTCCTGAGAGAATCTCCCTTTCCTTACGCGGATTGGCGATATGCTCGCCGCCTCTGGTGATCCGCAGAACGACGATGTCCCTTTCGCGCAGACCGCTGTCCTCGATGGTCTGGCCTACGATGGGAGATCCCGGCGCCACGTTGAACTCGGTCACGGTGTAGCCCTTAGTCAGGGATAGGCGCTCGCGCACATTGAAGTTGCCGAATTTGATCTGCTGCTCGGTGAAGTGGATAATCTCGCCCGCGATGTCGACGCCGGTCGCTCCCTCGATCCCCTCCAGTCCCGGCGAGGAGTTGACTTCCATGATCACCGGTCCCTCCTTGCCCTCAAGCATGTCGACGCCGGCGACCTTTAAGTTCAGGATCTGGGCCGCCCTTACGGCGGTGCGTTCGAACGCCTCGTCCAATTCGACCTTTTGAGTCGTCCCGCCCCGATGGACGTTGCTGCGAAACTCCTGGCCGGCGGCGGTCCGGCGCATGGCCGCGACCACCTTGTCGCCTACCACGAAGGCGCGGATGTCCCTGCCCTTCGACTCCGAGACGAATTTCTGCACGAGCACGTTTTGCTGAACACTGGAAAGCGTCTCGATGATCGCCTCGGCAACCTTGTTGGTTTCGGCAAGGATGACGCCGACGCCCTGAGTGCCTGACAGCAGTTTGATAACCACCGGCGCGCCACCCATGGCCTGGATCGCATTGAAAATATCCTTCTGATCGCGGACGAAGGCGGTTTCCGCGATCCCGATCTCGTGACGGCTGAGCGCCTGGAGCGAGGAGAGCTTGTCCCGCGACGCCATGATGGAATCGGCGGTATTCAAACAGAAGGCGCCCATCTGCTCGAACTGTCGCACGACCGAGGTGCCGTAAAAAGTGACCGAGGTGCCGATCCGCGGGATGACGGCATCGTAGTGGGTGATTCCCTTTCCCCGATAGGTCAGATCCGGTTCGCCCCGGCGGAGGTAAATGCCGAAGCGCAGAGTATCCAAGACTTGGACTTGGTGCCCTCGGGCCAGAGCCGCTTCCCGCAGGCGGCGGGTGCTGTAGAGTTTGGACCCTCTCGAGAGGATGGCGATTTTCATATTGCGTGCTTTCGCTTCGGTGGAGCCTCCTTGATGCGCACTTTCTTCCGCGGACCCGTGACGTGTTTGAGAGAGGAGTCGACCAAAAAATCACCTTCCAGCGCCTTCCGCCCGAGAAGAATCCTGCACGTCATCCGCTTCCGGCAGACCAAGCTGAACTCAACTTTTTTGGTTCGGTGCCCGATGCGAACCCTGGTCTCGACGAAGTAGCGCTCGTGCTGCTCGCCGTTGCTCGACCGAACATGGGTCTGGTGCGCGATGTCGGCCACGATGCTGCGGGTCAATTCCCCGTTCTTCCGATCCACCACGATATCGAACCGCAGTCTGTTCCCCGGCAACTCGACGATTTTCTTCACATCGAGGGCGGACCGGCGCGCTCCCGTATCGCTCTTAGCCACAATGTTCGCGATCCCCCAATCCGGTAGGTCGACCGTTTCTTTCCAACCGATAATCTCCGGTTTCCGCTTCCTTGGGCCGTGGGTCATGTTGTCATTGAAAACGGGCGTTCACTCACCAGATCCCGCGCTCGCCCTTCTTGAGCGATTGCGCGAAGGCGACGAGCAGTTGGACGGTGTGCTCGATGTCTTCGAGGTCGACCATCTCGCTCGGGGTGTGCATGTAGCGCAGCGGGATCGAGAGCAACCCCGTCGCGATCCCGGCCTGAGCCACCTGGATCGCACGGGCGTCGGTGCCGGTGGGCCGCGGATCCGCCTCCAACTGGTAGGGGATCTTCTTCTTTTCGGCCACCTCCACGATCCGCTCGAAAACAATCGGGTTGATGTTCGGCCCGCGGCATACGATCGGACCACCGCCCTGCTTGAAACTGCCGTATTTGCGCGGGTCGCAGTCGGGCGAATCGGTCGCGTGGCCCACGTCGACCGCAATCGCAAAGTCCGGATTCTCGGAAAAGGCCGCCGTGATCGCCCCGCGCGTTCCGATTTCTTCCTGCGTCGTAGCGGCGGCCGTCACGCGGGCGGCGAGCTTGTCCTTCTGCAAACGTCGCACGGCCTCGAGCACCGCATAGGCGCCCGCCTTGTCGTCAAAGGCCCTTGCCACGCCCACACTTCCGCGGACCAACTCGAAACTCTGGTCGTAGACGGCGGGGTCGCCGATCCGGACGACCTTCTCCGCCTCTGCCTTGCTCTTGACGCCGATGTCGATCCAGATCTCGTGGGTTTCCGGGACCTTCTTGCGATCGTCCGGACTCATCAGGTGAATGGCACGCTTGCCGGTCACGCCGCGGACGATGCCGTTTCTGGTGAGAATCGAGACGCGGCGACCGGAAATCATCGACTTGTCGTGGCCGCCGAGGGTGTCGAAATAAAGGAAGCCTTGGTCATTGATGTAGGATACGATCAAGCCCAGCTCGTCGATATGCCCTGCGAAAAGCACCCGCGGATCGCCCTCCGGGTTCACGGTGGCAAAGCGATTGCCCATAGTGTCCTTCCGGTAGGCGTCGACCCGCGGTTCGACAAATCGGTCGACCACCTCCTGCGCCTCGTATTCGTGCCCGGTCGGCGAGCGGGCGTTCAGCAGATCGACAAGAAACGCCGGGGGCTGGAAATCCTTCGAGCGTTTTTTTCCGGCGGCGGGCTTGGAGGTTTTCTTTTTGGCCATGGCGGAAGGATTGCGCGCCAACGGGAGGAATCAAACGAAATGCGCGGTGCGCGCCTTGGTGCGCGGCAATTCTGGAACAATATTTTCCGAGGGGGTCGGGCTGGGACGATGCGGTTCGAGTTGAAAGGCTTCCCCCTCCCAGCCCGGAAAGCGCCCGCGAGCGGGCACGCCACGGGCAAAGAAAAACGGCCACCCGCTCCGGGTGGCCGTTTGAAGTGAGAACGCTTTCGTTCGGTCGTGCCCTTAGAGGGCTTCCGAGCCGGTCTCGTCCGTGCGGATACGGGTCGCGCTTTCCACGGGCAGGACGAAGACTTTACCGTCGCCGATCTTGCCGGTCTTGGCGGCTTTGACGATGGCGGCGGTGGTCTTCTCGGCATCGGCGTCGTCGACGACGACCTCGATCATGACCTTCGGCAGAAAGTCGACCGTGTATTCGCTTCCGCGGTAGATCTCGGTGTGTCCCTTTTGACGTCCGAAGCCTTTGACTTCGGAAACGGTCATACCTTCGATACCGATATCCGCGAGAGCTTCTTTGACCTCTTCGAGTTTGAAGGGCTTGATGATTGCTTTGACCAATTTCATAACTGTTCTGTTTCTAATGGTTTTTGGTTAATTGGCTAGGCGAAACTTAGCGGGAGCTCGGCTGGAAGTCCGGATAGGCTTCTTGACCGTGCTCGCCGATGTCTAGACCCTCGGCTTCCTCCTCCGGAGAGACGCGGACGCCGATCGTGAACTTCAGGATTCCGAAGACCACGAGCGAGAACAGGAAGGCGGCGACGGCGACGGCGAACACACCGACGAACTGACCGACGATAGTGAAACCGGAATCGGTTACATCGAAGATGGCGCAGGCGAGAATACCCCACACGCCACAGATCCCGTGGACGGAGATGGCACCGACGGGATCGTCGATCTTGATTTTGTCGAAGAAAATGATCGAGAAGACGACGATTACGCCGGCGATCAAGCCAATGATGATCGCACCCATTGCGGACACGATATCAGCGTTGGCGGTAATACCGACGAGACCGGCGAGAATGCCGTTGAGCGCCATCGAAAGATCGGGCTTCTTCAGGAAAATCCAAGACACGGCGATCGCGGCGAGCGCACCGGCACAAGCGGCCAGAGCGGTCGTCGTAAAGACCAGGCCGAGCGGTCCGGGAGCGGCGGAAAGCACCGAACCACCGTTGAATCCGAACCATCCCAGGAAGAGAAGGAAGACACCGATCGTGGCGAGCGGCATGCTATGACCGAGGATCGGCTTGATCTTGCCGTCGACATACTTGCCGTTCCGGGGGCCGAGCAGCATCACGCAGGCGAGCGCGGCGAATCCGCCGAAGGCATGAACCACCGCCGAACCGGCGAAGTCCTTGAAGCCGTTGCCGCCGTTGAGGCCGCCGAGCCAGCCTCCACCCCAGTGCCAGGAACCGACAACCGGATAGGCGAGGCCAACAAGGAGTGTGGCGAAAATCATGAAGCTACCGAGCTTGATCCGCTCGGCTACCGCACCGGACACGATGGTCGCGGCGGTCGCGGCGAACATGGCTTGGAAAACGAAGTCTCCGTAGCCGGTCATGGCGAGACTGACACCACCGTAGCCGAAGGTGCTGCTCCCGTCCGCATTGAGGTCGCCGATCATGCCGCCAATCGAAATCCAGCCGTTGAAGTCACCCGGATAATGGGTATTGAAGCCGATAACGGCGTATGAGATCAGACCGATCGAAATAATGAACACGTTCTTGAACAGAATGTTCACCGTGTTCTTCGACTGCGTCAGGCCCGCCTCAAGCGTAGCGAATCCGAGGTGCATGACGAACACCAAGGCTGCCGCGATACAGGTCCAGAGCATACTTACGGTAAAGAAGTCGAAGGCGTATGCGTATTCGCCTTGTTCTTCGAGCAGCGCGAGGTAATCCCCGGCGAGTTCGTCACCGGCAGCCACCGCGGCAGCGGCGGGAGCCATGGCGAGCTCGGCGGAAGCCGACGAGGCGACTTCTTCGATGACTTCCTCAACGTCTTGTGCCACCGCCGAGTTGGCCCCGAAAAGAGCCACACCGCCGAGCAGCAGAGTGAGAAGGTATTTCTTAATCTTCATGATTTGTGAATCAGGTTATTGCTGTGCGTTAGGAGTTTTCCTGACGACCCTCCCCTAAAAATATCAAGGAGTGCCGGTTAATTCCGCATTAACGGATCACCTGAAAGCATTAGCTGTGCCAAGTCCTCGAACGCTTCGGAAAGGGCCTAAAACGGCCCCCGAAACCGTTCAAAAGGCGAACCCCAGTACACTCGCAAGCTACTGGCCCACAAATGATTACTACCATTCATGAAAAATTTTGCCAATTTCGTAAAAACTGCGTTAGCCCAGACGGCCCCGGCGTCCCCGCGAGCCCCGGCAAACCGGATGAAAACAAGCGAATCCCGTAGCGGGACTTGTTCCGAGCGAGCCGGACGCGAGCGACAAGACCGGGCCCGCCCGCAGGGCGGGAACCGGACCACCCGCAAGGCGGGTTGAAGTCCCGCGGAGGAAACGGAGTGCCCGGAGCGGGACTTGAACCCGCACGGCCTTGCGGCCAAGGGATTTTAAGTCCCCAGTGTCTACCATTCCACCATCCGGGCGGGGGAAAGCGGCAGACAAGCGGGCGCTTGCGGCGGAGGCAAGTCCGAAGGAAAATCCCCGCTCCGGGCTTGGCCCAAGGCCCGTCCCGAGTTATGGGTAGACTATGATCAGCGACGACGGCTCCCTCGATTCCTTCCGCTCCTCCCTCGACGCGAACTACGACTGGCCTTGTCTTTACCCTTTCAAGTTCATCGTGCCGAGGGACCAGGCGTCCACCGTCCTGGAATTGTTCGCCGACGATCCGGTGCGCGCCAACGAGTCTTCGACCGGCCGCTTCATCGCCTACACGATGGAGATGCACGTGCACTCCTGCGACGAGGTGATCGCGATCTACCAGCGCGTGGCCCGGGTGCCGGGGGTGATTTCACTCTGAAGCGGCAGCGGCGCTTGGAATTCCCGGGTCCGCGTTGCATTCCCGGCGGCTCTCGCTTTCCTTCCGCCGATGACGACGAGCAAATCATCGGAAGGGGCCCGCCACCTTGAGGTCGCCACTTTCGGCGCCGGCTGCTTCTGGTGCGTCGAAGCCGTGTTCGAACGACTGGACGGGGTCGAATCCGTCGAGTCAGGCTACATGGGAGGCGAGGTGGAGAACCCGACCTACCGCGAGGTCTGCGGAGGGCGCACCGGGCACGCGGAGGTCGTCCGCATCCATTTCGATCCCCGGACCATCGACTACGGGACGCTCCTCGCATGGTTCTGGCGCTCGCACGATCCCACCACGCTCAACCGCCAGGGCGCGGATACCGGCACCCAGTACCGGTCGGCGATTTTCACCTACGACGAAGCTCAGAAGACGACGGCGGAAGCTTCGAAGGAGGCGGCTCAAAAGGACTTCGACGATCCGATCGTGACCGAAATCACCCCGGCCTCGACCTTCTACGCCGCCGAGGACTACCATCAGGACTACTTCCGCGAAAATCCGGACGCACCCTACTGCCGGATGGTGATCCGCCCCAAACTCCAAAAGCTCGCGCTTGATTAAGCCCCGCATCGCCGTTTGAATCGTCTCCATGGCGAAGGAGCGGAGCCGCCGGAAAACGGGCAAGCAGGCCAAAGGCGCGGGCTTCGGCCGCCGGCTTCCGCGTTTTCTGTTCCGGAGCTCGCTCTTACTTCTCTTGGCGGTCCTCGCCTTGGTCGCCTCCTACGCCTTCGGCTCCCTCGAACAGCGTCGCGGGATCGAGCGCACCGCCATCAATCTCACCGATCCGCTCCGACTGAGCGAGCGCACGCCGGCCTTGATCGCGGGCCTTCTCAACCGCTTCCATGATCGGTTGCCGTCGAGCGTCGGCTTCTACGTCGACGGCGGCGAGCTCGAACGGGCCGAGGGCGCCCTCCTCGCAGGCGTTCCCGAATCCCCGCAGCCCCTGCTCCTGCTCTGGAATCAAAGCTACGTGAATCTCTACAACGAAGCCGAGCGGCACGCCGCCTGCCTGGCCTTCCGTGCGCTTCCAAGCCGGCGGACGACGGGAGGCGAGCCCATGTTGCGGACGGATTCGCGGGTCCCGGGGTTGACGCCGCAGGACGCGCTGATGGGTCCCTGGGTGCCGACGACGCTACTTCCGGTCGAGGCCCTCGCAGGCCATGCCGGGGTGGAAACCGCCGCCCGAGAGGCCCACCTCGCGACCGCTCTGTTTCCGGTCAAACCAAACTTCGCGGACCGCATCTGGTTTCGCCTGATGCGAAAGATCGCCACCGAATACCCGCGGCGGTTCGGCGAGATTTGGATTCTCTGCGGGCCCTTGTTCCGGACCGACCAATCCAAACTTTCCACCGGCGTGCCGCTGCCCGACGCCTTCTTCGCCGTGGCCTTGGACCTGACCGACGAAGGGGGCCTCCGCGCCCTCTCCTTCATCGTTCCGGTGGACGCCAAGGAGGACCAGCCACTGTCCGATTTTCTATCGAGTATCGAAACCGTCGAGCGACATTCAGGCCTCCAACTGCTCCCCCAGGTCCGGGTGGAATCCCTAGACCCTCTGCGCAAGTGGTGCGCCACGGACCTCTGGTGAACGCCCAAAAAAACCGCTTCGAAGTAAATAAACTTTTAAAACTCTTCATGAGAAATTTTCCGCCTTCACATTCGCGTAACAAGTAGAAACGTTCCGCCGAATGCCCTATACGACCGAGTGGACATCACGTGGAGTAATCTGGACCTATAACGGACTTCTAACGGGAGAAGAACTTTTGAGATCCAATTTGGAGATCTACGGAGACCCCCGCTTCGACGACCTTGCCTACGAGATCGTCGACCTGAGCGGCGTGGAGGAATTCGACGTCGACGAACTCTCCATGAGGAAGGTCGCCCACCTCGATATGGCGGCATCGAGGACGAATCCCCGTATCCGCGTCGCCATCGTCGCAGCCCTCGATGCCGCCGTCCGAATCACCGAACTCTACGGAAAGTTCGCTTCCAATTCGCCTTGGCCGATGCAACGCTTCGAGACCCGCGCCGAAGCGGAGTCTTGGGTGGCCAGCCACCTGACCCCTTCCCCGTTCCGGCTGGGAGCCCGTTTCGACGCCGGCTGAAGCGGCTCCCGGGAAAAAAAGACCGTGCGGGCGCATTGACGGGCGTCTCTCCAAACGGTGGCCTCCTCGTCCGAAGCCCTAATAGCTCTTGGCGAAGATCACGCGTCGGCCCGGCTTCCCGGTAAAGGCGCAGGGCACCTCCTCGTCGGCGGTGGCGTTCGGGATGCAGCGCACCGTCACCTTGTGCTCCTTGGCCAAGCGGTCCTCGAGTTCCGGGTCGCAGCAGAAGCCCATGCTGGCGAAGCCGCCGTGGATTTCAGGATTCTCCGGATCGGCCGGAGTGAAGAATTCGACGAATTCGGACTCGGACTTCAGCTCGCGGGTGTGACGTTCCCGGAACTCCCGGGCGCGGGCGAGCAGCTTGCCCTGGATCTCCTCCAGCAGGTCGGCGACGCCCGCCACGAAATCGCCGGCCGGGATGCTGCGGCGGTCCTTCGCGGCCTGATCGCGGCGGCCCAAGAATACGGTGCCGGCCTCCAAGTCGCGCGGCCCGATTTCAACCCGCAAGGGGATGCCGTTCTTGACCCAGCCCCATGTCTTCTCTCCTCCGCGGATATCGCGGTCGTCGAGCTCGACTTTCACGCGGCCGTCCAGATAGGCCTGCGCCTCCAGGTCCCGCTTCAACTTCTGGCAGAACTCGAGCACGGCGGCACGGCTTTCCTCTTTCGGAGTGACCGGCAGAATGACCACATGGGCCGGGGCGATGCGCGGCGGCAGCACGAGTCCGTCGTCGTCCGAGTGCGTCATGATCAAGCCGCCGACGAGGCGTGTGGAGACGCCCCAGGAGGTGGTCCACGCGTACTCCTCCCGCCCCTCGGAGCCAAGGTATTTGATATTGCTGGATTTGGCGAAGTTCTGCCCGAGGAAGTGCGAGGTGCCGGCCTGCAGCGCCTTGCGGTCCTGCATCATCGCCTCGATCGCGAAGGTGGCGTCGGCGCCGGGGAAGCGTTCGGCCTCGGTCTTCTCGCCGGTAATGACGGGCATCGCCATGTAACTCTCGGCGAAGTCCGCGTAGACCTCCAGCATCCGGCGGGTCTCCTCCATCGCTTCTTCGGCGGTGGCGTGGACCGTGTGCCCCTCCTGCCAGAGGAACTCGGCCGTCCGCAGGAAGAGGCGGGTGCGCATCTCCCAGCGCACGACGTTGGCCCACTGGTTGATCAGGAGCGGCAGGTCGCGGTAGGACTGCACCCATTTCGAGAAAAGCTCGCCGATGATGGTTTCCGAAGTCGGCCGGACGATGAGCGGCTCCTCCAGCTCGCCGGCCGGGCGCAGTTTGCCCTCGGCATCCGCTTCCAGCCGCGAGTGCGTGACGACGGCGCACTCCTTGGCGAAGCCCTCGACATGGTCGGCCTCCTTCTGGAGAAAGCTCATCGGGATGAAGAGCGGGAAATAGGCGTTGCGGTGACCGGTCGCCTTGAAGCGGCGGTCGAGTTCGCGTTGGATGTTCTCCCAGATGGCGTAGCCCCAAGGCTTGATCACCATGCAGCCGCGGACCGGAGAATTCTCCGCCAGATCGGCGGCCTTGACGACCTGTTGGTACCATTCGGGGTAGTCCTCCTCGCGGGTCGGGGAGATCGCGTTTTGTGCCTGTTTCGCCATAAAGGCAGCCAGCAAAGCGCCGGCGACGACGCCTGCAACGCCAAACTCCAAGTGCGCCCGGCGATCATCTTCCGCAACCAGTCCTTAGCTATTGTCGCGCAGCCAGCCGCCCTTGACGAAATCGACCAGAGGCGCGACGACGCCGGGAAAGAAATTGTAGAGCACCGCCCCGATCGCGAGGATCATGAGAATCACGACCATCCCCCTGCCGACGCTCTGGAGCAGCTTCAGGAACAGCACGACCAGCACCACCACGATGGCCCAAGCCACAATGTTGCCGGACTTCAGCGCTTCGACGATTCCTTCCATGCGGAGGAGTCTCCGCAAAGAACCGCGTGATGCAAGCTCCCGTCTCTAAGGGAAATCCCGTATTGACCGAAATCGCGGGAACGGCACAGGGCGTCCGCCCAAACCGTGGGACCGGCGCCCCGCGCCGCGAAACCCGGTCCTGTCGGGCGCGCCTCGAAACAGCTACCATCGGAAAAAACCTATCCGGCAGGCCACTAGTTCGTCTCCCCGATAAACTCTTGGCGCATCCACGTTTGCAGGCATTCCGGCACCCGCACCCGGCCGTCGGCCTGCCGGTGGTTTTCAAGCAGCGCCGCGAGCACCCGCGGGACGGCCAGGCCGGAGCCATTCAAAGTGTGGGCGGTCACGGGCTTGCCGTCCGGACCCCGGTAGCGGATGCCCGCCCGGCGCGCTTGGAAGTCGGTGAAGTTCGAGCAGCTCGAGACCTCCAGCCAGCGCTTTTGTCCGGCGGCGAAGACCTCGAGGTCATACTGCTTGGCATGCGGGAAACCGATGTCGCCCGAGCACATCAACAAGACGCGGTAGGGCAGCTCCAGCTTCTTCAGGGTCCCTTCCACGTTTTCCCGAAGCTTTTCCAGCTCGTCCATGCTGCTCTCGGCCGAGGTCCATTTGACCAGCTCGACTTTGTCGAACTGGTGGAGCCGGTTCAGCCCGCGCACGTGCGCCCCCCAGCTGCCCGCCTCGCGACGGAAACAGGGCGTGTAGGCACAGCGGCGGATCGGCAACTGGTCGGCCTCGAGGATCTCGTCGCGGTAGAAATTCGTCACCGGCACCTCGGCCGTGGGGATCAGGTAGAGGCCCTCGTTCTCGTCCACGTACATCTGGCCCTCCTTGTCCGGCAGCTGCCCCGTGGCGGTGGCGCTCTCGGCGTTCACCAGGATCGGCGGGAGCACCTCCTCGTAGCCGTTGGCCCGCGCTTCCTCCAGGAAGTAGTTGACCAGCGCCCGCACCAGCCGGGCCGTCTCGCCGACATAGAAGGGGAAGCCGGCGCCCGTGACCTTCACCCCGCGGGCGAAGTCAATGCGCGACTCGAACCAGGGAATGTCGAAGTGCGGCAGGGCGTGGGGAAAATCCGCCTCCGCGTCGCCCCAGGTCGAGGCCACCACGTTGTCGTCCTCCGTCCGTCCCACCGGCACGCTCGGATCAGGCAGGTTCGGGATGGCCATGAAGGCGGCCTGAAACGCTTCGTCGGCCTCCTTCGCCGCCGCTTCCAGCTCCTTCGCCCGGGCGGCGATCGCTTTCATCTCCCGCACCTTTTCGAGAAACTCGGGCGAGCCCTTCTCGAGCGCCGCCATCTCTTGGTTCGCCGCCTTCTGCCTGGCCCGTTCCTGCTCGGCCTCGGTGATGGCGGAACGCCGCGCGGCATCCAGGTCCAGCACGGCGTCGAGGTCGCAGTTGAATTTCTTGTTGGCGATGGCGGCGCGGACACGGTCCGGCTGCTCGCGGAGAAGTTTGATATCGATCATGGCGGACTAGCACTCAGAACGCAGAAGCGGCCCGGGGGTCAAGACTTCAAGCGCGGCCGACTCGCCGATTGCAGGCTTGCTGAACGGTCGAACGCGGGACCCGTGGACCTCCATCCGCCGCTCGACAGCTTCAATTTCGACCGCCAGCATGCCACCCGCTCCATGATCCCGCGCCCCTTCCTACCCGCCCTCCTCTGCCTGATCCCCGCCCTCGTCGCAAGCATCCCGGCGGCAAAGGCGGCCATCGACCGGCCTTGGAACCAGGACCTGATCTATTTCGCCCTGACCGACCGCTTCTTCGACGGCGATCCCTCCAACAACCGCCCCCCGGGCAGCGACCCCGCGCTCTACGATCCCGAGCAGTCGGATATCGATCTCTACCACGGCGGCGATTTCCGCGGACTCGAACTCGCCCTCGCGAGCGGCTACTTCAACGAGCTCGGCGTTACCGCCATCTGGATCACTCCGCCCGTGCGGAATGTCTGGTACACCGCTTTCGACTCCGGAGACGAGCCGAAGACCGGCTACCACGGCTACTGGACCCAGGACTTTCTCGACATCGACCCCCACCTCGTCTCCCGCCGGTCCCTCGACGGAAGCCGAAGCTACCCGGATAATCGTGAAGGCCGGATGGCCCACTACCGGGATCTCGTCGCCTTGGCCCACCGCAAGGGGATCAAGATTATCCAGGATATCGTGTGCAACCACGCGGGCCCGGTCTTCCACTACGACGCGAACCGGAACCGCCGCTTCGACCGCGAACTCAAAGCGGAGTGGATCCAGCCCTACGTAAGCGAGGGCTATCACGCCAACGCCCGCTGGGCCGAGACCCCGGCTTGGAACCAGGCCCGCACCGAACCGGCCGCCACCCGGACGATTTTCGGCAAGGAGATCGGGGTCAACGGCGCGCTGGCAGACCTGGAAAGCTACGGCCGCAAGGGCTTCTCTCCCTTTAGCCTGAACCAGTCCGACGGCACGGAAGTGCTCTGCGACTTCCTTAGCCTCCGCGATTTCTGGACCGCGCCGGACAGCCCCCACTTCGACGCGCTGGTCAACGATTTCGTCGAGATCTACGCCTTTTACATCGAGGAGATCGGGGTCGACGGCCTGCGGATCGACACCGTCAAGCACGTCCATCACGAGTTCTGGGACGCCTTCACCCGGCGCCTGCGGGCCCGCCTCGGTCCGGAGCGCGCCTCCCGCGTGATCCTCTTCGGCGAAGTCTACGACGGCGACCCGGCCGCCCTCGGCGCCTACACTTACCGGAGCGACTGGCCCCTCGAGAAGAGCCCCTCCATCGACTCGCTGCTGAACTTCCAGTTCTGCTACGCGGTCCGCGAGTACCTGCGCACCGGAGACGAGTCGACCGGGTCGCCGGAGGGCATCCGCGAGGCCATGCGCGCCCTCTCGGAAACGCCTCCGCCCGGCCGCGACCGCCCCTACTACAATCCCACCGCCGGCCCCGACGGGCTCGACGCAATCGACAAAATCATCAACTTCGTGGAAAACCACGACGGCATCAACCGCTTCCGCGTGCGGGGCGTCAGCGCGGAGCGCAACCGCTTGGCGAATCTGCTCGCCCTGACCATGCCCGGCATCCCCTGCCTCTACTACGGCACGGAGGCGGCGCTTCAGGACAAGGAGGCGAGCGTCGGAGAGGACGCCGAAACGGGCCGCATGACCTTCGTCCCCGCCGGCGGGGAACACTTTTTCGAGGAGGCCAAGGCAGGCGCCGATTTCCAATTTATCGCCCGCCTCGCCCGTCTCCGTCACAACCTCCCCGCCCTCGCCTCGCGCGAAGTCATCCCGCTCTGGGCCGATCAGCCGGGCCACCCCGAGGACGACGGCAGCTTCGTCTTCGCACGCGGCAACCGGGAGACCGGGTTCCTCGTCGTCGCGGTCAACGGAAGCACTCAGCCCAGCCGGACGGAGGCGGGCGATTCGCTCCTCGAATTGGTCGACGCGGCCGACCGCCCGCTCCTCGAGGGCGCCTTGCGGCTTCGTCCGCTCGATCCCGCCACCGGCGCCCTGTCGGAGAATCGCGCGGCGCTGCTCCCGGTTTCCGAACCGGGGGAATCGAAGGGCTTCGCGATCGAACTGGAGCCGCTGAGTTTCCGGATCTTTCAGGTCGAGGCAGCCGACCGGTGATTTCCGGCGGCCGCTACAGCGGAAAACCCGCCGGGGGTGAATCGAGATGTCGCCGACTTTGGAGAATCGGAGAAATCAAGGGCGCGAAGCTCCCCTCCCAAGCACCGAGAAGCAAATAAACCTCGCCGACCAATTTCTGAATCGCCCCAAAGCCCGCGTCCGCGCCGCTTGCTCCTTGACGCCACGCCCGCGTCGTATCGACTGGTCTTTTCCAGAACCTTTTCCTTCACTTCATTTCGTGCGCCGAGGATTCCTCCGTGAGAGTTCGGAAAGCTTGCCCTAATCGCGGGCGCTTCCCAAGTTTCACAACTTCGGCTACGATTGAGTCCATTCCTCCGAGGGACCACCGCGAGCCCGCATTCCGTGAACCAGCCCGATCCTAATCTCCTCGTCGTCGGAAATTCGTCCGACGATCCTTTCGCCATCGATGTGGCCTTCTCCATGGGCCAGCGCGAAGACGTCGCCGACGTCATCAGCATGAAGCTGTTCGCCAACTCCGAGTTCTGCCCCCGCTTTATTTCGGACGAAAACGACTTCACGCGCATCGGCGAAAAGCTCGAGGGCAAGGGCATCGTCATCGTCAGCACCAGCAACCTTAACATGAGCCGCCAAAGTCTGGCCATGCGCACGATGATGATCGCCCGCGCGGCCAAGGAAAACGGCGCCGCCGAGGTCACCTTGGTCGAGCCCGACCTCTACTACAGCGCCCAGGACCGCGGCCCCCGGCCCGGCCTCGGCGAGACCAACTTCGAGCGCGACCGAAACGACCTCAAGAAGTTCGACGGCCAGCCCTTCACCGCCAAGCTCTATGCCGAGATGCTCAAGCTGGCCGGAGTCGACCGCGTGGTCACCGTTCACAACCACTCGATCTCCGTCGAAAACACCTTCGCCCGCGTCTTCGACGGCCGCTTCCACAACCTGATTCCCTACGACATCTACGTCGACTACCTCCGCCACTCGAACATCGTCCAATACGGCCCGGAAGGCGAAGGCCTGGCCCTCTGCGCGCCCGACAAAGGCGCCCGCGACTTCGTCAAGGAACTGCACACCCGCCTCGGCCTGCCGAAGGCGAAATTCATCCTCCTCGACAAGGAGCGCTCGGGCGAACGCAAGGTCGAGATCACGCTCCACAAGGAGAGCGAAGCCTGCTTCGAAGACATCGCGAACCACGACGTCGTGCTCTTCGACGACATGGTCCGCACCGGTTCCACCGTGGTCAAGGCCTGCCAATGCCTCCGCCGTTCCTCGCCCCGGCGCACGATCTTCGCCCTCACCCACTTCTACGCCAGCGACGAAGGCCGCGTGAAGATGGCCGACACCGCGATCGAGGAAATCCTTACCCTCAACACCATCCCCACCATCCTCAACCGCGACATCCAAGGCCGCCTCCGCAAGAAGCTCGTCGTCCTGAAGATCGAGCAGTGGATCGCGCTAAAGCTTTCCGAGATCCTCGGGCTCAGCCCGCCCGACCTCGGCAACAGCCTCTACCAGATCGACATGTCCTCCAAGAACAAACGCTGGAAGCGCAAGATCTGGCTGAGCGAGCAACTCCGCGAGCTTCATCCGAAGACCAATCCGTAGCGCGCCGCTTCCGGCCGCCCCATCTCGCTGCGCTCGTCGAACCCGTCCTCCGGACTGGCTCTCATCCCTTGTTCCGGCTGCGCCGGATAGTGTGTTCGACTGAGTCGAATGGCGGAGAAGGAGGGATTCGAACCCTTTAGCAGATTTCCTTATCTTGCACCGGATTTCACTTATCGTTGCTTGTGTGCTATTTATGGAATTTAAGAAATGCTTTGTCGTGTCGTGAAATGCTGGCTTTTGAATCGAAAATGGCAAATATTTGGCAAATTGATGAGAGTCGTTTCACGATAAAGCTGATCGGCCAGAGCTCCTTCGTATAACAACAACTGTAAGAAATGAAAGCGTCGCCGCAATCAAGGCGAAAGACTTCGGCTCCGGAACCACGGTTGTGGATGAATTCACCCATTCTAGCGCAGCACTTGGGTCATATCTAGCCCACTGTCTGAAAAGATCACTATCGAAGGATTCGCCTCCGTCTGGATTCGGATCGCCAAGCCATGACGCAGGATCCTCTTGCAATTCCTGCGCGTGTCGCTCCAGGTTAGCGATTACTTCTGCCAACATGCGGGCATGATGCACACCTTCAAGTGAACGATCACTTAACGAATTGCTGAAGTCGATATGTAGGTCTTCAGCGATGAAAAATCCCAAGTGATCGAAGTCCTCTGGCTGGCTGATCAATGTCTCGGATACTTCCTCCGAAGTCTGCGTCATCTCGTTCGAAAACTGTGTAAGCGAGATCGATACACCATGAAGCGCTACGCTTGAAATGATCGTCGTGGCAAGTAATGCGTATGCTGTTTTCATAAGTTAATACTTGATCAATAGTCTTAAAAGTTTCGCATGATGTGTAAGATCGTAGAAACGGACAATGTATAAATTAGGAAAAAAGGTCATCCCGTTTGAGCAGTATCAATTCCCGGACCTTCGACATTAATAATTCCTTCAGTTCGGTGATTTGACTTTCAAGCGCTTGCTTCGTCTTGGCCTGCTTTGGTTTTGGCTTCTTACTGGATCGGTCGTGTTCCTGAAGCACTTCCTGTAAATACTTTCTACATTTCTTCCCATCAGACACAAGATAGCCTTGAGGAAGAGCACCTTTCTCCAAACGGACAAAAAAGACAAAAACAGCAAAGTCCCTCCAGTCTAAGACAACTTCGAGACCTAAGTTCTCTCCTAAATAATGTAAGTGTTCTTTTCCCGCATATTGTCGAACAAGTGCCGATCTGAGATACTGGGCGTGAGCTTGAGAGGGCTCAGTCGTTCTTTGACTTGGTCCAGTGGTGTGGTGTCAGTTCGTCGATCCTGGAGG
>Ga0208112_100392_pt1 | contig 42177 bp, 39 predicted proteins | sample HotLakConsoUCCLE_FD_184736 | JGI IMG/M metagenome (GOLD analysis project Ga0208112, IMG submission 184736) | Hypersaline microbial mat communities from Hot Lake, Washington, USA - Hot Lake Consortium UCC-LE (SPAdes) (version 2) ... | reverse complement strand
GCATCGTGACCAAGCTCGCCATTCTCGTTTTCATCTTCACCGCGCCGACTTTCGCCGGCATCTTCGTCATCGGCGTTCTGACGGTCGATATGGCGATGGCCAGCGCCATGCCGATCGTGCTTGCCGCACTCGCAGGTGTCCTCCTCGCCGCACCGGCGAGCTGGTTCATCGCGAAGGGGATCATGAACGCGACGCGCCCGCCGAAGAACGAGCATACCTGAATCCGGCATTCTGCGCTGCGGACCTCGCCGCAACGCTTCTTGCAGGTTATATCCTTTCCGGACATTCGTATGCAGGAAGGAGAAACCATGCTGTATCGCCGCCTCGGTCGCACCAATCTCGATGTCAGCCTCATCTGCCTCGGCACCATGACCTGGGGCGAGCAGAACAGCGAGGCCGAAGGCCATGCGCAGATGGATTACGCGCTCGATCGCGGCGTGAACTTCTTCGACACTGCCGAACTCTACCCGGTCCCCCCGAAGGCGGAAACGCAAGGGGAGACCGAGCGCATCATCGGCTCATGGTTTGCTGCACGCGGCAACCGCGACAAGGTCATTCTCGCCACCAAGGTGCTCGGGCGCTCCGAGAATACCTGGTTTCGCGAGCATGGCGGCCAGGCGGAACTGACACGCGCGGATATTGTCGAGGCGGTGGACAAGAGCCTGAAGCGGCTGCGCACCGATTACATCGATCTCTACCAGGTTCACTGGCCTGACCGTGCCGTAAGTGCCTTCGGCTCCAATCCGACCATTTTTCGCCCGGTCGAGGGGCCGGAGAACAGCATCGAATCCACCCTTGATGCGCTCGGTGACCTGGTGCGGGCCGGCAAGGTCCGCCATGTCGGCATCTCCAATGAATCGAGCTGGGGGGCGATGCGCTATCTGTTCCATGCCGAGCGTCACGATGCGCCGCGCGTCCAGTCGATCCAGAATGCCTATTCGCTGGTGAACCGCACTTTCGAGGTCAATCTCGCCGAACTCGCCCTGCGGGAAGATCTGGGGCTTCTGGCCTATTCACCGCTGGCACAAGGCTATCTGACCGGGAAATATACCGGTGGTGCCCTGCCGCAGGGCTCGCGCAAGCAGCTTTTCCAGCGTCTCCAGCGCTACGAAAAACCGCCTGCACTCGCCGCCTACGACGCCTATGCCGCGCTCGCGCGCGAATGGGGGCTCGATCCGGCGCAGATGGCGCTCGCCTTCGTCAACAGCCGGTCCTTTGTCACCTCCAACATCATCGGCGCCACCCGGATGGAGCAGTTGAAGACGAATATCGATTCGATCGACGTGACAATCACGCCGGAGCTGGAGGAGCAGATCGACGCGATCCATCTGCAATATTGCAATCCGGCGCCGTGAGGCGGCGGTGTCGGGGGCGGGCGATGAATTATCGTTGATCAGCTGGATGTCAGGGTAGAGCGGGCCGCTTTGCCGGCAACCGGCTTCCCGGTGACCTTCTTCCCGGTGACCTTTGTTACAGGGCTTTTCTCACCCGTCAGCTTGCGTCCCGTGACCTTCGCCACGGGCCCCTTGTCCGCAGCAGCCTTGTTCACAGAAGCCGTGCCCCTGGCCTTGGCGGCGTCGATCGGAGCGACGTTGGCTGCACCGTTCATCTGACCCGCCATTCGCGAGACCATGTCGCGCATTGCACTCGCCAGTGAGCTCAGCCCACCTCGTCCTGCCGTGACCTGTTGCCCGTCGGCCTGCGCGACTTCGCCGGCATCCGTTCGGGTATCTGCCGCAGCGGGTGCGGCGGGGGATGTTTCGCTGTCGGATTTTGGGGGCTTCTTGCGTTTCGACTGTTTTCCGGCCTTGGCCTGGGCGATGGCATAGTGGATGACGCGCCGCGCCGTATCCGGCTTGAGGCGCTGATAGACGTTATAGGCCTCCTCCAGCAATTCTACCGAGGGCTGGCGCCCGCTGCGCTTGCCGAGGAGAACCTTGAAGTTGGGCCAGCTCAAACCGGAAGCGCAGGCGATGAACAGGATCGCGTCGAAGCGCGGGGCGTAGAAGGCGTTGACGACCCTCCCGAGATCGACGCCGACCTTGTCGGCCATGGCGGCCATCACATCTTCGAGCCGGTTGCGCTTGATCCACTGGACCAGTTCGGCTTCCTGGACGGGCTGATCCTTGCCGCGTTCCTTGATGAACTGGCGTGCCATGTCGAGATCGGCGGCGAGGAATTCGCGTCCGCGATCAGGCACGAATTTGGTCTGCATGTCGGCGATGACGGAATCGATTGCCCGCTCCATCCGTTCCCCGAGTTCATCGACGAGGGTCTGGCGCACCTTGTCGCGCACTGAATCGGCCAGCTTCGTGACCTGTTCGGGGGTGAGTTCGCCGCGATAGTTCAAGGCGTCCTGGATTTCGGGATCTTCGTGCGAACGTGCCATCAGCTTGGCGAACCCGTCATCGGAAAAGCGCGCGCCCTCGTTCACCGCAAGCGCACGGATCGGGTCGTCTTCGTCCCGGGCGATAATCGAATCGGTGACCCGCTCAGACAGGCTGCGGCGGCGCGAGACCGCGAGGACGTGCATGGCGCTCTTGGTCTCGACGACGAAGATCAGATCATCGTCGCCAAGGCGCTCGGAGCGCCCGAGAACCGGTGTCGCCACTTCGTAATTGTTGTCGAAAGCCAGTTCCCGCACCATCTTCAGCGGCGCTCTTGGAATATCGGCGAGGCGTTCGGAGACGGCGTAACGGACCCGGAAATCCACATCTCTGGCAAGCCGGAGCATGACTTCGTCGAAAGTGGCAATCACGCTCTCGTCGAGCCAGCGGGCATTATCGACGAAGAGATTGGTGATCTGACGCAGCATCGCCATGCGCCGGCGTCTGTCCGCACCGGCGATGATGCCGTCCACCTCCTCGATCATGGCCTCGGCCGGGCTCATCGCACGCCTGTTCCCTCGTTTCGTGACGATACGTTACGCCACAAGGAGTTTCACAAGAGTGAACCGGATCATGCACAGCGCGTATTAATTGTATTATTTTAGAAAAAACAATGGCCCTTCTTTGGCTTTGCTCAACCTTGACGGGGTGGCGACCGACCGCTCGGCCCTTTTCCCGCGGAGCCTGATACGCCACAATGATCACGTGCCGGAGAATGACGGGAGGCGCTGATGCCACGCTTGTTCGCAGGACTCGAAATTCCCCCGGAAGTCGCCGCCCGGCTTGCGGCCTTTCGGGGCGGCCTGATGGGCGCACGTTGGATCGACCCGGCAGATTATCATATCACCCTGCGTTTCGTCGGCGATGTCGATCCGCATACGGCGCGGGCCGTCGACGCAGCACTGGCAGAGATGCGTCCGCGCGGGCCCGTACCGGTCGTGTTCGAGGGCTTCGACAGTTTCGGCGGCGACAGGCCTCACGCACTCATTGTGCGCGTGAAGCTCTCTGCGGAACTCGCGGAACTCCAGGCGGATGTGGAGCGGAGGTTGCGCCGGGCGGGATTGCCGGTGGAAAAGCGGAAATTCGTGCCCCATGTCACCCTGGCCCGGCTGAAGCGTGTCTCCCCGCTCGATATGGCCCGGCTGATCGCCGGGCATGGACAGTTTCCCGCGTTCGGCTTCGAGGCCGAGCGGGTTTGCCTTTTCTCGGCCCGCGACATGACCGGAGGTGGGCCCTATGTGGTGGAAGCGGTCTACCCTTTCGCGGGAACCGAGATGGTTGCATATCGTTGATGGCGGCCCGGCTGCCGTTTGAACCCTGAAAGGAGAGCATTGACATGCCCGTTGAACGTCTCAGTGACTCGCAATTGAACGATCTTCTCGACGGCCTCGAAGGCTGGGAGAAGGTCGATGGGCGCGACGCCATCCGCAAGACGTTCGTCTTCGCCGATTTTGTCGATGCCTTCGGCTGGATGAGCAAGGTTGCGCTCACGGCGGAGAAGATGGATCACCATCCCGAATGGTACAACGTCTACAAGACCGTCGAGGTGACGCTGACCACCCATGATGCGGATGGTGTCACGGTCAAGGATTCGGAGCTTGCCAAGGCGATGGATCGCATGGCCCAGCGCTGAGGCCTGACGGAAATCGACGCCGTTGCGTTCAGTTCTTGCGGGTTGCGGTGAAATGCGCCGCTGCGCGAAGGGTCTCCGCCCGCTTGCCGAATGGGGCGAGCGCGGCTTCCGCCTCGGCGACGAGGCGGGCGCATTCGCGCCGGGCGCCGTCGATCCCGAGCATGTCCACCAGCGTTCCCTTGCCGGCGGCTGCATCCTTGCCGACAGCCTTGCCGAGGGCCTGCGCATCGGCTTCCCGGTCGAGGATGTCATCGGCGATCTGGAAAGCCGCACCCAAAGCCTTGCCATAGGCCAGAAGGTGCGCCTCTTCCTCGTCGCCGGCGTCCGCGACGATCGCGCCGGCCTGTGCGGAGAAAGCCAGCATGGCGCCGGTCTTCATCGCCTGCAGGGTGCGGATCTCGTCCTGGGAGAGGCTGCGTGGCCCGTACCGGCTTTCCGCCTCCAGATCGAGCATCTGCCCGCCGACCATGCCGCCGAGCCCGGCTGCGCGGGCGAGACCGAGTGTCAGCTTCGCGCGGATGCGGGGATCGGGATGGGTTTCCTCATCAGCCATGAGCTCGAAGGCGAGCGTGAGCAGCGCATCCCCGGCGAGGATGGCCGTCGCCTCGTCGAACGCCTTGTGCACCGTGGGCTTTCCGCGTCGCAGATCGTCGTCGTCCATGGCCGGAAGGTCGTCGTGGATGAGCGAATAGCAATGCACCAGCTCGATCGCGGCGCCCGCCCGCAAGGCCCCATGGCCGGATGCGGTGCCGTCAGCGGGGAGAAACAGCGCTGCTGCAGCAGCCGTGAGATAGGGGCGCAGGCGTTTGCCGCCGCCCAGTGCGCCATGGCGCATCGCCGCGATCAGGCGGGGCGGTCGGGCGATTTCGCCGGAACGCGCCTGTGCGTCCAGCTGCGCGTCGAGAAACGCTTCCACCGCAGCCCCATGGCGCGTCAGGTCATCGAGAAAGCGCGACATCTCGCCATCCATCCGTGCATATCTTCCAGGAACGGGGTTGCAGCAAAGCGCGGTTTCGGTCAAGTGAGGGCGCTGTTGCCGGGAGGCGATCATCGCAGGGAGGAGGGTTGGCATGATCAGGCATATCATCCGCCGACTCGTCGCGGGCGCGCTGATTCTCGTCGCCCTGTTCATCGCATCCAGCCTGCTCTTTCGCGTGATCATGCCGCCTTCGACCATCATGCTGGCGCGCTGGGTGACGCTGCAGCCGGTCATGCGCATACCCGTGCCCCTGGAGCAGATCAGCGATGAGCTTGAGCTCATGGTGATCGCATCGGAGGACGGACAGTTCTGCCGGCATGCGGGGGTGGATTGGCGTGAGCTGCGCCTGGTGATCGAGAGCGGCGGCCAGCGTGGCGCCTCGACGATCTCCATGCAGACGGCCAAGAACGTCTATCTCTGGCCCCAGCGCTCCTATCTGCGCAAGGCGCTCGAAATCCCCGCCGCCCTCTGGCTCGATCTGGCCTGGCCCAAGGAGCGCATGTTCGAGATCTATCTGAATATCGCCGAATGGGATGAGGGTGTCTTCGGTGCGGAAGCGGCAGCGCAGCATTATTTCGGCGTGCCGGCCTCCGCTCTCACCCGACGGCAGGCGGCTCTGCTCGCCACGGCCCTCCCCGCACCGCAACGGCGCAATCCCGCCGCGCCATCGACCGGCCATGCCCGCCTCGCCGAGCGGCTCGCGCATCGCGCCGTGCGTTCCGGCCCGATCACCGCCTGCCTCACCTAGCATTGCGCAGGCGGTGATCGGTGCTCATTGCGGGCGCATTTCGTGGTATACTCGCATCCGTCGAAAATCCAGGCGGGATGGATGGACAACGGGGCTGATCCGATGCCTGACGAGAAGGGACACGGCAAAGTCATTTATATCCGCGAAAAGCGGCATGCCCCGCGTCGACGCCTGTGGCTTCCCTCGCATCTCATTGATGAAGACGGGGTGACGCATGCCTGCCTGTTGCTGGAATTGTCCACCTGCGGCGCGGCGGTGCGCCTCGGTGAGGCGCAGGACATCGCCGCTGCGCAATCAGGACGTGTGGTGCTTGCGGTCGGCGGCAATCGTGCCATGCGCCACGAGGCACGGATCGTGCGACGCGAGGGTGATCTCCTCGGTCTTTCTTTCATCATGCCGGAGCCGGATGACAATCCTTCAAGAGCCTGACCGATTGCAAACCGGCGGGATAAGCGGTCTCTTTCCATGATTGACGGCTGACGGGCGCGCTGGTTCTATGAAGTGTTGCCGGGAGGATGGAGATACCGTGGGACAGCTGAGCAGATTCGCCGGGAGAGCGGCGGACGTGTTTGCGCGCGTGATCTGCGCCGGCGCGGCACTGATCCTCGTCACGAGCGTGCTCGGCATCGTCATCATGCGCTACGGTTTCGGCATCGGCTTCATCCAGCTGCAGAACGTTGCCGGCTATGCATTCGCCGTGTTCATGATCTTCGCGATTCCCGTCTGCATGGCCCGCGACGGGCATGTGCGGGTCGAGGTTCTCTCCGAGCGCCTCTCGCCACGCTACCGGGTCAGCGCCGAGGCTGCCGCCCTCCTCTTCCTGCTGATCCCGCTCTTCACGCTGACCATCGCCGCCTATTGGTCCAACCTGGCCTATAGCTGGCAGATCCGCGAACGCGCGCTCGAGACCGGCGGTCTGCCCGGGCTGTTCCTGGTGAAGACCGCGCTGCCGGTGTCGGCCTTCCTGATGATCATCCAGGGCATTGCCGCGTTCGTGCGGAAATACGAGGCCGAAACGACCGGCCTTCCTCCCTCCGCGGATCAAGGGGGAGGGCCCCCCGATCCGGCCCACGCAGCTTCCGGCAGGACGGGCTGAGCGTGCCCGAGATATTCCTCATCCTGATGATCGCCGGGCTTTTCGCCGGCATCCTGAGCGGCGTTCCCGCCATGCTGGCGATTGCCGGCATTCCGATGCTGATCGCGGTTCTGGCCTCCTTCTTCGATGCCTTCAACCTCACCCTGCTCGCCCTGTTTCCCAACCGGGTCTGGGGGGTGATGAACAATACCCTGCTGATGGCCGTGCCGCTGTTCGTCATCATGGGCGTGCTCTTGGAGCGCGCGCGTCTGGCAGAGAACATGCTCGGCGTGCTGGCGCGCATGCTGGGCGGCTCGCCGCGCGGGATGGGGCTGTCCGTGCTGCTGTTTTCCGCCATGATCGCCGCAGCGACGGGAATCATCGGGGCCACCGTCGTCATGCTGGTGCTGGTGGCGCTCAAGCCGATGATGGATGCCGGGATACCGGGCCCCCGTGCTTCCGGCCTGATCTGCGCTGCAGGCACACTGGGTCAGATCATTCCACCCTCGATCCTGCTTGTGCTGCTGGGTGACCAGATCGGCAATACCTATCTCGAAGCGCAGCAGCGCGCGGGCAATTTCGCCCCGATGCCGGTCTCGGTGGGCGACCTGTTCGCGGGCGCGCTGATCCCCGGTCTGATGCTGGTGGCGCTCTACGGGCTGTATCTCGCCTTCGTGCTGCGCCCGGCCAGGGGCGCAGCGGTGCTGCCGAAGGGTGAGCCGGTCACATGGGCGGAAGTGCTCTTTACCTTTCTGCCGCCCATGCTGCTGATCGTATCCGTGCTCGGCTCCATCCTGGCCGGCGTCGCGACCGCGACGGAAGCCGCCGGGCTCGGTGCAGTCGGCGCCATGCTGCTCGCGTCCTGGCAGGGGCTGCGTTTCCCGATCGAGCGCTGGCTCGTCGCCGGGGCCGGAATCGCCGCCTTCATCCTCGTGGCCCTGCGCATGCTGGGTATGGGGCGTGCGGCGCTGGATACACCAGCCGGCATGATCGCACTCGCCGGCGCCATGGTGATCGTGCTCGGCGTGCTGATCGCCGCGATCCGCCTCTGGGGGCGTGGCGCGCTGCAGGGCGCGCTGGGGGATACGATGAAGATCTCCGGTATGGTCTTCGGTATCGTCATCGCCGCTTCCATGCTCGCCCTCGTCTTCCGGGGCTTCGGTGGTGACCGGATGGTCACACAGCTGATGAGCGACATGCCCGGCGGGCAGTGGGGTGCGCTCATCCTGATCATGCTGCTGGTCTTCATGCTCGGTTTCATACTCGAGGCCATCGAGATCATCTATATCGTGGTGCCGTTGCTGGGGCCGGCAATTCTTGGGACGGAGATATCACCCGTCTGGTTCGCGGTGCTGCTTGCCATGAACCTGCAGACGAGCTTCCTCACGCCGCCATTCGGTTTCGCGCTGTTCTATTTCCGCTCCGTCGCACCGCGATCGATCACGACGATCGATATTTATCGCGGCGTCGTACCTTTCGTCTTGCTGCAACTCATCGCTCTGGGCATCCTGCTGGCAGTACCCGAACTGGCGACATGGTTGCCGCAAGTCATTTTCGGATGAGTCTGGCTGTGCCGGTTCGGGAGAGGACGAAACACGCTGCCACAAGGCAGCATGAGACAACAACGATCCAGGGAGGATCCTCGATGAAACGCAGAACGTTCCTGATGGGCGGCGCCGCCGCTGCCACCGCCAGCACACTCGCCGCGCCGGCCATCGCCAGCGGCCATGTGCAATGGGATATCGCGTCGTCCTTTCCCGCAGCCGCGCCGGGTGTGGGTACCAACGTGACGCGCTACGCCGAACTGGTAAAGCTGATGTCGGACGGGCGCATGGAACTCACCGTCTATGGCGCCGGTGAACTCGTGCCGCCTTTCGAGGTCGAGGACGCGGCACAGGCCGGCACTGTTCCTGTCGTCCACACGCCACCTTATTACGCCGCCGGCAAGGAAGCCGCGTTGCACTGGTTCACCGGCGTGCCCTTCGGCATGACCTCGAGCGAGCATTTCGCCTGGCTGAAATGGGGAGGCGGGCAGGAACTCTTCGATGATGTCTATGCCGAGCGTAATCTCAAGCCGTTCTATTCGGGCAATTCCAACACCCAGTCCGGCGGCTGGTTCAAGCAGCGGCTCGAAAGCGTCGAGGATCTCGACGGTCTGAACATGCGCATTGCCGGTCTGGGCGCGGACGTGATGCGCAAGCTTGGTGTCAACGCAGTGCTGATGCCACCCGGCGAGATCTTCCAGGCGCTGCAGTCCGGCGCGATCGATGCCGCGGAATGGGTCGGCCCGATGCTCGACCAGGCCTTCGGCCTGCAGCGCGTCACCAATCTGTGCTACATGCCCGCCTATGCCGAGCCGGGAGCGGCGGTCGCCGTGGTCTTCAACCGCGACGCCTTCGCCGAGTTGCCTGATGATCTCAAGGCGATCTGCGAGATGGCTGCCCAGGCGGCCGCGCTCGAAATGCACGCGCAGTTCGACTATTTCAACGCCCAGGCGGCCCGCCAGCTCGAAGAGGCCGGCGTCGAATTCCTGCCCTGGCCGGAGGACATCACCGTCGCCATGCGCGAGGCCTGGAATGAAGTACGCGAAGAACTGCGCGCCGAGCACAGTAATGTGGCGCGGGTGCTCGAGAGCTACGAGCCCTATCTCGATCAGGCCCGCAATTATAGCGGCCTGATGACGGAGCCGATGCTTGCCGGCCGCCGGAGCTGAGGTCGAAGGCCTGAAACGCGAACGGCCCCGGATCATCCGGGGCCGTTCCTGATTCCGGGCCGGCTGCTGCCGCCTTACTCGGCGGCCTCGCGCATTGGCTCCGGCGGCGTCCATTTCAGGATCGGCTGGCGCGCGGCGCGGGTCTCGTCGAGACGCCGGCGGGGTGCGTGGAAGGGCGCTTGTGCAAAGCGTTCGCTCTCGCCGCGCTTTGCCGCCTGGGCGAGATCGCGCATGGAGGCGATGAACAGATCGAGCGAGGATTTCGATTCCGATTCGGTGGGCTCGACCAGCATGGCGCCGTGCGCCACGAGGGGGAAATACACCGTCATCGGATGATAGCCCTCGTCGATCATCGCCTTGGCGAAATCGAGGGTGGAGACGCCGGTATCCTTGAGCCAGCTATCGTCGAACAGGGCCTCGTGCATGCAGGGCTTGTCGCCGAAGGGCTGGCTCATCAGGTCGCGCAGGCCGGCGCGGATGTAATTGGCGTTGAGCACCGCATCCTCGGAGGCCTGCTTCATGCCGTCGGAGCCGTGCGAGAGCATGTAGGCGAGCGCGCGCACATACATGCCCATCTGGCCGTGGAAGGCGGTGATGCGCCCGAAGGGCTTCTCGTCGGCGTCCTTCTCGTGCTCGACGAGGATGAGGCCCTCTGCGCCCGGCGTGACGAAGGGCACCGGCGCAAACGGCGCAAGGCGCTGTGACAGCACCACAGGGCCAGAGCCCGGACCACCGCCGCCATGGGGCGTCGAGAAGGTCTTGTGCAGGTTGATATGCATGGCATCGACCCCGAGATCGCCGGGCCGCGCCTTGCCGACGATGGCGTTGAAATTCGCCCCGTCGCAATAGAAATACGCCCCCGCATCATGCAGGGCCCTGGCGATCTCGACGATTTCCGGCTCGAACAGGCCGCAGGTATTGGGATTGGTGAGCATGATCGCCGCCGTATCCGGCCCGATCAGATCCTTCACCGCCTGCACGCGCACGGTGCCATCCGTATCGGCAGGCACGGTCATGACCTTGAAGCCGATCAGCGCCGCCGTGGCCGGGTTGGTGCCATGCGCGGATTCCGGCACCAGCACCGTGCGCCGGGTCTCGCCTTCACCCTTGGCGTCGATCGCGGCCTTGATCGCCATCATGCCGCACAATTCGCCATGCGCGCCGGCCTTGGGCGAGAGCGCCACGCTGGTCATGCCGGTGAGCGTGACGAGATAGCGCGAGAGTTCGTCCATCAGTTCGAGCGCGCCCTGCACGCTGGAGACCGGCTGCAGCGGATGCACGTCGGCGAAGCCGGGGAGCCGCGCCATGCGCTCGTTCAGCCGGGCATTGTGCTTCATGGTGCAGGAGCCCAGCGGGAAGAGCCCGGTATCGATGCCGTAATTCTTCTGCGACAGGCGCACGAAATGGCGCATCGTCTCGGGCTCCGAGAGCCCCGGCAGGCCGATATCGCCTTCGCGGGCGAGCCCGCCCAGACGCGGGGAGAAATTCTCCGGTTCGTCGAAATCGACGCCGGTGGTCTCGTAGCGCCCGGATTCGAAGATCAGCGCCTCTTCCTGCAAGAGGGCGCGGTTGCCGGTGAAGGTTCCGGTATCGGCGGTGATCGCGCCGTCGCCGGCCGAAGTGGGGCGTCCCTGGCGGTTCAGCATGATGTGTCTCCGTGGGTGGAGGGAGGAATGGTCGTGATTGGCAGAGTACCGGTCGCGTCGATCACCCCAGCACCTCCTTCAGCGCCGCCACGAATGCCGCGCGGTCGTCGTCGGTATTGACCTCGGTGGAGGCGACCAGCAGCAGGTCGTCGCAATCGGCATCCGGGGCGAGGCGGGAATAGGGCACGCCGCCCAGCACGCCCTTGTCGGCGAGCGCCTCGACCACGGCCGCCGCGTCTTTCGGCAGCTTCAGCGTGAATTCGTTGAAGAAGGCCCCCGTGATAACCTCCACGCCCGGCACGCCGGCGAGCGCATCGGCGAGCGCCACGGCATTGGCGTGGTTGACGCGCGCGAGCCGCTGCAGACCGGTCTGGCCGAGCAGGGTCATGTGGATGGTGAAGGCGAGGCAGCACAGGCCGGAATTGGTGCAGATATTCGACGTCGCCTTGTCGCGGCGGATATGCTGTTCGCGGGTGGAGAGCGTCAGCACGAAACCGCGCTTGCCCTCGGCATCCACCGTCTCGCCGCACAGGCGACCGGGCATCTGGCGCACGAATTTCTGGCGCGCGGCGAAGAGCCCGACATAGGGGCCGCCGAAATTCAGGCTGTTGCCGATCGACTGGCCTTCGCCGACGACGATATCGGCGCCCATCGCGCCGGGCGGCTTGATCAGGCCGAGCGACATCACCTCGGTGAAGGCGGCGATGAGCAGCGCGCCATGGGCATGCGCCTTCTCGGCGATCTTCGTCAGATCACGCAGATTGCCGAACACATCCGGCGTCTGCACCACGACGCAGGAGGTCTCGTCGTCGATGGCGGCGATGATGTCCTCGTCGGCGCGCGGATCGGCGGGCAGCGAGACGACCCTGTCGCCGGACATGTGCGAGAGGGTCTCGATCACATCGGCATAATGGGGATGCAGCCCGCCCGAGAGCACCGCCTTGTCGCGCCTGGTGACGCGGTGCGCCATCAGCACGGCCTCGCCGGCGGCGGTGGAGCCGTCATACATGGAGGCATTGGCCACATCCATGCCGGTCAGCGCCGCCACCTGGGTCTGGAATTCGAACAGGTATTGCAGCGTGCCCTGCGCGATTTCCGGCTGGTAGGGGGTGTAGCTCGTGAGGAATTCCGAGCGCTGGATGACGTGGTCAACGGTCGCGGGCACATGGTGCTTGTAGGCACCGGCCCCCACGAAGAAGGGCACGGAACTCGCCGTCACGTTGCGTCCGGCCATCCGGCCCAGAATGCGCTCGACCTCCATCTCGCCCTTGCGGCGCGGCAGGTCCAGCGGTTCGGTCAGGAGCTTGTCCGCCGGGACATCGGCGAACAGATCGTCGATCGCATCCACGCCGATCTTCGCGAGCATCTCGCTGCGATCATCAGGGGACAGGGGCAGATAACGCATGGTGTCTCCTCTCCGATATGGAGGTCTCGTCTGCGCCGTCTGGCGCAAGGGCCGCTCGCACGGTCAGATGTCGTAGCCCGCCGCAGGGTCAAGTGCGATGATTGCCCGCGACGGATCAGGGCTCAGGGTCCGCCGATCAGGAAATCGACTTCACATAGGCCTGGTAGTCTTCCTCGCTCATCAGCTCGTCGAGCTCGGAGCTGTCGGCGATCTTCAGCTTCAGGAACCAGCCGGCGCCGGCAGGATCCTCGTTGATGGTGCCGGGCGCGGCTTCGAGATCGCCATTGACTTCGAGGACTTCGCCCGAGACCGGCGCATAGACTTCACTCGCCGCCTTCACACTCTCGACCACGGCCGCCTCGCCCCCCTTCTCGAGTGCCTTGCCGGCTTCGGGAAGCTCCACATAGACCACATCGCCGAGCTGGCTCTGGGCGTAATCGGTGATGCCGACAATACCGGTATCGCCATCAATGCGGATATATTCGTGGTCCTTGGTGTAGCGGGTCGTGGACATGGGTCGAGCCTCCTGCGGCGTGGTCTGGTCAGCGCTTGTAGCGGTGTTGCGTGAAGGGGAGTTTCGCGACTTTGGCCGGCTGGGCCTTGCCGCGCACGATCAGATGAAGGGCGGTGCCGGGTTCGGCATGCGGCGTCGCGACATAGCCCATGGCGACGGGGCCGCCGACGCTGGGTCCGAAGCCGCCCGAGGTGACGATGCCGATCTCGGTGCCGCCGGGCGTCGCGATCACCGTGCCCTCGCGGGCTGGCGCACGGCCTTCGGGCAGGATGCCGACGCGGCGCCGGGCCGGGCCCTCGCTGATTTCGCGGATGATGCGCGCATGGCCGGGAAAGCCCCCTTCCTCGCGGCGGCGCTTCTGGATCGACCAGTTCAGCGCCGCCTCGATCGGGGAGGTCTGCGTGTCGATATCATGGCCATAAAGGCAATAGCCGGCCTCGAGCCGCAGCGAATCGCGCGCCCCCAGCCCGATCGGCTCCACCGCCTCATGCGCGGTGAGCTTGTCCCACAGGGCCTCGGCATCGGTTGCTGCAACCGAGATTTCGTAGCCGTCCTCGCCGGTATAGCCGGAGCGGGTGACATGGGCACTGATCCCGTCGAGATCGACGTAGCGTGCGGTCATGAAGGTCATCTCGGCGACCTCGGGAGCGAGGCCGGAAAGCACGGCCACGGCCTGCGGGCCCTGCAGCGCGACGAGCGCGCGATCATCGAGCCGCTCGAGACGCACATCCGCAGGAAGACGCGCCGCCATATGGGCATAGTCGCCTTCCTTGGTGCCGGCATTGACCACCAGGAAGAGGCGTCCGTCATGAGCGGGATCGCCGGGGCGCACCACCATCAGATCGTCGATGATGCCGCCTTCCTCGGTGAGGAGCTGGGTATAGCGCTGCTGGCCGGGCGCGAGATTGAGCATGTCGGCGGGGACGAGTGTCTCCAGCGCCTTCGCCGTCGTCGCGTGATCGGGGCCGATGAGCCAGGCCTGGCCCATATGCGACACGTCGAACAGACCCGCCTTCTCGCGGGTCCATTGATGCTCTTTCAGGATGCCGAGGGGATATTGCACCGGCATGTCGTAGCCGGCGAAAGGCACCATGCGCGCGCCGGCGGCGACGTGCCGGGCGTGGAGCGGCGTCTTCAGAAGCGTTGCGCCGGATTCGGCCATGGCGTCCTCGTCAGATTCGGTGTCGCGGGGCGTGCAGCGCCGGCTTTCGCCGACATCACATGCGCCCCCTCTGTCCCGTAACCTGAGAGATTTCCTCGGGACCCTCGAAACCAGGTTTCGAAAGTGCCGAGTTACGCCCTTCGGTGGGCAGGCCTGTCTCGACCTGCCTCTTTCCAGAGTGCCAGCTCCTCGCGGTCCTTTTGCCTGAGCGTTTCCGGGGCGGTTGCGCCTTCGGCGTCGGACGGACCGATCTCTCCCGCGAGGATCATGAGCCATTGAACATCGTAGTGAGATATGCCGTGAAGTCAACGGCGAGAACCGGTTTACACAATGCTGTTGCGCCCGGCTGTTGCGCCCGGCTGTCGCGCCCGGCTGTTGCGCCCGGCAGAATCTGCCGTCCTGCCGGGGTTGCCCTGTCAATTCCTGCCGCCCGTGATCGTAAGCAGCTCGCGCGGGATGAGGCGAGGGGAGCGGCGGCCTCCAGATAAGGTTCTGATTTCGATGTATTAATTCCGTAGTTGCCGCGCTTTCGCACATCCGGATCCTGGACCTGCATCCGGCCCGGTTTCTGGCCCGACTCTTGCAAAAAATCCCGCGCAGCCGGGTTTTGTTGCTTGTTCCGGCTCCGTGACAGGATGAGTGACCATGCGTAATGACCTGACGGATTATCTTGCGCCTGCGCGTCGCGACCCGGCCGGTGATTCCGGTGCCCGATCCGCGCGCGACGCGACGCGTGCGCGCGACATGTCAAACCCGGGCGCCTCCAACCGGGACGCGGCCGACAGCGGCGGGTCACGCAGTGATGACGCGCGCCCGCGCTTCACGCTTGCGCCAGCAGCGGATCGCCCTGAGCGGGCGCGCGGAGCCGCCCGCAGCGGTGCCGGCGCGAGTGCGGCGCAGGAAGACGCGGCGCGTGCACGGGATGCGCGATCGGGGACCTCACCGGCGGCGCTGATGCAGGGCCGGGGCGAGACGGTCGAGGGCGCCGGCAAATCCTTGTCCCCCGATAGTCTTGCCGCCATCCTGAATGCGCTTGCCGGCGAAGCGGAGCCGGATGGCGGCGCGGATGGTAAGGCCGAGAAGGGCATTGTCGCCGAGGCGGGCGAAGCCGCCGACGGCACGCCCTCGGGAATTCGGGCCGTACTCGCTGCGCAAACCGAACACGCCGCGCAAGCCGATGCCGAGGCGGAAGAAGACATGGAGGCCGGCGATGCGGATGTCGCGGCCGACGCGGATGAGGCGATCGCCGTCGCCGAAGCCGGCGGCGACCGGACCGAAGGTGAAGCGCAAGAGGTCGGGCAGAGGCTGATCGAGGCCATTTCCGGCGGGGCGCCGGACGACGTGCAGGATGACGCGTCGGAGGAGGGGCAGTCCGATACGCAGGAAGGTGACGAATCGCAGCAGGCCACAGCGGCCATTCCCGCGCAGCTGACTGGCGCTGACCAAGCCTCGCAGCCTGCGCGCCGTGACGGCGGTCCGGTTGCGGCGAGCCCGGTCACCGGTGATGCTCCGCGTGCGCCGCAAGGCAATGCGGCAGCGGCGTCCGGCACCGCGCAGATCGCCGCGACCGGTGATACAGCCGCCGCCGGTTCGAACCCGGATGCAAGGGGGCAGAATGGTGGGCAGGATGGGGGTCAGGGCGGTGGCCAGGGTGAGGGTGAAGCCGGCGCCGAGAACCGCTCGGGCGTTGCGCTGGAGGCGCTGCGTCGGGCGCTCGGCAGTGAGGCGGGGGTCGATCGTGCCGGCCCGGCATCGGGAGATGCTGCGCAGACGGCAAGCCGGACCGGCGAACAGATAGCGCGCATGATGCAGGTCGGCGCCGAAGGCTCCCCGATGCAGATCCAGGGAGCGTCGCAAGGGGCGGCCCAGGCCGCGGCGGAAGCGAGCACGACGGCGAGCGGTCAGGCCAATGCGACCGGTCAGGCCGGCGCTGCGGCAACGCAGACGAACGGCTCGGTGCTGATCAACACACCGCTCTCCGCCGTGCCGGTGACGCTCGGGATGAAGGCGATGGGCGGGGCGAGCCGCTTCGACATCCGTCTCGACCCGGCTGAACTCGGACGCATCGCGGTGAGTCTCGACATCGACGACGAGGGCACCGTCAAGGCGCGGCTCGTGGTGGACCGGGTCGAGACGCTGCAACTCCTGCAGCGCGATGCGCGCACATTGGAGCGGGCTTTCGAGCAGGCCGGTCTCAAGCCGTCGGAAGACGGGATCGATCTGTCGCTGCGCGATGACGGCGACCGGCATGCCGGCGGGGACTGGGGTGATGCCGAGGAAGATCGGAGCCGCATGCCCGGTGACGGGCATGGTCGCGACGGTGACGAGAGTGAAAAAGGTCTGGCGGCAGCGGAGATCCGGGCACTCGCCCGCGAGACTCTGCTGGCCCGCCAGGCGCTGCGGCGCGCGCTCGGCGGCGTCGATCTGAGCATTTGAAACAGGATCGGGAAGTGAGGCCGTCATGGCAGCAGGTATCGAAAACATTATCGCCGGACAGGGCGGCGCCCAGAAGGCCGATGCCCGCAAGGAGGCCGCCGCCGCGGCAGGCGGCGGTATCGCCGACAATTTCGATGCGTTTCTGACACTTCTGACAACGCAGTTGCAGAACCAGAGCCCGCTCGATCCGCTGGATACCAACCAGTTCACCCAGCAGCTGGTGCAGTTCGCGTCGGTCGAGCAGCAGATCAAGTCGAACGAGTCGCTCGAGGCGCTGTTGACGACGTCCCGGGCCCAGAACGTCGCCACGGCAGCAAGCTTCGTCGGGATGTCGGTGCGCGCCGACGGCAAGGAAGCGCAGCTCGCCGACGGCAAGGCGGAATGGACCCTCGATGTGCCGGTCAACGCCGCGCGTACGACGATCGAGATCCGTGATCAGGCCGGCAATGTCGTCGCCACACGCTCCGGGGCGCTCTCCGCCGGGCGTCAGATCTTCACCTGGGACGGGATGACCTCCTCCGGTCAGTTTGCCGAACCCGGCCGCTATACGGTCGACATCAATGCGCAGGACGGTTCCGGGCAACCGATATCGGTGAAGACGGAAGTCGAAGGCGTTGTCGATGCGCTCGATCTGGAAGGCCAGGAGCCGGTTCTCCTGATCGGCGAACAACGGGTGCCGCTCTCGCAGATCAAGGGCGCGATGCGATGATGACGCGTTCAGTCGATGGCAGCGACCGCGAAAATTCGATTAACAAATGCCTAAAATCCGTCGCCGTCCATTTAGGCAATTCTTAAAAGAAAGGGGGTAGTGTTCTCACAGACGTTGGTCAGTCGAGTGTGTGAGAGTATCATGACCGAGCTTAATCGCCCGAGGGCGAAATATGTAATCGGACCGGATGGCAGCCCGCTGACGGTCGCGGATCTGCCGCCGACGAATACCCGCCGGTGGGTGATCCGTCGCAAGGCGGAAGTCGTTGCCGCGGTACGCGGGGGGCTCTTGAGTCTCGAGGAGGCCTGTCAGCGCTACACGCTGACCACAGAGGAGTTTCTGGCCTGGCAGCAATCGATTGATCAGCATGGTCTTGCCGGTCTGCGCACGACGCGAATCCAGCATTATCGCAACTGATTCTCCGCCGTCAGGGTGGAAAGACGAGAGCGTCTCCCGTTTCGGGCGGCGCTCTTTTCGTTGTCTGAGCACGCTCACACGCCGATCTTTGCGCGCGTTAACTTCCTGCTAACCATGGGCTGGGAAATTCTTGCCTAGTGGCCGGGCGACATTGCCCGGCATCGGTCGTACAGGCAGGATTTCGCAGCGTGAACCAGGCCATCGAACTCGTTGGACGATTTGGACCCCAGCGCATCGCCGCCATGGGTGCGGTGACGCTGGCGATGGTGATCTTCTTCGCCTTCGTGATGATGCGGATGAGCGAGCCGGCCATGGGCGTGCTCTATTCCGATCTCTCCCTGCAGGATGCCGGTGCGGTCGTGCGCGAGCTCGAAACCCGCGGCATCGCGTATGAGACCCGCGGCGACGGCCAGACGATCCTGGCCCCGCGCAGTGACCTGGCGCGCCTTCGCATGGACCTTGCCGGACAGGGCATCCCGGTCGGTAGCGGCGTGGGTTATGAGATCTTCGATGAGGGGGACACCTTCTCCGCCACGAGTTTCGTGCAGAACATCAACCACCTGCGTGCGCTCGAAGGCGAGTTGTCGCGCACAATCGGTTCGCTGCAGCGCGTCGAGGCGGCGCGGGTCCATCTCGCCCTGCCGGAGCGCCGTCTGTTCGAGCGTGATCGCGAACAGCCGCGCGCCTCGATCGTGCTCAAGCTGCGTGGCGATCTCGAAGCGAGCCACGTCCGCGCCATTCGTCATCTCGTCGCCTCTGCCGTCGAGGGCATGAATCCCGATCGGGTTTCGATCGTCGACGAGCGCGGGCGCCTGCTCGCCGATGGCGCGGGTGATGCCGACGGCATGGCCGGAGGGCTCGCCGCCGATGAACGCCGCACCGCCACGGAACGACGCCTGCAGCGTCAGATCGAGGATATCGTCGCCGGTGTCGTCGGGCAGCAGCGCGCGCGGGTGCAGGTCGCGGCGGAGTTCGACCATAATCGCGTCGAGAGCCGCTCGGAGACCTTCGATCCGGATGGCCGCGTCATCCGCTCGACCCAGTCGCGCAATGAGACCGCGACGAGCGCGAGCAATGACGGCCAGGTGACCGTCGGCAACGAATTGCCCGGCGCCGACGAGCAGGACGCCGATGCCGGCCAGCGCGACGAGCAGGCCGTCAACGAGGAGATCATCAATTACGAGATCTCGAGCACCACCCGGGTGGAGACCATCGAGGGCGGGCGTCTGTCGCGGGTCTCGGTGGCGGTGCTGGTCGATGGCCGCTATGTGCCGGACGAGAACGGCGAAATGGTCTATGAGCCCCGCCCGCAGGAGGAGCTGGAACAGATCGCGACGCTGGTGCGCACGGCGATCGGTTTCGATGCCGATCGTGGCGACCAGGTCGAGGTGGTCAATCTGCAATTCGCCGAAACGCCGGCTCCCGTCGCCTTCGAGGAGCCCGGCCTGGTCGAGAACCTGTTGAACCCGACGCCCGCCGACATTCTCTACATCATCGAGCTCGCCGTGATCGCGCTGCTGGTTCTGATCGTGCTGTTCACGGTGGTGCGCCCGCTCGTGCGCCAGATCCTCGCGAACGAGGCGCCGCAGAAGCGCAAGGCCGTCACGGATGGCGGGTCGTCTGACGAGAGCGATTATCCCGCCTTGCAGCAGCGCGAGAATCCGGCCTCGAAAATGATCGAAATGGCCAAGGTCAACGGCCAGGTGCAGCAGCAATCGCTGGATCGCGTCGGTGATCTCGTTCAGCAGAGTCCCACGGAAACCGTTTCCGTCCTGAGGCAGTGGATCCATGAGCGCGGATGAGAAAACCGGATTCGGCGGCAAGCCGCCCGAGGCGCGCAAGTTCCTGTTCCAGCGAGATTTCGCGGCTCCGGCGGGTGAGCAGACGCCCAGGGGGCGCGAGGCCCTGGCCGAGGCCGAGAAGCGCGGGCGCGAAGCCGGTTTCGCCGAGGGGCAGGCACAGGCGCGCGTCGAGGCCGATGCGCAGATGCAGCAGATGCTCGCGCGCATCGCCGAGGATGTTGCTGCCCTGCTCGCGCGCGCCGATGCGGACCGCGCTGCCTTCGAGGATGAAGCCGTCGCCTTCGCCACGGCGCTCGCGGAAAAACTCGCCGGTGACGCGCTGGCGCATTACCCGATGGATGCGATCGGCCAGCTGGCGCGCAAATCCTTCGAACATCTGCGCGGCGTGCCGCATCTCGTGGTGCGCGTGAACGAGGCGCTCGTCGAGAAGACCGAGACGCTGATGCAGAAGATCGCGCGTGAGCGTGGCTTCGAGGGACGCCTCGTGATCATGGGCGAGCCCGAGATCGAACCGGGGGATGCACGGCTCGAATGGGCCGATGGCGGCATCGTGCGCGAAGGCGCGAAGATCGGAGCATCGGTTGCCGATGCCATCCGTCCCGCCTGAAGGCGGGGCGGGAGGGAAGAATGCCCTGACGGGGCAGATTGTCATCACGGCGCCGCTAAGGTGGTGCCGCAAACCAGAAGGCGAAGAGAATGAGCGACGAATTCGACCTGCCGCAGTTGAACAATTCGGATATCGATTTCGATGCCGATGCCAATGCGCCGCTCTCCACCCGCGATGCGCCGGTATCGCAGCGCTCGGCTGCGGATCTCGAGCAGATCTTCGACGTGCCGGTCACCGTCTCGGCGATCCTCGGTTCGTCGCGCATGCCGGTGGGGGACCTGTTGCAGCTCGGCCCCGGCGCCGTGCTCGATCTCGACCGCAAGGTCGGTGAGGCGATCGACATCTTCGTCAACAATCGGCTGGTGGCGCGCGGCGAGGTGGTGCTCGTCGAGGACCGGCTGGGCGTGACCATGACCGAAATCATCAAGAACGACAGCTGAGTCGCTGGGAAAGACAAGGGATCGAAACGACATGTCCATGCGCCTCCTGATCATCGGCACGCTCAATGGCGAGCTGATCAACGCCTCGCGCATCGCGATGAATCGCGGTGCTGCGGTCACCCATGCCGAGGCGCTCGATCAGGGGATGAACGTCCTGCGCGCCAAGGGTGCCGATCTCGTCATGATCGACGTCTCCCTGCCCGTCGCCGAACTCGTCGAGACGCTTGCCCGCGAGCGCATGCGTCTGCCCGTCGTGGCCTGCGGGACGGGGACCGATGCGCGCGCCGCCGTCGCCGCGATCCAGGCGGGGGCGAAGGAATACATCCCGCTGCCTCCCGATGCCGACATGATCGCCGCCGTGATCGAGGCGGTGGCTGCCGATAACCGCTCCTTTATCTGGCGCGACCCGGCCATGGAGAAGGTGGTGAAGCTCGCCGAACAGGTGGCGGGCTCGGAGGCCTCGATCCTGATCACCGGCGAGAGCGGTACCGGCAAGGAAGTGCTCGCGCGCCATGTGCACCAGCGCTCGGGCCGGCGCAACAAGCCCTTCATCTCGCTCAATTGCGCGGCGATCCCCGATAATCTGCTGGAATCGGAGCTGTTCGGTCATGAGAAGGGCGCCTTTACCGGCGCCACGGCGCGGCGGATCGGCAAGTTCGAGGAAGCCAGCGGCGGCACCCTGCTGCTCGACGAGATCTCCGAGATGGATCCGCGCCTCCAGGCCAAGCTGCTGCGCGCCCTGCAGGAGCGGGTGATCGACCGGGTCGGCGGTTCGAAACCCGTCCCCGTCGATATCCGCATCATCGCCACCTCCAACCGCAATCTCGCGGAGGCGGTGAAGGACGGCTCGTTCCGCGAGGATCTGTTCTACCGACTCAACGTCGTGCATCTGAAGCTGCCGGCCCTGCGCGAGCGGCCGGAAGACGTGCTCGCGCTGGCCGCCTTCTTCGCCGAGAAATATGCCGAGCAGAACGGACTTCCCCTGCGCCCGCTCTCGGCGCAGGCGCGCGATCTCGCCGTCGCGGCACCCTGGCGCGGCAATGTGCGCGAGCTCGAAAACGCAATCCATCGCGCGGTGCTTCTGTCGAGCGGGGCCGAGATCGAGGCCGATGCCCTGCGCAGCCCCGATGGCGAGGGGCTCGAGACGGCGCCCGACGATTCCGCCGCGCGCGCGGCGCGTACGGCGGAAGCGGTGACGCGTTCGCTGGTCGGGCGCACGGTGGCGGAGGTCGAGCAGGATCTGATTCTCGACACCCTCGATCACTGCGTCGGCAACCGCACCCATGCGGCGAAGATCCTGGGCATCTCGATCCGCACCCTGCGCAACAAGCTCAACGAATACAGCTCCGCCGGCGTCACGGTTCCCGATCCGGGCCAGCGGCGCATGAGCGCCTGAGCGGTGAAACGAGATGGCGCAAACGAAAAAAGGCCCGGATCACTCCGGGCCTTTTCGTATCGGGTTTTCAGATCGCTCAGAAGCGGTAGTTCATGCCGGCGCGAACGATGTGGCCGTTATTTTCGAAACGGGCGGAATTCGAACCAGCGGCACCCCCGACGCCGTTCGCGGTCACCGTCGAACGGCCAAGATCGTAGTAAAGATACTCGGCCTTGAAGGACAGATTGTCCATCACGGCGATCTCGGCGCCCGCACCGATCGTCCAGCCAAAGCGCGTATCGTCCTTCGTGCCGGAATGCGTGACGGTGCCGCCAGCATTGGTCAGGGTCAGGCGCTGATCCGGGGTACCGAAGGCGAGACCACCGGTGCCGTAGACGAACACGTTATCCATCGCGACGCCGGCGCGGGCGCGCAACGTGCCAAGCCAGTCGAGGCGGCTGGTGCCCTGAACGCCGGTGACACCCGCAGGATTAGTCACGCCGGTAGAAGCCCTCGCACGGCGATTGCCGAGATAGCTCAGATCAGCCTCGACACCAGCGACGAACATGTCGAATTGCTGGTTATAGCCGACCTGGAAGCCGCCGATGAAGCCGTTCTTCTTCTCCGAGAACGGGTTGTAGCTTCCAGTTGTCCCGGTAAAGCCACGGTTGCGCACATCCATCTCGTTCTGGTTCCAGCCGACATTCACACCGGCATAGAAGCCCGTCCAGGTGAAGACCGGCGGGGCGGTGTAGGTCTGCGGTGCCGGAGCCGGCTCGCTTGACGGAAGGTCAGCTGCGAAGGCGGGGACGGCGAGAAACGCCAGGGCGGTGGAAGCAAGGAGAGTACGCTTCATTGGGAACATCCTTTGTTTCGAGTTCGCTGCAAGCTAACGCAGCATGATGGATCCGAGAAGTGGGAAAAGCGTAAATTTTCCGTATTTCAAAGCATTCGTTGCAAAGAAGCAACGTTCATAACTGATTAACCATAAGGAGGTTCAAAGCAGTGGCGGAATTGTGGCGCGATTGTGACTTGGCTGTTGGAAGTTGACGATTTCGTGAGCGGGTATTCCTGTCCTCGTATATTTCTCCAAAGACGATCCAGGCGGCATGGTTATTTGAGCTCCAGAGCGCCGCTTGACTGGCAAAGAGCCGTCGCAGATAAGACGAATCATGCCTGTCATTCATGTCTGCCCGCTCGCTGAACTTGATGATGTCGTGGGCGCGCAGCAGCCCTCGCATGTCGTCAGCCTCGTTTCCCCGTCAATGCCGGAGATCGCAGGTCGTTCCATTGCCGGCACGCAATATTTGCGCCTCGGCATCAATGACATCACCGCGCCACGGGAAGGGTATGTGCTTGCACAGGAACCGGATGTCGCACGGCTCGTCGCATTCGTGGCGGGCTGGCCGGGCCTGCGCCCGCTTGTGATGCATTGCTGGTTTGGCGTGAGCCGCTCCCCCGCCGCTGCCTTTATCGCCGCCTGTGCGCTCGCGCCCGAGGTGGATGAGGCGATGATTGCCGCGCATCTGCGCGAACAGGCACCCTTTGCGACGCCGAATGCGCGTCTGGTGGCGCTCGCCGATGATCTCCTCGCGCGTGACGGGCGCATGCGCGCTGCGATCGAAGGAATCGGGCGCGGGTGCGAGGTTTCGACCGGCGTGTCCTTCGCGCTGCGCGTGCCGGGCCGGCAGATTGCCGCGTGAGGCGCGCCATCGCACGGCGAAACGGATCAGGCGATGGTGGCATTTCCGTAATCTCTCCTATAGAAGATAGCGAAACGAGAATCCGGAGCGGGCGTTTGATGGCTTATTTCTTCCTGATGTTCATGGCAACGGCGCTCTTCCTGGCCGCGCCGGTCATCGCCATCATCGCGCTCGTGAAAGTGCGCGAGCTTGCGAGCCTCGTGGCGCAATTGCAGGCCCGGATCGATCGGTTTTCGGTCAGGATCAATGACCGTAAGGCGCTGTTGTATGACCCGGAGGATGCTGCCGCCGGGAAATCCGGTGCGGCATCCGCAGAAAACGATCGTGCGCGCAAAGACCCCCCGGGTCCAAGGCCGTGAGGCATGACGGCGCTGACGTGCGCCTGCTGGCACGCTCCTCCCGAGGTTCGGCAACCATGCCGGTGTGACCGATCCGAGGGATGCATTCCGGAGTTGAGGTATTGGCCGCTTTGACCTTCATTCTGATCATTTCCGCGCTGGTTTCGATCGCTGTTCCCATCATCGCGCTGGCGGGGCTCCTGACGGCGCGCCGCGCCATCCGGGACGTCGCTGGATTGCAGGGCCGAATCGCGCGCATCGAATGGCTCTTGCGGACCCGATATCGGGATGTGGCGCCGGAAACGGGCGAGGCGGCGCCCGAAGGAGCGGCATCCGAGCAGGCGGCGCCGAAGCAGGCCGCGCCGGAAGAGACGGCTCCCGAACAGGAAGCGCAGGAAGAAGGGCCGCAGAAAGCAGACACGCCGGAAGAACCCGCATCCGAGCAACCGCTTCACGAAGAAGCCGCCGAGGCCGAGCCGTTTGACGACGTGACCGGGCAGGACAAGCAGGCTGCACCGCCACCGCCAGCCCCGCCGGCTTCCCCCGCATCCGCACCGCCTGCTGCGGCAGAGCCTCCTTCTCGGCAGGAGGCGAGCCTCGAGGAACGTCTCGGGACGCGCTGGGCCGTCTGGATTGGTGCGCTCGCGCTCGGGCTCGGCGGCGCCTTTCTGGTGCGCTTCTCGATCGAGCAGGGGCTGCTCGGGCCGGCGGCGCGGATCGGGCTCGCGACGGCCTTCACGCTGGCCCTGTTGATCGGCGGTGAAATCCTGCGCCGGCGTGGTGACGCCCTCGCCCTGCCCGGTATCGGCCCCGGACACGTGCCTGCTGCCCTGACCGCCGCCGGCGCCGCCAGCGCCTTCGCAACCGTATATGCGGCCTTCGCACTCTACGGATTTCTCGCCCCGGGCTCCGCCTTCCTGCTGCTGGGTGCCGTCGGGCTCGCGACCATGCTGGCCGCAGCCCTGCACGGGCAATTGCTGGCCGCGATGGGGCTGATCGGCGCCTTCGCCGTTCCGATCCTGACCGGCGGGGAGAGCGGGCAGACCTGGCCGCTGGTGCCGTATTTCTTCGTCGTCACAGCCGCAGCGCAGGCGCTGGCATGGTTGCGCGGCTGGCGCCGGTTGGCGATCGCGGCGACGGTGCTCGCCGTTTTCTGGACGATGCTGATGCTCGACGGCCCGCCCGTGCCGGCCCGCTTGCATCTCCTGGTCCAGACGGCACTGGCCGTCTTCGTCTTCGCCTACTTGCCGTATCATGCGATGCCGCTCTCCGCGCAGCGGGTCGATACGGGCGGGCGGGCCGTGTTTCTGGGCATTCTGGCGGTCTTCGTCCTGGCCACGAGCTTTTTGCCGGGAGGGGCGCCGGCGCTGTATTTTCCGGGGCTGATGATCGTCCTCATGCTGCTTGCCGGCGCCGTGCCGGCCTTGTCCAGCGTCTGCGTCATGGCCGTCGCCGCGCTGATCGTGACGCTGCTGGATTGGCCCCTGGCGGGCGAGGCGCTCGGCGGGCCGATACGGGTCCTGCCCGGGCCGGCGGGGAATCTGCCCTGGCCGGAGGCCTTCCGGTTCTTCGTCGCCTTTGCGGCAACGGCGACGGCAGCTGCGGCTGCACTCGGCTACTGGCGTCTGCGCCGGACGGCCGGGATGCCGGGCGCGATCATCGCTGATTACGCTCTGGTCTTCGCTGCCGCGCCGGTCGTGGTGCTGATCGCCGTCAATTGGCGGATGACCGGCGCCATCAACCTCATGACGGGGGTCGCCGAACCCGCTTTTGCCGTTGCGGCAGCGCTCCTGGCAAGCGCCTATGCCGCGCTTGCGACGCGCCATCACGGGCGGGCGGCGCACAGCCGCGACGGCCATACCGCGCATGATGGTGCCGCGCCCCACGACGCTCCAGCCATGATGCTGATCTGCAGCCTGTCGGCTGTTGCGGCGCTGGGCAATCTCGCCCTGGCGCTCACATTCTGGCTCGATCGCGGCATGCTCACCGTGGCGCTGGCGCTCACCGGCGCCGGAACAGCCTTCGTGGCGCATCGCACCGGTATCGGCATGCTGCGATACGCGGTGGGTGGGCTGGCGGTCCTGGTGGGCCTGCGCCTGCTCTGGGATCCCGGCATCGTCTCCGGGGATCCCGGGCGGACCATCTTCTTCAACTGGCTGCTCTGGGGCTACGGCGTGCCGGCAGCCTCTTTCCTCGCTGCTGCGCATTGGCTCAGCCGTGACGCGCGCGATGCGACGGCGCGGCTTTCGGAGGCGCTCGGCATCGTCTTTGCCGTGCTGCTGGTCTTCTTCCAGCTGCGCCATGCCCTGTATGGCGGCATGCCGCCGGTGGGTTTTGATGCTTTGCTCGATGCCGGTCTCGCGGTGCTCACTGTCCTGTGCGCCGCGCTGATCCTGCTGCGAATCGATTCCGGGCGCCCCGATCCCGTCACCCGGATCGGCGCGCGGATCTTCGGGCTGATCGCACTCTTCATCTCCGGCACGGGACTGGTTTTCATCGTCAATCCGCTGATCATCGATGCGCCCGTGGCTGGCGGGCGTTTCATCAACGCGCTTCTGCCGGCCTATCTGCTTCCCGCTCTCGTGGCGGGGACCATCGCGGTGCTGCTGCGCCGCGGCGCCCGGGCAAAGGCAGCGGCCGATACAGGGCCAGAGCAGGGCGCGCGTGGTCCCGGCGCAAGGCGCCTGATGGAATTGCAGGCGCTCGCGATGGCGGTTCTCGCCTTCCTGCTCCAGGCGATATGGAGCATCGCGGCGATAAGGATGGCATTCCAGGGGCCGCGCATCGGTCTGTTCCGCGCGACGGGAGAGGCGGAATTGTGGGCCTATTCCGCCATGTTGCTCATCGTCGGAATCAGTGCGCTCGCCTTCGGTCTGTGGCGCAATCTGCCCTGGCTGCGACTTATTGCCGCTGCCTATCTCGCGCTTGCTGCGGCCAAGGTCTTCTTCGTCGATCTCTCGGGGCTCGGCGGGCCGATCCGTGCGGCATCCTTCATCGCACTCGGGCTGGTGCTGATGGGGGTCGGCCTGCTCTACCAGCGGCTGCTGCGCCATCCGCGTGGCGTAGCGCCGCCGCCACGAGACAGGGACGCCGACGCGGTCGATGGCGGCTGAGCACCGACGCGCATGCGCATCAGCTGATTGCGGGGTTCCCACCCGGCATGAAAATGATTACGTAGATTCCTGTAAGCGATTGCGCGTATGCGATCATGCCTGCGCGAGCAGATCACGGAGAGATTCATGAGCATCCAGGTTGGCGACAAGCTCCCCGCCGCGACATTCCGCACCATGACCGCCGAAGGACCGGCGCCGAAAACGACCGAAGAGGTCTTCAAGGGCCGCAAGGTCGTGCTCTTCGCCGTCCCCGGCGCATTCACGCCGACCTGCCACAAGAACCACTTGCCGGGCTTCATCAGCCATCTCGACGCCATCCGCGACAAGGGCGTTGATGCCGTGGCGGTGACGGCCGTCAATGACGTGTTCGTCATGGATGCGTGGGCGAAATCGTCCGGCGGTGAAGGCAAGATCGAATTTCTCGCCGATGGCAGCGCCGAATTTGCCAAGGCGACCGGTCTCGAACTCGATGCGACCGGCGGCGGGCTCGGCATCCGTTCGAAGCGCTATGCCATGATCGTCGAGGACGGCACCGTCACCTGGATGGCGGTCGAGCCGGCGCCGGGCCAGGCGGATGCCACCAGCGCCGACGTGGTGCTCGGCCAGCTCTGATCAGGAATGCATGATTCTGCAATGCGTGCGTGCAGTGATGCGCGCGCGCTTGCATGTCTGGTCCGCTGAAACAGGGTTGTCCGGACAATTCCATGCGTATATGCCTTTGCGCGCCCTGCATGAATTCCGCTGGACGGATCGGCGAGGCTGGTCTCAAATTTTGAAACATTAATATTTCTGGTTGCTGAAGGGCCCTGATGATGGAAGCCTCCGATCTGCTGGCGCGGTGCAGGCCGCTGGAGCGCAAGTACAGCGCGAATCCGGCTTCGGCACAGGTCGTTTTCCGCTCGCGCGGGCGCGTCGATCCCGAAGGCGTGGCCTGCCGGGTTGAAACCGGACACGGCATCACCGTCACGGGCCTGCATCGCGCCACGGGCGGGACCGGTGCCGATCGGGCAGCGGAGGACATGCTCCTGGAAGCGCTGGTCGGCTGTGCCGGCGTGACTCTGAAGGCGATTGCGGCCAGGGAGGGGATTGTCCTCGATGATGCGCAGATTGAGGCGGAGGGGGTTCTCGATTTTCGCGGCACGCTCGGCATCGCCGATGATGCCCCGGTCGGCTTCTCGGCGATCCGGCTGGTCTTTCGGATCGCCAGCGACGCCGATGATGCGACTCTTGACGCGTTGATCGCCGCTACCCGTGCGCGCTGCGTCGTCTTCCAGACATTGACCTGCATGCCCGAACTGGTCGTGGCGCGCGCCTGAGATTCGTCCGACGCCTTGCCTCACAAGCATCTCTACCGCCCCGGCATGGTGGCGGGGGGATTTCATATTGTTGTGATTGCATTGGAAATGCAACCGCAAAGGCGGTTGTATGTTTTCCCGAAATGCTTGCTGGTATTTTTTGTCGCAGCGCACTACCATGCGGCATCAGCAACAATCGAGGAGATGGAGGGATGCTTCGCACCCGTGCCGATGAAATTTCGGAAATTGCTTTTGGTTTCATGGCGTCGAAGGCGCTGTTTTCCGCGCTGCATTTCGACCTGTTCACGCATCTGAACGATGGGCCCAAGACTGCCGCCGAACTCGGCAAGGCTGCCGGTTTGCATCCGGATCGTGCCGAAACCCTTTTGACCGCACTCGCCGGACTCGGTCTCGTCGCGGTAGATGACGGAAAGTTCTCCAATGCACCCGCTTCCGAGGCCTTTCTGGTCAAGGGTGCGAAATACGATTTCGGTGATTACCTGCGCCGCCAGGTCGGTCAGCAGATGTACGGCCTGCTCGATCAGGTCGAAGACGCCCTGAGCGGCAATCTCCCGGCGGAGGCGACGGGCTCCTATGCCGAATGGTTTTCCGATCCGGCGGAAGCACGCCTCTATTCCGAGAGCCAGCATGCCGGCTCGCTCGGGCCCGCGCGCCAACTGGTCAAGGCGCTCGATCTGTCGGGTGCAAAGCGCATGCTCGATGTGGGCGGTGGTACCGGCGCCTTCGCGATCACCTTCTGCAAGGCTTTTCCCGAACTCGGCGCAACGGTGGTCGACTTCCCCAACGTGGCTGCGATCGGGCGTGAATTCGTCGACAAGGCGGGTCTGGGTGACCGCATCCATTACATCGAGGCTGACGGTCTCAAGGCCGACTGGCCGCGCAATCAGGATGTGATCCTGATGTCGTATCTGCTTTCCGGCATACCCGGTGAGACCCATGAGGGACTGATCAAGCGCGCCTATGATCATCTGGCGCCCGGCGGTACGCTGCTGATCCATGATTTCATCGTCTGCGCTGATCGCACCGGGCCCAAACTCGCCGCCCTGTGGCAGTTGCAGCACACGGCGTTCACGCCGCAGGCCCGCTCCGTCGATGATGCCTGGCTGGTCGAATCCATGGAGCGTCACGGCTTCAGGGACGCCTCGGTCGAGACCATGATCCCGGAAATGACCATGCTGGCCAAGGCGGTAAAGCCGGCCTGAGCGTGGTGAGCCGGTGCCGGTCACGACCAGGGGGCGTGACCGGCGCCGCAATCCGGCTTCTGCACACAGAATCCGCTTTCGCACAAGCTTGTGCCGGCTTAATCTGTTGCCATGAGCGAACTCGTCACCGCCATCCGCATTGCCGGCCCCGCCGATTGTCGCGGCATCTCCCAGACCTTTGATCAGGCCTGGCGGGAAGCCTATCGCGGGGTGATACCCGGGATTCAGCTCGAACGCCTGGTGCAGCGGCGCGGGCCGCTCTGGTGGCGCCGGACGCTCCAGCGCCCCCGTCCGGTCGCCGTGCTGGAGATCCGCAAGCAGATTGCCGGCTATGCCTGCTATGGCCGCTGCCGCGACAGCTCCATTGCCGCCGCCGGTGAGATCGACGAATTCTATCTGCGCCCGGAATATCAGGGCCTCGGTTTCGGGCGCCGCCTGTTCGGCTCGATCCGCGCCGATCTGCGCAACCGCCATGCGGGCCCGGTGCTCGTCTGGTCGCTTGCGGAAAACGCGCGCGCCTGTGGTTTCTATGAGGCCATGGGCGGACAGCGCATCGCGAGCCGCAGCGAAACCGTGGCCGGTACCCGCCTGACCAAGATCGCCTATCGCTTCGATTGAGCGGGGCGCGGGGCGCGCCCGTTCTATAAAAGCGCAGCGCCGTCCTCGTCATCATCGTCATCCGGCGGGGGAGGGGCGGTTTCCGCGAGGCCCGTTTCTGCCGTTTCAAGGTCGGCATCGGCGCCGGGACGGGCGCGCACATCGACGATGCGGGCGCCGGGGAAATTGTCGAGCACCGAGCGCACCAGCGGATGATCCGCCGCGCCGCGTTTGCGTTCGCGCTCCGCCGCCTCGGCCTGCTCGCGCAGGCTCGGCGCGCCCGGCTGTGAGGAAAGCGCCACGACCCAGCGCCGACCGGTCCAGTCCGCGAGCTTGCGCATCAGTTCCGGGGCGAGGTCGCGGCGGGCCCCCTCGGCGAGGGCGAATTCGATCTGCCCGTCCTCGAAATGCACCAGCCGCACATCGCGCTCCAGCGCCGCCTTGATGACGATGTCGCGTTTCTCTTCGGCGAGGGCGACGAGATCCTCGAACCGCGCGAGATGCAGCCCGGCGGCGGGGGCAGTGCCGGCACGCCCCGCTGCGGCACGGGCAGCGGCATCGCGCTGCGCAGGCGACGAGGCCGGGACGGCGCTGAGCGCGGGGCGGGGTTGGGTTACCGCATCATCGGCCTGCGGCTGCGGCTGCGGGTGAGGCCGAGCCGGTGACGGCGCGGTGCCGGCATCGCCCGCGAGCATGCGGGCCGCGCCGGGATCGTCCGCAGCGGAGGGCGTAGAAACGGGAGCGGGCGTGCCCGATGACGAACCGGCATGCGCGCCGCCGCCATGCATTCCGCCGCCATGCATTTCGCCCCCCTGTGATCCGCTTTCTTGCGATCCGCTGCTTCCCGGTGGCGCGCCCGAAGGCCTGCCGCCACCGCCAGCCGGCGCGCCGGCGGCATCCTCGCGCAGCATGCGCAAAGCTTCGTCGGGCGTGGGGAGATCGGCGACATGGGCCAGGCGGACCAGCACCATCTCGGCGGCGGCGATCGGGCGGCTCGCCGATTCAACCTCGGCGACGCCTTTGAGCAGCATCTGCCAGTTGCGCGACAGCACCCGCACCGAGAGATCCTGCGCGAGCTCGGCTCCGCGCTTGCGCTCGGCCTCGGTCAGGGCCGGGTCGGAGGCGGCGTCCGGCACCAGCTTGAGCCGCGTCACCAGATGCGTGAAACCGGCGAGTTCGCGCAGGATCGCGGCGGGATCGGCGCCGGCGCCGTATTGATCGGCCAGAAGCGAAAAGCTCTGCACGATATCGCCGCGCATTACCGCTTCGAACAGATCGATCACCCTGGCGCGATCGGCGAGGCCGAGCATGTCGCGCACGGTATCGGGCGTGATCGTGCCGGCGCCGTGGGAAATCGCCTGGTCGAGCAGCGACAGCGAATCACGGACCGAGCCCTCGGCGGCGCGGGCGATCGCGGTCAGCGCCTCGGGATCGGCGGTAACCCCTTCCAGCCCGCAGATCCGGGTGAGATGCGCCACCAGCCGGTCGGCGCCCACCCGGCGCAGGTCGAAGCGCTGACAGCGCGACAGGATGGTGACGGGAACCTTGTGGATATCCGTCGTGGCGAAGACGAATTTCGCATGCGGCGGAGGCTCTTCCAGCGTCTTCAGGAAGGCGTTGAAGGCGCCCCCCGAGAGCATGTGCACCTCGTCGATGATATAGACCTTGTAGCGCGCCGAGACCGGCGAATAGCGCACGGCATCGTTGATCTGCCGGACATTCTCGACGCTGTTGTTCGAGGCGGCGTCGATCTCCATCACATCGATATGGCGGCCCTCGATGATCGCCTCGCAATGCTCGCCGGGCTCGGCCAGATCGATGGTGGGGCCGTCATCATGGCCGGGGCGCTGATAATTCAGGCCGCGCGCGAGAATGCGCGCCGTGGTGGTCTTGCCGACACCGCGCACGCCGGTGAGCATCCAGGCCTGGGGGATGCGCCCGGTGCGAAACGCGTTCGAGAGCGTACGCACCATGGCTTCCTGGCCGATGAGATCGTCAAAATCGCGCGGGCGGTATTTGCGGGCGAGGACGCGGTAGCCAGCAGCCTCGCCGCGGCGCGGCGGCGCGAGGCCGGCGAGTGCCGGCTCGGCTTCGCCGGAAGGATCTGTCGCGCCGGGCTCGAATTCGTTCATGCGCCTATTGGACACGAGGCGAGGCCCGGGCTCAAGCCGAAACCGTTTCGGCCACCGAATCCGCCGGGGAAACAGGTGGGAGGTTGGACGAGAACCCGCTCGGTCTCGTTAGGGCTGCTTCCTTCCGGACCTGACCCGGTTGGCGAGTGAAACGTCCCTCGCCAACCTCCCGATCGCGATATGGCAGTTATGAGGGCCCCTGACAAGGGTGTCGCAATTGATCACGCGGATCGATGGGTGCTTGCAATCCGTTCCCGGTGGACACAGGTTCGACACTGACCAGGTCCGGTGGAACCGGATCGGCACGGCACGGCGGACAGGACGTCATGTGGAACGAAACAATCTTTTGCACGTTTGCGACACGGTTGCCGTTATTCTGCCGATCTGTGCAATGATGCAGGCCATGCGCTCACGCTGTCGGGGCGTCCGCTGCGGCCTCGGGGCTGCGCCAACCCTTCACCGCTCAACGAGACAGAGGGATTCGATGATCCAGAGACCCAAAGCCGCACATCCCAGGATGCCGCTGCAGCGACATGCGCGTGCGCTGCTCGCCGGCATGCTGGCACTCGCACTCATGCCCGTATTGCCCGTGCCCGGCTTCGCGCAGACCAGCGAAGCGACGCCTCCGGCGCAACAGGCGCAGGTGCTGTCTCCCGTGCCGCGCCCCGGCGCGCCCGAATCCTTCGCCGATCTGGTCGAGCGCGTGATGCCGGCCGTGGTCAACATCTCTGCGGCGACGACGACGCAGGCCGACGGGCGCACTTTCCCGCAATTGCCGCCCGGCACGCCTTTCGAGGATCTGTTCGAGGAATTCTTCAATCGGCGCGGTCAGGAGGCGCCACCCCCGCGCCAGCGTCGGTCTAACTCGCTCGGTTCGGGTTTCGTCATCGATCCGGAAGGCATCGTCGTCACCAACAACCACGTCATCGGCGAGGCGGACGAGATCGAGGTGATCTGGGCCGACGGCACGACGCGCCAGGCCGAGGTGATCGGCCGCGATCCGCAGGTCGACATCGCCGTGCTCCAGGTCGAGGTCGAGGAGCCGCTGGTGGCGGTGAGCTTCGGTGAATCGGAGGACCTGCGCATCGGTGACTGGGTCGTGGCGATCGGCAATCCGTTCGGTCTCGGCGGTTCTGTTTCCGCCGGTATCGTCTCGGCGCGGGCGCGCAATATCGATACCGGTCCCTATGACAATTACATCCAGACCGATGCCGCCATCAATCGCGGCAATTCCGGCGGGCCGCTGTTCAACATGAATGGCGAGGTGGTGGGCATCAACACCGCCATCCTGTCGCCGACGGGCGGTTCCGTGGGGATCGGCTTCTCGATCCCGACCTCGCTGGCCGAGCCGATCATCACGCAATTGCGTGAATTCGGCGAAACCCGGCGCGGCTGGCTCGGCGTGCGCATCCAGAATGTCGACGAGACCACGGCGGAAGCGCTCGGCCTCGAGCGGGCGCGCGGCGCCCTCGTCGCCGGAGTCGATCCGGAAGGGCCGGCCAGTGACGCCGGCATCGAGACCGGTGACGTGATCGTGCGTTTCGATGGTGAGGATGTCGCATCCTCGCGCGAATTGCCGCGCATCGTCGCCTCCACGCCGATCGGCAAGGAGGTCGATGTCGCGGTGATTCGCCGTGGTGAGGAGATCACCATTCAGGTCGAGATCGGACGTCTGGCCGAAGGTGAGATGGCCACGCGCGGCGATCGCCCGCCCGCAGACGTACCCGAAGCGCATGCCGATGCGCTGGGTATGGAGATGATGATGATGAGCGACGCCTTGCGTGAGCGCTTCTCCATCGCGGATGGTGTCGAGGGCGTCGTGGTCACGGAGATAGACCCTGATTCCGCCGCTGCCGACCGGCGCATTCAGCCGGGCGACGTCATCCTCGAAGTCGGCCAGGAGCCTGTCGTGACCCCCGCCGAGGTGCTCGACCGGCTTGCGGCGATCAGCGAAGACGGGCGGCGTTCGGCGCTGTTCCTGATCGCCAATGCGCAGGGCGAGGTGCGTTTCGTGGCGCTTTCGCTCGAAGAGTGATCCCGCAGCGGTGAATGCCGCAAAATTCCTGATGCGATCCCGCGCGGATCGCGTCAGGATCGGCCCATGAAACTGCGCATCGCGACCTTCAATGTCGAAAATCTCGTCTCGCGCAACGTCTACGGACCGCGCCGGCGGCCCCAGACTGCCCCGGCGCTCGCGATGTTCGATTTCGCCGACCCGGCCATGCGCGCGCAGGCTCAGGCCTCGATGGCGATGACGCTGGAAGATGACGACCGCCAGGCTACGGCGCTCGCCATCGCCGAGACGGGAGCCGATATTCTCGCGCTTCAGGAAGTCGAGAATATCGGCGTGCTCGCGCCTTTCATGAAGCACTACGTGCATGCGGTCTCAGATATCCGCTATGGCCATCTGCGGCTTCTGTCGGGCAACGATCCGCGCGGCATCGACTGCGCCTTTGCTGCCCGCAGGGGCCTCGTCGCCGACGAGGATGCGATCGTGGCGACGTCGTACGCGCAGGCGAGCTTCGCTTCCCTCGGCGTCTACGACCCGGCACTCGCGCATTTCGGTATCAGACCGGATGACCGGGTGTTCAACCGGGATTGCCTGGAGATCGCCATCGATCTGGGCGATCGTGATCTGGCCCTGTTCATCTGTCACCTCAAATCCATGGGCTATGCCGCCGACGGGCGCGACCAGACCCGGATCCTGCGCCGGGCCGAGGCGTGCGCGATCCGGGCCATCGTCCAGGCGCGTTTCGGTAATGGCTGGCGCGACGCGAACTGGATCGTGCTGGGCGACCTCAACGATCACCGCTTCACGATCGGACGGGGCGGTGCGATCGAGCCGACACTGCCCTCCGGGATCGATCCGCTCTTCGAGGATTTCGCCGTCGATGTCACCGCCGGCCTGCCGGAAATCCAACGCTGGACGCTGTATCACCGCGACCGCGAGGGACCGGAGGGCGTGCCGGTCGAGCATCATGTCCAGCTCGATCATATTCTGATCTCGCCGGCACTTGCCGCCGCCAATCCCGATCCGCAGCCGCAGATTGTACGTCGTGGTCTCGGCTATGCCACGCCCCTCGACCCGACCCATCCAGACCGCTCGATCGCCTGGCTCTCGACCCGCGCCGACCGCTATCCGCGTATCGGGTGGCTGCGCCCGCAGGCGAGCGACCATTGCCCGGTTGCCGTCAGTCTCACCATTCCGCAAACGCGCCGTGGCAATCAGGCCGGATCAGTCCCGGGTCCCGGCTGAGGCTCCGACCGCTTGCGCCACATTCCCGCCCGTTCACTTTTTCCAAGGAGAGCCCTTCATGCCCCGCCCCTACAGCATCCTCGACGTCTTCACCGACACGCCGTTCGCCGGCAACCCGCTCGCCGTGGTGCACGAGGCCGATGATCTCGACGCGACCCGGATGCAGGCGATCGCGCGGGAATTCAATCTCTCGGAAACGGTGTTTCTGCTGCCCGCCGAATCGCCGCGCCACAAGGCGCGTCTGCGCATCTTCACGCCGGGTCGCGAACTGCCCTTCGCCGGCCACCCGACGGTGGGGACCGCCGTGCTGCTCGGGCTGATGGATGACGGCAGCGATTCGGCAGACGAGGTCCCCGCCCACGCCTTCGGCCTGGAGGAGCGTGTCGGCATCGTTTCATGCGTGATGGAGAAGCGGGGCGAGAATCACGGCCATGCGCGGTTCCGGCTGCCGCGCCTGCCGGAATATCTGGGGGAGGGGCCGGCGCCGGAAGCGGCGGCTGCGGCTCTGGGGCTTGATCCCGCCGATATCGGTTTCGACCGCCATCTGCCGAGCCGCCATTCCGCCGGCGTACCCTTCGATCTGGTGCCGCTCGCTTCGCGGGACGCGGTGGAACGGGCGCGTCCCGGGCCCGATTTCGACAAGGTGTTCGGGCGTGATGGCGATGCCGGGGAGGTCTACCTCTACAGTGCCGGCACGGTCGATCCGGCGCATTCCTTCTACAGCCGCATGTTCGCGCCGGGCATGGGGATTGCCGAAGATCCGGCCACCGGTTCCGCTGCAGCGGCCCTGGCCGGGGCCCTGATGGAATACGAGCCGCTCGGCGACGGCACGCATCATGTCGTCATCGAGCAGGGCTATGCGATGGGCCGCCCCAGCCTCATCCGGCTGCAACTCATTATCGAAAACGGGGCGCTCGTCGGCGCGGAAATCGGTGGCGATGCGGTGCTCGTGGCACGCGGTGAACTCTTGCCGTGACGGAATCGCGCGAGGATTCTGGCTATTCAATCGCGCGCATTGCCGCCATCCGCGCGCGCCTCGTTCCCGCGCGCTGGCCCTGGGCAGAGCGGAATGCCTCGATGATCGCGCAGGAATGGCGCGCTGCGCGGGCAGGCAATCCGCATCTGTTCGACGGCGAAGTGCTGCTCGCCCATCGCGTATCCGCATCGGCGGGGTGCGACGGCGTGCTCGCGCTCGATTTCATGCCCGTGCGCTACAGCGCTTTCCGCGCCTTCAAGGCCGCCGGCTTTCCCGACGGGTTCGCCGTCAACGTTTTTCCCGCCATCGCGCCGCGTGACCGGGCCGGGCGCTACCTCGTCGGGCGGATGGGCGGCCATACGGATAATGCCGGCGCGCTCTATTTCGCCACCGGCACCCCCGATCCCGGGGATGTCGCGGATGACGGGCGCATCGATCTCACTGCCGCAGCCCTGCGCGAACTCGCCGAGGAGACCGGGCTCGCGCCTGACCGCAGCGTGCTCGATCCGCATTGGCACATGCTGCGCCGTGGCGGCCATCTGGCGCTGATACGCGTCTGCATGCTCGCTCTGCCGGCGGCGGATCTCGCGCGGCACGGCGAAGAGGCGCGCAAGAGCATGCCGGAGCCGGAACTCGCGGGAATCGAAGTGATCGGCGAAGGCGATGATCTGACGGACGCCGCCCTGCCGGATTTCATGCGCGCCTATCTCGCCCGCGCCTTCACCGGGACGCTGCCCTGACGCCCGATTGGAAGGCGGGTGCCGGTGGGATCTACCCGGCGGGATAGCCGTGGCGGATGCGGGTCGCGCGCAGGGCGGACAGGGCCTGATCCTGCGAACCGGCGCGGCAGGCGCTCGCCGCCACTTCGAGATCCGACATGGCTTCGTCATGGACCCGTTGTGCCACCATGCCATTGGTGAGATCGCGCGAGAGCAGGCCGGCGAAATCGTCGATGGCGCGTCCGCAGGTCGTATCGGGCGTTTGCGGCGCTGCGACCGCCGCGATCTCGGCCTCGCCACCCGTCATGCTCGCAGCAACGGATTCCGGCTGGCCGGGCGTGTTGCACCCGGCAAGCAACAGGCAAGCCAGCCCCAGAACACACATGAAGCCGCGCGTGCTGCGGCTTTCGGCGCGGCGAATCATCGTTAGCCCTCCTGATCCCGATTCACAGCCGAAACCATCGGGGCGTGACAGTCAAGCGCCTGGGCCGCGCCGGCTCACCCGATCACGAAGCTCTCATCCGAGGGCTTCTGTTCGGCGAAATGAAAGACGAGGTAATCGTCGATCAGCTCGCCCGAGGCGATATAGCGGCTTGCGGAGGTGCTGACGCTGATCTCGGCCGACACCATGCCGTTTTGCACGCCGCGCGCGAAATGGCGCCAGAGCGCATCATCGGAGAAAACCGGCCCGGCCCGCAGCATCAGGTCGTCCTCGGTGTGATCCTGAACCCCGGTAATCGGCATGGCCGCCGCATTCTGGTTGATGATCCAGGCATCGTCGATCTGACGCTTGGCATTGTAGATCGGCCAGGTGACGATGATGCCGTAACGCGAATGCGTGAACAGCGTCCTGAACAGCGAGGCCTTGTCCTCGATCATGTGGCAGAAGACCAGCAGCAGGACGCGATCATCACCCTCCTTCATGCGCAAGGGCAGGCATAACCGGCCCCAGAGCACGACGTCCTGGGCGAAATCGGCAAAGGACTGGAAATAGACGAGATCGAACTCGCTCGTCGCCCGGTCATAGAGCGCGATCAGCTGGTTGCGCACCCGGGTGCGCAGATGGCGCAGCGACAGGCCCTGCATGGAGAAGCCGATCCGTTCGCACAGATAGCGCCCGTGATGCAGATAGGTGTAATCATCGTCGAGCTTCATGAACAGCATCGACGAATCCATCATCTGCTGATCGGCCCTGTTCCAGAAGTCGCTCAACAGCGGCTCGCGCTCGGCGCGGATCTGGAGCCATTTTGCGACGAGGGCCCGCACGCCGGGATGGGTCGCGACATTGGCGACGGCAGGACCGAACCAGCTTCTGACCTCGGCACTCATGACGACCCCGTTCGGCAGCTCCGCGCACGCCTGCGAGACGTGGCAATCCAGCCACGCCCGCCAGCGTGGCGGTCATTGTCGATCCGACAACTTTGGGGAGATTTCGCCGCTTGGCAACCCGCTATCGTCATCAGCGGCGGGTCCTGCATCAAAATTGCGTCTTGAGCCGCGCTCACGAAAGGTTTACAGAGGAGCAGTAATATTCCGGCATGATCCGGATGCGACGAGAAACGGGAGACGAGCCTTGGCGATGGCCGGCTCACAGCGCGAGACGATCGAAGGCAGCGCCTGCATTGCAGTGCCTGTCCGCGCCCCCGCCTGCGCGCCGCTCGCCGCCGACGCGCTTCTTCCCGGCCTGCTTCTCCTTATCAGCCCCTGAGGGCCGGCAGGGCTTTGCGCCTTGGCCTTCAGGGGAGACCGATTGCCACCGTGACGTGACGCATCCCGCGACAGGTGATGCTCCGCCACCGAAGGATTTCGCCCGCACAAGCAGAATCACGGGCAATACGACCAAGGAACGATGACATGGCCGATCAGAACACCGCCAAAGACCGCGTCTTGATTTTCGACACCACCCTGCGCGACGGCGAGCAATGCCCCGGCGCGACGATGACGCTGGGCGAAAAGCTCGAAGTCGCCGAATTGCTCGACACGATGGGCGTCGACATCATCGAAGCCGGTTTCCCGATCGCCTCGATCGGGGATTTCGAGGCGGTCTCGAAGATCGCATCGCTCGTGAAGAACGCCACCGTGGCGGGTCTCTCACGCGCCGCGCACAAGGATATCGACCGGGCGGCGGAAGCGGTGCGCCACGCTGCGCGCCCGCGTATCCATACCTTTCTCTCCACCTCGCCGGTACATATGAAGTTCAAGCTGCAGCTCGAGCCGGAAGCCGTGCTGGAGCACGTGATCTCGTCGGTCACCCGGGCGCGCAACCATGTCGACGACGTTGAATGGTCGGCAGAGGACGGCACGCGCACGGAATTCGACTTCCTCTGCCGCTGCGTCGAGGCCGCGATCAAGGCCGGCGCCACCACGATCAACATCCCCGATACGGTGGGCTATACGACGCCGGAAGAGTATCGCGACCTGTTCGTCAAGGTGCGCGAGAACGTGCCGAATTCCGACAAGGCGGTCTTCTCGGTGCATTGCCACAACGATCTCGGGATGGCTGTGGCGAATTCCCTGGCCGGCGTCGCCGGCGGCGCGCGCCAGATCGAATGCACCATCAACGGTATCGGGGAACGCGCCGGCAATGCGGCGCTTGAAGAGATCGTGATGGCGATCAGGACCCGCAATGACGCCTTCCCCTACGAGACCGGCATCGTCACCGAGATGCTGACCAAGGCCTCCAAAGCGGTGGCGCACGCGACCTCCTTTCCGGTGCAGTACAACAAGGCCATCGTCGGGCGCAACGCGTTTGCGCATGAGAGCGGCATCCACCAGGACGGCATGCTCAAGCATACCCAGACCTACGAGATCATGACCCCGGAATCGGTGGGCGTCTCCAAGACCTCGCTGGTGCTCGGCAAGCATTCCGGCCGTGCCGCCCTGAAGAACAAGCTGGAGGAGATGGGCTACGAACTGTCCGACAACCAGTTTCAGGACGTGTTCGTGCGCTTCAAGGCGCTGACCGACCGCAAGAAGACCATCTATGACGAGGATCTCGAGGCGCTGGTCGACGAGAAGCTGGCCGAGGCGCATGAGCGCATCCGCGTCGTCTCGCTGACCGTGATCGCCGGCACGCGCGGACCGCAGCGGGCGCTGCTCAAGCTCGATATCGGCGGCGATATCCGGGCCGACGAGGCTGATGGCAACGGACCGGTCGATGCCGTGTTCAACGCCATCAGCACCCTGGTCCCGCATGAGGCGGTGCTCGAGCTCTATCAGGTCCACGCCGTGACCGAGGGGACCGATGCACAGGCGGAGGTCTCGGTGCGGCTGCATGCCAATGGGCGCTCGGTGACCGGGCGCGGCGCCGATCCCGATACGCTCGTCGCCTCGGCCAAGGCCTATCTCTCGGCGCTCAACAAGCTGATGGCGCGCGGCGAGGGGCTGCACGCCCAGCACGCGGCGGAATGAGAAAACGCGCGCCGGAGGAACCTGAAACGGGTCGGGCGGGCGCCTCATGCAGAACGAAACCGGGCCGGATCGCAATGATCCGGCCCGTCTCGTTTCAGAAGCGGTTGAGCGGCAGCTTCACATAATGGCGCCCGTCATTCTCCGCCGGCGGCAGACGCCCGCCGCGCAGATTGATCTGGAGCGCCGCCAGAATGCGGTCGGGCAGGGCCAGCGTCTTGTCGCGGGCCTCGCGGCGGTCGATCCAGGCTTCGCGGGTCACCCCGTCCTTGACGTGGATGTTGGAGGCGCGATGCTCGGCGACGGTCGCCTCCCACATCGGCTCCTTGCGCTCGGCGGTGCCGTAATCATGGCCCACGAAAAGCCGCGTCTCGCCGGGCAAATCGAGAATGGCCCGGATCGAGTCCCACAGTTCCGAGGCATTGCCGCCGGGGAAATCGGCCCGCGAGGTGCCCGCATCGGGATACATCAGCGTGTCGTGCACGAAGGCGGCGTCACCCACCACATAGGTGATCGAGCCGAGCGTGTGGCCGGGTGAGAGCATGACGCGGGTCTCGATCTCGCCGATCTTGAAGGTCTCGCCCTCCTTGAACAGGTGATCGAAATCGCGGGTCGGATCGAAAGCATCGGGCAGATTGTAGATTTCCGCCCAGATCTTCGAGATGTCCCGCACCTTTTCGCCGATCGCCATCGGCGCGCCGGTCTTCTGCTTGAGATTGGCCGCAGCCATCAGATGGTCGGCATGGGGGTGGGTGTCGAGCACCCATTCGACGGTGAGGCCGTTCTCGCGCACGATGTCGAGCACCTGGTCCATCGAGCCGGTATCGAGGCGGTAATGCTTGGGATCGAAATTCCAGACCACATCGATTACAGCCGCCTTGCGGGTTGCCGGATCAGCGGCGATGTACTGGATCGAGCCGGTATCGGGCTCGTAAATGCCCCAGACATCGGGGCTGCCGGGACCGCGCGAGGGGGAATGGCGGACGACGCGCTCCTTGAGACGATTCTGCATGGGGTGAACTCCCTTTGTAATTTCTGATCGGTGTCTCATCATGCGGCCATGCGGAGGCCCCGGAACCCCGCGAAAGCGCAGCCCGGGCGACCTCCCGGTCGCGTTGACAATCGATATATTAGGCAAAACTAATTTAGTCAACCCTGCAATAAAAAGGGCGCGCCCGAATGCGAGCGCGCCCGAGGAGCATAGTCTGCAACGCTCACGCCGTCTTGTCGAACAATTCCCGACCGATCAGCATGCGGCGGATCTCGCTGGTGCCGGCGCCGATTTCGTAGAGCTTGGCGTCGCGCAGGAGGCGACCCGTGGGATATTCGTTGATATAGCCGTTGCCGCCGAGCAGCTGGATCGCGTCGA